>Ga0114977_10003393_pt1 | contig 10244 bp, 12 predicted proteins | sample S_130805_MF_Meta_FD_87026 | JGI IMG/M metagenome (GOLD analysis project Ga0114977, IMG submission 87026) | Freshwater microbial communities from Lake Simoncouche, Canada to study carbon cycling - S_130805_MF_MetaG | ecosystem: Environmental > Aquatic > Freshwater > Lake | place: Lake...
AAGGACGGCAAGCCCGGTGCGAAGGGTGAGCGTGGTGCGGCCGGTGCGGCTGGTGCCAGCGGGAAGGACGGCAAGCCCGGTGCGAAGGGTGAGCGTGGTCCGGCCGGTGCGGCTGGTGCCAGCGGGAAGGACGGCAAGCCCGGTGCGAAGGGCGAGCGTGGTCCGGCCGGTGCGGCTGGTGCCAGCGGGAAGGATGGCAAGCCCGGTGCGAAGGGTGAGCGTGGTGCGGCCGGTGCGGCCGGTGCCAACGGGAAGGACGGCAAGCCCGGTGCGAAGGGCGAGCGTGGTCCGGCCGGTCCGCAGGGGCCCGCCGGCGAATCGGTTGGCACCCGCTCCACGGGCAGCCGCCTGATCAACGGCTTGCTGGACGCTCCCACAGGGGCGACGTTCGACAACGCCGTGCTCCGCCGCGTCGGCAACACGGTGGAACTGGCCATCTCGGGCCTGCGGAGCCGGAAGCGGCTGCGGGCCGTGCTCGGCAAGGTGCCCGACGGATTCCGGCCAAGCCATCATCAGAGCCTCGTCACGACCGACGACGAGTTCCACCACGTGCGGTTCGAGGTGGGAGCGAAGCGGTCGGCCTCGATCGCCGTCCACCAGCCCGCGTCGGCCGAGGGCCTCGCAGCGGTGTCCACCTCGATGGTCTGGCTGACCGACGACGAGTGGCCCGGCAAACTGCCCGGCCGCGAATGGACTCGGTGAGTGATCTCGGTGGTCTCGTCGCCGGCGACGGAACGCCGGCGATGAGACCCGCCGCTCAGCTGCGGCCGGCCTCGCGGACGGCGGCGACGATGATCGCGCGGAGCTTTGGCTCGGCCGACCGCGCCGTGGCCAGGATGTGATCCACCGTCGCCACCTCCAGGGCATCCGGGAGGCACATGTCGGTGACCACGGAGATGCCCAGCACCTGCATCCCCCCGTGCACCGCCACGAGCACCTCGGGGACCGTCGACATCCCCACCACGTCGGCGCCGATCGTGCGCAGGAATCGATACTCCGCCCGCGTCTCCAGGTTCGGCCCCGTCACGGCCACGTACACGCCGCGGTGGGCGACGAAGTTCTCCCGCCGGGCCACGGCCAGGGCCGCGTCCACGAGCCCCGCGGGGTAGGGTGCCGACATGTCGGGAAACCGCGGGCCGAGCCGCTCGTCGTTGATCCCGATCAGCGGATTGTCGCCCAGCAGATTGATGTGGTCCTCGATCACCATCAGGTCGCCCGCACGATACTGCGGGTTGAGGCCGCCGCAGGCGTTGGTGACGACCAAGAGCCCGGCACCGAGCCGCCGGAGCACGCGGACGGGAAAGGTGATCTGCTGGAGCGGGTAGCCCTCGTAGGCATGCTGCCGCCCCTCCATGACCACGACCGGAATGCCCTCGAGCAGGCCGCAGACCAGTTGGCCCGAGTGGCCGTGGGCCGTCGAGCGGGCGAAGTGCGGGATTTGGTCGTACGGAATCGTGACCTTCTCGGTGATCGCCGCCGCGGCTCCGCCCAGGCCGCTGCCGAGAATGATGCCGACCCGCGGCGTGAGCGTCCATTTCGACGAGATGAACGTGGCCGCTTCGGTGATCTTGTCGTACTGGTCGAGCATGCGTGCTCCCTCGGGGCAGATTGGCCCGCGGATTCTAGCAGCAGCCGACCGGAAGCGGTCTAGCGGACCTCACTCGCCGAGCAGGGCGAGAAAGTCCGGATGGGTGCGGAGCGACTCGAGGTCGGGATCCGTCTCCATGTGGTCGAGGTCGTCGTAGCCGAGGAGGATCGCCCGCGAGAGGGCGTCGATCGCCTCGTCGGGGCATCCCGCCCGGGCCAGCGAGCAGGCGAGGTTGTAGCGGGCGAGAAAGTCGTCGGGCAGCAGGCGGACGATCCGGCGGTCAAGGTCCACGGCCCGGGTCACGAGCCCCTTCTTGCTGACCAGCTCGGCGAGCACCCGCAGCACCTCGATCGACTCGGGTGCCCGGGCGAGCAGCTTCTCGAAGAAGTCGATGTCGAAGTCGAGCTGGCCGAGCGTGCCGAACCAGGCCGGTGGCTGCTGCCGCGCACGGCTGCGGCCGCGGCCCTGCCCGGAACCCGTACCGGAACCGGCGTTGGGGTCGTCGGGAGCCGAGTGCGGTTTGTCGAGAGCGGACATCGGTCGAACCCTCCAGGCGCGCGAACTGCTACTTCTTCCGGCCGGGAGCCTTGCCGGGAGGCGGCGGGGCGTCGCCCTCGTCGGGATGATCCCAGTCGGGGTCGTTCTCCTCCTCCTCGAAGTCGTCGTCGAACTCGTCGTCGAAGTCGTCGAACGTCGAGTCTTCGTCGGCGAGCGGCTGGGCGACCGACAAATCCTCCTCGTCCCCGAGTTCCTCCTCCTCGTCGCCATCGGCGTCACCGGCAGCCGAGAGCTCGCCCCGGCGAGGAGGGCCGACCTTTGACCGCGGCGCGGGGAGATTCACCGGCACGACGCCGCCGACCAGCGGCACCAGGGGATCGGTCGGGGCGGAGGGCGGCGAAAGGACGGGCATCGGCTGGCACTCAGGGACATGGGGAGACTGCGAAGAGCAAACCGTTTCGGTGCGGCTGCGTCAAGCCGGGAGATTCTAGGTGAATCGCGGCCGGAAATCGCGGCGGCGCCGCGGGGTCGAGCCTGAGGGGCCTGGCGCTGCGGCCGGGGGGCCGCGCAGGACGCCGCGGTCGGCCGGCCGGAGGGCACCGCCGGACCCCCGTTCGCTCGCAGACTGTGGAACAAGTCTGCCGCCGCACGATGCGGCGACCAAGTGAAAAAAGGCCATGGAGGGCTTTTTCCACGGGCCGCTAGGTGTGGTAATCCGCGTTGAGGTGGACGTAGTCGGCCGTCAGGTCGCTGGAATAGAAGCGAATCCGGCCGGGCCCGGCCCCGACGACGAGCTCGATGAGCGTCTCGCGGTGCGCCTTGATCGCGGCCGACACGGCGTCGGCGTCGAACGGCACGGGCGAGCCGGCGTCGAACAGGAGCGTGCCGTTCACCCGGAGCACGACCTGGGCCGGGTCGAAGGCCACCCCCGAGTAGCCGGCGGCCGACACGATCCGGCCCCAGTTGGGGTCGGCGCCGTGCACGGCGGTCTTGACCAGCGGGCTGTCGGCGATCGTGCGAGCGATCTGCCGCGCGGCATCGCGGCTGGCGGCGCCGCGCACCTCGATCCGCATGACGTGGGTGGCGCCTTCGCCGTCGTCGGCCATCTCGCGGGCCAGAAACCCGCAGACGTCGTGGAGCGTGCGGCCAAACGCCTCCAGGCCGGCGCCGCTGAGGGGCGGGCCGCCCGCGGCCCCGTTGGCCAGGAGCAGCACGGTGTCGTTGGTGCTCATGTGCCCGTCCACGCTCACGCAGTTGAACGTCTCCTCGGCGGCGGCGGCGAGGAGCCGTTGGGCGTCGGCCGGCTCGATCGCGGCGTCGGTCAGCACCACCCCGAGCATCGTGGCGAGCTTCGGCCCGATCATCGCGGCCCCCTTCGCCATGCCGTAGACCGTGCAGGCGACGCCGTCGGCCGTGAACGTGCCCCCGGCCATCTTCGGGCGGGTGTCGGTGGTCATCATCCCGCGGGCCGCCATGAGGGCCGCCCGCTCGTCGCTGGCAAGCGCGGCGGCGGCGGCGCGGATGCCCTTCTCGACCGTCGCCAGTGGCAGAAACTCGCCGATGATCCCCGTGGAGAGCACGAGCATCTGCTCCCCTTCGGCCCCGAGCTCGCGGGCCGCGAGGGCGGCCATCTGCCGGGCGTCGTCGAGGCCGCGGCTGCCCGTGCAGGCGTTGGCATTGCCGGAGTTGATCACCACGCCGCGGAAGCCCGTGCCGGGCGTCCGCCCGCGATCGAGGGCCACCGGCGCCGCGAACACCAGGTTCGTGGTGTACACGCCGGCCGCCACGGCGGGGCGATCGCTGGCCACCAGGGTGACGTCTTCCCGGGTGGCGTTGCGCTTGATGCCGGCGTGCACGGCGGCCATCCGCCAGCCGCGGGGCAGGGGGGGAATCGGGTAGGTGACGGGCGTGTCGGCGATCGACATGGTCAGAGCAGTCCCATGGTCTCGGGGAGGTCGAAGAGGACGTTGAAGTTCTGCACCGCCGCCCCCGCCGCCCCCTTGACGAGGTTGTCGAGGCAGCTGATGAGCAGCACGCGGTCGCGGACCACGCGGGCGGTGATGTCGCAGAAGTTGGTATCGACGGTGTCCTTGGTGCCGGGGAGGTGGTCCACCACGCGGACGAACCGCTCGCCGGCATACGCCTGCCGCAGCAGCCCGAGCACGTCCCCTTCGGCGAGCGGCTGCTTCGGCCGGATGTAGATCGTGGAGAGGATCCCCCGATCCATCGGGGCGAGTTGGGGGGTGAAGATCACGGCGGGCCGGTCGCCGGCGTGCCGCGCGATCACCTGCTCGATCTCGGGCGTGTGCCGGTGGCGGCCCACGTTGTAGGCCGACATGCTCTCGTTGCACTCCGGAAAGTGCGTCATCAGCTTCGGCTGCCGCCCGGCGCCGCTCACGCCGCTCTTGGAATCGATGATGATGTCGTCGAGCTGAAACAGGCCGCTCTTCACCAGCGGAGCGAGCGGCAGGATTGCCGACGTCGAATAGCAGCCGGGGTTCGCGACCAGCGGCTGCCGGCGAATCCGCTCACGGAACAGCTCGGGCAGGCCGTAGACGGTGGCCCCGAGCCGGGCGGGGTCGGGATGCTCGTGGCCATACCACTCGAGGTAGGTCGCCGCGTCGTCGAGCCGGTAGTCGGCGCTGAAGTCGACCACCTTCGCGCCGGCGGCGAGCACCCGGGGCAGGATCTCGGCGCTGGCGCAGTGTGGCAGGCAGCCGAACACGCAGTCGGCCCGCTTGCCGACCTCCTCGGGCGTCAGGTCTTCGAGGGGCAGGTCGAGCCGGCCGACGAGGCTCGGATGAACGCTGGAGACCGGGGTCTTGCCCTCCTGGCGGCTCGTCACCGCGACGATCTCGGCCTGGGGATGCCGGAGCAGGATCTTGAGCGCCTCGAGGGCGGTGTAACCGGTGGCACCGAGGACGGCGACCTTGACCATGGCAGACTCCGCGAGCGGAAAGGAACCGGGCGATTGTATAGGGGGACCGCCCGGGGGGCTGCTAGCCCGGGAGTCGGGCGACTAGTCCATGAGCCGCGTGGCGAACAGGCGGACGAGCCACGCCGCCACCGCCCGTTTCGTGCCGGCCTTGGAGCCCAGCGCGGCGTGGCTGCGGTCGTAGACGGTCACCGCGGTCCGGGGGCCCTCGAGCGCCGTGACGTCGTTGACCACGATCAGGTCGCACCGCTTGGCCTCGATCTTTTCGAAGGCCCGCCGCGGATCGGCGCCCGGTTCCAGGGCGAACGCGACGAACCACTGCCGCGACACCGACCGCCGCGCCAGCGTGGCGATCACGTCGCGGGTGGGAACGAGCCGGAGCGTGAGGCCGACGCCCTGCCGCGGGATCTTGCCTTTCACGCGGTCCACCGGTTCGAAGTCGCAGGGGGCGGCGGTGGCCACCACGCCATCCACGCCCGGCAGTTCGCCGAGTGCCGCGTCGAGCATCTCCTGCGTGGTCACCACCGGAATCACCCGGGCCCCAGGTGGATAGCGGACGTGCACGGGACCGCTGACGATCGTCACCTCGTGGCCGGCGGCCAGCGCGGCCTGGGCGATCGCGGCCGCCATCCGCCCGCTCGAGGCGTTGGTCAGATACCGCACGTCGTCGAGGTAGGCACGCGTGGGGCCGGCGGTGAGCAGGATCCGCGCCATGGCTGCGAGCTCAGCTCCGCTGCGGCGCGGCCGCCAGCGCCGCCTCGATCGCCGCCAGGATCTCGCTCGGCTCGGCCATCCGGCCGGTGCCCTGCTGCCGGCACGACAGCCAGCCCGTCCCGGGCGGCACGACCGTCATGCCGTCCGCCTCGACCTGGCGGACATTCCGCTGCACCGCGGCCTTGCCCCACATGGCCGCGTTCATCGCCGGGGCCACGAGCACGCGACACTCGGCGCAGAGCACGAGCGTGGAGAGCAGGTCGTCGGCGCTGCCGTGGGCCGCCTTGGCGAGGAAGTCGGCCGTGGCCGGGGCCACCACGAGGAGATCGGCCCGGGCCGCCAGTTCGATGTGGCCGCCGAGCGGGTGCACCGCCGGATCGAAGGTCCGGCTGGCCACCGGGCGGCCGGTGAGCGCGGCGAATGTGGCCGCGCCCACGAACCGCCGCGCGGCCCTCGTGAGCACGGCCGTGACCCCTGCGCCACCTTGCACGAGCAGGCTGGCCAGCGCCGCGGACTTGTAGGCCGCGACCCCGCCCGACACCCCGAGGACGATCTCGCGCCCCACCAGGCTCGACGGAACGGGGCTCGCAGGGAGGCGGCTCACAGGATCGTCGGGTCGAAGTCGAGCGGCCCGCCGGCTTCCGTGGACTCACCGGTGATCCGCAGGTTGAGCGAGGTGTCGAGGAAGATCTTGTCCTGCTTGATCTCCTCGATGACGATCTGCATCTTGTCGTCGGTGTCAACGTCCACGAGCGGACGGCCGCCGGCGTTGAGCGCCACGAGCCGCTTCTGGATCAGCGTGGACAGCTTGAACCGCCCGCCGACCTTGTTGACGATCTCTTCTTCGCGCAGGTCATCGATCATGGACTGGTCTCCTCGGTGAGTCGGGGCAGGGGTTTGGTCGGCGGGGGTTGGGTCAGGGGGCGTGGCTCGGGCTGGGACGGCTGACGTGCTGCGTGGTGGTGAGAGGCTGGCCGGCCGCGGGCGTGCTGGCGAACCCCTCGTTGGCGAGAATCCGTTCGATCTCCACCAGGGCGGTGTCGACGTTCTCATTGACGACGCGATGCCGATAGCGATGCGCTTCGTGCAGTTCCCGCCGCGCCACCTCCAGCCGGCGGGCCATCGCGTCTGCCGACTCCGTACCCCGTCCCTTGAGCCGCTCGTAGAGCTGGTCGGGATGGGCCGGTTCGACGAAGATGGTGATCGCCTGCGGAAAGCGGCCGAGAATCGACAGTGTACCCTCCACGTCGATCTCCAGCACGACCCATTTTCCGGCCGCCAAGCGGGGCGTGACCTCGACCACCAGCGTGCCGTACCAGTGCTGCCGGCCATAGACCTGGCAGCACTCCAGAAACTCCCCGGCGGACCGCAGCCGCTCGAACTCGGCGAGCGGCAGGAAGTGGTAGTCGACGCCGTCGCGCTCGCCCGCCCGGGCGGGCCTCGTGGTGGCCGAAACGCTGGGCACCAGCGCCGGCAGGTCGGCAAGGAGCCGCCGGAGCAGCGTCGTCTTGCCCACCCCCGAGGGGCCGGAGATGACAACGAGTTTGCCTGGACGGTCTTCCATCCCGATGTTCTACCGCAGGCCGCTCCGGCTTGAAAAGCCACGCGGCGGAACGGCCGATCACTCGATGTTTTGGGCCTGCTCGCGGAGCCGCTCGATCCGGGTCTTGATCTCCACCACGGCGTGGGCGATGCCCACGTCCAGCGACTTCGACGCGACCGTGTTGGCCTCGCGGGCCATCTCCTGAGCGAGAAAGTCGAGGGCCCGGCCCGGCGATTCCTCGTCGAGGAGCCGGTCGAACTGCTCGACGTGGCTGGCCAGCCGGACGAGCTCTTCCGCGACATCCGTCCGGTCGGCCAGGAGCGCCACCTCGCGGGCGACGTCGGCCTCCGACACCGTCGCCCCGCGGTCTTCCAGCAGCCGCGTCACCCGCTCGCGGAGACGGTCTCGATGGGCGGCGACGACCTCCGGCACGCGGTCGCGGATGCCGCCGGCCAGCCGGCTGATCTCGCCGCAGGTCGCCCGCATGTCCGCGGCGAGCGCCGCCCCTTCGGCCCGCCGCATCTGGTCGTAGCGGTCGAGGGCGGCGTCCACGGCCCGAGAGACGAGGGGCCAGAGTCGCTCCACCGCGGCCGAGTCGGCAGGTTCGTCAACGAGCAGCCCCGGCAGGCCGAGCAGACCATCCACCGATTTCGGCATCGGCAGGTCGCGGGCGGCACAGAAGTCGGCGAGGTCGTCGAGATAGGCCCCGAGTTGGGCGGAGTCGAGCCGTCGGGCTGGCGCGGCAGCAACGCCCGAGAGATCGATCGTGGCCTGGACGGTGCCGCGCCGGACGCGGCCACGGACTGCGGCCTCGATCCGCGGCTCGAGGAGGGCGAGCGTGTCGCGGGCACGGAGCGAGAGTTTGAAGTGCCGGTTGTTGACGCCCCGCAGTTCGACGCGGCACGTGCTCCCCGCCTCGCTGGCGACGCCCTCGCCGCAGCCCGTCATGCTCAGGGCCATCGGGTCACTTCGCGCCGGAGTCGGCGGGGGCCTCGGCGGTCGGCGCTGCAGCCGGTGCGGTCGCCGCCGGGGGTTGGGCGGTCGCTGCCGCGTCGGGCGATCCGCCCGCAGCCGAGCCGCTGGCGGGCGCTGCAGGCTGCGCCGGCGACGTCGCCCCCGCGGGGTTTGTGGCGCCGCCGTCGGCCGTAGGCAGCGTGGACTGCGCGGGCACGGCCTGCCCGGCGGCCGCGCCGAGGGTCGGGTTGAAGAGCGACTGTCGGCGGCCGAGCACATTGATCGCAAGGATGCAGAGCAGGATCCAGCACGCGGCCACGATCACCGTGATCCTCGTGAACACGTCGCCCGCCTTCGTGCCGAACGCACTCTGGCCGCCCGCCCCCCCGAATGCGCCGGCCAGACCACCCCCTCGGCCCCGCTGGATGAGGACCAACGCGATCAGGAACAGCGCCGAGAAGACGAGGAAAAAGCCGAGGCCGAAACGCAAGAGCGCGGTCATGGACGAAGGGAACTCCGGACACGGAGGACGGGACGATCAACAGGGTGACGAGAGTAGCCCAACCGCACGGGCGAGGCTACCCCAGCGGCATTTCGGCCCGACTGGCGGTCGGCGCCGCCGGCTCAGCCGAATGCCTTGGCGATCCCGAGGAAGTCGTCCGCCTTGAGGCTGGCCCCGCCGACGAGGGCGCCGTCGATGTCGGGCTGGGCGGCGAGATCGGCCGCGTTGTCCGGCTTGACGCTCCCGCCGTACTGGATGCGAACCTTGTCGGCCACCGCCGGCGAGGCGATCCCGGCGAGCAGCCCGCGGATCAGGGCGTGGACCTCCTGAGCCTGCTGCGGGGTCGCGACCTTGCCGGTGCCGATCGCCCAGACAGGCTCGTAGGCCACCACCACCTGCTCGACATCGGTCGCGGGCAGGCCGGCGAGTGAACCCCGAATCTGGGTCGTGACCACGTCGGCGGTGCGGCCAGCCTCGCGCTCCTCGAGCGTTTCGCCCACGCAGACGATCGGCGTGAGGCCCGCCGCCAGGGCCGCCTTGGTCTTGGCGTTGACCACGGCATCGGTCTCGCCGAACAGCGTCCGCCGCTCGGAATGGCCGAGGATCACGTAGCGGCAACCGAGATCGACCAGCATCGGCGGCGCGACTTCGCCCGTGAAGGCGCCGCTCGGCTTGTCGAGCATGTTTTGCCCGCCGAGCGCCACCGCCGCCGCCGCGAGCGTCGCCCCCACGCAATCGAGGTAGGGGGCGGGCGGGCAGAGCACCAGTTCGGTGGCGCCGGCCTCAGCCGCCCGTGCGGCGACGGCCGCGGTGAGTTCGCGGGCCTTGGCCCGGTCGAGGTTCATCTTCCAGTTGCCGGCGACGATCGTCCTGCGGGCTGCGGACATGCAAACGCTCCAGAGGGGTCTGGCGGAAATGGGAATGGCGGTCCGGTGCGGCGGCCCACCGGCACGAGGGCCCTGGGCCTGACGCGCCCTCGCGGCCCCGACGGTACCCGAGGCGGGCGTCGCGGAAAAGCCCGCCGCGGCGGGCACCATGCGACCCGGTTTCGTAGGCTCAGTTTCGTTTCGAACCCAGGAATCTTCCCGGAGGACGTGGCGTGCGCACGGCATGGTGGCGCGGTGGCCTGATTCTGATCGTCGTGACCTGGGCCTGCGGCGGCATTCCCGGCGGCCCCCCCGCCGTCCGCGCGGCGGACGTGTCGATCCTCGAGGCGGGCGCGGTGCCCGGGGGGAACGAAGTCTGCACGCCGGCGATCCAGCGGGCGATCGACGATCTGGCTGCCTCCGGCGGTGGGCGAGTGATCGTGCCCCGCGGCGTGTTCAAGACCGGCGCGATCGACCTGCGGCAGGGCGTGGAGCTGCACCTCGAGGCCGGAGCGGTGCTGCTCGGGTCGACCGACCTCGCCGACTATCCGACCCGCACCACCCGCATCGAGGGCCACTTCGAGCCGTGGCGGCCCGCGCTCGTCAATGCCGCCGGGCTGACGGGCGTGCGGATCACCGGTCCG
>Ga0114977_10003394_pt1 | contig 10244 bp, 11 predicted proteins | sample S_130805_MF_Meta_FD_87026 | JGI IMG/M metagenome (GOLD analysis project Ga0114977, IMG submission 87026) | Freshwater microbial communities from Lake Simoncouche, Canada to study carbon cycling - S_130805_MF_MetaG | ecosystem: Environmental > Aquatic > Freshwater > Lake | place: Lake...
GTCATCAATATGCATGTGTCCGAAAGGGGACTTGAACCCCTAAGCCCTTGCGGGCACTAGCACCTCAAGCTAGCGCGTCTGCCAATTCCGCCACCCGGACTGAGTGAAGGGCAAGGATAGCAATTTGGTGACAGAATGGCGAAATGGATACATCCTCGCTCTCACGCATCGAACAAGAAGCTATTTCCATCTGTCAAGATCTCATCAGAATCCCAAGTGTAAATTTCGGTGATGGTAAAGGTGATGAAGCAGCTGTAGCAGCGTACGTGATTGCATCTCTTGCCGAAGTAGGCATTGCAGCAACAATGTTTGAATCCGCCCCTGGCCGATGTAATGTGATGGTTCGTTTAGAAGGCGTTGATTCAACTCGACCCGGATTAGTTGTTCATGGCCACTTAGATGTTGTTCCAGCAAATGCTGATGACTGGAGCATGGATCCATTTTGCGGAGATATCAAAGATGGAATGATCTGGGGCCGCGGAGCAGTTGATATGAAAAATATGGACGCCATGATTTTGGCAACTGTTCGCGATTGGGCCCGTAGTGGATATAAACCACCACGCGATATTGTTTTAGCTTTTTTTGCTGATGAAGAAGCGGGAAGCATTTACGGTTCACACTGGATGGTAAAAAATCATCCCGAAGTTTTTGCAGGGTGCAGTGAGGCGATTTCAGAGGTAGGCGGTTTCTCGGTCACTGTTGCAGATGGTAAGCGTCTTTACATGATTGAGACTGCAGAAAAAGGTATCCATTGGATGCGTTTAACGGCTCATGGTCGCGCAGGGCATGGCTCTGTCATGAACGATGAAAATGCACTTACTCGACTCACTGATGCTGTCAGTGCAATTGGAAATTACAGTTGGCCACAGCGATACAGCACAACGGTAAAAGCCCTTTTTAAACGAGTCGCTGAAGCTACGGTTAAAACATATGATGAAAAGGACCTACGACCACTGCTTTCAGAGGTCGGTTTTGCCGCACGTATGATCGGTGCAACTCTGCAAAATACTGCCAACCCAACCATGCTTGACGCCGGTTACAAAGCAAATGTCATTCCTGGTTCGGCAAGTGCGGTTATTGATGGTCGCTTTATTCCAGGTTTTGAAGATGAGCTCAATGAAACGATCGCTACGTTGATTGGACCTCACGTGAGTGTCGAAACCATCACGCGCGATAAAGCCTTGGAAGTTCCATTTGAAGGTGACCTAGTAGATGCAATGTGTGCGGCAATCATTAAGGAAGATCCTGAAGCAATTCCTGTTCCTTATTTAATGAGCGGTGGTACTGACAACAAAGCACTGGCAGAGTTGGGGATTATTGGTTATGGATTCTCACCGCTCAAGCTTGATGCAGAATTTGATTTCATGGCTATGTTTCATGGAGTCGATGAGCGCGTACCGGTTGATGGCTTGACTTTCGGCGTTAGAACCCTGAAAGACTTTCTAGAAAACTGCTAGAGACTCACATCATCTAAAGCACTTCTAACGATGTCGGGGAGCGTAATCTCTTCGGACTTAAGAAGGCCTCGAAGTTGTGCACCAGTTCGCGCTCCCACGATTGCACTTGTCACTCCAGGTGCATCACGTACCCAGGCCAGAGCTACCTCCAAGGGAGAAAATCCCAAGCCCTGTGCTGCAACACTAACCGCTTCAACAATTCTGGAGCTACGCGCATCCAAGTAAAGTTCAATGTGTTTTGCAAAATGTGGGGCCGCGCCTCGTGAGTCACTGGGAATACCTTTGCGATATTTTCCAGTAAGAACTCCACGTGCAAGTGGCGCCCATGCTAGAAACCCAATTCCACAATCGTCTGCGGCCTCTAGTACTTCCATTTCGACATCTCTATTAATGAGTGAGTACTCGTTTTGAACTGTAGTTAAAGGTGCCTTCATCGAGTTTGATTGTTGCTTTGTTGCCGACCTAGCTAACTGCCAACCAGAGTAATTACTGACGCCCACGTATCGTGCGCGCCCCGTTGCATATGCATAATCCAGCGCTGCCAACGTCTCATCCAAGGGCGTAAATGGATCCCAAGCGTGAATCTGCCAGATATCCACATAGTCGGTGGCTAGGCGAGTTAAGGATTTATCCAACTGTGAGATAAGCGTATTTCTAGAAGTATCAACACTTCGAAGGCCATCGTTAAAACTCAAGCCGGCTTTGGTTGCAATCACTACATCGTCACGATTAAAAAAGGTTCCAGTTAAACCACCTATAACGCGTTCGCTGTCACCATCTCCATAAGTATTGGCGGTGTCAATGAAGTTGCCTCCAGCGTCGATAAAGGCACGGCACTGGTCGGCTGCCTCATGTTCATCGGTATCGCGACCCCACGTCATTGTGCCAAGCCCAAGTCGCGAAAGTGTCAGGCCACTGGTACCGGCTCTTCGCATCTGCATGGGCCGACCTTAGCAAGGCGCAGCACCAAAACCTGCGATAGCCTTTGATTTATGCAGATAGTTTTGATTCGACATGCGCATTCACTGGCTAACGCACGGGGAATCCTTTCAGGACAACTCCCTGGAATCGCCTTGTCACCTCGTGGCGTCGAACAATCTGAGCGATTAGTGTCTCGACTGGGTGCGATGAAGATTCGTTCTCTGCATGTAAGTCCGCTACAGCGATGCCATGAAAGCATTTCTCCTTGGTGGGAAAAAGTGGGCTCTGTTGCTAATCCAAAGATCTCCCTCGTTGAGGATGAAAATTTAATTGAGGTTGATTATGGCCAGTGGAGTGGCAAGAAACTCTCCCAACTTTCACGCAAACCAGGATGGAAAACAGTGCAATCCACACCTAGCGCTATGTATTTTCCGTCAGGTGAAGGTTTAGCGGCAGTTCAAGAACGAGCAATGCGTTCGGTCCATGAAGTGCTAACCAAAAAAGGCAAGGGTTCGGATGTTTTTGTCAGCCATGGCGATGTCATTAAATCAATTGTCGCATCGGCACTTTCTATGCACCTTGATGAGTTTCAAAGAATCGTAATAGATCCGGCCTCGGTTACTGTCTTGGATTTTTCATCGGATAAGCCGCGAGTTTTACTGCTCAACGATTCACGCTCTGACCTAGAGAGTTTTCTGAACGCGCCTTTTCGCGCGCGAAATCTAACTGGTGGAGGCCCATGATCTTTGATGCGATAGATCGCTTCATCGTCGGAACCGTTGGTCAACCTGGTGAGCGTGAATTCTTCCTACAGGTACGGCAATCAACTCGCCTTGTTACTGTCGCAGTTGAAAAATCACAAGTTGGCGCCCTTACTTCTCGCATGGAGATGTTGATTTCTCAGTTACGAAAGAGTGGTCACGCAGCTGCTGTCTCTGCTGTAGATGACCAACCGCTAGAGCAACCAATTGAATCCGATTTTGTAGTCGGTGCTATATCTATTGCTTGGAATGAAGAAACTAGTTGTGTGCAGATAGAGCTTCTAGATGTTGATCAAGAAGATCAATCCCAGGGGTTGAATCTGCATATCAGCCTCGACATGGCCCAGGCTTTCGTCAAACGCGCTAACGCTGTCATAAATTCTGGACGCCTACCCTGCCCCTTGTGCGGATTAGCGATAGATCCACAAGGACATTTGTGCCCAAGGGCTAATGGATATAGACGCTAAGGCCCGGATTTTAACCCGCGGTGAACTTGAAGTCACCGGCAGGTTAATAGATGCATCCAATGCAACGTTGTATGCAACTTCAACATTAGATGGTGTCTCTATTACGTGTATTTATAAGCCGATAGCTGGAGAGCGGGCGCTGTGGGATTTTCCCGATGGCACATTGGCACATCGCGAGTATGCGGCCTTTTTGCTGAGTGATTTTTTACAGTTAGATCTTGTCCCACTTACCGTATTAAGAGATGGACCTTATGGTGAAGGCATGGTCCAAGAGTGGATAGAGATTGATCAAAAAATAGATCTTGCAGAGTTCTTCTCAACTCAGAATCCCCAACTTAGATCGATGGCTTTCTATGATGCGATAATAAATAACACCGATCGCAAAATTGGTCACTTGCTTCCAGATCAATCTGGCAAAGTCTTTGGATGTGACCACGGTGTGACTTTTCATAGTGACGACAAATTACGCACAGTTCTATGGCAGTGGGCTGGTGATCAACTCTATGAATCTGAGCTAGAGCAACTTAGAACCTTAACCAAGTCAATCGGCAGAGAGATCGAGCTTTCACCATATCTAACCGCCCAGGAAATCCAAGCCCTGCAGATGCGAATCTCTCGATTACTTGAGGAAAAGACGATGCCGACTCCAAGTCAAGATTGGCCGCCAGTGCCTTGGCCTGCATTTTAAGCAAACACAAACTAGTATAGGAAAATGCAATCGTGGGCTGAGGTAGTTGTTCCAAGACTGGCGTATTCACAAACTATTCCAGCTCTGTCATTGACTAACTCGATGAGCAACCTTAAGCAGCCCCTTCCACTTAAAGATACCTATCGCATGTATGTCTGCGGCATCACTCCATACGATGCAACACACCTCGGCCACGCTGCAACCTATTTAACCTTCGACTTAGTCCAAAGATATCTGCGTGCTCGGGGAAGTAGCGTGAACTACGTTCAAAATATTACTGATATCGATGATCCACTTCTTGAGCGAGCACAGCGCGACGGTATTGATTGGCGCGACCTTGCTACATCGCAGATCAATTTGTTCCGCAGTGACATGGTTGCACTCAGAGTGATTCCACCGCAGCATTACATCGGTGCAGTTGAAGCAATTCCGTTAGTAGTTAAGGCCATAGAGAACCTTGCGGCTAAAGGGACAACATATCTCATTGATAAAGATCTATATTTTACAAACTCGATCGAAAGTGGTTTTGGCGCACTTTCACATTTAGATCGCCAAACAATGGAGTCGATTTTTGCCGAGCGAGGTGGAGACCCAACTTTGCCCGGCAAACGAGGCTCACTTGATTGTTTAGTCTGGATGTCCCAGCGCCAAGGTGAACCTGGTTGGGAGTCGACTTTAGGTACTGGCCGGCCAGGCTGGCATATCGAATGCACGGCAATTGCATACGAATACCTTTCTCCATCTTCTAGTGATCATGAGCTCATAGATATTCAAGGCGGAGGAAGTGATCTAATTTTTCCTCACCATGAAATGTGCAGATCTCAAGCGAAAGTTCTCACTGGAAAAGAGTTAGCTGCCAATTATGTCCACGCAGGAATGCTGGGATTAGATGGTGAAAAGATGAGCAAGAGTAAAGGAAATCTAGTCTTTGTTTCATCTTTGATTTCACAAGGCGTCAATCCAATTGCAATTAGGTATGCACTTATGAAGAATCACTACCGTGAAGATCGAATGTGGACCAATGAAATTCTAGATATAGCGTTAATGGATTTTGCCAAAATTCAACGAACGCTCGCTCAATCAAATGTAGCCCCTACAGATCTAGTCATACCTAGGATTATCGCTGCACTTGCCGATGATTTAGATACGTCATTGGCGTTACAGATAATTATGGACTGGGTCTCTGACTCTGACGATGGATCAACTGGGGGAGATGCTCATACGATGCGTAACTGCTTGGATTCTCTAATGGGGTTGGTCTTTTAACCTTGGTCTTTACGGCGTAAATATCTTTCAAACTCTTTAGCGATCATGTCTCCGGATACATCGGGTAGGTCTTGTGCATCCTTAGACTCTTCTAAAGACTTTACGTAGTCGGCCACGTCGCTATCTTCTTGAGCTAAAGCATCGATCTCTTTTTCCCATTCATCGGCTTCATTAGGTAACTCACCAAGAGGAATCGTCATCTCAAGAAAATCCTCGATCGCATGGACTAGGGCAAGTGAGGCCTTAGGTGAGGGAGAGTTTGATGCATAATGCGGAATTGCCGACCACATCGAAATTGCATCGATTCCTCTGTGGAGTGCTCTGTCGTTAATAATTCCCAAGATTCCAGTTGAGCCTTCGTAACGAGAAATCTCCATACCTAAATCCTTTGCAAGAGCTGGACTAGATGCGCTAAGACCTACAGAGATCGGCCGACTGTGCGGAACATCTGCAAGGAGAGAACCCACGGTGATAACAAGAGAGACTTCAAGGTCATCTGCCAAATCTAGAATCTCGCGAACAAAACCCTTCCAATGCATAGAGGGTTCGATGCCTTTGACGATGACTAAATCTCTAGAAAATTGCGGGACTGATAAACCGTATATATGAGTCGATGGCCATGTAATTGTCCGATTATCTAAATCGTCGAGTGAAACTTGCGGGCGGTTAACTTGAAAATCAAAAAACTCTTCCGAGTCAATTTCGGCAATTAATTGAGCGGAGTCTGCATTCTCATTCTCAGACAGAGACTCCAAGAGATGTTCAAGTGCACCCGTTGCACCTTCTCCAGCATCATTCCATCCAGAGAATGCACAAAGCATTACCGGATTTCGTAGACTGGGGATTCGATGTATCTGCATACTCACAAACCTTACGGTACCCTCCACCACGTGGAGAAATCTAAATCGCCGAGTTTTTTTCAGGCCGTCTTCTTTGACATGGATGGTCTTATGGTCGATTCCGAGCCACTGTGGTTGGAGTCTGAAACTGAAATCACAGCGCCATTTGGCTATGCCTGGACCCACCAGGACCAAGTCGCCTGTCTTGGCGGACCTTTGTCTCGCGTCGGTGAGTACATGCATGAGAAGTGCGGGCTAGCCGAGTCGCCCAGATTCTTTACTCAGACTTTGATCGACACACAGTGCGCCAAGATGCGCAAAGGAACACCGCTGATGCCGGGAGCTATTGAGCTAGTTACATCGCTACAGGCCCACGGGGTGGTTATCGCCCTGGTATCGGCAAGCCCGCGCATAATAGTTGATGCAGTTTTAGAAAATCTTGGCACCGACATATTCCCATTTTCGATCAGTAGTGATGACGTCGTAAATACAAAACCCCACCCAGATGCATATCTGCTGGCCGCAAAACATTCCGGAGTCAATATTGAGCACACTCTCATTTTCGAAGACTCTCTAACTGGCGTGCATGCCGCAATGGCCAGTGGTGCTTGGCTCATTGCCGTACCGCATTTGGTGAGCGTAGAAGAATCTGCCCGAGTCAGACGAATAAAGTCTTTGGAACAAATGTCATACGAAAAATTGTCGCATCTGTTTCAGGACTTTTCGATTTCTATTTAACCATTATGAGCAGGACAGATGGATTTAAAGAAACACCAATCGCATAATCTGCTCGGCTTAGGTGGCCAATAATCCTTGTCCAAAGAGGCCAAAATATCATCTGCAGTTCTTAGCAAAGATTTTTGAGCAGACTCTAAATCAGCCATTGTTGGATTACTCTTTACTAATTTGCCATCTCCTAAATACATTAACTGCAACAGTCGGGGGAGTACGCCATTATTTTTCCAATAGAGCAGCGCATATACTCGAAGTTGAAACAGTGCTTTTTCTTCCCAGCCAGGCTTTGGTGATTTGCCGGTCTTATAATCAATGATTCGAACTTCACCAGTGGGTGCGACATCAAGGCGATCCACGTAGCCGTGAAGATAAAGATCCTCTCTAAAATCATCTTCAAGGTGGAGTTCTCTATGTGTAGCTTCAAATGTAGATGGTTGTTCGAGTGTGAAATAAGTGGTTATTAGTGCAGAAGCCCGATCCAGCCACTCCTTCTCATTTGTCACCATGGTTGCTAACTCTGGTTTTGCCTCAACTTGTTCTCGCCAACGCGATGGCAGGAGCTCTATCGCGCTAGCAGGAGTCCTGAGCGCGGCAGGGTTTTCAAATAGATCGTGCAGAATTGTATGAACTAGGGTTCCGCGTTCTGCATCCAAACTAGGGGGTTGTGGCAGTCGGTCGATGGTGCGATATTTATAGAGTTGGGGGCAGTTGTTAAAGTCGTTGACGCTACTGGGGGAGAGCCGAAGTCTTGAATCGCTATTCACGTACCGCAAGATACTCTCACTGGCAGTTTAATTTTCGCCTAGGATACGCACGTGTCTAATTTAGGGTTTTTCGCCGATGGCGATCGTATTCAATTAACCGACCCCAAAGGAAAGCTGTATAGCTTCACCATCACTGCAGGCAAAGAGTGGCACACACATAAAGGGTGGATCACCCACGATGAATTGATAGGCATGCCAGAGGGCTCAGTTGTCAGCACCACTGGCGGGCTCAAATTCACGGCATTCAAGCCGCTTTTGGCAGATTATGTTCTCACCATGCCTCGTGGGGCCACGATTGTTTATCCTAAAGATGCAGCCATGATCGTTGGTCTGGCCGATATTTATCCAGGTGCACGGGTATTAGAAGCCGGAGTGGGAAGTGGCGCTCTCACTATTTCTCTACTTCGTGCCTGTTCACCCACTGGATTAGTGCACTCAGTTGAACGTCGATCAGATTTTGCCGACAACGCGCGTTCAAATGTTGCGAACTACTTTGGTGAGCTACCAAGTAATTGGAGCCTTACCGTTGGCGATCTTCAAGATCAAAGCCTCGAGGCAACATATGATCGAGTTATATTGGACATGCTTGCTCCTTGGGAGTGCGTAGACATCGCTGCACGCGCACTACGCCCCGGCGGAGTATTCATGTCATATGTGGCAACAACTACACAATTATCTGCAACTGCCGAAGCAATCAAAGTAGATGGAAGATTTACTGAGCCAGAGAGCAGTGAAACCTTAGTTCGTGGTTGGCATCATGAAGGTCTGGCAGTTCGGCCACAGCAACGCATGATCGGCCATACCGGCTTCTTAATTCAAAGTCGTCGTATGGCTCCAGGAGTAGAAGTTCTTGCGCGCCGCCGACGACCAGCGAAAGGTGCCTACGGTGTCTCGGAAGATTGAGAGATTAATCAACCTCACAATCGCACTTCTAGCAACAAAGAGATTTTTGACTAAGCAAGAGATTTTCACTTCAGTCGAAGGATATGAAGGATCGGCTGAAACAAAAGAGAGAATGTTTGAACGCGACAAGGATGATTTAAGAAACCTAGGAATTGAAATTGACGTTGGCGGATTTGACCCTGCCTTTGATGATGAAGCTGGATATAGAATTAAGAGTGATAAATATTCACTAGATCTAGGAGATATCTCCGGCGTTGAAATTGCGCTGTTGTCGTTAGCTGCAGAGGCATGGCGTGGAGCTGCTTTAGATTCAGCGGCACAGAGCGCACTACTTAAATTAAAATCGATGGGGATTGACTCTGATCTCGACTCAATCCCATCTATTTCGCCCCTGATTCGAACACCCCACACTGATTTCCAGAGTATTTCACTGGCTATTTCCCAACGGCGTACTCTTAGTTTTAGTTATCTTTCCAAGGAGCTTGATATTCAAGCTCGAAGAATTCAACCGTATGCAATCGCTACTCAACAGGGTTATTGGTATCTGGCCGGCAATGACCTAGATAAGGGATCGCTTCGTACCTTTCGACTCGATCGCTTCCAGGGTGAGATCACCGTAGGTAAGGAGTCGGGGGCTTTTGAGATACCAGCAGATTTCAACATCCTGAGCTCGCTGAGTACCGAAGGATCACATGAGATTGCGACGGTTGATATTAGAAAAGGTAAAGCACATCTCATGCGAAGTGGCGCGATTTCACTGGTGGACATGGGGGAGTGGGATCGAGTTACTGTAAATTTCTTTGATGTAACACGAATGGTCGATTTAGTGCTGTGGCACGGTGACGATGTTCTTGTCATCTCACCTGAACATTTGCGCTCTGCCGTCATCACAGCATTAACAACGTTAGTTGGCTTACATGGCTAAGAATCCACAAACACCGTTGAGTCGTACATCCAGACTTTTGGATTTAGTTCCCTACTTAAATTCTCATCAGGGAATCGACTTGAATATCCTGGCACGGGATTTCTCTGTTACTTCTAGCCAGATGATTGCAGATCTCACAACGCTGTGGATGTGTGGATTACCTGGTTACACGCCTTTAGAGTTAATGGATCTCTCCTTTGACTCAGGTTATGTGACGATTCACAACGCCGACACGTTGGCGCGTCCTCGCAGCCTAGCGATAGAAGAAGCCATCGCATTGATATTGGGACTTGATCTAGTATTGCAATCAATGCCCGAGGATCGCGCGGATTTGAAAGAATCGGCGCAAGGGCTTATAGATAGACTTTCACTACTTGCAAATCTTCCTTCGCACATGCGAGTTGATTCCAACGTTAACGAATCGATACGAACCATGATTTCCTCTGCAATTTCTAGCAAGCAAGCTCTCAAAATGCATTATCACTCTCTTTACTCTGATGAGGTTACTAAAAGGACCA
>Ga0114977_10003395_pt1 | contig 10243 bp, 13 predicted proteins | sample S_130805_MF_Meta_FD_87026 | JGI IMG/M metagenome (GOLD analysis project Ga0114977, IMG submission 87026) | Freshwater microbial communities from Lake Simoncouche, Canada to study carbon cycling - S_130805_MF_MetaG | ecosystem: Environmental > Aquatic > Freshwater > Lake | place: Lake...
ACTCCGTTTATTAGTGCTATCATTATGCTATTGAGGGTTTAAATCCGATTGGAATTTGAATTTGACGAGCAACACCGTTGATTACTAACACCACCGTGATGATTAAAGTAGATGTCGCAAGTACATTCTGTACAGGGTTAACCGTTACAGACTTAGCGGACAACTCACTATCTCTCACCATTTGGTCTAATGCAGCACTTCCGATGTTCTCAAAGTAAGCCACCGTTGTATCGGTAAGAGTGCCATCCGATTTGAATTGAATAGGACTATTCAACACAGGCACATAAGAAGCATACAATAAACGCTCTGCCTTGCAGATGGTACGATTGTTCTCCATATAAGCGTAATCGCTTGTTTGGATAATAGCCATGTGACTATCGTTGAAGAATGTACCTGCATATCCTCTGAATTTCTTTAAGAAGATATGACGCTTAGTGTTGATTGCCTCAAGTGCATTGTTACTCAACGCTGATACTAACTGACCATTGCAGAAGGCAGGTGTTTCCAACTCTGAACCATTGCTAAGATTAGTCTTCTCAACCCAAGCGATGCTCTCAGATACCTTGCGTAATGCAACCGCACCTAACTGCGCCCCAAGACAAGTGATAGACTTCTTACCACTACCAAGTGATTGGTAGATAAAGTTACCTAACCCACCACCATCTTGTCCGATAACTGTTTGTACATTCTTAGCGGTTAGCGATGTTAAATCGCCAATCGTTGTGATGTCAGCAGTCGCTTGTAAGTTAGCAGCGTATAAGGCTTGTAATGGTTGGAAGTTAGACTTATTAGTCTCACAGATGGTGTTAATCGCAGTCAAATCACCCGATGTCCAAGCACTTGCACTATCCTTTAATATACCCACTTGGCGAATCTCACCTTGTGTGGTATTCTGCATTGTGGTAATCTCGGTGAAAGTGTATGTACCCGGTACAGCAAAAAATCCTACCCATAATTTACCCTTAGGTTGTAAACGGAAGAACTCGCTGATTTGATAGTACCATTGTACTTGGTTTGATGTTACACCCGATGTCATACCCGAACCACCGAATTGTGTGATAGTACCTCCAATTGAACCCGATACCGTTACCGTTAATGGACTTCCCGAATTAAGAAAAGCACCTTGTGATTTAGGGGCGGTGATATTTACCAAACCTGTACTTGCATACGATGCCGTGTAGCCGTGTGTTGATGTACCTGCGTTGATAGCTGCAACAATCTCTTGTGCTAAGGTAATTGTTGAGTTGATTGCAAGGGCTTGATTGAAGTTACAAAGTGTAGTTGTGCGAGTAACACCTGTGTAGGGTGTTAACTCGGCAACCGTAATTGTAACATTATCTCCCTGACTACCTGAAAGCGTTACGGCATACTTAGCGGTCGCTGCGGTAGCATCAGAGTAATCGTTTTTGATACCTGCTGCAATTGCATCATCAGTTGAATATAGTGCCTTTGCTGTACTGGTAGTAAACCCCGATGGCACAGTAGCACCCGTATAAATCAGCAAGCCCGATATATGGTCGTTATTAGGCAATGGCCGACCTAAGCCGCCTTGCCCTTCGATAAATGTTATACTTGGTAATGCCATTGTTTTAGTTTAAGGGGTTAAAAAATTAGTTGGTAGGTACACTACGTTCATATTCTACCCACTTAGTACCATTAAATACAAACTCAATAACGGCAACTGTACCACCAGAAAGAGTAACCGTATTACTTGTACCTAAAGTAGCACCTGTTGTTGACCAATATGAGGTGTTTGTACCAAAGGTAAACTTACTACCATTTGAACCATTAATGATGAACTTAATGTGGTCACCAAACTTAGCAAAAATGTTAATTGGATATCCGCAGCGTAAGCTATCAGAAGCCAACAAACTTACTTTATAAACATTTGTGTAAGCCTTAGGGGTTACATTAATGCTATCGAAACTTGCAACATCTTGATATGTAGCATAGCTAAAACCAAGTGGGCGATAAGTTGCATCACTATTCTTGGTTATACCAAAACGAGGTGTTGAACTTTGGGCGTTTGCAGTAAACATTCCTACTGCGAGGATGGCTAAAAGTATGTACTTTTTCATTATTCTTTTTCTTTTGTTTTTAAGGGTTTTTTTATTTCTTCTTCTTTTTTTGATTCGCCTAATGCTTCCGCACGACTCACGACTTTATCAAAGCCTAAACGAGGTGAGAAAGCCCAAGCCCCATCAGCCCCGAAGTACACATTAGGTACTTCGGGATATGCGAGGAGATAGTTAATTATATCTTGATTCATATTAATTATTCGTAGGTTACTGTTTCAGCGTTCCAACCGATTTGAACATCAACTTTCATAAGCATTTTAACGAACCACAATTCAGAGTTGTTCTGAACACGATTCATGTAGATTTTCGGGTCATCAACTGAGTTCATACCTAACCAAAGGTTAGAACCCGGAGTGCTGTTACCCTTAGCAATCATGTAATAATCATCAGGGAAATCAGGAACTTTCACAATCGGTAAACCTGCGAACATCGCAACTCCCATTTGAGTTACATCAATACCTTTGTAGAAGTTAGATACAGATGAACCAGCAGCACCATATTGATATTGTCTCCATAAGTCAAAAGTCTTGTAAGACACAAAGATTTTCATCTCAGGGTCATAACGCAAAGCGAAAGGAATTTTAGCGTAACCTTTCTCAAACTCAGCAGCAATATTAGCATTTGTTAATGTTGTTGTTGAACCTGTTTTTAATGTATCACTTGAAGCAGTTGCCTTAGTTTTTAAACCATTGAAATACTTAGTATAATCAGTATTAGACTTGTTACCTTTCCAAATGATTTCATTTAAGAAACGGTCGTGACGCTTCAATACTTGCTGAATAACTGTTGATTCAACAGAAGCAGGTAAAGTGCGGTCAACTAATGTAGGGTTTAACTGAGTGGCAAACCAGTGTTGTTCAAAATCACGAGGGTTAAACTCGGTGTAAATCATATAATCTTCAAGCGTTAATGCTTGACCGCTTACAGTCATATTACCTTGTGCAACAGGTGTAGCTTGACGCTCTTGGATAAGGTCAGTGTACACAGCATCCCAACGAGGAATAGTGAACTTGTACTTGATACCATCACGAACATAGATGTGACCATCTTGCACCATCACATTTGAAGTGATAGCTTTAACGATGAACTGAGAGGCGGCTTCACCAGCGTAAGTTGTATCGCTGATTACAAAACCATCGTAAGCCATGTTAGTAGCCATACCACCGGGAGCGATAAAGCCTTTTACCATACCACCTACGAATAATGCTACTGCTACTAAAAGTGCAGGTGCGCCAAGTACCATTGATAAGGCCGTGCTAACGAACCCCATCAAGAACAGCGAGAGGGAGATTTTTCTTAAATTTTTCATTTGATTTTTATTGGGGTTTTTAATTTTTCTTTGCTTGATTTTTTTGTTGCAATTCAGCCATCACAGCAGCAGCAGTCAATGTTGGTGTATGCTCAACTGTATTCGCAGAATTAGTAGGAGCAGATACATTCAAAGGCAATGCCTCAAGGATGGTCTTAGTACCTTCCATATCGTTCTTCGCAAGATTCACCCACTTATTCACCACATTAGCATCGCTTCCGATACGGGCTTTGAATGAGTTAACCATGTTTGTTGCGGCTTCGTTAGCGGCAGCCTCATTGGCTTGGGTTAAGGCTTCCTTAGCTGATGCTAATTCCGCTTCTAATTGGGTTACTTTCTCTTGGGCTTCAGTTAACGAGTTGGTAGCTTGATTACGGGCATCCTCTAACGCATTAATAGCAGCGAGGATATCGCTTTCAGCAGCCCCCTCAGCTAAGTTTAGCTTATTAGTTACTTCTAACATTTTTTTAGGGTTTATTTTTTGATTTAAAATATTGTTTGAATACTCCAACATCGCTTTTACTTCTGTTGGCATATACTTTTTATTAGCTTCTTTAGTGTACTCAATGTCCGTAGCGATGCCTTTCATAAGTGCTTCGGCAGCACCTATCCACGATGTGATTGCCATATAACTTGCAATGGTGTCCTCATCCATCCCTGCTTTACCCGATAGCATCTTAGCTACTGAATCGGTAAACGCTTGTTTCGCCTTGCCCTCAGCACCTCCAACGGGGTGCATCATAAACTGAGCATAGTCAGCCATATAACGCTTACGACCTGCCATAAAGATTGCCCCTGCAATAGAAGCAGCGACACCGACATTGTATGTATCAACGGGGGTCTCAGACTTAAGGATTGCAGAGTAGATAGACATACCATCCATAACGCTACCACCGGGCGAATTTACCCATACTTGAATGCGCTTCTTACCGAGATTGTCAAGGGATAATAGTTCGGCTTGGAATTCTGAACCATCGATGTAAGGTGTACCATCCCAATTACCTTGCTCATCATAGGTAGCACCAATCTGCTTATTTAAAAGCATTATTGGCTCATCTGCGGTAGGGTCTATTGTAAATTGAGTATACATCAATACAAAAGTATCTTGAGATGTATGGGTTATATTGCAAGTGTGCCACTAATATTCATTCTTTGCCCTTCTTACTATCTGAATGCGGATGTCGGGAGGGATAGACTGAATGAACTGATGTACGGCAGTCTCAACAATACTTGAACGGCTAACCTCGTGAACTTTGGTGTATGCCTCAAGGAAGATATGGTCGGAGGGCTTGAGATAGCCCACCGCCCGAAACTGCTGAGAGATAGATGTTTGCTTGGTTTTATCCATTAAGTAGTATAGAAATGAATGTTATCTAAGAAGATAGATTTAGATGCCAATGTACCAGATGTAACAAAGCATTGAACAACACCCGTTGTGCCAATTGTAATATAACCCAATGTTGTATTGTTAATAATAGTACATATTGCTTGCCCCGCTCCAACAGGGCGAAAACCCGTAGGTAATGTAAATACTGTCTCAGGAGTACCTCCTAAACTACTAAATGTTGCCGCACCTTGAATGGTGACCATTCCGTTTCTACTCTTGCGATAAACAATACTTGCAGAAGATACATTTGCACCAAATGAACTTACCGTTACTTTGGTAGGACTATAAGCATTAATCATATTTGGCAATAATGTAGCGGTTGAACCTGTCGCAGCACCTACCCATACACCTCCATTATTCAAATGGATGTTGTGCGTAGTACCATCTGTGAATGTAACAGGGTCAGCAGCAGCACTCGTTGTGTATGATGGCGTTGAGTAGAATCGAATAGTCTGCCCTGCTGATACGGTTATACTTTGAGCAGGGGTGTAGAATAACTCACCGCCAACTAACACCAATCCTGCACTCATATCAAATACCGTAGCCGATGCGTTGGAATCCTCGCAACCATACAAGATGTATGCTTTCGTGTTATCGTAGTCAGCACCTATCAATGATATTGCCAATTGTACAGGGCCTTCAGATGCCATTGCGTTGATATGGTCAAGCGTTCCTTTTTTAATCTTTGCCGCAGCAGAAGCGGTAATGTCGGTAGTTACTATTGATTTCATAATTAATAATCTGTTACTTCGTAATATATGCCAATCGGCACTAATGGTTTTAAATAATTTCTAATTGATTGTTCGCAATCGGGAAAAGTAGTAAAATATGTCGGCCACCATGCAGCAGGTACTTTAACTGAAAACCCTACTTGATAACTTGCGGTGTTGGCATAAGCAATATATCCATCACTACTATTTGGATTAGCGGCATTAATGTATGAACTATTATTCTCAACTTCCCCTATTTGAAACATTGGGAATCCATCAACAATAAGTTCTAAATTAATATCAGATATAGATACATTTGGGTCGGGTTCAAAATAAGTTTGATATCTTTTGTTTAACGCATAGGTAAGTGATATGTTACTCGCATCATATCTCACCGATTCTTGCATCCCAATGATGGATGATGATATCTTTCTCCATGATGCTGTATTGTCAAGTGTATCGGTGTTAAAATAAATAAGTGATTCGTAAATATTTCCACTTGCAATGTCTTGTACAATAGCACCTAATGAATAAGTAGAAACGCTATTATGAATATCTACAATACTTGGTTGTCCTATATATGATGATTCCGAAAGGAAAAAAATATCCTTTATTCCTTCAAACAACCCATACAAGAAACGCAAGAACCCACTCACCCTCTTATTGATTGGAGTAAGGTTGTTTACTATCTGTTGCGTATTGAAATTAAATAATCCCATTATTCAGCTACAAAAGTTATTTTATCATCAATAGTATATCCTGTCAATGTCTCAGCAACCATATAACCGCTATTGGTTACATACTTACGATTAATCCAATCACCAAAGAACACTAAGTCAATGCCTCCAAATATAGATTGTGCATTCTCTCTGCATGACACCCTTTCGAATATCACATCGTTTACACCTTCAATACTCTTCACAAAAACCTCAATGTCACTCATCAATATATCACCACCGAAACGAGTAGCGGATAAATTAGCTAAGTAACTCTCAATACCATTTTTCACATTATCCGAAATAATCGCAGAATATGAACCATCGTAGTAAATAGTTCCTTCTAAATATAACTTATCAGAAGCCGTACTTGTTAAGTTGTAAGTAATACCTGCAATACCGATGTTGTACACATAACTTGTCAATGAACTCAACTGAGGGGCAGATAATGCACCCAATGGGCTACCCGTTGCCACCTTGATGTTGACCGTGTTGGCAATAGTAGAACTAATAGCACAGGCATCAATGATGCGTAAGTTCTCGTTAATGGTCGCATAGTCTGCCGTGCCATTGGTTACTACTAATAGTTGTGGAGTTGTCGGGGAATACTGGAAGCGGAAGATTCTATCTTGCAACCAAGCGAAACTACCTGCAATGGCTTTCTGTTGTACGGATGTCATTGAAGCCAATGCCACATCCCATAATTGCTCAAGTGTTGCTTGACCGATGGCTATGGTGTAGCATATCAATCGCATAAGGTTACGGGTTGACCACTTGGTAGGGTCAATGGTAACACCCACCGCAGCGAAATTAGCTACTAATGAATTAACCAATAATGTATTGCATTGGGCTACTGTCCTCGCCATATTTTATTTATATAAGTTGTTATCAATTCTGTTTGCATCTTGGTTAGTGTTGCCGTTTGTTTCATAAATGGTCGAGCAGGTATTTTCGCTGAATGATTGCGCCCTGCCATACCTCCCTCGTTGTGTATCTTAGCGTAAGGCAAGTCAACTACTAACCTTATCTGATTCGGGGTAACGCTTTGTATTGACCTATTTACCTTTCTTCTAAGGTTACCACTCTGAACTAAAATAGGCGCAGTTCGTTGGGTGTTGAGTGACACTCCTTTACGCTTATACTTCCATTCGGGTGTGTTCGGTATTCTACGCTGAACTTCCTTCCATTTATTCTCATCAAGCGCACCCTTGCTGAATGACTCGGCAAAGTGCTTCTCGGCTTGTTTTGCCAAGCGCAAAGGTATCTCCTTCTGCGTTCTCAGCAAGTTAGCCCTGACTTGTTGGAAGTTAAATCCATTCATTACTTACTCTCGTCTATTAGCTTTTCAATCTTAGCCTTCTGTTCTTCTTTGTATTCAGCATCGTAGGTAAGTACCTTAAACTCCAAATACATTCCATCCTTCATAAACTCACTACCCTTTCTTATCGTTACATCCTTGACCACTATTTCGTTGAAGTGGTCAATGTTGACATCCTCTTGAGGGTATTCAGCCAAGTATTCGCTTCTTAGCTGTTGCCACTTGTTAGGGTGTAGGTTTATCGCCTTTAAAGGTCTGCCATACTCTTCATAGTGCTTGATGGTTAACCCGATGGCGGTCTTGATGCTTTGCTTCATATTATAATTCGCTAAGGTATTCGTCAAACTCTAAGATAGCCGCTTCATTCTTACCACAGCGAGTGTATCGGGCAATCAAATCACCATACTCACCCACCGCCTTACGCTGAATCTCAATGAACTGATGAAGGTATACATCAACTATGCAGTCTTGTTCTTCGGCTATCTTATAGAACTCTTTGTACTGATTCAATAACGCCAACTCGGTGTTGTATGCAACTGCTAACGCATCCTCAATCGTGCTGATGTTTTCCTTGATAGGTTGGATGGCAGGTAACTGCGCAACCGTACCCATATCGTTCATAAAGTCCACATGGATTTGATAATGCGTTAACTCATCGGCTGATTCTTTAAGCCAATATTTTTGCGCACCAAAGAAGCCAACAAACTGCATCTGATTAGCAATGTGCTTGTAGAGGTGCGATGCGTATAACTCACTTGCGATTGACTTCTGCAACCACTCGGTAAGTTCAGCAGTAAGTAAATTCTTAGTCTGTATCATAATTCGGTAAAGGTAAATTAAAATTTTGTTTTGCTAAGTCTTTATATTCAGGGGCAACATCAAAGTAAGGATGTTCCTTTGTAAATATCTCGCCCGTCTTACCAACATTGTTGACAAAGATATCTTGCCCTTTAGTACGCATAACCTCAACAACAGGGTCAGCGATTGATTCAGGTGATTCGGTTAGGGTGACATTTTCATCTTCTTGTATCAGGATGCACTTGCAGTTGAAGTGGTTGGTAGGTGCTATGCTATCCCATACCTTATCATCAACAGGGGCGGTCAATCCATCAAGAGGTGAGCAGATATCACACGCATCACCAATGGTGAGATATCTAAGATTCGGCAATATATCCTTTTGCGCTTCTATCTCCTTCCATTTAGCAGCAGCATCACCTTGAGCAATAGCGGTGTTGTATTCGGATTGAAGGTAGGATTCATTGTACACATCGTACTTCTGTCGGGCTAAGTCTGCGAATTGCCGATAAGGCAATACTCTATCGCCATCGGTAAGCAATGCACTCATCTCTTGCATTTCGGTAAATGACTTAGCGGCCGAGAACATATACACATTTGTGTTCAACTCCTGCAACAATGGTATATCGGCAATGTCCGAAATACTTACACCAAAGCCTTCTAACATTCCCTTCTGCAAGTAGTCAGCTATGGCATAGTACAAGTCCTCAGGAATATTTGTTGGAGTATAAGTTCCATCGTATATCCCTTCTATTAAAGACTTTATTTGCTTTTCAGTATACTTCACTTGCCGTAGAGTAGATTAAGTTTATTCTGTGCCTTTTGTGGTATGGGGTTGATAGGTTGCGGTGCTTGTATCTGCGCTACTGGTATGCCCGTCTTCTCGGTAAAGTATTCAGCATCCATTTGAAGTCCTGCTTGTTTCATCTTCACCGCCATATCAGCAAAGTGACCTGCTATCTCATTCTCCTCGTTGTCATTCATCATACAAGCCATTGCACCATCGGGGATGTTGAACCCAAGTGACCGCATCTTGTCAAATAATACCTTGTTGACATACGGCAATAAGTAAGCAGCATCCTTTGTCTGCTTATCAAGTAACGCAGTCTCAGCAGGTGAACCTTCGCCCTGTGTACCTAACTTGCCCGGTACGGATTTAATAGCATCAGCATGACCAAGAATTAACTGCGAACACTTAGCCTCTAATCTTGTTTCAAAGTCAGCATAACCCTTATAACCACTACCACCTAACGATGTCTCAATGAATTCAATGCTATCACCAATATCATCAAGGATAGCATATCCGCTACTACCCATTTGGGAGAGAGTAGATTCAAAAGCAGCCCGTTCATATTCTTCTGTTTTATTGGTTCTTCCTACTCTGAAAGGTTGTGCAAATAATTCAACAAAATCCCCGTTAAAACCTACAAGGTTTCTTAAAAAGATTTCATAGATTGATAACTCCCAAAATAACCCATAACCGCAAGGTGATGTTCCTAATTCATTGGGTGTCGAGGCATAAATATACCAATCCTTGTACTGCTCATCGGTAAGAAATTCCACACCTGTAACCATATACGGGAATGAACCAATGTTATACCTATCGGGTGAAACATTCTGCCTCTTAACAGGGGCAATGTATGGGAATTCTCCATTGACAATATCTCCTAAATAGACTAAAGAATAACCATAGTAAATAGCATCAAGAACGGTGTTGATGTAGTTATAAAACCAACTCTTAATCTGCGTCTTACCTCCTATTGTTTCACAAAACAATGCAGTTAGATTCTCATCTATTTCATTATTTGCATTCTTAAATTCCCACTTTCTTAATAATGTCAAATCCTTTCTACGGTCAATACAAGCCCGAATAAAGGCGTTCTCTCTTGTGTTAACATACATCTGTTGCAACTTAACCCGATAAGGAAAG
>Ga0114977_10003397_pt1 | contig 10242 bp, 11 predicted proteins | sample S_130805_MF_Meta_FD_87026 | JGI IMG/M metagenome (GOLD analysis project Ga0114977, IMG submission 87026) | Freshwater microbial communities from Lake Simoncouche, Canada to study carbon cycling - S_130805_MF_MetaG | ecosystem: Environmental > Aquatic > Freshwater > Lake | place: Lake...
AGTAAAGTATATTACAAATCCTAATATAGATAAAAAGGAGATAGTTACGTATATTATTTATTTATATAAATTTTTATTAAATAGTTTAAAGATGTTGAACTCGAATGGTATAGTACATTTTGACTTAAAAATACCAAATATATTAATAGAAATAAAAACAAAAAATCCGATAATTATTGATTTTGGTTTATCGTTGATGGTGAAAAATCTTGGACCCGACACATATAGTAAATATTTTTATATATATAACGCTGGTTATTTTATATGGCCGATTGACGTACATATTATTAACTATGTTATAAATGTAAACTACAATTTAACATACGATGAGTTGGTTATTTTGGTGGATACAAATATAAAGGCGAATCATGCATTAAGTATATTTTCAGAGGGGTTTGTTAAAAGATATCGCGACTTGACGATAAATACGTATAAAAAGTACACAAATATGCCGGGGGAGACTGTAGTTACGGAGTTAGTTAAAAACTGTAACACATGGGATAGTTATGCATTAAGTGAGATGTTTTTATGTTTGGTTAACTTTATGTCATATGATGGTTTTACGGATAATAGGTTAATAAAAGACTTTTCGGAGTTACTTTTATTAAATATTCATCCGAATGCTGCGAAGCGTCTTAGTTTTGATGAGACGAAAAAGAGGTATAAAAAGTTATTTTCTTTAGATGTATCCGTGGATGGGTATGAAAGTTTATTAAATAATTTTGATAAAAAAATATTTGCTAACAAAGCCATAAACGAGTCAATGCAACAAGAGCAATTAACTCCTGATGTATTGAAAAAGTGAATAATGGAAATATAAATATTTATACAACTGCGTATGTATTATATGTATTGTGATAGTTTAATTAATTCAGGTAAGCATAGAACTCTTTAAGCCTCCAGTTAAATCAGATGCACTAGCAGCCTGTGCTGCTCCACCTCTGCGTGAACGTCTAGTAGAGCGTCTAGTTTTTTTGTTTTTGCGAGAACCTTTGCGCGCGCGTCTAGACTTAGTTGCAGCGGGTGCGGCGCCAGAAACATCTTTCTTGACACTCTTCCAAGTCTTAGAAGCAGCCTTCAAAACATCCTTAAGGTGAGTTTTCTTACCCATGCGAGCCATGGTGTTCTTAATGTGTTGTCTCCAAGTGATAGCCATTTTATATTTTATATGGAGAAAATAATAAATAAAGATTTAAATATCATTTAAATATCATTTAATTAATAAATAGAAATAGTCAATATTACGAAGAAGTTAAATATATTATAAAAAATCTTTATTATAATATCTAATATTTTATAACATTTCTACAGTTTTAATATTTATAATATTTCTAAAGATGTAATGTAATTATTTTATATTTGTGGTTTCATAAAGTATATGGACTATTTTTCGAATAACTATATAAAAGTGGTGTAAAAATGTACGAAGAAACTGTACGATAACTATAATTATAATAAAATGAAACGATATAAAACGTATGTAATATATTTTATAAGCTGATAGTTCATAGTTAATAATACGCATTTTTAATCAAAATGGTAAAAAATGTAGCAGGAGGCTGTAATGGTAAAAAGGTAGCAAGAAAGCATACGACAAAAGGTAAGAACGAGTTGCGATTATCTAAGTCATCGGATGAAAAGTATGCAATAGTTAAAAAATTATTAGGGAATACATGCGATGTTATATGTGACGATGGTGTAGATAGGCGGTGTATAATTCGTGGTAAATTTACGGGTAGAAATAAGAGGGATAATATGATAGATAGTGGTATATATGTGTTAGTTGGTATGAGGGAGTGGGTAGATGAGACGGGTCGTTCGAAGCAGTCCTGTGATAGTAGTATAAAGTATTGTGATTTATTGGAGGTATATAATTCGATGGAGCGTGATATATTGAGAAGGACGCATAATATATTCTGTTCATTAAAAGATGAAAGTGGAAATAAGTATGATGATCGGGATACAAATGTATCATTTGTAGATGAGAATACATTAAAGTATCAAAATGTGATTAAAAAGATGGATGGAAATAAGGCAAGTAAAGTAGGTAGTGGCGATGAAGAAGGGAGCGAAGAAGGTAGTGAAGATGGCGAGGAGTTAAAACAGCCGAGTATTATTACTGCGAATATTAAACATATTGGGAAAGGTATTGTAGTTCAGTCGTACGATATTAGTGATGACGAGGATGAGAATGATGACGAGGATGATGAACGTGGTGGTAATATAAGTGAAAACAAAGTTATGATGACATATAATGAAACATTTCAAAATCCAAACAAAAAAATAGTATATACAGTCGATAAGAATATTGATGTAGATGACATATAGGTGACATATAGATGATAGTCATTACTCCAGGCTGCGTCTGATGGCTTCTTGGATGTCGGCCTCTTCTTGATTCATCATGAGAATATTTTCGTCATCCTCGTCGCGGTTGTTGTTGTCGTTGTTGTTGTTGTAATTGTTAATAATGTCATAGTTGTTGATGTAGATGTTGGCGGCCGCGTTACCATTGTTTAAGCGATAGCCGCCATGTTGCATTGCTTCTGCGCGAACTTCGCGACCTGCGGCTGCGTAGGATGATTGGGATATAGGTGCAGCTGCACCACTAACGGAAGGTACGGCTGCGCGCACAGGTTCATGTGAACGTGAAGATGAGGAAATCATTCTCATGCTTTGAAGAAGTCGATTCATCGGAACAGAGATGGAATAATGAGGTTGGAGATGATGCTCGCGATGAAAGTTTGGGTTCACATTACCGGCAACACTTTCAGCCAAACGGGAAGCGATGCTGTTGATGCGAACAATGTCACTGTCTTGTGCGTTTGCATGATCGTGTTCAGCTTCGACAGGATGAGGAGGATGAGGAGGATGAGAGTTCTGGTCTTCAATGATCTCCTTTGATTTGAGAGAGAAACGGCAGACGGGGCATTCAGCTTTTTCTTCATGAAGCCATTTGAGGATTGCTTCTGCTTTGAATGCATGCTTGCATGGTAAAATCTTGATGTCTTCACCTTCTTCAAAATCTTCTTGCCATATACCACATGCGTCGTTTATTTTGAGCTCTTGGACCATGGCGGCGGTAAACTTCTCGTCGATGATATCGTCTTCAGCTTCTTTAGTGATGACTTTTTTGACGGGGCAACGGTCGTACAAAGAACGAGCCAAAATCGATGCAACCGCGTCGCCTGCTTCTCCTCCACCTTGACCTCCACCTTGACCTCCACCTCCATAATAAAGTGGGACACTATTAACATATAAGTAGTCGAGTAAATTCAAATTTCTGAGAGGAGCGGCGGCGGAGGCCAGTATAAAGAGGTTATTTAAATCTTGGTTATTTTCTTCCTGGTTGTTGCGAGGAGAGTTGTTATCTTCTGCGGACATTTGTAAACGTTGATAGATTTCTGATTTCTTCTATATTCATAATAGAATAATATTTCTACTTCAATTTTCTAGATGTAGAAATATAAATAAAAACAGTAACTGTAATAAAAACTGTAAATATATAATAATTTATTTTCTATGCTTAATGCTTGCGGTGTCTAACGTCAGGTTTAAACATAAATGGGAACATTATAACCAACATAACGATATTAATAGCATAAATAATAAGAACGAAGGTGGAATAGTAATAAAGAAACGTGCGCCTCCATTCGCTAGAGCATTGACGACACTGCGACTCATTCATTTTTCCGATAAAACGATAAAGGTATAACATGTTGACGATATTTACTATCACTAAAATTATAACCGTCCATTTGTTGGCCATCATAAAAGAACGACACTGTGATGGGAAAATCGCGAATAAAAGAACTTGAATTAGAATAATAGTACTTAAAGTAGTAACATAACCGGTTTCAGGTATATCGGTACAGTATGAGCACTTTACTTTCATGGCGGCAATATAACTCAAAATAATTGCTAAAATGATAACATTAATAATTCTTGAGAAAGTATGCATTTATTATTATATAATAATTAAATATTTTTTTTAATTATTATATAATATATTTTTAACGCATATAAACATTGTATAACCGTACATAACCATTTTTAAAAATACTCATTATTCTATAACTTGCTTAAATACTCTGTCAAAATCGCTGTATCTTTTATTACTTAATGAATCAAGCAATGTATTCCATGGTGTATAGTGGTGAAGACCTTCAACGCCTTTTTCGCAAAACACATTTAAAAGTGCAGGACTAAATCCAGACATCATTGATACATTATGATCGGTTGAAAGAGAAGGGAATCCGGTAGTTTTGCGTAAGTTCCAAAATACAATATGTGGCGCTTTACACGGTTCTCCATATAAGCGTTCACCCATTTTTGCGAACATTTGTTTAATGTTCTCAAATAGTGTTGCGCGTTGAGACAAGTCATTTATACTTTTTGATGCATTATTCATTTGCATATCTGAAAAAACAACAAGTACCAAATTCTCCGCAACTTCACGCGAGAGTTTATTGCCTTCGATACCCTGTCGAATCATGTCGAGTGCTAAATAAAAGTCCGTAGTCATCCCCCAAGAAGACGTCATAACTTTGTTCACCTGTTTTACAAACGTATCCGAGTCTTGCGTCCCTAGCTGAATCCATGTTGGGCGCTCCGAAAATGTCAATATACGCGGACCAAGTACCGATTTCTCCGCAACGCGAATGCTGAGCCCAATTGCAGAATGAAGTGGGTTACTATTATCTTCCGTCATTGAACCCGATACGTCAGTCATTGCTATAAAGTTTCCTAGGTTATTATTTTGCAGCGAGTTACTCTTCCACTGCTCATTCAATGCTATAACACTCGGTGAATCACTCGCCAAAGATTTAATTTTATAGTCAATTGCACTCTTTACAAAATCAATCACAGAAATGCGTTTGCCTTTTATTTTACTTTTACCATCAACGACATCTTGCAAATATTCTTCATAGTTATATTTACAATTAATGCGTGACTCTATGTTACAACGAGTAGTCTTGCCGTCCTTCTTAAGATTTAAAAACGAATTTGTTTGTTTATGCATGGTAATACTCGTAACATTGTCGAAGTTAATTTCATCCCATTTACCATTACACTGTTTAACTTGTGTTGTATCAAGCTTTTTGTTAATCGCGGAAATCACTTTGCGATAAATCATAAAAGCGCGATTTACAGCTCGCTCATAAGATGGGTGAGACACATCCAAAGGAATCTGGTTATGCGAATAGTTGACAGCGAGGTAGAAATAAAGCCATCCGAACTTTTTCGACTTTTCACGCGGTACCCACCTAGCGGCTAGAGAAAAACTAGTACCGCCTTTTTCTAGATTTACAGCATCGATGCGAACTTGTTCGTTAATAAAGTTTACAACTTTGTCAACAAATTTTGAATATAGTTGACTGTTTTTATGACTATCTACGTCACTAGAAACACCTAGCAACTGTTGTTTCATATATGTTAAAAAGTACTTCATATCTTTCCACGAACCAAGTGGGTGATTTTTTGACTTTGTACTTTCTTCGCCGTCTACACCATCTTGCGTGTCATACACAAGTGCCTCAATAACATATTCAAAGAATCTAAAATCGATTTGTGCCCACTCCAAAAGCATTACATAAAAAAGCTTATACTCACCTTTTCCGCTAATAATATCACGCGTTTGTGCTAACAACTTAAACATTATCACACCCATATCAACACATTTATTATAGTCACTACTACCTTTATCGGTAGTTTTAATTCCGCTCATTATAACATTCAAAATTTCTCTTGTATCTTTTGCTACATCTGCAATACCAGCATCACTACTTGTTCTTACTAACTGAAAACTAAACTGAATTATTTTTTCCTGCAACGTATCTAAAGACGGGTTAATACCTTTATATTCAACATGATTATTTTTTCCATGCTGGTAACCGGGAACCACCATTCGAGAAAAAATATCATCCAAAGCTTTAATAAATGGATTATAAACTGGGGTAGAAGAAGCAGAGACACTAGATACTTGCATAACTATAGAGGCTGTGCTTTTATTACACGCGAGATGAGATGATAATATATAATGGATTCGTATTTTTAAGTATGTTTCAAAAATAGTTATTATTATTTTACGTAAAATAATAATAATTTTCATGATTACAACGATACTTCGCTTCCGTAAAACTATAATAGATTTACATACCTGTCATATCGTTTTGTCTTTTTATGATTTTGTTTTTTTTGAAAACTATGTATATGTATTCTTTTTGTGTTATTGTTTTTACTTCTAATAAAACTATTCACGTTACTATTGGCGACCCTAGATACGTCTTGTAATGATTTATTAATTTTGTCACCATCTTCTTGCTCCGGGCATTCAAAAAAGAAAAAATAAATTCCATTATATTTTTTTAATAAACGGAGTGTTGGTTGTAACTCGAATGATTCAATACGGTTAAGAGTATAAAGAGATATAAAGTCGTTTGGGTTTTCAATATAGTTGGGTAGTGACTCAGGTGTTACGTGAATATTATAAACCATAATAGATATAAGTTTATACTTTACATTATGTTTTTTTTGGCTATTTTTTATTACTTCGATTAACTGGTTTCGCTTTACGATATTATCATCATTGTTAAGGTATATTTTTTTCTGATTAATTATTTCGATTTCATTGTCGGTATTAATATATGTTATATATGTTTTTATATTATTTAGTACTTTCACTTCTTTGAACATTTTTGAGTAGTCAATTTCAGGTAACTTAATAGGTTTTTTTTCATACTCTTCGCCGTATTCTTGGTCGCCGTATTCTTTGTCATTTTCAGAATTATATTGGTCGTCTAAATTTTTATCATCCATTGTTATTTATAATTATACTAATATAGATAATCTATACAACAACCTAAACTAATTAGTTAAATAGTTAGTTTAGATTTTACGAGTTACACTAAATAAATTATTTAGTAGCAACCATCATCAGAGGATACATCATCAATCATTCTTGAATGCGCAATCTTTTCACTTTTTTCTTTTATTTCTTGATACAATGAATACTGGTTATAAGTGAATTTTTTATGTTGTGTGTTAGTTACTTTAGGTTCCGGCTTATTTACAACTTCTGGTTTTTTTTCAACGACTTTTTTAAAGTCTAATACAGTACTAGGTTTATTTATTTTTGAAGATGTACTTCCAAGGGATGGGAAGTTATCATCGTTTAAAACTACCTTATTTGATTCCGGTTTTGGATTACTTGCACTAGACGAACTAGTAGAATTACTTTGTGAATTTTTTAAAAAAATATTACCACCATTATCATTCCTAAATGAATTATTTGTAGAAGAACCGAACTTATATGGTTCTTGTAAATTTGCATGTAGTTGCCCAAAACTTCTATTTCCTTTATTGGTATCATTACTCCGTACATTATCATAATAATCATTATCATTGCTATAATCTGCTGTAACATAAGCTGTATCAATTATGTCATTCAAATCATTCATTTTTCTTTTGCTCATGTCAAAATAGCTTATAAAGATGTATATATTTACTATAACAAGTGCTCTATATTATTATTATATTTATTTTTAAATAGTAGTTTATATACTATTTAATAAAAACTAATATAAAGATAAATTGTTTATATTACTTGTCTCCTAACAGCAATTTTTTTTACCCGAATATAAAAAATAACAAGGATTCTATATATTTTGTAGGAGGCAGCAAAACTTTGTGCGTATGTGTGTGTGGTGAGCGTATGATGTGTGTATATAACATAGAGATGATTTTCTATGTTATACATTATATTTTTTTAGAAAATTCTTTTTTGAGCCAATCTGAAATATTGTTATACAGTTTTTTATTGTAGTATATTTCGGGGTAGTCATACGTGTAGTAAGCTTTAGAAGACTTTCCCCCAGGATAATGATAGGTAGTTGAACCTAATTTTTTATTAATAATACTATCCATAATTATTTTTGAAATCGAAATATTTTTTTTGAAATCTTTTTTTTCGTCACTTCGTACACAAGTAAATAGGTTATCTAGTTTAAAAAAAGAGGTTATTTCATTCAATACCGTTTTATTTAAATTTATTAATTTAGGCGAGTTTGGGTGACTATCTTGATTATCGTAGGTAGAATAGTGAACATAGTCGTGGATAATTTCGTGAGGGTTACCGGTATCTTCTTCCTCTATATCTTCATTTTCATCGATAGTGTCTGCTAACAAAAAGGGGTTGTTACTATACTCCATATCACCTATGTACTAATATACTATTTTTATATTTTTTTTGCTGATTTTCCGCAAACGGAAAATTGAAGTCAAAGTAATCCTTTAATTCATATGCAGTGTAAAACAACAAAGCGTTACAGTTAGTACAGTTAGTACAATCAATACAATGTCATCCTATTCTCGCAACGGTACTAACAACGGAGCTTCTGCATCTGATAGACAACGTGGTTCTGGATATAATGGTCAACGTTATATTCCACGAGATGGTGAGGACCGCCGCGAGGACCGCCGTGAGGACCGCCAGCAAGAACCCGTTTCAATGAACCAACCCAGCATCTGCATTCCTCGAACATTTCCCACAATCCGCGGAGAACAAACCAAGCGCGCCGTTTTCAATACGTTCAAGGATTTGCGCATCGGACACATTGATCGCATCGATACGGTTCACAAGACCGACAAGAATGGCGAACGATTCTGTACCGTCTACGTGCATCTCACGTGGAATACTCGCGACAACCTTGCGCGCGAGACTCGCCAAAAGTTGATTGATGGTCAAGAAATCAAAATTGTCTACGATGAGCCATGGTTCTGGAAGTGCACTGCAAGCACCATCGAAAAACCCGAAAATCGCTACTCTGACACACCGCAGCATCGCAACAGTTCAAGACCTCGCATCGACTTGGGTGATGGAAACCGCGCACTTTCCTACTACACTCGCGAACATGATGAGCGCGACCACCGCAACGAACAACACGAGGAACACAACCAGGAGCAGCTTTGCAACATGGACCCCGAAGACGATGAAGAGTAAGTGAAGACAATGCAGTGCAAACAACGACCACAGTAAAGGTAAGACAAGCCGAGGTAAGTATTAAGCAAATATAAATTATGTTTTATGTTCTAACACTTTTTTATTTTTATACTGTAATTTTATACTATCATGGAGTTAGAAAATAAAATAAATATTAAATCAGATAAGTTTTCGCATGAAACAACATTAAAAATTGGGAGTACAAAAATTTCTCTTTTAAAGGAAAACTCTTACGTGATTGAATCAAGTAGTTTGCTTTTAGACTCAATAAATGAAAATATGACACATAGTCATGAACGTGGTCATGAATATAGCCAATCACGCAAACACAACGAAAAAATTAACATGTCGGTTATATCAGACGTACCAAGTAAGCCTAACAAAAAAACCAAAAAAGCATTATATGAAAAAATAAAAATGAAATTTAACGCTCGGTCTGTAATGCCCTTGAAAACTTTTATAAATAAAAATAGTAATAAGAAGGGTACGGACTATAATGTAATACTTCATTTTATAGGTAATATAGGAAACCAGTTAACATTTTTACGAAACCAAGGATATTCTATTCCTTTTTTTAGTTTAGAAGATTTTATTGTTATTGACAATACTATTTTTTCTTTCATGAATGACGATAAAATTTTTAAAATAGACAGTGAAACCAACAATATTACAATAGACTACCCAATTCAATATAATAAAAATAATTCTTTCATTCCACCTCATATTGAGATAGGTCTTGATGACCAACCAGATAAAATACCCATCGACATATATTTTTCATCTATATATTATAGTCTAGCACAGTTGTGTGTATATATTTTTTTAAGAAAACAAATCAAAGACGAAGAAGACTATGATAAAGTATCTGGCCCATTTGTTTACACCTCTCTCTATTGGTGCCTTAAACGTTGTTTAGATAAAGATGAAAATAAAAGAATTCTTTTGTATGTCTAATTTATAAGAATGTCAATTGCTACTTTAAAAAGAAAAACGAATTTAGGCGGAAATCCTCGCGCTGACCCTATTTCTGGTATTGGTAATAAAGGTTTCGCTCTAAATGGAACTCTTCGCAATATTGGAGGTGTAGGTCAGTTTAGAATGGTATCCAATGTTACAAGAACCAGATACCGCGGCAACACTCCGATGGGTTCCGGAGGAAGTGGCGGCAGATATCCTGTATTTATTTTTAACTCGGGTGACTGCTGTACGAATGATGAAAATATTATTAAAAAATCCACGAA
>Ga0114977_10003399_pt1 | contig 10241 bp, 9 predicted proteins | sample S_130805_MF_Meta_FD_87026 | JGI IMG/M metagenome (GOLD analysis project Ga0114977, IMG submission 87026) | Freshwater microbial communities from Lake Simoncouche, Canada to study carbon cycling - S_130805_MF_MetaG | ecosystem: Environmental > Aquatic > Freshwater > Lake | place: Lake...
AAGGTATTATTTCCCAAAAGGTTCAGTTGTTTGCACCACAATTGAGAGCGATAGTTATTACCCTGAAATAATGCGTAATTCTCCTGAGCCAATGGATAGAAGTATTGCGATGCAGGAATTAAGCACGTTTATGAAAACTTATGTAACTATTGAGCCGGTTATGGATTTTAATTTGGAACACATGGTTAAAATGATAAAACGGTGCAATCCTGCTCAGGTAAATATCGGTGCTGATAGTGGAAACCACAAACTACCCGAACCATCAAAAGAAAAACTGATTGCACTAATTGAAGAACTACAAAAGTTTACGACAATAGCCAGAAAAACCAACTTAGCACGGCTGCTCGTTGACCATGTTTTTTAATTATTGTGTATAACTCGTTGCTAACAACCATAAAATGTATAATAAAATGAAACAACTAACAGTTAGACACACAGTTATGATTTCAGAAGCGCAAGCTAAATCACTTGCTACGCTGAAAGATTACAACGTGAATGTGTCGCAGTTCATAAGGATGGCAATTAAGGAAAAGTTGAAACGTGATTGGCCTAAGATAAAAGCAGAAAAGGAGAGATTCAAATTCCCGTTTTAACATGAAAGATACAAAAGCACGTTACATAATTGGGATTGATCCCGGCACACATACAGGTTTAGCAATGTGGGACAGAGAAGAAAAGAAACTTGTTTATGCTCACAGCATAGCTATCCACAAGGCCATAGAATCTATCCAGGCTACCTTCAAGTTTGAAAAGAATGATGATTCAGAGTTCCTGTTTCGTATTGAGGATGCAAGGCTAAGAAAATGGTTTGGTGAATCTACTAAAGGAAAAGAACAGGGAGCCGGAAGTATTAAGCGTGATTGCTCAATATGGGAGGACTTTATGAAGGATTGGGGATTGAACTACGAAATGGTTGATCCTAAACGGCAAACAACAAAACTTTCATCTGAGCAGTTTAAGAACCTTACAGGTTGGGAGGGGAAAACAAATGAACACGGAAGAGATGCGGCAATGTTGGTGTTTGGGTATTAACTACCCCGTTTTCACCTGAATCTTATTCCAGATCATTTCCATGACTGCAGCAACATCTTTCTTTGTGTCAAGTTCTGCATCTGAAACTTCTGCAGCTAGTTTAGGCATAACCATTTCCAGTATATTCATAGCAGTCTGAACATATTTATAATCATCCTCAATAAGTTCAAGCCTGAGAAACATTCTATTGATGATATGGTTTGTTTTAATACCCAATCTTATTTCTTCCCTCAAACTCGCAACAATAGGATTAGCAGTTCCTTTAGGTCTGCCACTCATGTTGTTTGACGGTTTCCCTTTTGCTGGCATATAACTAAGTCTTTAGTTAATAACTAATTTATCTTAACGTCTGTGTAAACCTCTCGGTAAACACAGTGTCTAATTGTTGTATGATGGTATCTTTACCTGCAGCAAATACAACGATGAAGTACTTGTAGTTTCCCATTATCCGGGTGTTGAACATATCCTGACCATCAAAAGCAGTTTCATAAGCCAGAAGGTCCCAATTGTTCGGGTAGTTGCTGCCGTATATCAATATCGGTAGGTATTCATCATTGAAGGACCTTATTTCACCCCTCAATATTAACTTTGAAAGCCTTTTAACATGAAGTGTTTCAAAATTCAGCGGCCTAGTCTGCAGCATCATATAAGGGCATGTATCATTTGCACCAGTACCCTCAGTGTCCATATAGTGCAATGATATTTGATATTCAGTTGTCTGAGCCATCTTATAATTGTATTATTCTATTAGTGATACCATCAATTTCAAAGCAGGGTTTCCATCAATTATGATGTAGCCGGTTACATCTGTTGTATTGGTATCCGGATTAGGAATGCCCCATACGTTAATCTCTAGAGATGCAGTGCCTGTAATGGTTATATTACCTGAAATATAATTAGACAAAGCCCCTCTATGTGCTGTTACGCTATCGGTTACACTTCCGCTGAGAGAGAGCGTAGCTGATTCAGATCCACCCAGCCTCTTAACATAGAGATAGTAATTTATGGTTTTAACACTATTATCGCTTACAACAACGTCAAATGACTTATCATAGGTTCCTGTTTCAACAATGTTTTCAATTGTTATAACCGGATTGGGAGTTGGTATAGGGCAGGTAATAGCATCTGTTAAGGTATGATCGAACCAGGGACATTCAATACCAGGATATAGATACATGAGATAAGCCTGGAATGCTCCAAAACGTTGGGCGAAGTGATATATATTCATTCGGTCAAAATCTGCCTGCGCCAAATAAGCATACCCCGGAAATGGTAACTTTCCATCTTTCCCTAATGGGTATCCGCCAGTCAATACTTCGGTAGTAACCCCGGATGTAGTGGCAAATTTGCGGATCAATATGTTCAAGGTGCGTTTAGTCGCATTGTTGATCCAGGAAGAACCTGAAGGAACTAGCATACAGGTGTATGCGCTATAGCTACCTGTATAACTATATGTATTTGCAGGAGGATCTACTGTTCCAACTAATACATCTGTTTTCTTTATTCCTATCATCCTGCCATCAACAACCATACTCCCGGCAAATACCTCTGTTCTGGTAGTCCAGACATTAGTATAAAACGAGTACACATAACTGTACAAAACACTTTGATTGACTGCAGAGATAACTAACTCCCTGTTTTCAACGTCATAAAGTAGTATACAGTCAGCTATATAGGCTGAGAATGTAATATTTGACAGACGGCTGAGTACCTGTGGCATAGAATAGCCGGAAAGAGCGTCAATGAACTGCGCTTTGCTTATTAATGGGTTTGTAACACCACCTTCAACCGGAACTGACAACTCTTTGACTTCTCCGCCCTGGATGATCCGTATTCCTTCCTTACATGCAAAGACAATAGCCCCGGTAATTGATACAAGGCTATACCGTTTCATCAGGATTTCGTTATTCAAATGCTGTATGCTCTGATATAATACATCTCCGTTGCCTGTTTTCAATCCATAAATACCTGATCGGCTGAACACATACAAAGGATATTGACCGAAAGCACTATCACTCATAGCAGACTGAACACCCGCAATAGCAATCACTGTGTTTTCATTCAATCCAAACCTGTATGAGTTCTGAGCAGGCCAGAAGAAGGGGTTTGACTGTTCGCTGACCTGTAAGCGGTTAGTGTCGGTTATAACATCATCCGTTAAAGGATCATCTGAGGGCATGGCGGTTCCTGTTGTTGCAGGAAGATCAATCTTTATAGGGTAGTAGTTGCCTGTGCTTCCATCGGTGAAAACTAATGGATTGACATAAAAGGCTGTATTTAGCCCTGTGTTGGGTTTCAGTTCAAAGTCTTGAAGGAAATACTTTGTTCCTCCATAGGTGTAATAATATCTAAGCTTATATGCCCTGTAATCGGGGTAGGATATGATGGGATTAAGGAACAGCGCATTTGTGGAACCGTTGTTGTAAATGTAATAGTTGAACGTTGCCGGTATATTACCACCATCATAGGTTGCCACGTTGTCATGTTGCAACTCAGTGGTTACAATCTTTCTTCCTTCATTGGTGTTCAACCAGGCCTGCTGATATATCTTTTGTGTGGCTGTTGACATGCCGGCAGACGTATTAGTATATGCACCAAACAGTTTTGTTAGTATGTCGGCATGAAGAACCGATTCAAAAGACTGATAACCCGTCATGCCTGGGATTATAACCTTGCTGTGAAACAGGTTATTAAGAGTTGGAGAAAGCGTATTGATAATATTGCCAAGATGAATACGATTGTTGTAGGTATAATCAGAAAGGGAGTTGTACTGGTGATGGGTGAAGTTGTCAGGTGGTAACAGTTCGTTGGCTGTTATATCCTTTGAATAGTCCAGTGATTTGAAATTAGCCTTAAAGCCATCTTTGATAATGTCCTTAATTGGGATAGTAGCTACTTTGTAGTATTGACCACTTTCAATCATTTCACTGAATAACTCTGTATTGAACGGTGGGCGATATGTAAGGTTAAATCCAGATCCACCTATTACAGTCCAATCAGGAATAGATGACATATAATCATAAGCCTCAACAGGGCGTGTTGAAAATATATCCATACTTTCAACAATACCCATCTTATCCTGGTTAGATAATGTGAAATCGCCTGTGTTGAAGAAATTATAATATGCCTCTGGTGTGGCTAAGTAGTTTTGTATTATACTCCCATAAAATGTAGGAGCGGAATCAATAATACTGAATACAGGCTGTTTGGTTGCGTGATACCCTACGTGATGCAGGTAAGGTTGTGATGCAAGTATGTAATTGCCATCGAATAACCTATAAGCCACACGAACCATAATAAAACCTTCAATGTATCCATCTTTGTTAAGTTCCGCCTTTTGTTTCAGGAAATCGCCAATAACATTAATGCGGAAATATTCGCCAAAATTTTGTGCTGCTGAAAAACCATAGTCGGGTACAGTATCTGGTGCTAAATTATCACCTACTGCCGTTATTACGTGTCCTTCATACGATGATCCATCACCCAATGCTATTATCGGTATAGGCAAAAATGTCAGATCCACATAACTTGACGTGTCCTTGTTCCAGTACAGCAGGTATTTCTTAATCGAAGTGAACACCAGTAAAGTATTGTTCATGTGGCTGAACCTGTCAAATACTTCACCATTGGCAAGTGTTAACTGAACGACAGGGGTATTATCTGTAGTTGCATGAAACAACACCGTACAAATCGTATTGTCGGTTACATTATGCAGAACATACGTGTTAGCCGGGAGTACGCTGTGATCATATGGCACACCAAAGTTATCCGCCTGCTGAGTGCGGAATCCTGTTGCAAGTTTATCTTTAGCCCCACGCCATGATCCATCCTTATGTCGCAGATTGATAGCTTCAAGTAAACCGCCATCTTCTGTTGCTTCATCAGGAGTATTGCGAACTATACCTTTGAAGGGGATTGATTTGATTTTTTTAGTTGCCATTATGCTGATATTGTTTTTTTGTTACCCACTTAAATATGGTTATGTTAGATCAGGCAAGTCCTTCAGAAACCATTCTACGGCCATGAAGGCGTTTTGCTCGTCAGGAGCCTCACTGAAGGGTGCTTTCCAAAATATTGGTATGCCCCCTAAGTCTACTTCGGAATCTAAATCTTCATTCCATAATCTTTCTTCTTCTACCCGCGAAGCTATGGCGGTACTGTATTTCTCATTTAAAAGAGTCAGGATGGCTTTAGTTTCCTTTGAGGTTGGATCGAAGTCAAGGACTTCCTGTGGATTACCATTCACATCCACTACCTTCTTGTTGACAATTCCATCAACTGTTGCCAGTTCGGTAAACTTTTCTATGCGTTCCTTCTGATAGGCTTTGAATCCTTCTGGTTCTGGGTATTGGTTCAGGAATGCAGATTGCTCATAGAGGTCTTTAAGGATGGTTAGGTTGTGTGAATATGCTGACAACAGATTAATCCCTTTCAATCCTGTAATCATAGATAGTATTTCATACCGTTCACGAATCATGCGCCAGGTCAGGGTTTTTATTTTTTTTTCTATTTTCATTTTCTGTTTTGTTAATGATTATTAATGAATGATTATGCCCAAGGCCCGACCGATATAGCTGTATTGGAGCCAACCGGCCAGCAACGGAATGATGAATTAACACCTACTACTGCGGCAGCAGCAATAGATTGTGAGTATGCAGGGATAAGTGTTCCGCTTGCATTGATACGGAATACGCCACGAATCATAGCATAGCCTGTAGCCGTTGTTGTAGCCGATGTGATTACGGTTGCTGTTGCTACTGTGGAGCGTGTCATTTGAGAGGCTGCGGCTGTCAGAACGCCTTTAATTGCGAATGAGGTGTATGCGATTGAGGTATAAGTAGCTGTGCCTAAAAAACCAAAACCAAAGGTTCCTGAAGTTGTGGATAGGGAAGATAGAGAAAAGATACATTCAAAGAAGTAGGTAGTGGCTGCTGCTACTGTTAATGCTCCACCAGCAGGCGAATTGAACAATTTTTGTAATCCTGTCTGACTTACTGTTGTATAGGTTGCCGTAGAGCAGATGTATTGTTCTAGCTGTACGACATTATTAGTAACAACCAAGGATGTTGCTGTAAGTGAGCCTGTAACAACAACTCCTGTGCTGTTTATTTCAGCGATGGTTATCGGGGTGATTGTTCCTGTTGCGGAAACGCCTATTTGGATAATAGTAGGTGTTTCTGATGCTGACCATGCTCCTGTAGCAATTGCTCTGATGTACCCTGATTCTGCATCTAGTGATGCAGTATATTTTCCTGCAAAAGATATTTTACCGATGGCAGAATTATTGATGAGTGTGCCTGTACCATGTGACTTGTACAGTACTATGATAGACTGTGTGGTGATAGACGCATAGGTGTTCTGAATCTGAATCCCTGAATTAAAAGCATCTGTTCCTGTCGTACTGATAAGTAATCCATGCAAGTCCCCTGTAAGTCCTGTTGTTAGTTTCGATATGAATGGAGCATCCGTCAGAGATGAAGTAGTATTCCACATCGCTATACTGTTAATTGTTCCCGATCCAGTCAGTCCACCACCACTGGGAGGGGCGATCCATGAACGACCACCTAATGCTGTGGAAGATAAAATGTATCCATCTGTGGTAGGATTTCCCAAAGCAGGTTCTAGGGTAGGTATATCGGATGAGATAAGTTGTCGGAAAGTTGGCGTTCCTCCTACGTCAGATGGCGCGGCAAGTACTTTTTTTGTTGCCTGCGATGCCCATGCACCTGTCAGTGTTCCTGCTCCCGTAACAGGAGAACCACTTACAGTGAATTCAGAAGGTAAAGCAAGGCCAACACTGGTTACAGTTCCGCTTCCACTAACAGAATCGGCAGTTGTGAGCAGCCTAAGTTCGGAGGCAGTCGCTATCCTAATGTAGAGGCCATCGGACTTAGCGTTCAATCCTACTGATCCTGTAGGAGCAGCAGGAAGGCTTGTGATAGCTTGAATGTTAAGTTGTGTTGCTACTATCATTTAACCTCCTATTATGTTAATTGTGTACTGTGCGGTAGCAGGAGCAACTGAAAACCCAAGGGTGACAGTGTTTACTGATGTTACAACGACATCACACATAATGACCTCAAATGTTGTTGTGTTGTATACCATTGCAATTATCTTCCTGGTGTTCAGGTTGTGTGTTATAGGTATGGATGTAAGAACCCCATTCCCTAATGTTGCGGAATAACTTGTGGTTGCTCCTATGGATGCCGGGGTTACTCCTGTTACCGTGACTGTAATCATTGCTCCTGTAGATGTGGCAGTAGCTATGATCTCTCCACCTGTCATTTGAAGCTCCAGAAGGTCATGGGAATGTATGGGTATTGTTACAGGGCTATCTGTATAAGCATTTGCCTTATCGTTGTTGTAATAGCACATTCCTGCGGTAATCAACGCGGCCCAAGCCGTATTATCGGTTACGTTTGGAATGAGGTCACCATTTCTGAATTTAGTTTCATATAAATTGTCAGCTAACCACTCTTGAGTACCTATACAGATTGTCCGATAGACACTTCCGTCATTGCCGGTATAAGTTCCGGTTTGACCATCTGATAAAGATGTTGTATCCTTTACGAGTCTTATGCCGTGTCCATAATATTTTGGAGCAAAAGATGTTTGAAGGCTTGTATTATTATAAGAAAAAAAATATCCGACACCATTTTCGGCACTTGTATCCGGACTCCAAACCATAAAATATTGAGTTAATAACTCATATACACCTAAAGCCCCTCTCCTTCCATTTCCTCTTGCATTGAACATCTCTGAATTTGTAGCCCCAGTGTTTGGCGATGCCCAATGAGTTAATCCAACTTCTTTGAAAACCCCAGTAGATACCATAGTGCTTAGTTCCATCGCTGTAGATATATGCCATCCAGTATTGGCAATATTTCTTGCATCAGTAGCTGTAAACCAATTGTACAATGCTCCGTAATTACTCACCCTAGATACGCCTTGCAGGTTCCACCACTCGTACTTGTCAAAGTCCAGTAATGGCTTGTTGAGGATTTCGGCAACACCTGTGGTAGCTGCCCAATCGCTGTTAACCTGTGCAACACCTGTAGTACCACCCCCTGCAGCCCGTATAACAGCACTCACATTTTCTATTGCATGTCCGGCAGATATGTACTTCATTCCTTCCTTCTCAGAAACAATGATAGTAGCACCCGGATTATATATCCTGTTATTGTGCGGAGTCTGCTTTGTGAATGTGATATTCATAGCCGACAAAATTATATACGTAGTTTGAAAGGCATGTGTTAATAAACCTTATTTATTAGGTAAAAAGACAAGTAAATAAAATAGGTAAACATCTATTTTGCATGAAATTATATAGTTATGCCACTACCACTTGCAATTCCATTAATCGCCACCGGCCTACAGGTAGGAGGTCAAATATATGGGCAGATACAGGCCAACAAAGCACAGCAGAAGAATGATGCTTTCCTTACACAGCGAAGAAATGATCTTGCCGCTAAATTCAATACCTCACAGAATGAAGATTACCTGGATACGGATGCAGCAAGAGGCGCACTGGAACAGGTACGCAAGAACATGAAGGAAGTAAGCAAGGCTACTGCTAATGCAGCCGTACAAGGAGGAAGCACACCCGAAGCCGTGATAGCAACACAGGGTAAGCTACAAAGTAAATACCAGGATGCTGTTACCGGACTACTCACCGTAGGGCAACAGCGCAGAGACAGGGATAAATACCTGTATGAAAATTTAGGTATGGGACTAGACAACCTACAGGCCGGAAACCTTGCAGGGAAAGTAGCACAGTGGGGAACATTCTCAAACAATGTGAACTCAGCAGCCGGGGGAATAATGAACGCATGGGCTAACGGATCATTCGAGAAGCCGGGTGAAGGATCGGGAGGGATGATAGGATCAACAAAAGGAATGTTGCAGAATAAAGATACCTCCGGAAACATTGTATACAATTAAAACCCATGAAGATTTACAACTTGTTAGAAGATAAATCCACAACCGTTTCTGGTCCCTCCGGCAAAGATAAGGTTCCTGCCGTTGTTCCGGAAGGTTCATTTGTTGTTGGATATGATGAAAATGATAATCCCATCTATTTGCCAGAAGGTGACAACCCCGAAGCTGCACTACAAGCAACCGCACAGGGAGTAAACACAGGCGCAGAACATCAGGGACCACCCACCCCTGCCCCAAACGTAGCAACAGGCAAACAGAACGCACCCGCAGAACCCGACTATCAGGCTATGTATGCCAATACTCCACAGATACCGAAGAATGACGGAAGCCAAACCATACTTGAAAACTCAAAGAGAGTACAGGAGTTATTAGGACTTACTACCCCTAAATTCGATGAACAGAAAGCCGAAAGGTTAAAGAAGATTGCTACTATAAACTCCATAGGACAAGGACTAAGCACCGCTTTTGGTGGTTATATAGGCACTAAGGGAGGTCCGATATTAAACACAGCAACTAACATTACCCCTGCAGCATTAGCGGAATACAACGCAATGGTTGAAAAGGACAAGGATAACAAGTACCGCACCAATATCATGCAGGTACAGGAAGCTGTAAGAGGGATGCACGATGTAGCAGCCAATGAACTGAACAACCGTAAGGCAAATCAGAAAGCACTTGAAGAAACTTCCAGGATAATAAGCAAATTTAAACTGGACAGGTATGCAGACAACGAGAAATACCGCAGGGAGATTGACCTTTTGCTGTTCAAATATGGTATTGATGTTGCCAAAACTGCAAAGGACAACCAATATGACGAGGAAAAGACTAAGAAAGCAGTGGAAAACCAGTGGAAACTTGCCCGGTATAACCAAGGCCAGGCAAACTACCGGGCGAAACTGAAATCAGAAGGAACAGGACAAGCCCCTGCCGGGATGGTAGCCTACTACAACCCACAGACAGGTCAGAGAGAGTATATTGAGCGTTCAAAGGCATTGTATATCATAGGGAAAGCCAAACAGGAACGTGACAGCAACGATGATCCTGTGTATAAAATGGAGGATTTGATTACCAAACCTGACAAGTATAACCCGGAAGAGATGGGATTGTCATTCTATGACTTGTTGCAGAAGTATGGTGGTGGATATGAACCTAAAAGTGACCCATTAGGAATTGTTGATGATGCAAACAGGCCACCGGACGGAATAGATGAAGAAGAAAGCACAGGCACAAATATAAAAACAACCAGTAAAGCAAATCCTTTTGCTAAATAT
>Ga0114977_10003404_pt1 | contig 10226 bp, 6 predicted proteins | sample S_130805_MF_Meta_FD_87026 | JGI IMG/M metagenome (GOLD analysis project Ga0114977, IMG submission 87026) | Freshwater microbial communities from Lake Simoncouche, Canada to study carbon cycling - S_130805_MF_MetaG | ecosystem: Environmental > Aquatic > Freshwater > Lake | place: Lake...
ATTATGTGCACGTCAGTCGTTACGGTCATGCGCAGCAAGGTGGTGAACTTAAATGGAAAGTCGCACCGACCACGAAGGTGGCAGGTCGCGTCGTCATCGTAGTGGACGATATTTTAGATGAAGGCGAAACGCTGACCGCTATTCAAAATCGGTTGTTGGGTTTAGGTGCGCAGCACGTGTATGCCGTGGTCTTTGCCGAGAAACAACGACCACGCAGCTTGCCAATTCAAGCTGACTTTGTGGGATTACAAGTGCCTGATCGGTTTGTCTTTGGTTATGGCATGGATATCAACGGCGCGTGGCGTAATTTGCCCGCCATTTATGCGGTGAAGGAAAGCTGACATGCTCGCGATTATTGGTGGTACCGGTCTGACCCAGCTTGCCAATTTAAAGATTACGCATCGTCAAGTGATGCGCACGCCGTATGGCGAACCGTCTGGACCGCTGACCATCGGCACCATGGGCGAAAACGAAGTGATGTTTATTGCGCGCCACGGTTATGGCCACACCATCATGCCGCACGAAGTTAATTATCGTGCCAATTTATGGGCGTTGCGCGAGCAGGGTGCGCAGCGAATCGTAGCAGTTGCCTCGGTTGGCGGTATTCGCGCTGATTTAAATCCAGGCACCTTGGTGATTCCCGATCAAATTATTGATTACACCTTCGGTCGTGAAACGACTTATTTTGAAGGTAAAGAACACGGCGCTTTTCATATCGATTTTACGCAGCCGTATGATGCAGAATTTCGGTGTCAGATTTTAGCGGCGGCCAGTGCGGCGGCTGAAAACTGTATCGATGGTGGTGTGTACGCCGCCACCCAAGGCCCACGTTTAGAAACTGCTGCAGAAGTTAATCGTCTGGAACGAGATGGTGCCGATATGGTTGGCATGACCGGTATGCCAGAAGCGGCGTTGGCGCGCGAATTGGAGCTCTCTTACGCCACTATCGCGGTGGTGGTGAATCATGCTGCCGGCCGCGGTGATAGCCGGCAAGCTGTGCAATTAGAAAAAATTGGCGGCGTGGCGCAATTGGCGATGGTGCGGGTTAGAAATATTTTAGAAAAGCTGGTGAGTGACGATGGCTGTTAGAGAAATTTTACGGATGGGCGATTCGCGCTTATTTCGCCAGGCAGAAAAAGTCGCCGCGTTTAATTCGCCCGACTTAGATCAGTTGTTAGTCGATATGTGGGACACCATGCATGAGGCGAACGGTGTGGGGCTGGCAGCGCCACAAATAGATATAAATTTGCGACTAGTGGTGTTTGGCGCTGACCATAATCCGCGTTATCCGGATGCCGAAGCGGTGCCGTTTACGGTGCTGATTAATCCTGTTCTAACGCCCTTGACTGACCAGTTACAAGACGATTGGGAAGGGTGTTTGAGTGTGCCGGGCCTGCGCGGTGAGGTGCCACGTTTTACAGAATTGCGTTACCAAGGCTACGATCAATTTGGGACGCCGATTGATCGAACGGTGAGCGGCTTTCATGCGCGAGTGGTGCAGCATGAATGTGATCATTTGGACGGTATTTTGTATCCGATGCGGATACAAAATATGCGAAAATTTGGCTATAGCGAGGTGTTGTTTCCGGCTGCCAAATAAAAGAGCGGTGCTTGGGAAAAGTTTGTGTAGGCAATAAATGAAAGAATCGACCGTCGAATAGAGGTTCGATAAAGGTGTTTTTTTGTTCTGGTTCTTTGATAAAACTGGCTTGCGGCATAGTTGAAGTAGGCCGCATAATCGCGCTGTTTATAATTTCGCTTTGTGTTTCAAAGTTGAATATTGCCACTATTTTTTTAATTGCTTGGTTAAATTGATGTTTGTGGTGAAATTAATCAAATAAGTTGCACCGCTAATTTGGAAAGCAATAAATGAACGCTGATGAGTACCCTTTAAATTTAGTTAAGGTTGAGGCGATTAACCTACTTACACCTGAAGAATTGCGATCGCAGTTATTTGCCTATGCTCAAGCCTTCCAACAAGTTAAAGAACATACTAATCGTTTAGAAAGATTATTGACTGATTTTACGGCGCAACGTGATAGCGAAATTATTAGTCGCGAGATAGACCTTAATTCGCAACTAAGTTTGATGGAATATAAAAATACGTCGGAGGCGGTGATGGTTACCAATTGTTCTGGCGAAATTTTATCAGTTAATCATGTTTTTACTGAAATTACCGGGTACACGGCAGAAGAGGTGATTGGCAACAATCCTAGTTTACTTAATTCGGGTAAGCAGGACGATGAGTTTTATCAAGTATTTTGGCAGTCCCTACGTGAAACCGGGACTTGGAACGGTCGCTTAATGAATCGTCGAAAAAATGGTGAGATTTATACCGAATGGTTGTCTATCAGTGCTACCCGCGACTCGACAGGGAATCCTTTAAATTACATCGCTATTTTTTCTGATGTATCTAAATTATTGACGACTGAAAAACGACTGGCTTATTTAGCTTACCACGACTCACTAACTGATTTACCTAACCGACATTTGTTGCAAGAGCGTTTGGATCAAATGTTATCGTTATCCATTCGCAGCAACGAACCTTTTACTTTAGTGCTGATTGATTTAGATGGTTTTAAATCGATCAATGACACTTATGGTCATCCAGCGGGTGACCAAGTGCTTAAAGAAGCGGCCAAACGCTTGGCTAAATCTGTGCGCGAATCGGATACCGTCGCACGTTTTGGTGGCGATGAGTTTGTCATATTGGCGCCAGGATTGTCGGGTGATGATGAGATCGTGCAGTTTTGTAATAAGACAATTCAAGCACTGTTGCCGGCTATCATGGTGGACGGTACCAACATGTACATTGGCGCTAGTTTTGGTTGTGCTGAATATGCTCGGCACGGTAAGGATTCAGATACTTTATTTAAGCACGCTGATATTTCTATGTATCGTGCCAAATTGGCAGGTGGTAATCGTTGCTCGATTTACCACTCGAAAGAGTCTGATTAATATGGGTTTTGATGTCATTCTTTGCCCTGTCTTAAATGGATAGGGTTGTCAGTTTCTATTTGTAGTTCAGTTGAATCATAATTTGCAAGACATGCACACTTAAATGAATTTTAAGCCTAGGGTTTTACTAGATGATAACTAAACGATTAAAAATTTCTACCACGATGAATATGTCATTAATTCTGATGACGATCATCGTTATTTTCTCTTTAACGATGGTCTTTCAAAAGCTGCAGGAGATGCAAGCTAAGGTTGATGAGATGGCAAACTTGCATAACAAGCAAGTTCAACTGGCGAGTGAGCTGATTGTGCAGGCTCAAGATCGCGTACAGTACTTAAAAAATACAGTGTTAATTTATGGTGAATTTGATAAACAGGCTGAGTATATAAAATTCTATACAGCCAGAGAAGCCTATAAAAAATGCGCCTTTAAGCTTCGCCGAATTTTAATTAATGATCCTTTTGTCTCGTATTCTGAGCTTAATTTATTGACTGAAATTGATCGCCAAAGTGACATCTTTGAAAATTATGAAAATCAAATTTTAAATCTAGCGCTGATGAATAAAGACAAAGAAGCTGCCAAAGTTTATTTGTTGGAAGCTCGGTCGGTTTTTACAGTTTGGCGCCAACAATTGGATTCGTTGTTAACGAAAGAATTAAATTTGAATTATCTAGCGCAGCAGGAGGTTGCGAGGCTTCATACAAATATCCTGTTTTCCTTGTTGTTGATTGGAATTGCCGTTGTATTGGTGACACTTTTTATCGCGCTGTATTTCAAAGCATCGATTGCGAACCCCTTAAATACTCTTGCAGAAGATTTGCAAGATTTAACCAATGATGTGTTTGATAACAAAATTCATGGGACTGAATATGAGAATGAAATAGGTGAAATGGCGCGTGCCATTGAACGATTAAAGCAAACATTGATTTTAAGGAATCGGGATCAGTGGGTTAAAAATAACCTCAACGAGATTATGAGTGAGCTACAAATTGCGGGTACTTATCAAGAGTTAGTAGAACGATTTATTAATAAATTAAGTCGATTGATGGGCGCCAGCCAATCTATATTTTATGTTTATAGTCAACGCGATAAAAAACTTAAATCCATTGCTGGTTACGGTAGTGTTACTTTGGTACGTGAATATGTAGAAGGGGAAGGATTGGTTGGTCAGGTATTGAAAGAAGGCAAAAACTTATTTATGGATGTGCCGGCTAATAGTAATTTAAATTGGGTATCAGGATTATTAAACGGTTTGCCGCAACAAGTGGTCATTTTGCCGATTATTCACAATAAGAAAACGCTGGCTGTGATTGAAGTCGGGTTGGCTAGAGCAAGTACAGAGGCAGAAAGATTATTATTTAACGAGGTTATTGTAAATCTCGCGCCTATTTTGGAGGTTCAGAGAAGGGGCCAGCAAGCACAGTTATTAGTCGATGAATTGAAGACGCGTTCGTCTGATCTCGCGTCACAAAAGCAGCAGTTGCTTAATATTCAAAAAACGCTCACCGAAAGCAACGGTTTTCTGAATGGCATTTTATCAGCCGCGACCGATTTAGCGATCATTTCTACCAACAATAATGGTTTGATCACTACGTTCAATTCAGGTGCTCAGCAGCTCTTCGGATGTTCGGCTGAGAACGTTATTAATATTGAGCGGCCGACCATCTTTATTGAGAGTGATAATCAGGTTTTCTACTTCGCTGAGATTGCTCAAGTTGCATTGACGTTAGGCTCTGACGTTCGCGAACTAACATTTAAATCAAGAAATGGGTCTATATTTATTGGTCTGGTGAGTATTAATGTGATTCGCGATGAAGCGGCATCAATTTTAGGGTTTACGTGGATCGTACGTGATGTGACGAAGGAGCGCGAAATTGAATGGCAGATGAGTGAGGCGCGTCGCGTTGCGGAAGACGCTGCGCGACAAAAATCTGAATTTTTGGCCAATATGAGTCACGAAATTCGGACGCCTATGAATGCGATTCTTGGAATGACGTATCTCGTTCAGAAAACTGATTTGACCGCGCGCCAAAGTGATTGGCTCAGTAAGATTCAACGTTCTAGTCAACATTTACTGGGTATTATCAATGATATTTTAGATATTTCTAAAATTGAAGCGGGTATGTTGCGAATTGAAAAAATCACCTTCGAATTGGAATCAGTCTTAGCGAATGTGGTGAATTTGATTAGCACTAGAGCCAGTGAAAAAGGCTTGGAATTAAACTTGGATATTGGTCACGATGTGCCGGTCGAATTAATCGGTGATCCGTTGCGCGTGGTGCAGATTATGACCAATTATGCGTTCAACGCGCTCAAATTTACTGAGCATGGCGATATCACGATTAAGATCCGCTTGGTTGAACGTGATGCGGATAATGTATTGCTTAATTTCTCGGTGATCGACACCGGTATTGGATTAACGGATGAGCAAAAAACTAGATTGTTTACTTCGTTTTCTCAAGCAGATGCTTCCATCACGCGTAAATATGGTGGCACCGGATTAGGCTTGGCGATTGCCAAGAATCTGGCTGAACAAATGGGTGGTCAGGTGGGTGTTGAAAGTGAAGAAGGAAAGGGCAGTACCTTCTGGTTTACCGTACGTTTGGGGGTCGGTCACATTCAACAAGAACGATTGGTACTTTCGCCTGATCTGCGAGGCCGTCACGTATTGGTTGTCGATGATAATGATAGTGCGCGTGAAGTGTTGCGTGAAATGCTACTTAGTATGAGCTTAGACGTGACAGAAGTTTCTTCTGGTCAAGACGCTATTGTGGCGGTGAGAGAAGCAGATAAAACCAAACGGCCATTTGAATTAGTATTTATGGACTGGCATATGCCAGGGGTGAATGGCTTAGAAGCGTTACGTCAAATTAAGACATTGCCGCTGGCCGAACCGCCTAATTTGTTATTAGTGACAGCGTATGGTCGGGAAGAAGTGTTTGCTCAGGCTGAGGACATCGGTATCAACGATGTGTTGGTTAAGCCGTTTACGGCTTCAACTTTATTCGATTGTACGATGCGTGCCCTGCATCACCATGTCGGAAATGAGCAACGGACAGAAGCCAAGGCGCCACTGCTTGAAGCGTTGACGACTATTGCTGGCGCGCGTTTGTTGTTAGTTGAGGATAATGAGCTGAATCAGGAAGTGGCGTTAGAGATTTTGCGTCAAGCTCGCTTCGTCGTGGATTTGGCAGCAAATGGACAGATTGCCTTGGAACGTTTGCAAGGTCATCAATATGACTTGGTATTGATGGATATGCAGATGCCGGTAATGGGTGGTTTAGAAGCCACGCGTAAAATTCGCCAAATCTCAGCCTTCGATAGTATGCCTATCGTGGCGATGACTGCCAATGCACTGGAGTCAGATCGTAATGATTGTATGGAAGCAGGCATGAATGACTTTGTCAGCAAGCCAATCGAGCCAGATCATTTATGGACTGTTTTATTGAAATGGATACCGGCGCGGCAGGCGATCGTACCGACAGTTGTCTCCGCTGCTGTAGTCCAATCGGTTCCTGCTATCAATTTTGAAGTTGAAGGTCTTGAATCAGCACCGGCTTTACGACGGATGTTGGGTCGAGTTGACTTGTATTTGAATACCGCGCGTAAGTTCTGCGCCAATCAAGTTGATGCAATTAAAATCATCAAAAAATCACTGATAGTGGATGATTGGATTTCAGCACAACGCCATGCCCATACGCTTAGAGGTGTATCCGCTACGATCGGTGCAATGGATTTGTCTAGATTGGCAGCTGCTTTGGAGCAGGCATTGAAAGAACGTCAAGTGAGAGCGGTGGTCGATCCCTTGGTTGAAGTGATTGAGCAATATTTGGAGAAAATGGTGGCTGATTTGCTTGCTAAGTTACCGGCAGAACCAGAACCGGCGAAGCCAGTTGACATCGAAGATGGTAAAAAAGCATTAGTGGTATTAGAGAAATTGTTGATTGATAGCAACCCTGATGCACTAACGCATTTGGAAAATAATTTAGCAGCATTACGTTTGGTGTTAGATGCGACACGGCTAACTGAAATTGAGTCTGCCGTTCGTAATTTTGACTTGGATGACGCCTTGCGTATTTTTAAAGAAGCTAAAGCAGAAGAAGAGGGGAAACAAACATGAGTGCGCTATCTTCAGGGGAAAGTGAGACTGACAATCGACCTAGAATATTAGTTATTGACGATAGCCCAGAAATTCTGGGAATTGTGAATGAGTTGCTCAAACATGATTATCGATTGAGGGTTGCTAACGGTGGCAACAGAGGGTTAAGTTTGGCGAGTGCCAGCCCCCGTCCAGACTTGATCTTGCTCGACATTAATATGCCAGATATGAATGGCTTAGATGTGTGTCGACAGTTGAAATCAAGCGCTATCACCCGTAATATTCCAGTTGTCTTTTTGACTGCTATGGACAATGAGGGTGACGAACAACTTGGATTTGAGTTGGGCGCGGTTGATTACATTTCTAAGCCGATCAGCGGACCGATTTTGCAATCACGCGTCAAACTTCATCTGAGTATTAAGCAACATACCGATCTCATTCAAGACAATAATACTTTTTTAGCTAACGAAGTTGCTAAGCGCACGCGTGAAATTGAGTTGGTGCAGGATGTGACGATTTTTGTCATGACTTCTTTGGCGGAAACCAGAGATAACGAAACAGGTAATCATATTCGTCGCACGCAGTTTTTTGTGAAATTATTGGCGGAGCAATTGCGGACGCACCCCCGTTTTTTGGCTGAGTTAACTTCGACAAATATCGAACTGATATTTAAATCGGCGCCGTTGCATGACATTGGCAAGGTGGGTATTCCGGATCATATTTTATTAAAACCAGGCAAGTTGACGGTCGATGAATTTGAAATCATGAAAACGCATACCACCATAGGTAAAGTGGCGATCGAAAATGCGGAAAATCTGGGTGGTCGTACCGTACCATTTTTGGCGTACGCTAAAGAAATTGCTTATGAGCATCAGGAGAAGTGGGATGGTAGTGGTTATCCGCGTGGTTTAGTGGGTGATGATATTCACATCTCAGCACGTTTGATGGCGGTCGCAGATGTCTATGATGCCTTGATTAGTACGCGACCTTATAAAGTCGGTATGCCGCATTCGAAAGCTAAAGAGATTTTGGTGAATGGTCGCGGTACGCATTTCGATCCGGACATTATTGATGCTTTCCTTGTTGTGGAAAATTATTTTATTGAGATTGCGGAACGATTCAGGGATCAGTTGCCGTTGGCGGAAGCAGAAAAGATAGCTGAATAATGATCTTGTGCGTAAATTTTCACAAAACAAGTTTCAGTACAATTTTAGCCAAGGCCATTTCTGGTATTAAATATTCAGCCAAAAATAGCCGCTGCTAACCGCAATCAAGCCACCCAGCCACCGCAATAAAGATTCACGGTTGATCTGCTCAAGATGGTTGGCGCAAACAATGCCGCTTAGATGAAGCAGGGCGGTTGCCAATAAAAAGCCTGTTGCATAAAGCGCGGCGCTAGCGGCAAACGGTAATTCAGCACCGTGAGCTGCACCATGACATAACGCAAAAAGGCCAACTAACGCACTGCTAAACGCAAGCGGTAAGCGGATGGATGCTGCAATGAGTACGCCGACGACTAGCAACGATATGGCAATGCCAGACTCAATCAACGGTAGTGATCCGCCATTGATGCCGAATGAACTGCCGAGGGTCATCACGGCAACGAAGGTTAGCGGGACTTGCCATTGCGCACGACCGCCAAGCTGGCTGGCCCATAAACCAACGGCGATCATCGCCAGTAAATGGTCGAATCCGCTAAAGGGGTGAAAAAATCCAGTTTTAAAATCGTGAACATCGCCACCGGTGTGTGCAAAAGCCAGTGTCGGCAGTAGGCCAGTGACAAGCAGAAGTCGCGGTAATAGTTTGTTCATTAAATATCCTTAGAATAGGGTGATCTTGGCAGCTAGCTTACCTGATTCAAAGTTGCTTTGCCTGCCACAATTTGTGTCAAAATCGCATTGATGATGTGTCCCAGAAACATCTAATCTGAACGAAGGTTTTTATGACCAGTCTAGTCACGCAATACGCCGACGACCTCAAAGCTATTCTCCATCACTATCAATATCAACCCACTAATTTATTGCAGATTTTAATTGCGTCGCAAGAAAAGTGGCATCACATTCCAGTCGAGGTGATTGATATTTTATCCGCTGAATTGGAGTTGCCGCGCGCCAAAATCGAGGGTGTCGCCAGCTTTTATTCTTTCCTTCATTTGCAACCGTGTGGCGAATATCGGGTACTTTTTTCCGACAATATCACCGACCGGATGTTGGGTAACCAAGATTTACTCGATAGTTTGTGTCGCCAATTATGGGTGGAAACAGCTAAGGTTTCCGAAGATGGTTTGTTGAGTATTGCCACCACCTCTTGCACGGGTATGTGCGATCAAGGGCCAGCGCTGTTGGTCAATAATATTGCGATTAATCGTTTGACTGAGGCGCGGGTGACGGCGATTGCCGCCTTGATTCGTGGGCGCGTGCCGCTTACCGATTGGCCGCCAGAGTTTTTTGCCATTGAAGATAATATTCAGCGCAAAGGTAGTGTGTTGAATGACGATTATCAGGCCGGTGGCGCGCTGAAAGCGTTGTTAGCGCAGGGCGCCGACCAGGTTTTGGAGGAAGTGAAATTATCCAAGTTGCGCGGTCGCGGTGGCGCGGGGTTCCCAACCGGTAAGAAATGGGAATTGTGTCGCCAAGCACCGGGCGAACGTTACGTTGTGTGCAACGCTGACGAAGGCGAACCGGGCACCTTTAAAGATCGCGTGTTGCTAAATTCTTATGCTGACAAAGTGTTTGATGGGATGACATTGGCGGCGCGGGTGATCAATTCGCAGCACGGATTTTTATATTTACGCGGTGAATATCGCTATTTACTGGCACCGTTAGAAGCGGTGTTGGCGCGTCGTCGTCAGCAAAAATTGCTCGGCCACAAAATTTTAGGGCAGGCCGATTTTAACTTTGACATTGAAATTCATCTTGGCGCTGGCGCCTACATTTGCGGCGAAGAATCGGCGTTGATTGAGTCGCTGGAAGGTAAACGCGGTACGCCGCGCAATCGGCCGCCGTTTCCAGTCACCAACGGTTATTTGGATCAACCGACGGTGGTCGATAACGTAGAAACATTTGCCGCCAGCAGTTTAATTGCACTCAATGGCGGCGCTTGGTTTGCCGCACAAGGCACCGACGTATCGACGGGTACCAAGATTTTATCGGTATCGGGCGATTGTGC
>Ga0114977_10003405_pt1 | contig 10225 bp, 23 predicted proteins | sample S_130805_MF_Meta_FD_87026 | JGI IMG/M metagenome (GOLD analysis project Ga0114977, IMG submission 87026) | Freshwater microbial communities from Lake Simoncouche, Canada to study carbon cycling - S_130805_MF_MetaG | ecosystem: Environmental > Aquatic > Freshwater > Lake | place: Lake...
CGACCGTTAGACAATTTATAAAGCGTGGTGTTTGTATGTTTGCGGACGAAATGGTCAAGCACAGTAATCGAGTCATCGTCAGCCCAACTAAACTCAGTGCCGCCAGTGCCGGGCTGTACCGCTAACGCTATCTCGTCCTCAGATGCTGTGATTTCGCCCTCGCTCACTACTTTGGACTCTGCATCTTTACCGTACAACGATCGAAACTTAGCGCGGCTCATGCGTGACATGTAACCGCAATGCATGCCGTCTGTTTTGTTGGGTCTTTCGGCACTAACATCCCAATAGCACCGAGTCGCGTCTTTAAATGATTGCGGTATGATGTCTAAATCAAATGACGTATCGTACATGTAGTCAGTTTTCCACGCGAACGCACCAAACCCGCCAACAAACGCTTGAGTTGCTGCGATTTGATAAACCGTCTTTGCGTTAGTACTAAACATAATGTCTTTGACGATGGTTTCACGCAGCTTCGCTACTTCTTGGTCACAGTTTTCAAGCGGCACGACTTGCAACTGCGGCGTGTTTTGTTGTTGCTCGCCAAGCAGGGTGTTGATGAGCGTAGCCAGCTTATTAAATTGCAACGGCACCTTTTTATATGTCTTGAGTATGTCCTCTTCGTCGTCAGTCCACTGCTTGCCAAGTACAAAGTTATGTATTCGATGGTATTCATCGATATTGGTTCGGAAATACTCCTGCCATTTTTCGCAGGCGATGCGTGCGCTACGGGCTAACTTTTCGGCTTTTCTGACCATGGTGACGAGTCCTTGTTGGGAATAGATCGATTATGGCACAAATGGCGTAATTAGGAGAACATCTCATTGTATCCTTTAGGTGCTAATTGTGGGCGATAACTGCTATTGCCAACGTGTTGCCCGTAAAAAAACGTCATCATCAACGCGTCCGCAATGTCAGGACTAGGCATCCCACGTTTGCGCAAATCATCTTTAGACTCGATTAATAACTGCCCGTTACTGCGGTGCTTGTAACCGAGTGAGCACAAATCGCGGTGTAGTTCATCACTGTCAGGTATTGATACCGGCAACTCCCCAGTAAACCAGTCCCGCATCTCCGACCAAAGCTCTGCGCGTAGATTAGCAAATCGTTCTCGGTCATTAGCGCTACGTGCAACGTTAACACCCTCAACACTGTCATAACCCATCTCTTGCAATCGGTCGACCACTCCAGCACCAATACCAATGGGGTCAATGCAAACTTTAATTGGCCTCTCACGGTCAATGATGGTTTTAAGTCGACCGGCTAGCTCCATAGTATTGTGATTACGCAACACTTCAATGCCATACGCTAATCGCCCACGTCTGCGGATAATTGCACAACGGTCATTGTCGCCAATAGCGGGATCAACGCCTATTATTAAAGATGCGTCTGATTCAATATCACACTTGCGAGCACGTACTACATGGGCCGCATGTATAAACGTATCGTCAACGGGGTTTTTAAACGCCTCGCTGGCGGTCATTGGGTATTCCTGGCTAAAGCGTATTAGGCCAATATCGTATTCATTATGAAACTCGTATATCTTTTTTATGCGCCAGGCCAGATGACCCATCGTTAGGCCGTTATCCTTGTATTGCTCGTACAATTCGAGGTCAGACTCACTGGGCTTATAGCCTTTACCATCGTCTTTATATTCTTCTTGCCAATACCAAGGCACGAATATGGCCTGGAATCCGTTAGTGCCATGTTCAGCACCAACCCACACAGAATGAAAATAGTTACCGATTCCGTTAGCAGTGGACTCAAGAATAAGTTCGGTGCCATCTTGACCACCAATCGCCTGTAATAAACCTTGAGCGTGCTCCTCAGCGTGAGGCCAAAAACCGACCTCACTTCCATGACATAGCTGAATAGTTTGCGAGCGTCCAGCACCTTTGTTGCCAGCCGTACCCACAGCATAGCCTGAGTCAAGAGCCGCAAAGTTTAGTTCTTTAACGCTATCTTTGTCCGCTTTTGGGCAAAGACCATCCGGTAAATACTCGTAGTATCGTTTAGTCATCTCAAATAAGTTTTTTGTAGCGGCTGCTTCGTGCGTAAGAATGTATGTTTTGATACCGCGGCGTGTGATTGTTTTGTGAAAATAGCGTGCTTGAACAAAAGTGGAGTTGTGCGAGACTAGGCCTTCGCAAATAAAGGTTTTAGTGCTGGTTTGCAGGTCTATAACGTCTATTTCGCCTAATGGGTTTATTGATGTTATTGTCGGCCATGAATCAAATCCAGGACATGATTTAGGTAATTTTTTACCTACAAATACGGGTTTATCAATGAATCTGATTGGTCGAGTTGCACAAAGAATTCTTAATATATCTACTTGTCTATCAACTCGAATACAATGAACTGGCTTGTCACCCAATTTGTTTCGTTGTCCGCATTTAACGCGATTATCTATTAATTCGTAGTATTTTATATCTCTATCTTCAAGGTATTTTTTGGCTCTTCTTAAAACTAGCCCGTCAACTTGGCTTAATGCAATTCTTGCTGCGGGATATGCGCCAAACGATCCTTCACCATCAAGCAACCCTGAAAACCACCCATCTTCATAGCTTGGGTCAAACTTTTCTGGCGCATGAGAAAAAGCCCTGATCTGATCCCCAACTCTACATTTATTAATAGACTTCCATTCTACTTGAGCGCCTGATTTGCATAAATGACGATGTTCGCCGGTCACCTCTAAAACAACACCATTTGACATAGTAACGGCATAAGCATGTTTTTTTAGATAAATCTTTGCCTCAACAATGGCATTTTGTATCTTTCTTTCTGGGATTTTAACACGATCAACGCCGCAATTCGTGCCTTCCACGCACCCTTCATCAACGGACATAAGAGATTGACCAACTTTGACATCCGCTAGTGATATCCATTGATACTTATCTGTCATTATGCGCATATTTGGGGCGTAACAACACCCCTGTTGACGGCCTTTCAAAATAATCGCCCGAACACGTCCGGTTTCGGCTATTTGCTTTTCAAGCTGCTCATAAATATATAGTTGAGCGCGATTTAGCACAAACGGCAAAACCGCCCCTGATTTGGAGCGGATTTTAAAAAAGTTTTCAGCAAAGAATTTGAAATCGAGTAAGCGTGATAGGTCGGGCATTTATAGCCTGTCGATTAATTTTTCAATTAGGGTGTTTGTGTTGTTTGTTTCTTTGTCTTCTTTTTTCTCAACATAATCTTGATGAAAGCGAGCCTTCATCACAAACATCCAAGGCGTACCAGCAAATCGCTCTGTTTCGCCGTCAATTCCAGCGCGGCCTTTTTCTTCCCAGACTCGCTGAGACATTTGCACGCCGTACTCCAAAGATGCAGCGAATTCAGGATGTCTGTCGCGCCAATCATAAAGGGTTGTTCTTCCGCAACCTATTTCGCAACAAACAGCAGCCAAACTTTCGCCGCTTGCAAGTACTCTTTCAGCTATTTCACAGTATTCAGGCTTAAATGCAGATACAGGCCTAGCCATAAAAAACCTCTTTTACTGTTCGGACTGATAAATTATGGACCAACCTGCTTGTTGCTATGAGGACCTTTCAATCCACCACCAGCTTCACCAGGCTCACAGTATTTAGGTTGCATTTTGTACTGCTCTTCAACCATTTTGCTATAAAAAGATTTTTGAACGTATGAGTCATGCTCGGGCATTGATTTAGCGTTGTCCATGTCAATCTCGAAAAGTTAATATAAAGTAAGTGTATTGGTGATTTTCTTGTCTGTCAATATATTGTAGTTAACAATACAACATTCAATACGCAACAGCACGCGCGCAAGATAAGCATCAAGCAAAACCTTGTCATCTATACTATGTGCGTACTTTTCGTATTCAAACATTTATACACATATCCCGTGGATAACTCTGTGCGTAACCGTGTGCGTAACCTACTCACACCTTATACAGCAAGAGTTTACAGCAATGACCACTATCTATCAACATGTTATCAGTCGACCCAGCCCGCGCGTAAATTAATTTAAACAAAAGACTTGCGCCCTGCAATCGGTTGCGCTATACTGTCCACATTGAAGCAGCAAACTAAATGAGGAAATGAAGATGAAAAATATAGACCAACAACTTAAAGAACTGATAGAAAAAAAACGAAGACAGAAAATAAGACGCGAAAAGAAGCGTGCAAAATTAATTGAGGATTTTATAAATGGAAAAATTTGAGATTCATGACCCTATTTATTTCGTTAGTTATAATGGAAATAAAATAACATTAAATAAAAAATATTGTCAGGAAATAAATATAACCCACCGGGAATACTTGATAGATGGGGTGTGGTTCACGGATGAAAGCAAAATATTTAAAACAGCAATAGAGGCGATTGTAGATGCAACTGTAAGTTTGCAGTTCAGCTTGCTTCAGCAGTTTGCGCAGCAAATAAATGAAACATTAATCGAGAATTAAAAATGAACACCTACAAAATAGAAGTAAGCCTAACTGAATACCCAGAACTATATGACAAGTACATGGCCGTATTCGAAGGCTATGACGGCGCACCCATAGACCACGAGACGCCCAGTGATGACAAAATAGGCTACGGCGACACAGAGTTAGAAGCGATGTTTAATTTATTGGAGCAATCACTATGAGAACAGAAGACTATCACGGAGACGAAAACGAACTAACCCCAGAAAAAGATTACGACTGGTATGACGAAGAAGGAGAAGAATAACATGAATATATTAGCCCTAACCCAAGATTTTACTCTGGAGCTTCATAGAGTCGGCCAGTCAACCGACCTAAAGTTAAACAAGGTAACTATCTGCATGACTGACGATGAGCTGGAAGAATTAGAATATAATTTAACCAACTTATCACATGCGATTAGCGTTTATAAAAGGAGCATTAAAGAAAATGTTTAAATTTTTAAAGCAAATAGACGAACTAGAACGGGTGGCAATTGAAAGAAACACCGAGGTGATTGCGTTGCGTAAAGCGTTAAAGCAGTTGACGGAAGTAACAAATGGTCTACAAAACCAGATAAATGAACTTAAACCTAAGAAGAAGACAAAATGACACCAAACAAAGAACAACAGTTATTAACGCTCATTGGCCGCATTGTTGGTAGATTAATGCCCATGCCGTATTTGATTGATGAATCCAATGTTGAGGCGCAAGACGCACTGGGTGCGTTGTTGGTAGAAATTGGTATAGGCGTTGACGAGTATATTAATAGCAATAAATGCGCGGTTGAAACTTGCCAGCACGAACCAGATAACGCGAAAACGGCCTACAGCTGCGGTGAGATTAGGTTTCAATGCATCAAATGCGGGGAGTTCTACAGATGAATGATTTCACGAAAGAAGAGTTTAAATCGTTGCGCTGGGGTATCGAGTACGTCAGAGAAAGAACGAATAACCGTGGGGATGCAATGAGAGGATTGTTAACTAAAATCCAATCCCTAATCGACAACTATTGTGAGCATGAAAATGAACTGGATAGTAAGATTTTATTATTAATAAATAAACATCGAAAACCAAAGGAAACAGAATGAAATTCAAACCCCATCAAAAATGCTGGTCAATTGAAAACGGTCAAATAAAAGAACACTTTATACAAGACATAGGTTTTACATCCAAAGGTGATCAGCTCATAAAAGTTAAAGACGAATGGCGCTCAAGCACACAGTTTTTTAACAAATTAGAAAAAGCAATGGATGTTGAAGAAGGCTCATCGTTTCGTATGTTTCGATAACAAAGGAGAAGTAAATGATAACTACAATGGCCACGTGGACACTAACTTGTTCACTGTACGCGCCGGGGGCGCTTGCTAAAATTACATCCGATAATCACATCCCAACCCCTCAAGCCTGCGAATCTATGGCGCGCGCATGTTGGGCGGATTATTACCAAAACAAACAGCGAGAGGATACAAAATTTGGCGCTATGTGCAAAGCAATAGCCAACCACAAAGAGTACTTTTTTCACTACACGTGCGATAAAGCGTTAAGCTGTAACCGTACATAACAACTATAACAACCATAACAAAGGGCCACCGGCCAAATACAGGAGTTTAAAATGCTAATATTAACTCGGCGCATTAACGAGTCAGTCATCATCAACGACAATATCACTTTGACCGTCTTAGGCATCAAAGGCAACCAGGTACGCATCGGTATCAATGCGCCTGCAGACGTAAAGGTTAACCGTCAAGAAGTATACGAGAGCAAATACATTCATCCCAGCGATGGAAACGCGCCACCCGTTGACCTCGCGGATTACGACTTTGACCACCGAAACTGACACCCGGGCCATACGGCCCGTAAACCCCTGTTAACGCGCTTTAAATCTTACCCCTACAAAGTATTGCCGTCAGGTTCGATCGTATGAATTTCGCATGCCATTGGGCCTTTATTGCCAGCTACCACGGTAAATTCCACGTGTTGTCCGTCAATAAGTGTTTTTTCGCCTGATTTAATTGCCTTAGCGTGCGCAAAGTAGTCTTGTTCGTTCACCGTAACAAAACCAAATCCCTTTTTTTCATTAAACCATTTCACAGTGCCGCGTAATATTGTCATGTTAATCCTTGGTGTTGATGTGTGCATGGGGGCGGATTCGAACCGCCGACAAACTTCGCTCTGGCCAGACTGAGCTACCCACGCGGGGGTATTGTATATTATCCGCGTAGAAATTTTAATAATTCTTTTGTGGCTGCTCGTCCAACTTCGTGCCGTCGTTCTATTTCTGGCGCGGGCAGTTTAAAATCTGCTTTGTCCCTGGTGTCCCACTGAGGCCTGACATCTGGGGTACATAAAGCAATAAATTGCCCAGGAGACGGAACGAATGGGATTGGCATTAATCTGAACTTGCTCACTCCTATCGCAATCATATCTGTGTCGTTAAGCCCAACTTGCTTGAATGCTTTCATCCATTCTCGTTTTGCTATTTCAAATTCTGTTTCTGTAGGCCACGCTTGTTTAAAGGCAGGAAAAATTCCTTGAAAAACTTCAAATAGTCGATTTACTATCTTGTAATCCATTTCCGTGAAAACAGGTGCGGGATCAACAAATGGCGTTTGATAATTAAAACTTGATCGCGAATGAAGCCCATTGATTATCTCATCTATGGTTTTCATCAGAACAAATCCTTTTCAATCCCTTTGGCCCAAGCCGTTGAATTATTGTCAAAGTGAGATTTTTTTTGCTCAATCCAATCTGTTTTCAGTGTTGACCATCCGCGATTGACCATTTCTTCAAATGCCTCCACCACATCAATCCCCTTTTCGTAACATTTTGCGAGTTCCTTATTTAATCCGCTCCAAGCCGTTACCGTAATTGCCTGCCGTTTTTGCTTGCGAATGATTATCCAGTCTTGAAGAAGATCGTCAGGGATGTGAAAAGGGTTTGATTCAAATACTTGAGGTAACTTCGAATCCGATACTTGGCCGTAAAGTGTATCTGGATATTCGCGCGAATTTAGAACAGACACAGCCGAAGGCGTATTTGTATTTTCTTTATTGTCATTTGTAATATCTATTGTATTTGTAGGGGGGTAAAAACCGCACGTGCCGTCAGCCGCTGGGCGGATAACCATACCAGCGGTTATTACCGGTGGTATGAATTTGATACCACCGGCTTTATTTCCTTGTGGATTAAAGTTAATTCCATTCAAAACACGTATTGTTAAATCGCCAGTTTGCCCGCTTGCAGATCTTTTTTGAACATATTCAATTAAATTTGTTTTGCTAAGGTAGGCCATGTGTTTTTTTAATTTATTCTCACCAATGTCAAAATGATTCTGTAAGTGCGTTTTGTTTATTTTCCAGTTTGACGGAAGGGAATGCAGATATACCCAGATGAATCCGGCAAAATGATCTGTTATCGTTTGAATAACTTTTGTGTGAATCAAGGTAAACGGAACCTTTTCATGCTCTATCGTTTTGAAATCCAGTTTATCGATATTTATATCTTTATTGCTCATCACATAACATCCTTATGCTTGCATGAAATTTAGACGACAAAATCCCTGCCATAACAATGACATAGATTTGTTTAAATTAGTAGTTGACTTTTTGGGGCTGTGTGTGTAATATGTCTGCATGTTTCGCCTATCTGAAGTAGGTTGAAATTGCCATCGGGCTACGCCCATTGGCTCTTGGTTGTTTCAGCAACCTTGAGCCAACACTATACAGATTTTACATCATGAGATCAATTTATTCTTCCCAAAAACAATCCTTGGAATGTCAATTAATTTAAAAATAATAATCCTCTGTTTGATAAGCCTATCTTGAACAAGCTCAAGATTTCTCTCAATAAACTGATCTCTAGTTAACTTTTCTACTTTCATTTTTACTCCTTAATAAAGCCGCTAAATGCACGTTTTCAGGAACCAAGTCCCCATGCTCTAAGTGATATCCGAGTACTTGCAAAAACGCGTAAGCAAGTTCGCAAGACTGCTGGTTGCCACTGTTCAAATAATTTTCCATAAAAACCAAAACTTGTCTGGCCTCTTTTAATGAACGTTTAGCTATTCGACGCTCTTGTTTGTTTACCACGGCTGAATAATCCCTATTGTTTGACTAATAGACCAACCCAATAAAACGCCAAAAACAAAATACTGTGCTTTAGTAAACATAGACAAAAGACGTCTAATCATGCCTAACATAATAGCCACCAAAATAATTAAAGTTAAAAATAAACGAATTAGCATAAATAAGACACAACTTGATATGCAACAAAACAAGCCCCAATCACAATATACAAATAAGTTAATGACCTTAATGCACGTTTTGCGCCCGGCTTCATGATAGAATACTCTTGCACATTATGATGCTTAAAGTGGTAAGTACAATAATCCCAATACTTAGTAATGCAATGGCTAGGTATTTCATGACTGTATCATCCTCTTAAGTTCAACCAGCGCATTAGCCAGTATCACGTCTGCACGATTTGCAAACGGGTTATCAATAATGCGCTGGACATCAAAAAACGCGCGGTCAAAAGGGCTCATGATCACTTTGGCCGCGAGTTCACGTAATTGCTCTAATTCTTCCTTTTCACTGTTCGTAAGCGACATTCCCTGCGTCCTCCGTCCGGAACTTTAAAACTCCTTTAGATAAACGCTCAAGCCGCACCTGCGCATTCGCAGGGATATAACCCAACCTGCGCCAATTGCGAGGCGTGTTTTCAGAAAATCCACCCGCCATCGCTACCTGACGCCAACTACCAAAATAACTATAAACTTCATCAATTGTCATCATTTCTCCTCATTTAATACACAATAGTAGCTTAAATTGTTGACGGGGGCAAGTGGTTGTGTGATAATGGTGTCACGTCAATTACCGACGCTAATAAATAAGGTGAAATAACATGGATAAGCACGACGAATTAAAAGATTTGATATCTACTCTTGAGAACATCAATTACCAAATTGCAGAATTGAGCCGCATTAAAGAAGAGCTCGAACCTCGTGTTTCTGAATTGCTGGGGCATGGTGAGGAAGGTAGCAAAAGCTATACGGAAGGACGATACAAGGTAACCATAACAACGGGCTACAATTACACGCTAGACAAAGAAGAATACGCAATACTAGGCAGCCGCATACCTGCGTGTTTTAACATTGTTACCCAGCGCGTAGCCTACGATTTAAATAAAACTGCCATTCGTGACGCTGAAAAGTATGCTAGCGCTGAAGAATTGGATTTGATTAGCAAGATGGTTCTTAAGAAGCCGAAGAAATTACATGTACGCATTACAGCTGGAGTTTAAGGATGAAACACGCACTAATATTAACTTGCGCCCTATTGGGCGCGTGCACCGCACCAATGGTTGAACAACGCATACCCGCGCCAAAACAAGAAGTAAGAGCAGTTGTGCATCATTCTGGTGCTACGCTAAAAGCTGATGATTTGGCTATTATTTCTATGAATGGGTGTGCGTTATGAGTAATGCAACTTTGATTATAGGACAATCTGGCACAGGAAAATCTACCTCGTTACGAAATCTTGATCACAAATCAACATTTATATTAAACGTGCTTGATAAGCCTTTGCCGTTTCGTGGATACAAATCAAAGTATAATTTAGAGTTAAAGAATTACCACGCCACTGACGACTGGGTTAAGTTGTGCGAATACATTCGAGCCATTGTTGAACGCAGACCAGAAATAAAAACTTTAATCATTGATGATTTTCAGTATGTATTAGCTATTGCGTTTATGAAGCGAGCTATGGAGTGTGGATGTGGTAAATTTACTGACATTGCTCAACTC
>Ga0114977_10003406_pt1 | contig 10224 bp, 8 predicted proteins | sample S_130805_MF_Meta_FD_87026 | JGI IMG/M metagenome (GOLD analysis project Ga0114977, IMG submission 87026) | Freshwater microbial communities from Lake Simoncouche, Canada to study carbon cycling - S_130805_MF_MetaG | ecosystem: Environmental > Aquatic > Freshwater > Lake | place: Lake...
AATGTCGCATAAGTGTCGCCAGAACAGCCTACGGGGAAAGGCGCAGGCCCGATGGCCAGCGAATGCATTCACAGGAGATCCCCATGAAATCCGTCAAACTCGGCGCATCCGTTCTTGCGATGGCCGCCGTGGCCGCCACGGCCGGGTACGCGCGCGACAACATTCAGACAGCCGGTTCTTCCACCGTTCTTCCCTATGCCACGATCGTCGCCGAAGCCTTCGGCGAAAACTTCGGCTTCAAGACGCCGGTCGTCGAATCGGGCGGCTCGGGTGCCGGCCGCAAGAAGCTGTGCGAAGGCGTTGGCGAAAACACCATCGACATTGCAAATTCTTCCAGCCGCATCACCCAGAAAGATCTGGATACCTGCGCCGCCAACGGCGTGACCGAAGTCATGGAAGTGCGCTTCGGCTACGACGGCATCGTCTTTGCGTCCGACATCTCGGGACCGGCCTATGCCTTTACCCCGGCCCACTGGTTCAACGCGATCGGTGCGCAGGTCGTCAAGGACGGCGCGCTGGTGGCCAACACCAACAAGACCTGGGATCAGGTCGACCCGGCGCTTGGCACCAACCCGATCAGCGCCTACATCCCCGGCACCAAGCACGGTACGCGCGAAGTGTTCGACACCAAGGTGATCGAAGCTGGCTGCAAGGAAGCCGGTGCCTATGACCTGTATTTTGCCGCTTCTGCAGGTGCCGACGAAGCCGCGAAAAAGGCAGATGCCGTCAAGGGCTGCCATTCGATCCGCACCGACGGCATGTCGGTCGACATCGACGGCGACTACACCGAAACGCTGGCGCGCATCTCGGCGAACAAGACCGCCATCGGCGTGTTCGGCCTGTCTTTCTATCAGAACAACACCGACAAGCTGAAGGTCGCGACCATGAATGGCGTGATCCCGACGGTCGAGTCGGTTGCGGCAGGCGAATACCCGGTGTCGCGTCCGCTGTTCTTCTACGTCAAGAAGGCGCATATCGGCGTGATCCCCGGCCTGCAGGAATACATCGACTTCTTCGTGTCCGATGACATGGCCGGCCCGAACGGCCCGCTGGCCGCCTATGGCCTGGTTCCCGATCCGGAACTGGCCGCGACCCAGGCTGCTGTTGCCGCCGGCACCCCGATGGGCCCGCTGAACTGATCCTGACATCGGGTGGCGCCCCGGCGCCACCCGACCCCTGCTTAATGGATATGCCATGACCGTTGGAATTCTGTCCCTGATCCTTGCTGTCTTCGGTATTGTGGGGTTTTTCGTTGGACGGCAACGCGCCATCGCCTCGGCGGGCGGCGATGCCAGGAAATTGCACTCGCTGCCGATGTATCATGGCCAGTCCGTGTTCCTGTTCACGGTTGTTCCGGCGTTTCTGTTCATGCTGCTGTGGCTGCTGCTTCAGCCCGCCTATATCGAAAGCCGCGTCACGTCGTTGATCCCGTCGGCACAGGTGAACGACGACGCCGCGCGGAAGCTGGCAATGGCCGACATTCGCCGCGTTGCCGCAGGGCTTGATCTTGCCGTGGCGCAGGGCAAGCTGAAGCCCGACGATATCTCGACGATGCGGGCCGATTTCACCGATCTTCGTGGCCGTCTGGCGGAGGTGGGCGTGGCGCTTGGTTCGGGCGTGTCGCAAAGCACCTTTGTGGCTGCCAAGGAATACAGGTCGCTGACCAGCGTGTTGACCACCGTGAAATCGGTTCTGGTCCTGCTGATCGCGGCCGCCGGCTTTGTCTGGTCGTTGTCGCGCATCTCGGAGGCATTCCGGGCCCGAAACGTGTCCGAGACGTTCGTGATGGCGATCCTGATCCTGGCCTCGCTGGTCGCGATCCTGACAACCTTCGGCATCGTGTTCTCTCTGGTCTTCGAGACCTGGCACTTCTTCACCCTCTATCCGGCCTCGAAATTCTTTTTCGGCACCGAATGGACACCCCGGTTTGGCGGTGGTTCCGCGCTTGGCATCCTGCCGCTGTTGTGGGGTACGCTGTATGTGTCGTTCATTGCGCTGGTGGTGGCGGTTCCGATCGGCCTGATGTCAGCGATCTACCTGTCGGAATACGCATCAAAGCGGGTGCGTACGGTGGTCAAGCCGCTGATCGAGATTCTTGCCGGGATCCCGACCATTGTTTACGGTCTGTTTGCCCTGATTACCGTCGGTCCGCTGCTGCGGGACTACTTCGCCAGCCCGCTCGGCCTGGGCAACAGCGCCTCCTCGGTGATGACTGCGGGCATCGTGATGGGGATCATGGTTATCCCCTTCGTTTCGTCGCTGTCCGATGACATCATCAACGCCGTGCCGCAAAGCATGCGTGACGGTTCGCTCGGCCTTGGCGCGACACCGTCGGAAACCATCCGCAAGGTCGTGCTTCCTGCGGCGCTGCCGGGTGTGGTCGGCGCAATCCTGCTGGCCGCCAGCCGCGCCATCGGCGAGACGATGATCGTCGTGATGGGGGCCGGGGCCGCCGCGCGGCTTAGCCTCAACCCCTTCGAGGCCATGACGACCGTGACTGTGAAGATCGTCAGCCAGCTGACCGGCGACACCGAGTTCGGATCACCCGAGACTCTGGTCGCCTTTGCCCTGGGTCTGTCGCTGTTCGTGATCACGCTGTGCCTGAACATTCTCGCCCTTATCATCGTTCGCCGCTATCGGGAGCAATACGAATGACCGGTCTTTCCGCATCTTCCGCTGCCGGTGCGCGCAAGGGTTCGCTGCTGGCCCAGGACGCCCTGACAGTTCAGCGCAATGCTTCCGAGACACGCTTCAAGCTTTACGGCATCATTGCCATCACCTTGTCGATGCTTGCGCTGATCTGGCTGCTGTATTCGATCTTCAGCGTGGGAACGCCTGCCTTCCGTCAGACTTTCCTGACGATGCCCATCGAACTGCCGGCCGACAAGCTGGACAAGTCGGGCACGCGCGATCTGGCCGTGATGAGCAAGGTAACCACGGTTGGCTATGCCGCAGTGATCCAGGCTGCACTGGAAAAGGCGATCACCGAAAAGGGAATTCCGACCGAAGGGATGACCGCAAAAGACATCGCCGGGATCATCTCGCTGGAGGCACCGGCGCAATTGCGCAACTACGTTCTGGCGAACCCCGAGCTTGTCGGCCAGACCATCGATTTCGAGGTGCTCGCAAACGGGCGGGTGGACGGCTTCTTCAAGGGCCGTGTGAGCATGGAAAGCGCGAAGCTTGACAGCAACATCAAGCCCGAGCAGCTGATCCTTTCGGAAAAGCTGGTTGATGCCGGGATCATGGCGCAGCGGTTCAACTGGGGCTTCATCACTGCCCCGGATGCGTCCGACCAGCGGCCCGAGGCAGCGGGCCTGGGCGTGGCGATCATCGGGTCGTTCTATATGATGCTGATCGTGCTGGTGCTGTCGCTGCCCATCGGCGTTGCCGCATCGATCTATCTGGAAGAGTTCGCGCCGAAGAACCGCTGGACCGACCTGATTGAGGTGAACATCGCCAATCTAGCCGCTGTGCCATCCATCGTGTTCGGTATCCTGGGCCTGGCCGTCTTCATCAACTTTGCCGGTCTTCCACAGTCTGCGCCGATTGTCGGCGGGCTGGTACTGACCCTGATGACGCTGCCGCGCATCATCATCCCCGCCCGTGCCGCGCTCAAATCCGTGCCGCCGTCGATCCGTGACGCGGCGCTTGGGGTGGGGGCGTCAAAGCTGCAATCGGTGTTTCACCATGTGCTGCCGCTGGCGGCACCCGGTATTCTGACCGGCATGATCATCGGGCTGGCGCAGGCGCTGGGCGAAACCGCGCCGCTGCTGCTGATTGGCATGGTCGCCTTTGTGCGCGATTATCCCAGTGCGCCGATGCAGGGGTTCTTTGATCCTGCTTCGGCCCTGCCGGTGCAGGTGTTCAACTGGACGGTGCGCGGCGACCCCGGCTTTGTGGAACGGGCGTCAGGGGCGATCATCGTGCTGCTTGTCTTCCTGCTGATCATGAACGCGGTCGCCATCATTCTGCGCCGCCGCTTTGAACGCCGCTGGTGAAAGGCCCAAGACCATGAACGACATGCGAATCGTGGAGAGAGACGTGGACACCAACGAAAACAAGATCACCGCACGCGGGGTTCAGGTCTTCTACGGCCAGAACCACGCCCTGAAGGACGTGGATGTCGACATTCTTGACAAGACCGTCACTGCCTTCATCGGGCCGTCGGGCTGCGGCAAATCCACGTTCCTGCGCTGCCTGAACCGGATGAACGACACGATTGACGGATGCAGCGTCCAGGGATCGATCAAGATCGATTCCGAAGATATCTACGACCCCAAGGTCGACCCGGTACAGCTGCGGGCCAAGGTCGGCATGGTGTTCCAGAAACCCAACCCGTTTCCGAAGTCGATTTACGACAACGTCGCTTATGGACCCAAGATTCACGGTCTGACGCGCAGCAAGGCAGAGCTTGACGAGGTTGTCGAAACCTCGCTGCGCAGGGCCGCACTGTGGAACGAGGCGAAAGACCGCCTGTCTTCGCCGGGTACGGGTCTGTCGGGCGGCCAGCAGCAGCGGCTTTGCATCGCCCGCGCCATTGCAACCTCTCCCGAGGTGTTGCTGATGGATGAACCCTGTTCGGCGCTGGACCCGATTGCGACGGCGCAGATCGAAGAACTGATCGACGAATTGCGCAGCCAGTTTTCCGTCGTGATCGTGACCCATTCGATGCAGCAGGCCGCCCGCGTCAGCCAGCGGACGGCGTTCTTTCACCTGGGCAACCTGGTCGAATACGGCGAGACCGGCAAGATGTTCACCAACCCAAGCGACCCGCGAACAGAATCTTATATCACCGGCCGGATCGGCTGAGGGGGTTTCCGATGCAAACCGAGAAACATATCGCTGCGGCCTTTGACCGCGATCTGGAAGCGATTCAGGCCATGATCATGAAGATGGGCGGCCTGGTCGAAGCCGCCGTCCTTGACGCGGCCCAGGCGCTTGACACCCGGGACGAGGAACTGGCCGAACGCGTCCGCGCCGCCGACAGGGCGGTGGACGCGCTGGAAGAACAGATCAACGCCGAAGCCGCCCGGCTGATCGCGCTGCGCGCGCCGACAGCAACTGATTTGCGGACCGCACTGACCGTGATGAAAATTGCCGGCAGCCTGGAACGCTGCGGGGACTATGCCAAGAATCTGGCAAAGCGATCCTCTGTCCTGATCCAGATGTCTGCAATCGGCGATACGGCGGGCGGGATCCGGCGCATGGCCAAGGCCGTGGAACTGCAGCTGAAAGACGCGCTGGATGCCTATATCCAGCGCGATGTCGAACTGGCCGAAGAAGTGCGCCGGCGCGACCGTGACGTCGACCAGATGTACAACTCGCTGTTCCGCGTGTTTCTGACCCATATGCTGGAAGACCCGCGCAACATCACCGCCTGCATGCATCTGCATTTCATTGCCAAGAACATCGAGCGTATGGGCGACCATGCCACCGGGATTGCCGAGCAGGTGATCTATCTGGTCAACGGCGCAATGCCGGAAGAGCCGCGCGTGAAAGGCGATACGACATCCGTCACCCTGCTTGATGGAAGCCAGTAATGGCGCCCGCCGATCAGCCCTGCGTCCTGGTGGTCGAGGACGAACCGGCCCAGCGCGAAGTCATGTCCTATAACTTCGAAGCAGAAGGTTTTCGCGTGGCGCAGGCCAGCAACGGTGAAGAGGCGCTGATGATGGTCGAAGAATCCGCCCCGGATGTCATCGTGCTGGACTGGATGCTGCCCAATGTCTCGGGGATCGAAGTCTGCCGGCGGCTGAAGATGCGCCCCGAAACCCGGAGTGTGCCGATCATCATGCTGTCGGCGCGATCCGAAGAGGTGGACCGGGTTCGTGGCCTGGAAACCGGCGCGGATGACTACATGATCAAGCCCTATTCACTGGTCGAACTGGTCGCGCGGGTCCGTACCCAGTTGCGGCGCACCCGGCCTTCGGTGGTGGGTCTGGTTCTGACCTATGACGACATCCGCCTGGATTCGGAAACCTACCGCGTCTACCGAGGTGAGAAGGTGCTGAAGCTGGGGCCGACAGAGTTCCGCCTGCTGACGACCTTCATGGAAAAGCCGGGCCGGGTCTGGAGCCGCGAGCAGCTGCTGGACCGGGTCTGGGGCCGTGACATCTATGTGGATACGCGGACCGTGGACGTGCATATCGGCCGTCTGCGCAAAGCACTGTGCGCCTTTGGCGGTGATGATCCGCTGCGCACCGTGCGGGGTGCAGGTTACGCGCTGGGCTGAGTCCCGTCAGCGGGCGGGGGCACCGAAGCCTTGACGTTACGATCGGACGGCACGGCGGCGGGAAGGCTGTTGGTGGCCTTCTGCGCCGGATTCACACCCGCCGCAGGATCGGCACCATGCGTGGCTGGCGGTTGCACCCCGGGACGGGCCTGCATAGGCTGGCGCGCACGCGCCAGGCAGGAGAGCATTGATGGCAGACCGGAGAACACTGCACGGGCTGCAGGTTGATTCCAGATTGGTCCGCTTTGTCGAAGACCGGGCGCTTCCGGGCACCGGGATTGCGCCGGATGCCTTCTGGGCGGGGCTGTCATCGCTGGCGCACGAACTTGGGCCAAAGAACCGGGCGCTTCTGGCGCGGCGCGACGACTTGCAGGCGAAGATCGACGCCTGGCATATCGCGCACCGCGCCCGGCCGCATGACCATGAAGCCTACAAGGCGTTTCTGCAGGAGATCGGCTATCTGCTGCCCGAAGGGGAAGATTTTCAGATTGATACCGCAGATGCAGACCCAGAGATTGCCCTGATGCCGGGGCCGCAGCTTGTCGTGCCGATCACCAATGCGCGCTACGCGCTGAATGCCGCCAATGCCCGTTGGGGCAGCCTGTTTGATGCGCTTTATGGCACCGATGCCATGGGCAGTGCACCACCCAAAGGCGGATATGACCGGGGGCGCGGTGCGCGGGTTGTGGCACGGGTACGGGTGTTTCTGGATGATGCCTTTCCGATTGCCGGCAGCAGCCATGCCGATGCCCGGCGCTATCATGTGCACAATGGCGCGCTGCTGATCGACGATATGCCGCTGATGTCTCGTGAAAAGTTCGCAGGCTATCGCGGGCACCCCAAAGCCCCGGATGCGGTGCTGCTGGTGAACAACGCGCTGCATGTGGAACTGGTGTTCGACCGCACCCATCCCATCGGCAGCCGCGATCAGGCCGGTCTGGCCGACGTGCTGCTGGAAAGCGCCATCTCTGCCATCATGGATTGCGAGGATTCGGTGGCCTGCGTCGATGCCGAAGACAAGGTGCTGGCCTATGGCAACTGGCTTGGCCTGATGACGGGCACGCTGGAAGCGGATGTCGAGAAGGCCGGGCGCACGATCCGCCGGCGGCTGAACGAAGACCGCCGCTACACGGCCCCGGACGGCGGCGACGTGACCCTGAAGGGCCGCGCCCTGATGCTGGTGCGCAATGTGGGCCATCTGATGACGAACCCCGCAATCCTGGACCGGGACGGCAAAGAGGTGTTCGAAGGCTTGATGGACGCAGCGATCACGGCGCTGATCGCCCTGCATGATCTTTCGCGCGACGGCGGCAATTCGGTGACGGGTTCCGTCTATGTGGTGAAGCCGAAGATGCACGGGCCGGACGAGGTGGCTTTTGCCGACCGAACATTCACAATGGTCGAGCAGTTTTTGGGCCTGCCGCAGTATACGGTCAAACTGGGGATCATGGACGAAGAACGCCGCACCTCGGTCAACCTGAAGGAATGCATCCGCGCGGCACGGCACCGGGTTGCCTTCATCAACACCGGCTTTCTGGACCGGACGGGTGATGAGATTCACACCTCGATGGAAGCCGGGCCATTCAGCCGCAAGGACTTTATCAAGCGCAAGGCCTGGATCGGTGCCTATGAGAACCAGAACGTTGATATCGGGCTGGAATGTGGGCTGCAGGGCCGGGCGCAGATCGGCAAGGGCATGTGGGCGATGCCCGACCTGATGGCGGCGATGCTGGAACAGAAGATCGAACACCCCAAGGCGGGCGCGACCTGTGCCTGGGTGCCCAGTCCGACAGCGGCAACGCTGCACGCGTTGCATTATCACAGGATCGATGTCTTCGCCGTACAGACCCGGCTGAAGGCGGGCGGCCGGCGCGCCTATGTGGATACGGTGCTGGACATTCCACTGGCCGCCTATCGCAAGTGGACCGATGACCAGCGCCTGCGCGAGGTCGAGAACAACGCCCAGGGCATTCTTGGCTATGTGGTGCGCTGGATCGATCAGGGGGTGGGCTGTTCCAAGGTGCCGGACCTGCAGAACGTCGGGCTGATGGAAGACCGCGCCACCTGCCGGATTTCGGCCCAGCACATTGCCAACTGGCTGCACCATGACGTTGTCAGCGCGCAGGAAGTGATGGCCGTGCTGCGAAAGATGGCGACGGTGGTCGATGCGCAGAACGCAGGCGATCCGGCCTATCGCCCTATGGCGCCGGGGTTTGACGGGCTGGCATTTCAGGCGGCCTGCGATCTTGTGTTCAAGGGCCGTGTCCAGCCTTCGGGCTATACTGAGCCGATCCTGCATGCGCGGCGGTTGCAACTGAAGGCACAGTAAAGGCCCGCACCGTGATGCGCGGGCCGTCGCTGCGAACTCAGACGCTCAAACGACCGGTCCGGTTCAGGTGGTCTGATACAGCGCAGAGTAGCTGCCTGGCTTGAAGCTGTCCGCAGCCGTCTCTTGATACCGGGCACGGTCCAGCCATGCCGGATCAATCTCTACCCCCCATCCTGGCGCATCGGGGATGGTCACGCAGCCTGCGTCGACGGCAAAGGGATCGCCCAGGAACAGGCCCCGCTGCCAAGGATAGTAGTCATCCCCTTCGATCGACAGTTCCAGATACTTTCCGGCGTTGGGAATGGCCCCCAGCAGGTGCATCGTGCACATCGTGACCAGCGACAGGTTCGCGCTGTGCGGCGTGCAGGGAAGCCCGGCTGCGGCGGCCATCTCGGCCACCAGAAGTGTGCGCGCCATGCCCCCCATATACATGACATCGGGCTGAACGATGTCGACCGCACGGATGTCGATCATCCGCTTCCAGGTGGCAAGGTCCCAGTCCTGTTCCCCCCCCGTGACATCCAGATCCAGCGCGGCGGTCACCTCTGCCGTAGCCTCCAGTTCCCAATAGGGGACCGGTTCCTCGAAATGGCTGATGCCGTGATCCTGCAAGAGATGCCCCACCTCGATGGCGCGGGCCACGGAAAAGCCGGAGTTGCCATCGACCAGCTTTGCCACCCCGTCACCCAGCACCTTCGAGACATGGGGCACGATGGCTTCAGTCCGGCCCGGCCATTCATCCACATCATCCTTGGCGCATTCTGCGCCCACCCGCCATTTGACGGCATCGAACCCCAGTTCCGTGCACAGTTGCAACAACCGGTCGGCCTCGGCCTTTGGGGTGATGTCACGCTTCATGGAACTGGCGTAGGCGCGCAGCTTGCCGGGTTTCCCCCCCAGCAGGGCGACCACGGGCTTTTGCTGCTGCCTGCCCCGCAAATCCCACAGGGCTGTATCCAGACCTGCCAGCGCACGGCAGCGGTAGCTGCCGGGGAACTTATGCTCTTTGCGCTCAATATGCTGCACCAGACCAAGTATATCGTCGCAATCGGCACCCAGCGCCCAGGGGGCGACCTGCCGGTGAAAAATCTGTGCCGTGATATCGGCATTGTAGGTCGATGTCTGGCCCCAGCCAAAGTGACCGTCGTCTGTCGTTATCCTGACAAAGCAGACGAAATCATCGGTGAAGGTTTCAAGGCGAATGATCCGGGCCATGGGTCCTGTTTCCTGCTGGTGCGACATAAGCGGCACCTGCGGGTGCCGACTTGACCGTGTTGGGGAACAGGCGCGAAGGCAAACCAAAACTGCGGCGACCCGCCCCGTTTTTTCAGAGCAGCACCACAGTGTGGCCCGGTCAGCGCTTGACGTAGGCCCGCCAGGGGTGGGTTTCCCTGAATCCCAGCATATCGCGGATCTTGCGGTTCGACAGGGGTGCTTCGTCTGCACCCATCGGGCGGGTGACGGGGGTGCCGGGGGCATATTTTGCCAGGAATTCCACCGTTGGCAGGTCAGCGGTGATCGTATCATTCACCGCATTGAACACCTGAAACCCAAGACCGTCTTTCTGCAGGCACAGATGCACGATCTCGCCCAGATCGCGCGCATCGATATAGCTCCAGGCGTTGCGCTTGCGGCTGGGCGGGTTGTCCAGGTAGCCGGG
>Ga0114977_10003408_pt1 | contig 10222 bp, 7 predicted proteins | sample S_130805_MF_Meta_FD_87026 | JGI IMG/M metagenome (GOLD analysis project Ga0114977, IMG submission 87026) | Freshwater microbial communities from Lake Simoncouche, Canada to study carbon cycling - S_130805_MF_MetaG | ecosystem: Environmental > Aquatic > Freshwater > Lake | place: Lake...
TCGTCGCCGTCCTTGATGTCGTGGAGCTCGACCCACTTCTTGACATCGTGGTTGTCGACAAAGCGGTCGATCTTGCCGTCGGAGTCGCAGGTCATGTCCGCCACGGTCGCCTTGCGCGTCGGGCGCTCGTCGAGACGGTGGATCGGCATGATCGGGAACAGCTGGTTGATGGCCCAGATGTCCGGCAGCGACTGGAAGATCGACAGGTTGCAGAAGTACGTGTCGGTGGTGTTCGACTCGAGGTCCTCGAGCTCCTCCGGCATCGTGGGCATGTCCTTGGCCTTGTCACGCACCTTAGCGCAGGTCGCCCAGAACATCCGCTCGGCAAGCGCGCGGTGCTCGAGGCTCAGGTAGCCCACCGAGAAGAGGTTCATCGCCTCGTCGCGCGACTGGAGCGCGTCGTGGTAGCACTCGAGCAGGCGGCGCTCGGTGATCGAGTTGTACGCCTCGTACAGGTCGACGATCGGGCGCGGCACTTCGCCGTGCTCGTCCTTCGACACGGTCTCGAGCGACGCCGGGACCGTGAAGCGGTCGAGGCGGTTCGCGCCGAGCACGTCGAACACCAGCACGCTCTGCTGCGCGACCATCGCGCGACCGGACTCGGTCACGATCGTCGGATGCGGGACGTTCTCCTCGTCGCAGACCGACATGATCTTGTAGACCACGTTGGCCGCGTACTCCTGCAGCGTGTAGTTCGTCGAGAACTCGAAGTTGGTCTGGCTGCCGTCGTAGTCGATGCCGAGACCGCCGCCGACGTCGAGGTAGCGCATGCCCGCGCCCATCTTGGCGAGCTCGGTGTAGATGCGCGCGAGCTCATTGACGCCCGAGCTGACCTGGCGGATGTCGTGGATCTGCGAACCCATGTGGCAGTGCAGGAGCTGGAGGCAGTCCTCCATGCCGCGGCTCTTGAGGTAGTCGAGCACCTCGATCACCTCGGTGAGCGAGAGGCCGAACTTGGCCTTCACGCCCGAGCTGTGACGCCAGCGGCCCGCGCCCGGGGTCGCCAGGTTCACGCGCACGCCGATCTTGGGACGGATCTGATACTTGTCGGCGTACTTCACGATGAGCCGCAGCTCGGTGAGGTTCTCGATCACGGGGATGATCGTGCGGCCAAGCTTGGCGGCGAGCGTGACGAACTCGATGTAGCGGTCTTCCTTGAAGCCGTTGCAGATGATCAGGCGCTCGGGCGAATCGCTCGTGAGGCCCATCACCGCGAGCAGCTCGGGCTTGGAGCCGACCTCGAGACCGAAGCCGTACTGCTCGCCGTACTCGCGGACTTCCTCGACCACGCGGCGCTGCTGGTTGACCTTGATCGGGTAGACCGCGTTGTACTTGCCCTTGTAGCCGTTCTCCTTGATCGCGGTGTCGAAGGCCTCGTGGAGGTCCTTGAGCCGGCGATGGAGCAGATCGCTGAAGTGCAGCAGCACGGGCGTGCGCAGGCCACGCTCGCGCAGGCCCTTCACGACCTCGAAGAGATCGACCTCACGGCCCGGCGTGCGCGTCGGGCGCACGAGCACGGTGCCGGTCTTGGACACCTCGAAGAAGCCCTTGCCCCAACCACGGAGGTTGTAGACATCGGCGGCGTCGTCGATGGTCCACGGATCGATGCCGGCCTTCACGCGGGCCATCGTCGAAGTGGAGTGCGAGCCGGGAACAGCAGGAGTCACAGAAGGAAGAACCTGAGACATCGAAGTCCTCAACCGTCCTTTCGAAGCCGCCACGGCCTCGACTTGCGGAACGGATCCGTGCGATCCGCGCGACAATCGCGCGAAGTCGGAGACTATAAGACATTTCCCGCGGAAACCCGCAGGCAAACTTGTTGGAAAAGTACGCAGAGAAAGGGTTCCATTCGGCGGAAGGACTTTGGATACTGGCGGAGCGCGCTCCCTCGCGCTGCGTTCGACGGCGTCCACCGCCGACCGCGTCCCGCCCAAGTTTGAGCTTGGGTCTGTGTCTGATCCGTTCCTGTCCTGTCCCGTTCCCTCGACGCCAGAAGCCCGTGCTTCCCCAATCCCTTCGGATCGGGCGCTCCTGGCAAGACAACCTTCTTTCCCTGAGGTGTTCCCATGAAGGCTGCATTCCGCCGTTGCAACGGTTCCCTGTCCGTTGCTATCTCGCTTTCCACGCTCGCACTCGCCGCGACTGCAGTCGCCGGTCCCGACTGGGACGAGGCGGGCATCGACGCGGGCTCCACGCTCGACACCGCGCAGGAGATCACCATGAGCGGCGCGCTGAACTCGATCAGCGGCTCGCTGACCGGCCTCGCGCTCACGGGCGAAGGCGACTTCCAGGATTGCTTCCTCATGCGGGTCACCAACCCGACGATCTTCAGCATCAGCGCCGGGCCGCGCGGCACTGGGCAGGCGCAGGTCGACCCGATGCTGTTCCTGTTCCGCGTCGACGAGTTTGGCGGCGGCAAGGTCGCCAAGGCCGTGCTCGCCAACAACGACGGATTCGCTGGCTCGGTGGGCTCCAAGCTCGGACCGACCTCGACCGACGGTCAGACGACGATCCTCAACCAGCCCGGGCTCTACCTCATCGCGATCGCGGGATTCGGCAGCCAGCCGGTCAACGCGCTCGGCGAACGGATCTTTAGCCAGAGCTTCCTCGAGGCGGGCGTGATCGGCGGTCCCGCGAACCAGATCAGCGGCGACTACCTGCTCAACGGCTGGTCGGCGCCGGGCTCGTACGGCGACTACGTAATGACCGTGCAAGGAATCTCCGGTGTCCCCGCGCCTGGCGCGATCGCCCTGCTCGCGCTCGGCGGACTTGCACGTCGTCGCGCGCCGCGCTGATCGGCTGCGCCGCTACTGTTTCGACTGCTCGCGAAGCTTGGCGACCAGCTTGTCGATGTCGACCACGGTGGCGGCGTCGCCACCCTTGCGCTTCCGCAGGATTTCCTGCGCGGCGGTGGCATGCGCGAGCGCATCGTCGCGCCGCCCGAGGCGGTCCTCGACGCGCGCGATGCTGAACAGCGTGCGCCCCACGCGGTAGTCGTCGTCGGTGCCCGTCGCGCGCCGCACCGCCTCGAGCGCGCCCGTGAACTCCGCGAGTGCGAGATCGAGCTGGTTGGCCTGGAAGTAGATGAACGCACGCCCGTTGCGCAGCGCCGCAAACTCCTCGGGCGGATAGTCCGGCAGCGCGCTCGCGCGGCGGAAGAGCGCGTCGTACATCGCGAGCGCTTCGTCGATGCGTTGCTGGCGGCGCAGGCAGCTCGCAAGATGCCGACCCGTGAGCAGCGCGAGTTGGTGATCGCCGCCGAGATCGCGCTCGCGGATGACGAGCGCCTCGCGATACGCAGTTTCCGCCGCGGGCAGGTCGTTCTTGAGGATCAGGAGCCGCCCCATGTTGTGCAGGCTCTCGGCGAGCTCGAGCGCGGTGCATCCGCCCGCGTTGAAGAGCTCGCGGCGCTCGTCCAACGCGCGCCGCAGCGCCGGCTCGGCGCGCTTGGCGTCGTCAAACCCGAGATGCACGATGCCGATCGTGTCGAGCACGCCGGCAAGGACGCTGGGCTCGTCCTTGAGCGCGTTGGATGCGTTCTCCTCGATCAGGTCGAGAAAGCGATCGACCGAGATATCGGCGGAGCCCTTGCCGGACTCGGGGTTCGCGCTGCCGAGCGCCTCGCGGAAGCCCTGCAGCGTGCGCTCGCTGCGCGCACGCTCACGCTCGGCGCGGGAGTACGCGACGGCGAGCGCGACGCCCGACGCGACGATCGTCACAAGCAGCACCGCGGCCGTGCTCGAGAGCAGCCAGTGGCGGCGCAGCGTCTTGCCGACGACGTAGGCGACGCTGTCTTCGCGCGCGAGGATCGGGCGGCCGTCGAGATAGCGCGCGAGGTCCTCGACCAGTGCGTCGGCGGTGTCGTAGCGGCGCGCGGGATCGGCGGCGAGCAGGCGCAGCGCGATCACATCGAGGTCGCGGTCAACGGCGGAGTTGCGCGCGCTCGGGCGCTCGGGCGCGGAGTGGGTCTTCTGCTCGACGAGTTCGGCGATCGAGCGCGCGCCCTCGAACGGCTTGCGTCCGGCGAGGCACTCGTAGAGCACGACGCCGAGCGCGTAGAGATCGCAGCGCGTGTCGATCGAGTTGGGATCGCCCGCGAGCTGCTCGGGCGCGGCGTAGGCGAAAGTGCCGAGGAACTCGCCCGCGCGCGTAGCGCCGGCGGATGGACTGATCTGATTGCCCGCGGCGTCGCCCTCCTCGTCGGCGCGCGCGAGCCCGAAGTCGAGCACGCGCGGGACGCCGTCCTTGTCGACGAGGATGTTGCCGGGCTTGAGGTCGCGGTGGATCACGCCGCGGCGATGCGCGTAGGCGACGGCCTCGGCGACCTGCTTCACGAGGCGCGCGATGTCGCGCGGGCCCGCGTGCCGCGCGCGCACGGCGACGTCAAGCCGCTCGCCATCGACAAGCTCCATGGCAAACCACGGCTCGCCCTCGCGTGAGACGCCGCTCTCGTAGAGCGTGACGATCGATGGATGGCGCATGCGCGCGACGACCTCGACCTCGCGCTCAAAGCGCACGAGCTCGCGATCGCTGGCGAATCGCCCACGAAGCAGCATCTTGACCGCGCATGTGCGGCGCGTGGCCAGCTGCTCGGCGCGATACACGGCGCCCTGCCCGCCGCGATGGATCTCGTCGCCGAGCCGGTAGCCGGCGATCGGACTGAGATGCGTCTCGGCCGCGATGGCCTCGGCACGGGCCTCGGCGCGCGAGCCGCTGCGGGAACTCTCGCGCGACCGTGCGACCTGCACAAACTCCCCGAGAAACGCGTTGTCCGCGGCAAACCGCTCGACGATCGCGCGGCAAACCGGGCACGACTCGATGTGCTCGCCGACACCCGCAGGCACCGGCACCTCGGCATCCGCACGCGCAAGCGCGGCAAGCTCGAGATCGTCGCGCGAGTACTGCCCGCAACCGATGACCGTCTGGTCGGCGCTCACGCGCGAAGCCCGTCCGATGGCCGAGCGCCCGCGGCGTCCCACTCGCCGGGCGTCTCTTCATACTCGCTCTCGAGGCGCAGGACGATCTCGCGCAGCTTGGCGGCCACGCGGCTCTTGGCGAGATACACGTCGTGGGTCGAGATACCGAGCTGCTCCGCCACGACCGCAGGCGAAAGGCTGTGATAGACGAGCATCTCGAACGCCTTCACGGTCTTCGGGTCGACGCGCGACTTGGTGCGGAGTTCCTCGAGCGCCTCGCGCAGGAGCCCCTGCCGGCGCTCGGCCTCGTAGGCCGCGCTCACCGAGCGCTCGTCATCGAGATCGACCATCGCGCTGTCGCCGCGCGCGATGCGGGCCGTACCCGCGCGACGCTTGACATCGAGCATGCGATAGCGCGCGATCGTCACCAGCCACGCGCCGAGGCGGCCGCGCGTGCGGTCGTACTTGCCGGCGCGGTACTCCTCGACAAAGCGCACGATGGTCTCCTGCGCGATCTCGTTGGCGTCGTTGTCCTTGAGCCCGCAGTTGCGCGCGAAGCCGACCAGGATCGGCCGGTAGCGGAGGTCGAACGCCTCCCACGCGGCGGCGTTGCGGGGATCGAACAACCCAGCGAGCAGTGCGGTGGTCGTGCGGTCGAGGTCCATCGCCCGATGCTACCAAACGAGGCGGGAAATCCCATCACTCGCGGCGCAGGGTCTCGGCGATCGCGGACTCGTGGACGCGCATCGAAAGCACGTCCAGGGCCTGTTTTGCCCGATGGAAATCGTCGGCAACCACCGATCGCGGGTCGCGCGCGGCGGCCTCGCAACGGGTGCGGACCTCGGCCATCGCGCGCTCGAGTTCTGCGACGTAGGCGGGGTCGAGCGTGGTGCGCACGCGCGCGAGCGCCTCGCCGATCCACTTGAGGTCGAGCTCGGAGTGGACGCGGAGGTCGATCACGCGGTGGACCGTCATGTCGGCGCGCGCGTGCTCGACGCTCTCGCGCTCGATGCGGTCGACCTCGTCCTGCGTGAGTCCGTAGCTCGGGACGACCTGGATCGACGCCTCGGTGCCGCTGCGCTTCTCGCGGGCCTTGACCGAGAGCACGCCGTTCTGGTCGATGGTAAAGCTCACATCGATCTGCGGGATGCCTGCGGGCATCGGCGGAATCCCGCGCAGGTCGAACATGCCCAGCGAGCGGCAATGCTCCGCGAGCTCGCGCTCGCCTTGCAGCACGTGGATGCGCACGTTGGTCTGCCCGTCCTTCGAGGTCGAGAAATGCTCGTGCGCGCGCGCTGGCACCGGGCTGTTGCGCATGATCAGCTTGGCGATCGCGCCACCGACGGTCTCGATGCCGAGCGAGAGCGGGATCACGTCGAGGAGCAGCAGGTCGCGCCGGCCGCCCGCGACGATCGCCGCCTGCACCGCGGCGCCGAGGGCGACCACGCGATCGGGATCGAGCGCCGTGTACACATCCTTGGCAAAGAACCGCGCCACCGCCGCGCGCACGCACGCGAGGCGCGTCGAGCCGCCGACGAGGACGACGCGGTCGATCTCCCCTGCCGTCGTCTGCGCATCGCGCATCGCGCGCGCGCAGGCGTCGAGCGTGCGCGCGACGAGCGGCGCACAGAGTTCGTCGAGTTCCGCGCGCGTGAGCGCATGCATGCGCGCGCCGGCTGCGAGCGCGACGGAAACCTCCGCGCGATCCGCCGACGCGAGCGCGATCTTCGCGCGCTCGGCCGCCTCGATGAGCGTTGCACGGTCATGCTCGCCAAGCGCGCGCGCCGGATCCGATTCGATCCAGCGCTGCGCGATCGCGCGGTCGACGTCGTCGCCGCCGAGCGCGGTGTCGCCGGCGGTCGCGAGCACCTGAAAGCAATCGGCGCCCGTGCCGGCCTGATCCGACGGCACGATGTCGAGCACCGTCACATCGAAGGTTCCGCCGCCGAGGTCGTACACCGCGATCCGCTCGGCGCGGCGTGTCTGACCGATGCCGTAGGCGAGCGCGGCCGCGGTCGGCTCGTTGACGATGCGCACGGCGTCGATGCCGGCGATGCGCGCGGCGTCGCGCGTGGCCTGTCGCTGCGCGTCGTCGAAGTACGCGGGCACGGTGATCACTGCGCGGCGCACGGCGACGCCGAGATCGGCTTCGGCGATCGCGCGGAGCTCGCGAAGGACTTCGGCCGCGACTTCCTGCGGCGTGACGATGCGGCCGCCGCCGACATCAAGCGCGGCGATCCCGCGCGGACCCTCGACGAGCGGCACCGAGAACCCGCGGGCAAACTCCGCGGTCTCGCGCGCCGAACGCCCCATCAGCCGCTTGGCGCTGGCGACGGTCTCGCGCGGATGCGCGGCGCGGTCGCGGCGCGCGGCGTCGCCGACGGTGGCCGGACCATCCGCGTGAAAGCGCACGACCGACGGCACCATCGCGCCACCCGCACCGCCGCCGAGCACACGCGGCCCCGACTCGAAGCAGTACGCGACGAGCGAGTTCGTAGTCCCGAGATCGATCCCGACGATCGGATCCGCGGGGGGCATGGTTGTCTTCGGAGCGGCGGCGGTCATGGCGAAGCCGCGATGGTAGAGCGAGTCGCCGTTTCGCGGGAAGCCGCGCAACTCCAGACCATCCCGCAAAGAAAAGAACCCCGCGTTGCGCGGGGTGCTCGGGGGGAGTCATGAGTCTGTCGTCCAGTCTGCCTGGAAGTTTCGCCTGGAGGTCGAGTTCTAGAGATCTAGTTCGCTGCTTCTACGCCGAACCCGCATTCGCACGGTCCGGCCGCGATCTGATGCAGGTGCTCGCGCAGGATGTCGCCCAGCGGATCCTTCGGCGGCGCGAAGTTCAGGCCGCCCGTTCCAGCGACCGGCGTCTGCATCTGCAGGCTCCGCGCAAGTTCGGGATGCTCGAGCGCGATCGCTCGAATCAAGCGCTCGCGCGACACGCGCTTGCTGTTCAGAATCTCGTCGGCGGGGATTGCTGCCAGCCCGGCCACGCAAGAGCATGGCGATTCGGACTGGTCGCAGCGCAGTTCAACAAGCTTCCGCTGTTGGACGCCTTCCACTGCCGGCTCGTTCGCTGCCTTCGACGAACTGCTTGAGTTTGCTGAGTGCACGATGTTTCCAATTGTTGATGGTGGATACCGGAACGCCGAGTGAACGGGCTGCCGTGTCATAGTCCATGCCTTGACACACGATCAGCCGCACCGCGGATTGCTCGGAAGGCGTCAGCAGCTTGAGCACAGCGTCGAGTCGCTCGGAGTCGATTTCATCGACCAGCGAGCGTGTGTCGGAGGCACGCGCGCTCGCGCAGTGCCGGCCATCCACCTCATCGTGTCCAGGACCCACCCGTCCTGCATCCACGACGATCTCCGTGAGGATCTCGCGATACCTCTGTGCCCGTCCATGCCGTCGCCGGAGGAGGTTCTCCGCGATACGCAGGAGATAAGCGACGCTGATCGACATCCTTTCAAGATTTCTGACGCGCAACAAACGAACGAACGCCTCGTGCGCGATCTCCTCCGCCTCCTCGTCGTTGGTGTAGCGCCGGACGAAGCAAAACACCCTGTGGTAACTGGATGTGTAGAGACGCTCGACGATGCGAGAACGCGCGGCCTTCGATTCTTCGACCGTGGACTCGAAAGACGTGGACTCTGCGGACGCCTGGGGCGTGACATCGCCGGGCTCTTCCCCGGTCATGCGCAGCGTGGGCTGCGCGGGCGCGGGTGAATCGGGGGGCGTCGTCGTTTCCGTGACGCGGTGGTGAGCGGTTCCATGCTCGGCCAAGCGGGGCCATGCTAGGGCTCGGTCTCTCTGCGCCAAGTGCGTTGAGCTCGATTCGACGCCGATCGTGATCGCGCCGCGCAAAATCGGCGCGTCAGCCTGCGCATGAAAGGTTGCAGAGTCGCGGCGGGCCATGCTTCGAGAAGCAAGCTGCACATGCGATGCCATCATGAATCCACTCCCTTGCGATCGTGAGGGTGCTGGTGTGCCCGCCAACTCCACGCAGCCGCACCTGTTCTCGGACACGGAAGACGTCCTGCTCCCGGCCAATGGCAATCTCGGGTCCCGCCGCCGCCTTTCGGCCCAGCCAGCGGATTTTCAAACGGTGCAAAAGAAAAAGCTCCCGTGCAGAGGCAACGCACGGGCGCTCGGAGAGTTTCGAAGTTGGTTCGACCGCTTGCGCGATCTTCGACGAGCGCCCCCGGCTGGCCGGCCGGGGACGCTCGTCGAGGGGCGGAACGTTCGTACGCACATCCTTGTGCTCCGAACGCGCAGCCCACGCTGCTCCACTGCGCCGCAATCCATCGCGGCACACTGGGCTTTTCCTGTCCTTCAAAGATCGCCGCAGGCCATGCGAGCGATCCTGACGTCATGTGTCGAAGCACTGATTCGAGCCGCGTTCCGTGCGACTCGGACGCGCGCATCCATGCAGCGCGCAAGAGGAAAAGCCTGCGATACCGCGGGCTCTTTCAGCATCGCACGAAAGTTTGCTGAGTTTGGGCGCGATGGGGAACGCGCCCGCCGCGCCGCGCTCACCGCATGCGCGTGCCGGCCTCGTGCTGCGACTCGATCACGTCGCGGAACTGCCGCATCGCGATCTCCTGGCAGAACGCGCGCAGTTCATCGAGCGACTTGTCGGCACCCGACACGGCAAACGCGTGCTGCTTGCGATCGCTCACGACAACGACCTCGCTGCGATCGCCCGTTTCGCCCGTCTTGCGCTCGCGCGTGGCGAACGCCGTCGCCTTCACAAGCGTGTCGAAGCGCACGATGTCCGCGTCGCTGAGCGTTGCGTGAAACCGCACCGCGCGCTGCGTCGCGATCGCGCCGCCAGACGAGCCGAACTCGCCGTCGGTGCTCACCGTGTAGTACGCGCACTGCGAGTGATCCGCGCTCAGCCAGAAGAACTCAAGCGCCAGCGAACCCGTGCGATCGATGCGCACGACCTCGGGGCCACACGACGGCAGCACGAGCATCGGTACGAGCATCGGCACGAGCATCAGCGCGCCCATGAACGACGCCAGCAGCGCGAGCACGCGCGTCACGACATGCCGCCTTGCGCGGGAGCGGGCGTGGATGCAGGTGCGGGTGCAGGCGCGGGTGCAGGTGCGGCCGCAGGCGCCGTCGCAGGCGCGGCCGCCGGACGCGGCGCAAACCGCGCGTATGGATCCGCGCCCAGGTCGTAGCGCACGGGCAGTTCCGCAGAGTCTGCGAGCGCCTCGTCGCTGGCCCACGCAAGCGACGCGAGCGATCGCACCACGCGACGCATCGCGAGCTCCGATTCATCGCCTGGCTTGTAGTGACGCGCA
>Ga0114977_10003409_pt1 | contig 10218 bp, 9 predicted proteins | sample S_130805_MF_Meta_FD_87026 | JGI IMG/M metagenome (GOLD analysis project Ga0114977, IMG submission 87026) | Freshwater microbial communities from Lake Simoncouche, Canada to study carbon cycling - S_130805_MF_MetaG | ecosystem: Environmental > Aquatic > Freshwater > Lake | place: Lake...
ATGGCCGCTGCCGCGCCGAATCTTACGCCTCTCACGCTGGAATTGGGCGGCAAATGCCCGGTGCTGGTGCTGCCGGGGACGGATTTGAAGCACGCCGCACGGGATATCCTGGCGGGCAAGGCTTTCAATGCGGGGCAGACCTGTGTTGCCCCCGATACGGTGCTGCTGGTCGGGCATAGCAAGCAGGCTTTCATCGAAGCCTGCCGGGCAACCGGCATTGGGTTGCCGGAAACGGGCGTGATCAATGCCGCCCAATATGCGCGGCTGCAGCGGTTAATGGCGGGCGCCAGCCTGACCCCCCTGGCTGAGGACGGCCCGGGTCGGCGCATGGCGCTGCGGCTGGCGGAAGCCGCGCCCGAAGCGCCGATCTGCCATGAAGAAATTTTTGGCCCGATACTACTCTTGCGCGAAGAAGTTTCATTGGAAGAAGCGCTCGCCTGGGTTGTGGCTCGCCCAGCATCGCTTGCGATTTATTTGTTTGGGGCCGATTCAAAGGAAGAAAATCAGATTGCGGCCCTGGCCCGGGGCAGCGCCATCATCGCCGGCCGCAGCGTGGAATTCGCTGGATTTCAAGCCTTGGGCTTTGGTGGATCTGGGGAATCCGGCTTCGGGCGACGCAATGGTTTGGCGGGCTTCCTTGAGTTCTCCCACCGTCGCGCCCGCGTGCATCATGGGAAGTTTTCCCTGTCGAGGATGTTTGACCAGCCTCGCGGAAAAGCTGTGGAAAGGTTAAAAAACTTTCTAGCCAAATAGATTTCCACGGTCTATATACATCTTATGGTTGTTTTTCTCCCATCTGCTCCCGTAGCAGAAACGCCTCGCCTTCGGTTGCGCTGCGTCGAAGGTCGCGATGCCCCGGCCATTGCGGAGATGATGACGGAAGCGATCAGCAAGCGATTGGCCTCCTGGCCCGTACCCTTTTCCTCCCCCATGGCTGAGGAAAAGATTAGCTCGGCCCGAGGTGCGGCGTCCGAAAGGCGGTCTCTGCCGCTGGCACTGGAACGGAAATCCGATGGGGCAATGTGCGGTTGGGTCAGCCTGATCTGCCCGCCTGGCGATGAACGGGTGGCGCTGACCACTTATTGGCTTGGGGAGCAGTATCAGGGCCAGGGGCTGATGCGTGAAGCTGGCCCGGTCGCGGTGGAACTCGCCTTCAAGCATATGGATATTGATTGCCTGCGGGCGGCGGTGCAGCCGGATAATGCGGCTTCGCTCGCGGTCATTCGCCTATTGGGCTTTGACCCAATGGGGGAAGGGCGCATTTGGTGCCCATCGCGCGGCGTAGAGGAAACCTGCTTTTGGTTTGAAAAGCCCCGGCCAGTGGTACCGGCCTGGGCGGCGGGTGCGGCAGCCGGCAAGCGCGATGTGGTGCGGCAGGTTCCCGCCTGAAGCAGGGCGGCTATCGGGCCATCTTTCGCATGGACGGCGCGCGATTTACCGCGTTACGCTCCCCTGAACGCGCTGAGGGCTGAGGCCTTCGGCGCGGCAATAAAAACCGGGGAGGAAATTCATGACAGCATCGCTTTCGCGGCGTGGCCTGATGATGGGCGGCGCGGCTTTAATTGGTTCCGGCACTGCCACCGGCGCCTTTGCACAGGGCGCCTGGCCGGATCGCCCGGTGCGTCTGGTTGTTGGCTTCACCGCCGGCAGCGCCACCGATGTAACGGGCCGGCTTTTCGCGCAAAGATTCAGCGAAGCCTGGGGCCAGCCGGTGGTGGTGGAAAACGTCGCGGGCAATTCAGGCGCCATTGGTGTGGATCGCGTCGCGAAAGCGGCGCCGGATGGCTATACGCTGATGTGGGCGGCAAGCGCAGCCTTGACCCTTCTGCCAAACCTGCAGCGCCTGCCCTTTGATCCCGTGAAGGATTTGGCGCCAATTCATCTTGCCTTCGCCATGCCATCGCTTTTCGTGTCGAACCGCGATTTTCCGCCACGCACAATACAGGAATTGATCGCTTACGCCCGCGCCAATCCCGGCAAGGTATCCTACGGCACGCCAGGCGTCGGCACGCCGCAGCATGCTGCTGGCGAGATGTTCTGCAGCCAGGCGGGCATCAAGATGGAACACATCCCCTATCGCGGCGCGAATATGGCCGATGTGCTGAATGGCAGTGTCCAGCTTGGCATCCAGAATATCGGTGCCGTGCTTCCCATGGTGCGCGATGGCCAATTGCGCGGGCTTGGCATCACCACGCTCCAGCGTTCAACCAATGCGCCGGAAATACCAACGCTGGTTGAGCAAGGCTTCCCAGGTTTTGAGGCGAGTTCCTGGTTCGGCACCATGGCGCCGGCAGGCACGCCTCAGCCCATCCTGGATCGCGTGCAGGCGACATCGCGGGCCATTCTGGCGGACCCCGCCATGCGCCAGCGCTTCACCGGGCTTGGCCTTGATATTGTGGATGGCGATAGTGAGCAGATGCGCGCCAGGATTGCCGATGACATTGCCAAATGGGCGCGGGTGATCCGGGATTCCGGGATCAGGTTACAAGGTGAGGGCGCATTCCATGGCGTGATCCGTTTTCCAAGGATCACGCCACTATCAGCCTCGCCACGCGAACAACAACAAAAGGCTGCGCTGCAAGACGCTTTCATTATCATCCGAAATCAGCGCCACCAGCGTCTGATCACCAAGGCGCGTGACCGCCACAGCCTCCCAATTCTCGGACGGCAAGGGCGCGTCGTTCAGCATCAGGATTGTCTCACCACGCAGCACCGCGCCTTCGCGTGCTGAGCGCAGCGCATCGGGCGCGGTCATCACCAGCCGGGCGCTGAAACCGCCGAGCAGGCTGAAGCGGCGTTCCAAAACCAGCGCGCGGCCATCGGGCAGGATGGCGGCATCAGTTGGGTGAAAGCCAGGCGCGGGTTGCCAATAAAGCGACGTCCAGCGACCAGGCACCCCAAGCCAAGCATGGCGCAATTCAGGCCGATCCGGCGGGGTGAAGGTTTCCGCAATGGCGAAAAGCCGGCCATCGGGCAGCACGGCCAGGCTTTCCAGCCCGCCATTGGGTGGCGCGGCCTCAAGCCCCGGCGGTGCCACGACATAAAGGCCCGGCCCATCCAGCCGGCGATAGGCGCGGATGCGGTGGCGGCGTTCAAAGGCCACCAGCCAAGTGCCATCAGGCCGCCGCGCCAGCGCTTCCGCATCGGCAGCGAAACCGCGCGGGATGGGTTTGCCCGCTTCATCGCGTAAAGGCCCGTGGCGGAGAGGTGCCACGCCCACGGGCGTCAGGCCATCCAGCAGCAGCCGCGCTTCAGCCCAATGGCCGCGATCACTGATCAAGGTCAGCGTCAAATCCGGCGCCAGATGCACCCCGGAAAACCCGCCGCCGCCCAAAGCCGCCGCATCAATCACCAATCCGCCGAGCGGGCGCAAAGGCCCGGGGAGATCGGGCAGCGCGAATGGCTGCGCCGTATTCTGTGCCTTGGCCGATGCTGCGCCTGTCGCGCCCAGCGCGGCGAGGAAAGCCCGGCGCGAAACACGAGGTTCCTGCGCCATAGTGTTTTGCTGCGTCAGGCCACCATGGCGGAGCGTTCGGTTGCACTCCGCTGCCAGGCTTCCGCCGCATCTTCATCGAATAATTCGGCGAGCTTCTTCATCATGGTGCCGCCCAGTTCTTCAGCATCCACAATGGTCACCGCGCGGCGGTAATAGCGCGTGACATCATGGCCGATGCCAATGGCGACAAGCTCTACCGCGTTGCGGCTTTCAATTTCGCCAATGACTTTACGCAAATGGCGTTCCAGGTAATTGCCCGGATTGACGGAAAGCGTGCTGTCATCCACCGGTGCGCCATCGGAAATCACCATCAGGATGCGGCGATGTTCAGGCCGCGCGAGCAGGCGCTTATAGGCCCATTCCAACGCCTCACCATCAATGTTTTCCTTGAGCAAACCTTCGCGCAGCATCAGGCCGAGGTTCTTGCGCGCGCGCCGCCAAGGCGCATCGGCGGGCTTGTAGATCACGTGGCGCAGATCATTCAACCGGCCCGGATTACGCGCCTTGCCTTCCGCCACCCAGCGTTCACGGCTTTGCCCACCCTTCCAGGCGCGCGTGGTGAAGCCAAGAATTTCGGTTTTGACAGCGCAGCGTTCCAAAGTGCGCGCCAGGATATCGCTGCACATGGCGGCAACGGTGATCGGGCGTCCGCGCATGGACCCTGAATTATCAATCAGCAGCGTCACCACCGTGTCGCGGAAATCCGTTTCACGTTCGCGCTTATAGGAAAGCGAATGGGTCGGGTTGGCGACAATGCGCGCCAGCCGCGCCACATCCAGAATGCCTTCTTCCAGATCGAAATCCCAGGCGCGCTGTTGTTGCGCGAGCAAACGCCGCTGGAGCCGATTGGCGAGCTTGGAAACCACGCCCTGCAAATGGGAAAGCTGCTGGTCAAGCTGTTGGCGCAGCCGCGTCAGTTCATCCGCATCGCAAAGATCATCGGCTGCCACCACTTCATCGAATTGCGTGCTGAAGGCGTGGTAGCGCGTGGTGTCATCCACCTGCGGCACTTCGCGGCGCTGCTGCGGGCCACCTGGCTTGTCATCGCCATCGGCTGCCGCGCCTTCTTCTTCGGATTCCTCGGCCTCTTCGTCCGAAGCCTCACCCTGCATCTGCTCGGGCTGAGCGCCGAGCATTTCATCTTCCTGTTCGGATTGGCTTTGCCCTTCGCCGGATTGATCCTGCTGGGGCGTGCTTTCGCCGCCTTCTTCGCCTTCTTCGTCCTGCTGTTCGCTTTCCGCTTCCATCTCGGCCTCAGCAAGGTCGAGTGCGGTCAGGAGCTTCCGCGCAGCGCGGGCGAAGGCGCCTTGGTCTTCGGCGGTGGTCGCCATTTCTGTGAGCGCCTTTTCGGCGTCTTCACCAATCGTGTCACGCCAAAGGTCGAGCACGCGATGCGCGGCTTCCGGCGCGGCTTCCCCGGTCAGGCGTTCGCGCGCTATCAGGCCCAAGGCTGCCGGCAGCGGCATCTGGTCCTTGCGCGTCATGCGATCATAGCCTTCGGCTTCGCATTCTTCGACAAGCTTTGCGCGCAAATTGGCGGCAACGCCGGCCATGTGTTGGGACCCCACGGCTTCGACGCGCACTTGTTCCAGCGCGTCGAACACTTCCTTGGCTTCACGCCGCGTTGGGATTCGGCTGGCATGCAAAGCTTCATCATGATGACGAAGCTTGAGCGCGGCAGCATCCGCCGCACCACGCAGCTTGGCCATTTCATTGGCCGGCAAGGCGCGGGTGGGCAGCGGCAGGCGCACGCGCTTGCCGGCAACACCGGAAGGCCCGGGCTGGAAAGCCACCTGCACTTCCGCATCCGCATGCGCCATGGCGCGCAACACACCTGCGGTGGCGCGCTTGAATTCTTCCTGCCGCGTCAGATCCTGCTTGCCGCTCATATAATTCTCTCTGGCATGCAATGGCGGCGCCAGTGACTGACGCCGCCGTTACTGGATTTAGCCCGCCTTGCGGAGCAAGGAGCCTGAGGGCAATTCCTCATTGAAGCAGCGCTGATAGTATTCAGCGACCGTGCTGCGTTCCGCCTCATCGCATTTGTTCAAGAAGGAAAGGCGGAAGGCGAAGCCGATATCACCGAAAATCTTGGCGTTATCAGCCCAGGTGATGACGGTGCGCGGCGACATGACAGTGCTGATATCGCCGGCGATGAAGCCGGCGCGCGTCAGATCGGCCAAAGCCACCATGGCTTCCACCTGCTTCTTCATCTTGGCATCGCCTTCGGCGCCGAGCTTCGCCAGGACGATTTCGGTCTCCTGCTTATGCGGCAGGTAATTCAGGGTGGCGACGATGTTCCAGCGGTCCATCTGGCCCTGATTGATCTGCTGCGTGCCGTGATAAAGCCCGGTGGTATCGCCAAGCCCGACCGTATTCGCGGTGGAGAAAAGCCGGAAATACGGGTTGGGGCGAATGACGCGGCTTTGGTCCAGCAGTGTCAGCTTGCCTTCCACTTCCAGCACGCGCTGGATCACGAACATCACATCCGGGCGGCCGGCATCATATTCGTCGAACACCAAAGCGCAGGGGTGTTGCAAAGCCCAGGGCAGAATGCCTTCGCGGAATTCGGTGACCTGCTGGCCATCCTTCAGCACGATCGCGTCCTTGCCGATCAGGTCAATACGGCTGATGTGGCTATCCAGATTGACGCGAATGCAAGGCCAGTTCAGCCGAGCCGCCACCTGTTCGATATGGGTTGATTTCCCGGTGCCGTGATAGCCCTGGATCATCACGCGGCGATTGAAGGCAAAGCCCGCAATAATGGCCAGCGTGGTTTCCTTGTCGAAGCGGTAGCTGGTGTCAATTTCCGGCACATGTTCTGTGCGCACCGAAAAGGCGGGCACATCCATGTCAATATCTACGCCAAAGGCTTCGCGCGCCTTGACGGTGGTATCCGGGGCAGAAATCGCCGAAGTCGGTTTGATATCGGCAATGGGGGCGATTTGGTTCATCGCTGGTCAGGTTCCGTGCATAGAGAAAGGGACAGCTTAGGCGCGTAATGCAAATCCGGCTACCCAGCCGTGGCAGGTTGTTTGGCCAGGCGGTGGCGCAGCAGGCTATAGGCGCGGTTGATATCTTTCAAACGTTCCTCTGCCTGCTTATCCCCGCCGGTGGCATCGGGGTGGTGCTGCTTGGCCAAATCCTTGTAGCGGGCGCGCAATTCCACTGAATCAAGCGGCCATTTCAGGCCCAAAAGGTCCAAAGCGGCGCGGAGTTCCGGGGGCACGGCGCTTTCCGGCGGCTGGCGGCGGGGGGTGGGGGCTTCGGCGCCCAGCACACCCAGCGGGTCGCGCAGGATTTCCGGGTCAAAGCGACCAGAACCACCAACCCGCCCAAGCGGCCAGGTGGGGCGCTGCCAGGACGTATCGGCGCGGAGACACGCTTCGATCTCATCCGGGCCCATGCCCTTATAGAAATCCCAACTGGCGTTGTAGGCGCGGACATGATCCAGGCAGAACCAATGAAATTCGCGCAAGGAACGGTCCCGGGGGGCGCGATACTGCCCAGCTTCGGCGCAATCCGGCGCATCGCAAAGCCGCCCAGCGGGCGCTGCGTCATCCGGGGCATAGGCCTTGCGTCGTTTGCGCGCGAACATCAGGCGGTTATGGGGGCGGGCGCGCGAAGCCGCAAGGCAGAATGGGGCTTGGCAAAAAAGTCACAAGCGCGGAAAAACACATCATGACCCAACGCACGGACCGTATTCGGCTAAGCCTGGAAGCGCGCTTCCAGCCCGCCTTGCTTGAAATCACAGACGACAGCGCCAGCCATGCCGGCCATGCCGGCGCCAGCCCGGGGGGTGAGACGCATTATTCCGTGCATATGGTCTCGGCGGGTTTTGCCGGTATGTCGCGTGTGGCGCGGTCCCGTGCGGTGCATGAGGCTTTGGCGGGGGAATTTTCGACCGGGCTGCATGCGCTGGCGCTGAGGCTGCAAAGCCCGGCTGAGGCTGGCTAAAACTTTAGAAGGGCACGCTCAACCGCGCACCTGGCATCGGTTTTTGGAGCAGCTTGTCCTCCTGCGCCTGCATGGCGAAACCCGAACCGCCAAGATGCGGTTGGGCAGGCGCGGGGTCTATCACGGCTGGGCTGAGCCGGGCGCGCGGTGTGTCATTGCCGTTGCGCGGGGCTTCGATATCGCGATTGGGCATGGGCGCCGGCTGACCCGCTGGTTCCTGGGCGGTGACGGTTTTCTCTGCAACACGGCGCTGGCGTCGCTGTTCGGGCGAAGGGCGGCGCGGTGGCGCTGCTGGCGCAGCATTCTGCGCCAAAGCCCCCCCTGCCCCGAGGGTGAGCAGCAGGCCCGTCAGGAAAGCGCGCCGGCCCAACATCAGCCTGCCACCGGAAGGCGATGCACACTGCGCGGGTCTTCAGCAGGGTTCAAGCTTGCCGCGGGCAGCGCGCCATGGGCGGACTCCCGCCAAGCCTTCAGCGCCCAATGCACGGAAGGGAAGGCAAGCTCATCCCAGGGAATCTCGGACCAATGGAAGGAAGCCACTTCCAGGCTTTCCGGTCCGGCAGCGAAGCCTGGCTCAGCGAAGCGGGCGCGGAAAATCACCTGCACCTGACCGATGCGGGCGATGGAATAGACCGCGAGCACCCCATCAAGCGTGATGCGCACCCGGGCTTCCTCCCAGGCTTCGCGCGCGGCACCTTCTTCGACCGTCTCACCCAATTCCATATAGCCGGCGGGGATAGTCCAGAAGCCGGCACGCGGTTCAATCGCGCGGCGGCAGAGCAGGATATGGTCCCCCTCCGCGATCACGCTGCCCACCACCACTTTTGGGTTTTCATAGGCGACATGCCCGCAATCGGGGCACATCAGACGCTCTCGGTCGTCGCCTTCGGGTATTTGGCGAATGAAGTTGGTCATCGGTTCCGTAACTGCGAATCGTCTGAACTATGTATAAGTCCTATACGGCGGGATTACGACAAAAACCGGTCAGAGGTGCTTTGCCGCCCGGTTTGACGATGGAAGGCCAGCAGCAAAACGGGGCGACAGGCTTTTTCAGATGCTGCGCTTAATGTTTCCTTTAACGGTTCGGCCATAGTTTCAAAGCTCCTTCGATGGAGTTTGGGTTAATGAGCTTTTCCGCTGCCATGATGCATCGCCGTTTCGCCACAGGCTGGCAGGAGCAGGGGCTCACTCAAGCTGACGATGGCGATGCGCGCGATGGCATGTGGCTGGCGCCCATCGCCATTGCCGACATCATCGCGCAGAAGCCCTTCGCCACGGCTTCAGGCAATATGGTTGCGGTGGGGGCTATTATTGCCGAAGTGACTTTGGTTGTGCCCCCAGATGCCGCCCCCGCGATGGAAGACGCCGAAATCCACATCGCAGTTGCGAGCAATGATCCCGGCTATACCGGCGGTACACTCTGGGGAATGCTGGGCGATACCGGCGCGATGAAGAATGCCTATGGCAGCCAAGCCAATGAGGCCTGGGCGGATGGCGACACAGGTGCCATGACGAGTGTGGTGGGCGTGATTGATACGGGCATTGATTACACCCACCCTGATCTTTACCTGAATATCTGGCTCAATCAGCGCGAAATCCCAACGACGTTCCGTGCCCGGCTGAACGATATTGACACGGACGGCTTGATCACTTTCCGCGATCTGAACGGCGCGGCCAATGCTTCCTATGTGCTGGATTACAACCGCAATGGCCGTATTGATGCCGGCGATCTTTTGAGTGATGCGCGCTGGGAGAACCGCGCTGATGAGGATGGCAATGGCTATACCGATGATCTGATCGGCTGGGATTTCGTCAATAATGACAATGATCCATTTGACGATAATGGCCATGGCACGCATGTGGCTGGCACCATTGGCGCCATGGGCGGAAATGGTATCGGCGTTGCTGGGGTGAATTGGAATATCCAGATGGTAGGGCTGAAGTTTCTGTCCGCCGCAGGCTCCGGCGCTACTACCGGGGCGTTCAATGCGGTGAACTATTTCACTGATGCTGCCATGCGTGCGACTGGCGTTGAAGATTTTATCGCCACGAATAATTCCTGGGGCGGTGGCGGATATTCCGCACAAATGAATGAAGCGATCGGGCGTGCGGCGCAAAAGGATATTCTGTTCATCGCCGCGGCAGGTAATTCAGCCCTTAGCAATGATGTGCAGGCGACTTATCCCGCCAATTACACCACAACCGCGATTGCCGGGTATGAGGCGGTGGTTTCCGTCGCGTCGCTCACGAATACAGGCGGCTTGTCTTCCTTTTCCAATTACGGGGCGACGACGGTGGATATCGCCGCGCCAGGATCATCCATTTATTCTACCCTGCCGGGTGGGTGTTATGGCACCTATAGCGGGACTTCCATGGCGGCACCGCATGTGACCGGCGCGGTGGCGCTTTATGCGGCTGAACACCCGAATGCGAGCGCGGCAGAAATCCGCGCTGCATTGCTGAGCAGCGCAGCGGCAACGCCTTCCCTTGGTGGCATGGTGGCGACCGGGGGACGGCTTGATATCGGCGCTTTGATGGATACCTCGCCCATTCTGCCCACGCCGATGGACGTCATTGCGGGGAATGCCGCAACCGCAGCGTCGCTTTCAGCAAGCGCGCCACAAGCTTCCAGCATTGATTTTGGCGGGGATCAGGATTGGTTCCGCGTGACCCTGAGCGCTGGTTGGCGGTATAGCTTCGCGATGGATGCCGCGGCGGGTTCGTCACTTGATTCCTATCTGCGCTTGCTGAGCGCTACCGGCCAG
>Ga0114977_10003410_pt1 | contig 10218 bp, 8 predicted proteins | sample S_130805_MF_Meta_FD_87026 | JGI IMG/M metagenome (GOLD analysis project Ga0114977, IMG submission 87026) | Freshwater microbial communities from Lake Simoncouche, Canada to study carbon cycling - S_130805_MF_MetaG | ecosystem: Environmental > Aquatic > Freshwater > Lake | place: Lake...
CCGTGCGCCGGCGTTCTGGCCGCAGTTGCTCTGCGCCGATGCCTGTGAGGGGCACGGCTAGAGCAACCGCTGAACGCCGGGAGGTTGGGGATAAGCTATAAGGCACAGAGACACAGAGAGAGCTCCGCGACCTCTGTGCCTCCGTGTTTCCAAAGTCCGCGCAAGAAGGGTGCTTGATCTGTGGCTCTTTTTTGAAACACAGAGTCACAGAGGCACAGAGAAGGCTCCGTGGCCTCTGTGCCTCCGTGTTTCCAATTACCGCGCCATCGGGAACAGCAGTTTCTCAATCACAACGCGAGCGATATCGACTTGAAGCCCCGCTGCGGTCCCTTTCCAACCCGGAACCGCGTTGACTTCTAACACCAAGTCGTTCCCATGAGCATCGGTTAGCAAATCGACACCAGCCATCCAAACACCCACCGCTCGGCATGCTTGGAATGCCATCGATACTTGTTCGAATGTCGGCTCATGCGCGATCGCTTGTGCACCTCGGGAGACATTCGTCCTCCAATCTCCCATGCTTTGTCGTTTCACGCAGAAAACAGCGTCGTCGATGACGAGTAATCGCAAATCGTAGCCGGGGCCTTCGATGTACTCCTGACAATAAATCACACTTCGAAGTTGCTCGAGAGTGGAGAAGACTCGCCAAGCTAGGTCGGGGTCCGAAACCCTCATGATGCCTCGTCCTTCCCCGCCGAACACCGGTTTGACAACAGAATCGCGACCGAGCGATTCCCAAGCCTCCATCGCTTGATCTCGCGTTTGGCAACAAAGAGTTCGCGGGATCGGTAGCCCCGCTGCACGAACCTTTTCAAGAGTCAGCCATTTATCGATGGCAATCTCAAGCGACCGTGGTGGATTGATGACTCTGATTCCCGTTTGCTGCGCCACGTGCAACGCATTCATCCGAAAAATAGTCTGCTCCAATGATCCTAGGGGCATGGTTCGCACAAGCAACGCGTCGAAAGATTCTTCCGCGAGATTACCGAACCCTACTGTGCTTGTCGGGCCACCACGATAAGCCACATGCAGGTCACTGAAGGATAACGGGCTGATCGAGATTTGTTCTGACCAATGAGGCAGCGCAGTCGCTCGCTGCAAATCGCGAAAGTACCATCCGTCTGCCGATCCCAACCATCCAATTTTTTTCATCGAGCCTTGTCTTGTCTCTCACAGAATGTGCGTTCGCTGCGTCGAAAAATTCGCTGCTGTGCGTTTGGTGTAGTACGTGCTTTGTTATTTTGCTAATTAGCTTTAGGGATGAGCTTTAGGGACTGATCATCCCGGCAGGGCGTAGTCCCTTGCCAGTCGTCTTGGTCAACGAGTCGCCGAGCTCGTCGCGGCCGCGTTCGGCAAGCTTCATTAGGTGTTCGAGGACTTGAGGGTTCGTCGAAGCGACGTTCGTTTGTTCCGAAAGGTCATCACCAAGGTGATAAAGTTCGGGGCTTGTGATTTTGATTGTCCGTGACTTGCCCGGCAAGCCCGCCGATCCGACTTCGTTCGGATCATAACAGTAGGCATCGTGAGGCAATATCAGTTTCCAAGGTCCGCTGCGAAGAGCTTGTAGTTCACCATTTCGGTAGTAGTGATAGAAGACTTCATGAGGGCATTTCGCTTCGGGTTTGTTGGTTAGCAAATCGAAAATGTCGAGACCATCGATAGGATGTTTCGGCAGGTCGGCACCGACGATCCTTGCGAGGGTAGGCAGCACATCGATCGTCATCGCTGTCTCGGATTGAGTGGTGCCGGCAGGAATGACTCCGGGCCACTTGGCAACCATCGGTACACGAATGCCACCTTCGTAAATGGTTCCTTTCCCATCTCGCAAGGGGCCGGCAGTTCCAGCATGTGGGCCATAAGTTAACCAAGGTCCGTTATCGCTGGTGAAGATCACAAGGGTGTTGTTTTCTAAATTGTTCTTGCGAAGTGTCTCGAGGATTCGTCCAACCGTTCCATCGAACTCTTCAAGCACATCGCCGTAGATCCCCGCAGGGGACTTGCCTGCGTAGTCCGCCCCTGCAAAGAGTGGCACATGGGGAAAGGTGTGAGCGAAATACAAGAAGAAAGGAGCTTGTTGCGACTCTTCGATAAAGTTCACGGCGAAGTCGCCGTACTGCTGTGTCAGTTTCTTTTGGTCTTCGCCGTCGACATCCGCATCGATGATCGTGTTGTCGCGAAACAATGGGAGTTCTACAAACGTGCCCGGTTTAACTACTTTGCCATGTGGCCACATGTCGTTCGAGTAGGGCAGTCCAAGGTAGCGATCAAATCCATGTTGCAACGGTAGAAATTGCTGATGGTGCCCTAGGTGCCATTTGCCTACTGCGCAAGTCTTGTAACCTTTTTCCCGGAGCAGTTCCGGCAAGAGGACTTCGTCGGCATGAATGCCATTCTTGCTACCGTGGTACAGAGCGCCGTGAATACCGATCCGATTCGCATAGCATCCAGTAAGGAGGCTTGCACGCGAAGCGGAGCAGACCGGCTGCGAAGAGTGGAAATCGGTAAAGCGAATTCCATTTGCCGCGATGGAGTCGATAGCTGGCGTCTTCCAGCGTGTCTCCCCGTAGCACCCCAAATCCCCATAGCCTAAATCATCAGCGAAGATCAATACAATGTTTGGACGAGTCGGTAACGGCTTGTCGGTAGGACTGGTTTCCGATTGAGCGTGGAGCGTTGCAGTCAGAGTGGCGACAGCGAAGAATACAAACGCGCAAGCGGAAACGAATCGTGACACAATCAAAGCTCCTATGGGATCGGATCGTTGAATCGAGACGGTTAGATCACGTCAAGATTTAGATCACGTCAAGATATCGAATAAGACTCGGCCGTGAACATCGGTCAATCGCATGTCGCGGCCGCTGAACCGGAAAGTCGAACGGGTGTGGTCGAGCCCTAGGCAATAGAGCATCGTGGCGTGCAAGTCGTGCATCTCGCACTTGTTCTCGACCGCTTTGTAACCCCATTCGTCAGTAGCACCATAAACAGTACCACCGCGAACTCCACCACCTGCCATCCAAATCGAGAACCCGAACGGATTATGGTCTCGGCCATCGGCACCTTGGGCGAAGGGAGTGCGGCCGAATTCACCTGCCCAGACAATAAGGGTTGAATCGAGTAACCCGCGTTGTTTCAAATCGGTCAAGAGCGCTGCGATGGGTTGATCGACAGCCAACGCATTTTGCGTGTGGCCGGCTTTGAGATTCGCGTGTTGATCCCATCGGTCATGTCCGCAGTTAGGGCAGGTCAGTTGTATAAACCTTACGCCTCGCTCGACCAACCGCCTGGCCATCAAACATTCCCGTCCAAATGTTTTGGTCGGTCCGAATTCATGATCAAGCCCATACATGGTTTGCGTTTGAGCTGTTTCTTGGGAGATGTCGCAGACCTCTGGCACTGCTCCTTGCATCTTGAAAGCCAGTTCGTAGTTGGCGATTGCCGACTCTAAAGCGTCGTTCTCACCGAAGCGTTCAAGCGTTTGGCGATCGAGTTGGCGCAAGAGATCCAGCTTGTGCTTTTGAAGCTCAGGGGTTGGCTCAAGTGGGCGAACGTTGGCCAAGCTGTTGCCCGATGGGCGAAGCACCGAACCTTGAAAGGTCGCTGGCAAGAACCCGCTGCCGAAGCAATCGAGACCTCCAGGAGGAATCAGACCACCGTTGAGGATGATGAAACCTGGCAAGTCTTCGCATTCCGAGCCTAGGCCATAGGTGACCCAAGCTCCCATGCTGGGACGACCTTGAAGTCCATGTCCTGTGTGTAGGAAGTAATTTGCCGAAGTGTGCTCGGGGAACTTCGAGGTCATCGAGCGAACGACGGCCAAGTCATCCGCATGTCTGGCGATGTTCGGAAACAGGGTGCTTATCTCCATGCCGCATTGACCATGTTTGTCAAAGGTCCATGGGGAACCCATAACCGTTCCGTTGTTGTTGAACTGCGTCGGTGCAACTTCGAACAGCTCGCCAGGGTTGCGGCCGTTGTACTGGGTCAGCAAGGGTTTTGGATCAAACGTATCGACTTGGCTAGGGCCGCCGTCCATGTACAGGAAGATCACACTCTTAGCCTTTGCAGGAAAGTGCGTTCTGCCTTCCTGGGCTTGGACGATCATCGAAGTCAGCGCCATGGCGCCGAAGCCGTTGGCGGATTGAGTTAGAAATTCGCGGCGTGTTACCATTGCAGATACTCTTCAAGTGATTCGCGAATCGAGTCGAGTTCCGGTTCGTAACCGGTCCAAAACTCGAAGTTGATAGCGGATTGTTGCGTAAGGACTTCGAGTTCATCGATCCACTCCAAAGCATACTGCTTGAGTTCGGCGATGCACTGCGAACGCTCTTTAGTCGCTTCAACCCAGCCAGTAGGAGGTGGGAGCAAGACCGCGACTGGGTGTGCGGCCCATATCGCGTCCTTGAAAATGCGATACCGCGCTGCGGTACTCAATCCAATCATCGCATCGATATCTTCGAGAATCAATGCTCTGACCGGTCTTTCGGTCAACGATAAATCGTCGAGCCTGAGTCTCGGTACGCTTGCCAACGGAGCGTCAAAATGGGAGTTTGCCGCCCCTTTACTCGTTTCCGTACCGAGCATCGTATTCGGTTTTGGGGAATCCTCGCCTAGCTCTTGTTCGGAATCCAACCCTGTCTGTAAATCACGCTTCGAGGTTGATTCAGGTCCCGATCCCGAGTTTGCCACAAGGTTGACTACCGCGTTAGCAATCGGGTTAGCGATCGGACTTGCAAGCGGGGGGTGTGACACCTCTGTCACAGGCGGCGGATCGCCGATCAAGAAGACGCTGTAGTCGCCGGGAAAGGAGTTCAATGCGATTTGCAGGGCCGAGGCGAAGCGATCGCTTCCGAAGACCCCGATCGACTGCGGCGCGAAAGACTCATCCTGCTCGACTTCCGATTCCGAAACCGATTTTGAGAAGCGATGTGTCAAAGCCCTAAGGACGGCCGGGCAAAGCGTTTCTTCGCCGATCCACTGCGACGATTCCCATTTTGCCACGTGGACTACACCAAGTGCCTTCGCACCGGGTGTGATCGAATCGAGCAAAGGCTGCACTGCCACCTGAAACGGAGGCAGGATCGCCGCTCCAGCCATTCCCAAGGCTTGGATACCCCGAAAAGCTGTTTCGAACGACTCGGGGCTGACTTGAGATGTGAAAAAACGCCAGTCCAACTCCGCTTCTCGCGAAACTCGAGTCATGACGAATTGTGTCGGATTGCCCCCGACTGGGTTTCCCACACAAGCGATCAGCGGTTGGAGTACGCGTTCCAAACTCATGCCTACCCCTGTCCCCGGTTTGAGTGATTGACCCCGTTTAAATGAACGAACCCTCAATCCACTATAGCTTAATCCAATCCCCAGCCCTTTCCCAACCCATCCCCTACCCGGCAAAGTTGCATTTCAGCAACCAAACTGCCGACAACTACCTCGTAGCTGGGGGCTTGTGCAACCCGTCGATAGTCGCAAACCCTTGGATTTTATCGATTGCGGGGGCAAGACAAATTCGAAGGAAGTCCGTAGAATGGGCAATCTTTCCTAAGAAGTAGTTGCGTTACTAATCGAGATTTCGGAAAAAGAAAAACCAAACTAGAAAAAGAAAACTATCGTGGCATCCTACAAAACCAGCGACCTGCGCAAAGGCTTGAAAGTTCAAATCGACGGCGAACCTTATCTCCTCTCGGAAGTGAATTTCGTAAAACCCGGGAAAGGAAACGCCCTCTACAAATGCAAACTGAAAAACCTCATCCGCAACACGGTCTTGGATCGTACCCTCAAGGGTGGCGATGAATTGGAAGCCGCTGACGTCGAAGAACTCGAAACACAGTTCCTCTACAACCAAGCAGGTACCTTCGTGTTCATGGATAACGATTCCTTCGAACAATACGAATTGACCGCCGACCAAGTCGATGACAACTGGAAGTACCTCAAAGAAGGGATGCCAGTTGCCATGGTTCTCTTCAACGGGAATCCAATCACCCTGACCCCTCCTTCGCACGTGACATTGAAGGTTCTCGAAACCGAACCGGGCGTCAAAGGGGATACCGCAACTAGCGTTACCAAGCCAGCCAAGACTGAAACCGGTGGAGAGTTCCAAGTTCCCGGTTTCATCAGGGAAGGCAACGTGATCAAGATCGACACTCGTACGGGCGAATACGTCGAACGCGTCAGCATGGATTAATTCCATTTGGGTTATTCCAACTGGATTGATTCCATGTACTGGACGAAAGGTTCAAGGGTCCCCCCTCATTTCGCCCGCTTTGGTGATTCTCGGATTCGCGTCCTCGGCTAAAGCACTTTATGATGGAGTCCCTACCATGCACGGCCAGTCAATCAAGCACGGCAACCCATTTGCGATCTTGGGTCGCATCCACTCGCTGCGCAAGTGTTCTCGGATGGCACTTGCGCTTTGCTGTGCATCTATCTGCTGGGCCACAATCCCGAGCTCGTTGTTGGCTCAAATCGCACGTCCGGGTAGCGATGTGTACTCCGTCGAACGCGAACGACTGATCCGCAACGTTTTGATTCCCGGCGGGATCCGCGATCAACGCGTTTTAGACTCGATGGGCAAAACCCCGCGCCACGAATTCGTACCCCCAGAGTATGTGCGGCAAGCTTATCTCGATATCGCAATCGCGATCGGAGAGTCGCAGACCATCTCAAGTCCCTTTATTGTGGCGCAGATGACCGAGGCGCTTCAGCCAAAGGCGACCGACAAAGTACTGGAGATCGGCACAGGTAGTGGCTACCAAGCGGCGATCTTGAGCCCCTTGGTTAAAGATGTCTACACGATTGAAATCGTCCAAGACCTCGGCGAGCGAACAACGCAGCTTCTAAGTGACCTTGGTTATGCCAACGTCCATTGCCGAATCGGAGATGGCTTTAAAGGTTGGCCCGAGCAAGCTCCGTTCGACAAGATTATCGTTACATGCTCCCCGTCAGACGTCCCCAAGCCACTTGTAGACCAACTCAAAGAAGGTGGCTTGATGGTCATTCCCGTCGGTGAGCGATACCAGCAAATGCTCTACTTGATGCGCAAGAAGGAAGGGAAGCTCGAGAAGGAAGCTCTGACGCCGACGCTATTCGTTCCGATGACAGGTGACGCTGAGAAGAACCGTAAAGTGCAACCTGATCCGACCCGCCCGGTGTTGCTGAACGCAAGCTTCGAAGAACCGACCATCCGCGACTTCCACATTCCAGGCTGGTACTATCAATTCGGTTGTCAGAGGGTTGAAGACATCGAAGCACCCTTTGGGAAATTCGTCGCTGAATTTCGCGGTACCGATTCCCAGTGGCCTAATATGCTCTTGCAAGGCATACCTATCGATGGCCGGGCCGTGAAGAAGCTCAAGCTTGGTGCTTGGATCAAGCTTGAAGACGTCAAAGTCGGGCGAGACCGTGAAAAGTCCCCGTCTGTGGCAATTCAATGGTTCGACGCCAACCGCAACCGTATCGGTTACAACTACGTTGGTGGTTTCAAAGGGACCCGCAAATGGAAGCTTGAGGAAAAAGTTTTCCAAGTCCCACCCGAGACACGCGAAGCGATTGTTTCGATCGGTATGTTCGGCTCCGAAGGAACCGCTTGGTTCGACGGAATAGTGTTTGAACCGCAGTGAACTTTATAAAAGCCCGCAAACCATCGGCAAGACCGTCGCATGTCTGAAGACAACTCCTACGATACAATCATCATCGGCGCAGGGATGAGCGGACTGGCCGCAGGCATCCGTCTGGCGATGTACGACCAGCGCGTGTGCATCTTAGAGAAACACTGGACCATCGGCGGGCTCAATTCGTTCTATCGTCTGAACGGACGCGATTACGATGTTGGTCTTCATGCGATGACCAACTACACCGAAAAAGGTGCGAAACGGGGGCCACTGGCACGATTGCTCAAACAGCTTCGTTTCCGGTGGGATGATTTCCAGCTTGCGCAGCAACGTGGTTCTAGCATCGCGTTCCCGGGGGTTGAACTCGAATTCAATAACGATATTCAGTTCTTCCAAAGCCAAATCGATGCGAAGTTCCCTCATCAACGAGATGCGTTTCGAAAGCTTCTTGAACGACTCGCCGACTACGATGATTTGCAACAAGAGCACTTCGAATGCTCAACGCGAGAAGTTCTCGATGAGATCTTTTCTGATCCATTGTTGATTGAAATGCTCTTGTGTCCCTTGATGTGGTACGGAAACGCCCGTGAGCATGACATGGACTGGGGGCAGTTCTGCATCATGTTTCGAAGTATCTTTCTCGAAGGGTTCGCAAGACCGTTTAAAGGGGTGCGGCTTATCCTCAAGAACCTCGTTCGAAGGTTTCGTGAGCTAGGTGGAAAACTGAAACTTCGAAGCGGCGTTTCGAAGATCCATGTCGATGGTGAACATGCCGTTGGGGTGGAATTAGAAGACGGGCAAACGCTTACAGCAAAGCGCATCTTGTCGAGTGCTGGAGCAATTGAGACACTTCGATTGTGCGATCACCTTTCCGAGGAGCAAGCAAGCACTGCTGGGCAGATGTCCTTTATCGAGTCGATCTCCGTGCTTGATTGCCAGCCCGCGAAACTTGGTTTCGACAAGACCATCGTCTTTTTTAACGACTCGAACAGTTTTCATTGGGAGCGATGTCGCGAGCAATTGTGCGACGTGAGGACCGGCGTTATCTGCTCACCAAACAATTACGAATACGCCAGCGAGCTTGGGAATCTCGATGCAGGATTCATTCGTTTGACCACCATCGCAGATCCTGATCGATGGAACAAACTCGATGAGGTAGAGTATCAGAAGCAGAAATATCGTTGGTATGATGCGTCGGTTGCTTCTAGCGTCCGGTTTATCCCGGACTTCCGCCGCCATGTCATCGAGACCGACGTCTTTACGCCGAAGACCATCCGTCGTTTTACTTCCCATGATAACGGTGCGGTCTATGGTGCACCTGAGAAGAAGCTTGATGGCACCACGCATTTGAAGAACTTATTTCTCTGCGGAACCGATCAAGGGTTCGTAGGAATTGTCGGAGCGATCGTAAGCGGGATCTCGATGGCCAACCGCCATTGCTTGATGCAGTCGTAGTCGGCTGGGACGCTGTGGTTCTTTTTTGAAACACAGAGTCACAGAGACACAGAGAAAGACCGGAGCCTGTGGTCGCTGTAAGCGAGGGGCCCAAGAAATCCTAATGAAGACACGTTGGGGTGGTTGCAATCCAGCGGCCGGTAACACTTGCTTGAGCCGACCCACAATGCGAGATTCATAGCGTTAATGGATCGCCACATGCCCCAATGGCAAGAGCATCGAGCCTTGCTTAACCGACTTCCTGTCAGGCATGAAGAGTGGGAATACTGAGGTTTTTCGAGCGATTGGCCCATCTGCGCCGAATCCGTGGACCTTGGATTCGAGTTCATAATCCCCATTTCTAGGATTGCGTGCGGTTTACGGCTGCATAAAGCAAGGCATGGGCTTAAGCTGGCGGTGATCGATTATCTTGGACTTGTTGCAGGTACTGACTACCGATCAAGCATCTACGAGCAAACCACCGCGAATTCGCGCGCATTCGCAACCATGGCCAAACGGCTGGATCTTCCGATTCTACTTTTGGCCCAACTGAATCGGGGGGCCGAAGGCGAACGCCCAGAACTGCATCATTCTTGCAAAACAACGGCAAGGCAAGATTCAGGCCGCCCACCTGCGTTTTGAGCAAGGCCGGTTCCTGGATCCTACCGAAGCATTCTCGACCGACTTCGCTTTTTCGGGAGGTGCAGTATGAACAATCCGCAAGATAACGATATAGACCGCGCTCGTGCCGACCGGAACAAACAGCAGGGACACTGACCAACCATTCATCCTTGGTCGGGTTCGAGCCGTTCCCATAAGTATACTGGATCTTGTTCCCGTCGGGTTTGATGACCAACCGAGCAGTAACGTGCTCAAAGTGTGCCCCCACAGATTGCCTTGTACAGATCGATAACAAGCCCACCGAATCAGGTTAGGAAATTGGAGACCAGGCCATAAACAGATTCGATTTGTGCCTCGTCAGCAGAATTTGTGGGTCCGAATTGGCTCGGGTAAGTCGCCAAGCTGATGATATAGTGCGGTAGAAATGGTTTCTACGTCCTTAAATCCGTACGATTTTCTCACGGTCAATTTCGCTTTGTTGTTGAATCCCTCAACGATTCCCGACGAAAGCCCTCTGGCCTCGAACCAATTCAGTAGCAATGGCTCGTGACGCTCGAGC
>Ga0114977_10003412_pt1 | contig 10209 bp, 10 predicted proteins | sample S_130805_MF_Meta_FD_87026 | JGI IMG/M metagenome (GOLD analysis project Ga0114977, IMG submission 87026) | Freshwater microbial communities from Lake Simoncouche, Canada to study carbon cycling - S_130805_MF_MetaG | ecosystem: Environmental > Aquatic > Freshwater > Lake | place: Lake...
CACCAGCACCCAGCAGGCCCACCGGGCCGGGCAATTGGCGCGTGGGCTTGGGCTTGCGGTCCAAAAACATCTGGGTGGCTGAAAAAGCCACAAACAAAGCGAAAAAGAAGCACAAAAATTGACCCTTGATGAGGGTGAAAACGCCCAAGCTGCTGATCATGCTGCCCAGCACCAAACCCGGCGCCAGCGAGCGCACCAACGGCCAGCGCACCGCGCCTTTTTGGTGGTGGGCCCGCACACTGGAGATAGAGGTGAAGATGATGGTCGACATGGAGGTGGCAATGGCCATCTTCAGGCCCAGGTCGTCGGGGATGTTGCGCGCCGCCAGCACCATGGTGAGAAAGGGCACCATGATCATGCCCCCGCCGATGCCCAGCAGTCCAGCCATGAAGCCGGTGAATAAGCCCAGCACAGCGAGTTCAAAAATAACCAGGGGTTCGAGCATCATGGCGTGTGTGTGGGTGGGGCTGAAGTAAGGGGAGGGGAAAGTGGTGTCTGCAAGTGACCACCAGACCGTCATCCTGAACGCAGGGTTCAGGTGGGCGAGGGCAGACTGACGTTGGGTTCATCTGACGCGAGATGATCACGCTCACCAGCCGATGTACCAAGCCCGGGGCTCCAAAGAGCATTGGTTCAAGGAAATATAAAGCCCAATGGGCTTGCAGACACCTGCATTGTAGGTCTGCCGCCCCCAATGCATCGGGGGAGAAGTCGTTTGCGCGTCAGAGCAAGCGGCCGTCGTCACCCAAAACCTGGTCCAAGCGGGTCAACAGTTGGCGCATTTTTCCTTCAGGGTCGGACAGCTCGTCCAAAGGCGCATCTGCGGGACTGGCCGGTTTGGCTGCGGGCTCAAAGGCCAGGTTCAGTGCTGCCAATACCGCAATGCGCTCACGCGCCTTGATCTTGCCAGCGTCGCGGATTTTGCACATGGCGGCATCGACTTTGAGCACCGCCGTTTGAAACTGCGCCTCACCGCCGGTGGGGCACTTGAGCAAGTAACTCTGGCCCATGATGTGCACTTCCAATTGCTGAGAGCTCATGGGACGTCTTTCTCGGGCAATGTCTCGGGCAGGCGTTCGAGCAAAGCATCTACCCTGGCGCGGGCTGCACTCAAGCGCGACTTGAGCGAGTTGCGCTCTTGGGTCAGGGCTTCGACTTGCTCGCTGAGCAAGGCATTGGTGCGCTGCAATTCCTCGTGGCGAAGCAACAAACGCTCTACGCGCTCGGCGACCTGATCGAGGATGGGGTGGTACTGCATGGCCGATCATTTTAAGGCGACTGGCGCGACAGCCCTTAAAATGAAGCTTGTTGGTGCTCGCGGTGTGGTTCACACGCCGCAGTTCAACGGGAAGCAGGAGTCCGAATCGGCTTTGGTACATCGGTGCCAGACGCCCGCCCAAGATCAGCCTGCGCTGCCCCCGCAACGGTCAAGCGAACAAACTGCTCACGCGGTTTCGCCCTGTCCCACACAGCCACTGGTCGCCTTGAACAAGCGACTGGGAAGGCGGACAGCGGTTGTTTTCGCAAGCCCGGATACCGGCCAACAAGGTGGACGTGCGCTTGTCGCACGGCTGAACGTCCAAGCACTGTCGGGGAAGGCGGTGAGGGCTTTTGTTGGGTATTCATCATGAAAAATGTGTTTCGCACACGCCTGCGCTGGGTTGCGTTGGGCTTGCTTTCGGCTGTTTGTTTGTCGTCCATTGGTCAGGAAATGAGGACGGTCACCGTCACGGCATCAAAATATGAAGAAGATGTGCATGAAATCCCTGGGTTTGTGACTGTGATCACCCAAAAAGAAATCCAAGCTTCGGGTGCGGGCAGTATCAACGAAGCGGTGATGCGCCTGGGAGGGGTCATGGGGCGACCTAGTTTGTATGGCGGCGGGGAATATGCACTGGATCTGGGTGGTTTTGGGGACACAGCCGCATCCAATATGGTCATCGTCATTGATGGTGTGCCTTTTAAACAAGGCGATGGCAGCGAAACTCGGCTATCAACCATACCCATCGACCAAGTTCATCGCATTGAAATTCAGCGCGGAGCTTCATCGGTCATGTATGGCGATGGGGCTGTGGCGGGTGTCATCAACATCATGACGTCAGCCACTGGACTGACAAACGACACCCGCAATGCCGGTTCGGTCACTTACACATTGGGTTCAAATGCGGCCAAGGAATCCCGCGCCAGCGCCCGTTACCAAAAAAATGGTTGGGACCTCAACTACGCTGGCTTAGACCGGTCCACCGATGGATTTCGTCAATGGTCCAATGGCACTGATAAAAGCAATAGCTTTTCACTCCAGCACAAAAATGAAGTGGTTCGCATGGGTGTGAATTTACTGAACAATCGGGAATACGCCCAGGCGCCTGGGGGATTGACCTTGGTTCAGTTTGCCCAAAGCAGGTTCCAGGCGCAGCCAGACTCGTTGAGCAATGGCACTTGGAATCAATCCAATTCCAACAGTTACGGAGCATATTTTGAAGTGGAAATCGCTGGTCACTTGGTCAGGGCTGATGCCAAGCAAAGGACCAGGGATTATGATTTTTTGGCGGTCTTGTTCGGTGCACCCCTTGGGGCCAAGTTCAGCACGGTCAATGATGTTTACGGATTCAATGTATCCAATAGCAAGCAAGTCAAACTCGGTAAATATTCATACATCCTGGGTTATGAAAATAACCAATGGAAGCAAGGGCGCTTGTATTCATCGACAGACAGCGTCAGCCTTTCCTCAAAGTCAGGCGCCTTTTACATCAAGAATGACTTGAATATCTTGAATACAGGTTGGGTGGTCCATGCAGGTTACAGACACGAGGCTGTTGAAAAAACCCAGATCATTCAGGCGCCTGGCGTTAATTTTGCGGCAGGTGAAATCAATAACAAGGCATATTTGCAAGCATGGGAGGTGGGCACCTCCAAAGCCGTCGGCCCGCTGGACCGAGCCTATGCCCGCTTTGCTCAGGGGTTCCGCATGCCCACCATCGATGAGATGGGCGGGGCCACTTGGGATGCTGTCAAGGGTATGCCAACCGCATTGGCACCCCAATTTTCCAGAGACAAAGAGTTGGGATGGAAGCGAATGGTGGGCGACAAAGGGCGGGTGGGTTTGCGCTATCTCCGATCAGAGTTAAGCAATGAAATTATTTACGATCCGCAAAATTTCGCCAATATCAACCTGGATGCCACGGTCCGACAAAGTATCGATTTGGACTACCTGTATCGCATGAGCCCGCAGTGGATTTATTCGGGCATCTACAGCGTGCGTGAATCCAAATTTAATCAGGGTCAGTATCTCGGCAAAGACGTGCCCATGTCGCCGCGACAAATGTTAAGCCTGCGCATGGATTGGCGTTTCACGCCTGAACAAAGCCTGGGCGCTGGCATGACGGCGGTATCGTCTCAGCAAATTGCGGGGGACTTTGCCAACGAAAACAGCATGCCGGGATATGTCACGGTCAACGCCAGATATGCTTATGCTTTCAAGGGCGGTGAGGCATCTCTTTTGGTGCGCAACCTGTTCAATGCCGACTACTATGGGTATGCCACCAACGACCACAGTTCAGGCGCAAGGGTGACCAGTGTCTACCCTGATCAATTGCGCACGACCATGTTGGGCGTGAAATTTAATTTTTAAAGTTGTTGTGCCCATGACCCCCCAACGCATCATCTGCCTGACCGAGGAAACCACCGAGTGGTTGTACTTGCTTGGGCAGTCGCACCGCATTGTGGGGATTTCGGGTTACACCGTGCGGCCTGCGCGGGCGCGGCAAGAAAAGCCACGGGTCAGTGCGTTTTTGAGCGCCAAGATCGACAAAATTTTGGCTTTGGAACCCGATTGCGTGTTTGGTTTTTCTGATTTGCAAGCAGACATCGCCTCGGCCTTGATCCGCGCGGGTGTGCAGGTCACGGTGTTCAATCAGCGCAGTTTGGAAGAGATTTTTTCCATGCTGTATCAAGTGGCGGCCATGGTGGGCGAGGTCGAGCAGGGTTTGGCCCGCATTGCTGCCATGCGCGAGCGATTGGCCACCATTGCCGCGCAGGCTGCAGCTTTTCCCAGGCGACCCCGGGTTTACTTTGAAGAATGGGACGAGCCCGCCATCAGTGCCATCCGCTGGGTCTCGGAGTTGGTGGGTGTGGCCGGTGGCGACGATTGCTTCCCGGAGTTAGCCCTTCAAAGCCTGGGCAAGAACCGCATCATCGCCAACCCCTTGGACATCGTGGCGCGCTCGCCTGACATCATTTTGGGCTCTTGGTGTGGCAAGAAATTTCGCCCTGAAAAAGTGGCGGCCCGTCCTGGTTGGGCCGACGTGCCTGCGGTGCGCAACGCCCAGTTGTTTGAAATCAAGTCGGTGGATATTTTGCAACCCGGCCCGGCCGCGTTGACCGATGGCGTGGAGCAGTTGCACCGGCGCATCGCGCATTGGGTGGCCCAATATGCGTGAGCTGTGCGCTTTGGCGGCCCATTGGCGGCACGGCACTTTTGGCTGGCCAAGTGCGCTGGTGCTGAGCAGGTGGGTCAGCAGGTTGCGGCAAAACATGGGCCTGCTGTCGGTGGGGTTCATTGGGTTGGCTTTGGTAGGTCATGCGGCTTGGGCCGCCCTGCCTTCGGTGGTGCGTGATGACCGGGGTGAGGTGGTGAGTTTGAAGCGAGCGCCTCAGCGCATCGTGACCTTGATGCCCGCTTTGGCCGAGAGCGTCTGCGCTTTGGGCGCTTGCAGTCGTTTGGTCGGCACAGACCGTTTTGCCAATTGGCCCGCCAGCGTGTTGGCTTTGCCCAAGCTCGGTGGCATGGACGATGTGTCGCTGGAGGCTTTGGTGCGGCTCAAGCCCGACTTGGTGCTGCTTGGCCGCTCGGCACGGCTGCTGCCGCGCTTGGTGGCTTTGGGCATTCCCGTGATGGCACTCGAGCCCCACAACCAAGCCCAGGTGCACAACAGCTTGCAGCGCCTGGCCGTGGTGTTGGGACTGCCCGAACCCGAACAACGGGCCGCGCAAGTGTGGCAACAGGTGCAAGCCCAGTTGGCCCAGGCCCGCAACGCGATGCCGCCACAAGCCATGGGCGCGAGCGTCTACTTTGAAGCGGGCAGCGGGGGGTATGCGGCGGGTGACTCTTCGTTCATTGGCGAGCTGATCACCGCACTGGGATTGCGCAATGTGGTGCCGACCAACTTGGGGCCGTTTCCGCAACTCAGCCCCGAGTGGGTGCTGCGGCACCAACCCGACTTGATCATGATGGGCGAACCCAGCTTGGACCCCTTGCTGCGTCGCCCTGGCTGGGCCCAATTGGGGGCGGTTCAACATGGCCGGGTGTGCCAGTTCTCTGCCGAACAAGGCGATGTGTTGGTGCGCCCCGGTCCACGCCTGGGCGAAGCAGCCTTATTGATGGCGCAATGTGCGCAGCGCAGTTGGAAGCCATGACCCACAACACCCAACCTTGGCGCTGGTGTAGCACCATGCTTTTGTTGACCTTGGCTTGTGTTTGGCTGGGGCTGATGACTGGCAGCGAGGGCTTGGACACCGATTGGCGTTGGATCGACCCCATCGTGCAAGACATCCGCTGGCCACGCACTTTGGGTGCTTGGTTGGCTGGTGCATTGCTCGGTTTGGCCGGCGCATTGGCCCAAGGCTTGTTTCGCAACCCGCTGGCCGACCCTTATTTGTTGGGCAGTGCTTCGGGTGCTGGTCTGGGAGTGGCGGCAGCCTTGGCCGTGGTTTCATGGGGTGGGTCTGTGTTGTCGCCGGGCTTGGCCTGGGCCCAGCCCTGGGTGTGGCGTTTGGGTCTGACCGGTTGTGCATTTGTGGGTGCATGGGGTGCGGTGTTGCTCACTTTGTTGTTGGCACGCGGCGCGCACCACAGCTTGCGTTTGTTGCTATCGGGGGTGGTGGTAGGGGTGGTGTTGGGGGCGGTCACTTCATTGCTCATGGTGGCGGTTCCCCAAGCCTGGCCGGTCATGCAATCGTTTTTGCTCGGCAGCACCGCCATGATCGGCATGCCCTCGGTGGTGCTGATGGCCTGGGTGTTGGTGCCCTCACTGTGCGTGTCACTGGCCATGGCCCGCTGGCTCGATGGCCTGCGCCTGGGTGAAGACACGGCGCGCAGCCTGGGGCTGCCCATTGGTTTGCTGCGCTGGGTGCTGATTGGGGTGCTGGCGCTGTGCACCGCCACCTCGGTGGCACAGGCCGGCTTGATCGCCTTTGTGGGTTTGGTGGCACCGCACTTGGTCAGATCTCGCGCCGCCTTGCAACATGGGCCTTTGCTGTTGCTCTCAGCGGCGATGGGCGGCTTGCTGTTGTGCGCTGCCGATGTGTTGGCCCGTGCCTGCATGGCCCCGCGCGAACTGCCCGTGGGCATATTGACGGCCGTGCTGGGTGGGGGCTATTTGCTGTGGCGGCTGCACCAACGACCCAGCCGAGGTGCGCCATGAGTGGCACGCATTGGGGTTTACAAGCCCGCGCCTTGCATGTGGCCTTTGACGGGTACCCCGTGCTACACGGGGTGGATGTGACTTTTGTGCAAGGCAGTTGGACCAGCGTGGTCGGCCCCAATGGAGCGGGCAAAACCACATTGCTCAAAGCACTGGCCGGCTTGCTGCCAGCCGCTGGCGAGGTGGACATTTTGGGAAGGGCCCGCAAAGGCATGGCCGCGCAGGCCCGCGCTCAACAATTGGCATGGTTGGGTCAATCCACTGATGGCGATGACGAGGTGTGTGCGGGTGACGCGGTCATGCTCGGTCGATTGCCCCATCAGCGCTGGTGGCACGGCCCCAGCGCCCAAGACCATGCCGTGGTGCAAACCGTGATGGGCCAAACCCAGTGCTGGGACTTGCGCCACCGCCCATTGGGCCGCTTGTCCGGTGGTCAGCGCCAGCGGGTGTTGCTGGCGCGCGCTTTGGCGGTGCAAGCCCCGGTGTTGCTGATGGACGAACCCTTGGCCCACTTGGACATGCCCCACCAAGTCGATTGGCTGGCCACCGTGCGTGGCTTGGTCGCGCAAGGGGTCACCGTGGTGAGCGTGATGCACGAACTCAGCTTGGCTTTGCGGGCCGACCACATGCTGGTGATGGATGATGGGCGCGTGGCGCACCAAGGCCGCTGCGGCGACCCCCAAACCCATGCCGCATTGCGCCAGGTGTTTGACAACAGGCTCAGCGTTCAGCAACTGGATGGACACTGGGTGTCCATGCCCGACGAGAGAGCGGTCAGCTCCCCGTCCTGAGAGGGTTCGCCCCCAGGCCGCCGGGGCAGGAGTTGGGTAGACTGCGCCAATGAGTTTGATCGACCCCCCCACCTTGGTCCATTTGCAGTCTTGGCAAGGCCGTAGCGATACCTTGCACGACGACATCACGGCGGTGCCACTGCGCGCATGGATGGCCACCTTGGACCGGCCCCTGAGCGATGTCCAACCCGGCACCGAGCTTCCCCCTTTGGGGCATTGGCTGTATTTTTTACCCACCCATGCCCAAAGTGAACTGGGCTTTGATGGCCACGCGCAGCGCGGTGGGTTTTTGCCCCCTGTGCCTTTGCCGCGCCGCATGTGGGCTGGTGGTCGCTTGAATTGGTTGCAACCCTTGAAAGTGGGGGAAGCGGTGCAAAGGCGTTCGCGCATCGCATCGGTCAAGCACAAGTCTGGGCGCAGTGGTGATTTGATTTTCGTCGAGGTCGAGCACGAGGTGCACAGCGACGCCGGTTTGTGTCTGACCGAGGTGCACGACATCGTTTACCGGCCTGCCCCCCAGTCCAACGACCCGGTGATCGCGCCGGTGGCCGCGCCCAGCGCAGCGGCTTGGCAGCGCACGGTGGTGCCCGATGCGGTGCTGCTGTTTCGCTATTCGGCGCTGACCTTCAATGGCCACCGCATCCACTACGACCGCAGCTATGTGACCCAAGAAGAGGGCTACCCCGGGTTGGTGGTGCACGGCCCTTTGCTGGCGACTTTGTTGCTGGACTTGGTGGCCAGGCACACCGACCGGCCAGTGCGGCACTTTTCTTTCAAAGCCATGCGGCCCACCTTTGAGTGCGCCGATGGCCGGGCCTTCAAAGTGTGCGGTCAGCCCGATGGCAACCGGGTTGATTTGTGGACACAAGACCATGAAGGATGGCTGACCATGCAAGCCAGTGCGGAGTTGGCATGACACGACCCCTGGACCACATCACCGTGGTGTCGCTCGAACATGCGATTGCTGCACCCTTGTGCACCCGCCATTTGGCCGATTTGGGTGCGCGGGTCATCAAGGTCGAGCGCCCCGGTGGGGGCGACTTTGCCCGTGCCTACGATCAACGCGCCAAAGGGTTGGCATCGCATTTTGTGTGGGTCAACCGCTCCAAAGAAAGCCTGGCGCTGGACTTGAAACAAGCCGCTGACCTGGCCGCTGTCAAGGCCTTGATTGGCCGCGCTGATGTGTTGGTGCAAAACCTGGCCCCGGGCGCGACGGCCCGCATGGGTTTGGACGCGGCCACACTGCGTGCCCAACACCCGCGCTTGATCGTGTGCGACATCTCGGGTTATGGCCAAGATGGTCCGTACCGTGACAAAAAAGCCTACGACCTGTTGATCCAAAGCGAGGCCGGCTATTTGGGCATCACCGGCACGCCTGACACGCCGTCCAAGTCGGGCAATTCGATCGCCGATATCGCTGCGGGCATGTACGCCTACAGCAATATTTTGGCGGCCCTCATGCAGCGCGACAAAACTGGCGAGGGGGCGCACATAGACGTGTCCATGCTCGAGGCCCTGACGGAGTGGATGGGCTTTCCGATGTACTACACCATGGATGGCGCGGCACCGCCGCCGCGCACCGGTTCAGCTCACGCCACCATTTACCCCTACGGTCCATTCCCTGTGGGGCAAGGACCGGCGGTGATGTTGGGCATCCAAAACGAGCGCGAGTGGCAGTCGTTTTGCACCCATGTGATGCTCCAGCCCGACCTGGCCCTGGACCCGCGCTTTGACAGCGGCGTCAAGCGCAATGCCAATCGCCAAGCCTTGGCCGCCTGCATTGACGCGGTTTTTTCAAAGCTCAGTGCCGACGACGTGATAGCGCGCTTGGACACCGCCCAAATCGCCAATGCCCGCGTCAACAGTTTGGCCGACGTGTGGGCGCACCCCCAACTGCACGCGCGCACGCGCTGGACCGAGGTGGACTCCAGTGCCGGACCCTTGCCGGCTTTGTTGCCGCCTGGGCGCAACAGCGCTTACGATTACCGCATGGACCCCATCCCACAGGTGGGTGAACACACCCAATCCATCTTGCAAGAGCTGGGACTGGGCCCTTTGTGAAAGTGAGCTGAACCATGGCCGATTTGAAACTGACCCCTCATTTTCATGATGCCCAGCGCCCACCCAGTCCCAACCCGGCGGTGAGCGATGATTTTTATGAGGCCTTGCTCGACACCCATCTGGGCCTGAGCGAAGACCAAAGCAGCTTGCTCAATGCCAAGCTGATCTTGGTATTGGCCAACCACATCGGCGACTTGGACGTGCTGCGCCAAGCCCTTGCCGTGGCCCGAGCCGACATCGACCCCTCAACGGCCTGAGGGTGGCGGGGTACCAGCGACGAGTTCGGTGCCGGTTTGTTGTTCCATCCAACGCACGACTTCGCTCACACTGGCTTGCGCGGCGGCATTGCTTTGCGCTTGTTGCCACAGGGCCTGCGCCACGGCCCAAACAGGGGCAGGCGTTTTGGTTTGCGCGGCCAGCTGCATGGCGATGCCCATGTCTTTGAGCATCAATTCAAGTTTGAATGGGTCGTCAAAGGTGCGGTTGAAAACCCGTTGATGAAAATGCGTTTGCGCCACCCAACTGCCACCGGTCGAAGCATTGAGCACGTCCACCATCACCGCCGGGTCCAAGCCATAGCGTTGTCCGGCCAGCAGGCCTTCGGTGGTGTTCATCAAGGTGATGGCCGTGATGCAGTTGTTAATGGATTTCATGGCATGGCCGCACCCGACATCGCCCAGGTGAAACACCGACTTGCCCATCACATCGAGCAGGGGGCGAACGCGCGCTAAATCGCTGGTCGCACCCCCCACCATGAACACCAGTTCGGCGGCTTGGGCACCCCATTGCGCACCCGACACAGGCGCATCGATCATGCCAATGCCGCGCTCGGCCAAGGCCTGGGCGGTTTGGCGCGTGAGCCACGGTTCGCAAGAAGAGGTGTCCACCAGCAAGCCACCGGATTTGAGGCCATTGATCAAACCGAAACCGGGGTG
>Ga0114977_10003422_pt1 | contig 10201 bp, 10 predicted proteins | sample S_130805_MF_Meta_FD_87026 | JGI IMG/M metagenome (GOLD analysis project Ga0114977, IMG submission 87026) | Freshwater microbial communities from Lake Simoncouche, Canada to study carbon cycling - S_130805_MF_MetaG | ecosystem: Environmental > Aquatic > Freshwater > Lake | place: Lake...
ACAAGCTGTGGTGGTGGGCGTGCCAGATGTGCGCATGGGAGAAATTGGTTATGCGTACATCGAGTTGCAACCGGGCCATCAAGTAGATGCGGTGCAACTGCAGGCGTATTGCAGAGAGCACATTGCGGGCTACAAGGTGCCCCGGTATGTAGAGTTCATCACGGAGTGGCCAATGACAGGAAGCCAAAAAATTCGCAAACTGGAACTCAAGGCGCGTGCCGAAAGTGCCATGAGTCTGAAGGCGGTGACTGCGTGATTCAATACATTCTTCGTCGCTTGTTTCAGTCAGGCATCACTGTGATGCTGGTGACTGTGATCATCTTCGTCATCATCAGGCTCATCGGGGACCCCACCCACCTCATGCTGCCGCCCGAGGCCACTGAGGCTGATCGGCAGTTGCTGCGCGAACAGATGGGATTGGACAAGTCCATCCCTGTGCAATATTTCAATTACCTCTTGGACCTTCTTCAAGGTCAACTGGGTATGTCGTACCGGTTTGCCCGTCCTGCACTGGGCGTAGTCATGGAGGCCATGGGACCCACACTGATGCTCACATTGGCAGCTTTGTTGGTCGCGATTGCGATTGGAATACCGTTGGGCGTTGCCGCTGCTGTTCGCCGTGATTCTTGGGTTGACAATGCAGCCAAGGTGTTCGCTGTGATGGGTCAAGCCGCACCACCATTTTTGTTCAGCCTGCTTTTCATCCGCTTGTTTTCGATCGAATTCGGTTGGTTCCCGACGGGAGGCTATGGAAAATTCAGCAATTTGATACTTCCTGCGATCGCTCTGGGTTGGTATTCAGCGGCCGGCATCATGCGATTAACACGCTCGAGCATGACGGAAGTCCTTGAATCTGAATACGTCAAGCTCGCGCGCATCAAAGGCGTCCCCGAGGTGGTCGTGGTTTACAAGCATGCGCTTCGTAACGCCTTGCTGCCCGTGACAACCTTCACGTCACTGCAGTTCGGCATCCTCATGGGAGGCGCCGTTTCGGTTGAGTTTGTATTTGCTTGGCCTGGCGTGGGACGGCTCATCCTTGAATCTATCTCCAACCTTGATTACACCGTCGTCCAGGCTGCGGTAACCGTTGGCGCGCTGATTTTCACCCTCGTCAATCTTTTGGTGGACATTGTTTATGCTTACATCGACCCGCGAATCCGTTATGCCTGAGGACAAAATGCCAGAACTTATTCAGATGCCATCTGAAACGAGGTTGGTTTTGCAAGTTGGCTATCACAAGAGGCGATGGTTCAATTTGATCCAGCTGGGTATCGCTGTTTTTCTTGGCATTGTCTTGTTGTCAATGGCCTTGCTTCCGGGACTCTTGTCACCGTACGATCCTAATGCCATATCGCTGAGCAATACCCTTCAAGCGCCCAGCGCAACACACCTTCTGGGTACGGATCAGCTTGGGCGTGACATGTTGTCAAGGGTGATCTGGGGTTCGCAGGTGTCTATATTTGTGGCTTTTTGCGCGGTTGTTTTGGCGGGCATCTTTGGTACCTTGCTGGGCGTCACCGCAGGCTACATGGGCGGCGTCGTGGACAGCATCGCGATGCGAATGGCAGATATTCAATTGGCGCTGCCCGCGGTTATTTTGGCGCTTGTTTTGGTTGGCGCTATTGGCTTTTCCATTTTCAATCTCATCCTTGTGTTGAGTTTGGCGAACTGGGCGCGCTTTGCCCGTGTCACCAGAAGTGAGGCCTTGTCCTTGCGTCAACGCGACTTTGTCTTGCTGGCACACTTGGCCGGCGCATCGAGCATGCGCATCATCTGGCGACACATAGTTCCCAACGTTGCCAATACATTCATCGTGCTGGCTACGCTGGACGTCGGGATCATTATCATTTTGGAAGCCACATTGAGCTTCTTGGGTCTTGGCGTGCAACCGCCTACGCCTTCGTGGGGCGCCATGATCGCTGATGGCCGTGGTTACCTTGAGCGCGCATGGTGGATTTGCGGGGTTCCAGGTTTGGTGCTGATGGGCGCCGTTTTGTCAGCGAATCTTCTGGGTGACGCTTTGCGTGATCGCCTCAGTCCTTCAATGAGCCAAGCTTGGTGATCAAATGAGCCTACTCCTAGAAGCCCGTCATCTGACTACCATGCTGCGCGGTCGTGCAGGGACTGTGACAGCCGTCGACAACGTCAGTCTTTCTGTCAAAAAAGGGCGCTCGCTGGCGCTGGTTGGTGAATCCGGTTCGGGTAAAAGCATGACTTGCCTTTCCATGTTGGGCCTGCTTCCTCCCAGTGGTCGGTTGGTAGAGGGGCAGGTCCTCTTCAAGGGTAGGGATCTGGCGAATATGCCGGTTGAAGAATTACAGACCATTCGTGGCCGCGAGATTGGGATGATCTTGCAAGACGCCATGACATCCTTGAATCCATTGCTCACGATTGGCGATCAAGTTAGCGAAGTGTTCCGATATCACAGGGGTATCACGGATGCTCAGGATCTCAAACGACTGAGTATTGAAGTGCTCGAGAAGGTCAAGATACCTGCAGCACGTGAACGACTCGACAGTTATCCATTTCAATTCAGTGGTGGCATGAGGCAGCGAGTGTCCATTGCTATCAATATTGCACTGTCACCCGAACTGCTGATTTGTGATGAGCCAACAACAGCCTTGGATGTGACTGTTCAACTACAGATCTTGCGCCTGCTTCGAGACCTGCAGCACTCACAAGGCATGGCGATTGTGTTTGTGACACATGATCTTCATTTGGCGGCTCAGTTTTGCGATGATGTAGCCATCATGTACGCAGGGCGCATCGTTGAATCAGGACCGATTGCTGAGGTGTTTAAAAAACCTGTACATCCCTACACAGTTGGCTTACTCAAAGCCGTGCCTTCTTTGTCGGATTACAAAAACAGATTGCAGGCCATTCCGGGCCAGCAACCTGCCCTTACGCGCTTGCCTGTGGGCTGCCGCTTCGCCGAGAGATGTCAGAGCGTAACGTCACGGTGCACCCAAGAATATCCGGATTGGTTTGAATGGCAGGGCCTGGGCGATTCCCCTCATCGTGTTGCCTGCTGGCTGACACAAGAGCGTCTGCAAGCGAGTTTGCCAAGCAACGAAGCAAGCCTATGACCGAGCATCAATCCATGCCATTCGTCCAAGTTAAAGATCTTCGCAAGACATATCAAATCCGACGTGGCTTATTTGGCCGTGCCCAAGCTTTGGATGCCGTTGCGGGGGTCTCATTTGAGCTCGAGCAAGGCTCAACTTTTGGTCTGGTTGGTGAATCTGGTTCAGGTAAATCAACCATTGCAAAGTTGCTCATGATGGCTGAGAGCCCCAGTGCAGGAACAGTGACCATCAACGGACGCAACCTTGCAAGCATGAATGAACGTGAGAAACATGACTTTCGCAAGCAAGTTCAGCCAGTACTGCAAGACCCCTACAGCGCCTTGAACCCACGCATGCGAATTGGTCGAATCATTGACGAACCATTGCGCATACACAAGGCACTGCCTGATGAGGCGGCGCTGAACTTGCGTGTGAGCGAACTCTTAGATCTTGTAGGTTTGCCTCGAGATGCGGGCAGTCGGTTCCCGCATGAACTGTCTGGTGGGCAACGCCAACGTGTATCGATAGCCCGTACTTTGGGCGTAAACCCGAGCTTCATGATATTGGACGAACCCGTTTCAGCCCTTGATGTGTCTATTCAGGCGCAAATTCTCAATTTACTCAAAGACCTTCAAGACAAACTCAAACTGACTTATCTATTGATCTCCCATGATTTGGCTGTTGTGGCCTACATGAGCCAACGTGTGGGTGTGCTTTATCTCGGACAGTTCATGGAAATTGCCGATACCGAAGACATTGTGTCGCATGCGCGCCATCCTTACACCCAAGCACTTTTGGCCTCGGTCAATGCGCGCAGTGGGATTGAGGGGACCATGGAGGTTTCGGGGGAGATACCGTCCCCTATGAATCCGCCCAGTGGTTGCCCTTTTCATCCTCGCTGCCCCATGGCGCAGGAGCGTTGTGCTTCAGAAAAACCAATGCTGCGTAAGCTTGAATCTAGGCACTGGATTGCATGTCACTTCGCTGAAGAAATTTCGGCTTTAACCTTAACAACAGGAGAAAAATATTATGTTTGATTCACACGCCGTCATGGAAACGCCACGGATGAAAGAACTTAACGAGTGGGCTAAGTTGCATTTTCGAAAACGCGAAGCTTCGTATCACGAAGACGCGATCATGCCCACCGAAAACCTCAATGACTTGTTTGAACGCGGTTTTCTCACTGCGACCGTCAAAAAAGAACATGGTGGCTTGGGCAGCAATGTCATGTCGGATGATCCCGCTACCTTTTTACAAGCCGTGCGCACGGTTGCGCGATCCTCACCAGGCACGGCGCATTGCATGCAAGTGCAAAACCATGTGGCTTGGGCAATTGATGAAATGGGCACTGATCGCCAGCGTGAGAAATTTCTTGCCCCCATGCTCAAGCGCATGAGTGTTTCTTCTTTTGTAGGGAGCGAGGCAGGCCGAAAACACATGTATGTCCTTAAAACAACTGCCAAGCGCGTGGATGGCGGCTACATACTCAACGGCAATAAGAATTACGCCACCAATGGCTATGAGAATGGGGTCGCCATTATTTTTGCCACGATCGAAGGTGAAACGGATTATCTCAAGAGCCATCTGATGACCATCGTAGAGCCAGGTATGAAAGGGCTGGACATCAACCATAACTGGTACAAGCCCACAGGCATGCGCGCATGCCCGAGCCCTGAGATCTACCTCAATGATGTCTTCATTGACGAAGACCATGTTCTGGGTGGACCTGGAGCCTATCCCAAGGGCCGGTGGCAGGGCAGGTTCCATTTGGGCTTTACTGCTAACTATCTGGGTGCCATCGAAGGGGCGTACGACTGGGTTTTAGAGAACTTGCGCGAGCGCGGGCGTGGCAAAGACCCGTTTGTTCAGATGCGTGTAGGCGAGGTCTCGACTCTTTTATGGGGGGCTCAAGTTGCGTTCGAAAACGCCATCAACTCCTGGCGCGGCGGCAATATTGTGCAGTCCGAACTTCTGTCAATGCGCGCCAAGTCGACCTGCGCACACGCTGCACTGCAGGCCTCACACGCCCTGATCATGTTGGCGGGCTCGACTGCACTGTTCGATGAATTTCCACTGGGGCGCTTAGTGCGCGACATCAATACGCATATCTTGCATGTCGGTCATGACCGGACTGCGTCAATCATTGGGGCAGCCGAATTGGGTGAAACATTTGACTCGACCCTGCAACGCTGAAAAAGTGTGATCAGACCATGGATTTTCAAATTACCCCTTCCCAACGGGAAATGATTTCTGCAACGCAAAAGCTTTGCCAGCAGATTGAGCCACTTGCGCATCAAGCACACATGGCAGAGCTTGAAGGAGACTTCTCGGTCTTGCAGAAGCTGCGACGAACCATGGCTGATAACGGTTTGCTAGGGTTGAACATGCCCACACAATATGGCGGAGTTGGCTTGCCCTTGCTGGACACGCTCTTACTTTTGCAGACTGTCCAGAAAGTCAATTCAACGATGGGGGGCTTGACTCACCGAACCTCCACAGGCGCAGTGGGAGCGGTGCTCGATGTTGGCACGGATGCGCAGCGTGAAAAATTTGTCGCAGGTGTGGCAAAGGGTGATATCGGCATCAGCATTGGGATCAGTGAACCTGATGCCGGTTCTGCCGCTACAGCCATGAAGACGCGGGCCAGAATGGATGGTGACCATGTCGTGATTACCGGGCAAAAAATATTCATCAGCGCAGTCCGTGCGAATCACTACACACTTTTGTATTGCCGTTTCGGCACCTCTGGGCGGGCCTCTGACATTGGCGCGATCTTGGTGCCACACGATGCGCCAGGCTTCAGTTGCAGTCCAGGCACCCTCAATATGGCCGGTGAAAGGCAGTATGAGGTTTACCTGGATGAATGCCGAGTTCCAGTGGCTAACATCGTGGCAGATGGGAATGCGTTTGGGCGACTGATCAGCTCCTATAACGTCGAACGCTTGGGCAGCATAGCTCGCATGCTCGGCTCAGCGCAGGCATCTTATGAATATGCCCTTGATTATGTCCAGCAGCGGCGTCAGTTTGGTCGCGCATTGGCGGATTTTCAGGGCCTTCAATGGATGCTGGCTGATATGAAGGTCAAGCTCGAAGCAGCGCAATTGCTGACTTGGCGTGCTGCCGCCAATACAGAGGTCGGGCTTCCTTCCCCGCTTGAAACGTCTGTGGCTAAAGTTTATGTAGCGCAGGCGGCCAAAGAAATTTGCGACGATGCGATTCAACTCTTAGGCGGCTATGGCTATATGACGGAGTACCCGGTTGAGGCAAGGTATCGCGAAGTACGAGGTGGATCCATCTATGGTGGAACTTTGCAAGTGCATAAAAATATGATCGCTGGGCACATTCTGAAGAGGCGAAATAGCCAATGGGCTTCGAAAGCTGAAGAATGAAATTTGCAGAACTCAACCCCAGTGAACCGGTCATTGTTGAAGCCGTTCGCACTGGCGTAGGAAAGCGAGGAGGCGCCCTTCGCGATTGGCATGCCGCAAACCTGCTATCGCAAACCTTGAGTGAAGTTGTATCCCGTGCAAACGTTCCCCTGGGGGACGTGGATGACGTAGTTGCCGGTTGTGCAACTCAGGTGGGGGAACAAGCCGGCAACATTGCCAGAACGGCAGCCTTGCTTGCCGGAATGCCGTTCAAGGTTCCGGGCACAACAATTCAGCGGGCTTGCGGTTCATCACAGCAAGCTATCCACATGGCTGACAATCTCATTCGAAGTGGTGTATGCGATGTGGTGGTGGCGTGTGGCGTAGAGATGATGTCCAAAACGCAAGGTGGTAATGAGGACACTCGATTCGGGCGACGCTATCCAGAAGAAATGGTGGAGCGCTTTTCAATGCCTTCGATGGGTCAGGCTGCAGAACGTATCGCGAAAAAGTGGAATCTCTCCCGTTCGTGGCTTGACGAGCTCGCGTGCCGTAGCCATCAACTGGCAGCAGCAGCGCAAGCTGCCGGGCGTTTTACCAGCCAGATCATGCCGGTGGCTGGAGCAGATGGGACATTATTGAATTACGACGAAGGCGTGCGCCCATCCTCCAATCTTGAAAAATTGGCGACACTCAAAACAGCTTTTCAAGACGATGGCGTTGTGACCGCTGGAAATGCAAGCCAGATTTCTGATGGTGCTGCAGCTTTGCTGCTTATGACTGCTGCCAAAGCACGCGAGTATGGTTTGAGGCCGCGTGCTCGACTCAAAGCGCAGCGGGTGGTTGGCGTAGATCCGCAGATCATGTTGACTGGGCCTATTCCCGCAACGGTTGAAATTTTGCAGCGATGCGAATTGTCCCTGGCTGACATTGATTTGTTCGAAGTCAATGAGGCCTTCAGTTCTGTTCTGGGTGCGTGGCTTTGCGACATCGGAGCTTCGCTTGATCGGGTTAATGTCAACGGTGGGGCCATAGCCATGGGTCATCCGCTGGGCTCTAGTGGCGCCCGTTTGGCCACCATTCTTCTCAATGAGCTCGAACACCGTGGAGCACGCTATGGTTTACAGACCATGTGTTGCGGTGGGGGAATGGGTACTGCCACCGTGTTTGAACTCATCGAGTGATATAGAAAGCGACCTCATGTCTGAAATTGACAAGTCATTGATCGGTGCTTGGTCCGACCCTTTCACTGTGGATGTCGAGAAGGGTGCTATTCGTAAATTTGCGGATGCCATTGGCGATCCCCATATTATGTACAGAGATGAAGCGTATGCACAGATGCAGGGACACTCCAGCGTTGTAGCACCTCCAACCTTCCCAACATGTTTCAGACCAGTTGTGCAGCCCCCATGGTTCGCCAACTTAGATCGGCGCCGAATAGTCGCAGGGGGGATCAGCTTTGAATATGAACGACCTGTCACTGCCGGTATGCAGCTTATTTGCCGTGTTCAATTGACAGGTGTTGAGGAAAAGTCAGGTGCCAAGGGCGCCATGCAATTGATACACCAGGAAACCCATGGGAAAAATGCGTCAGGTGAGCTGGTATTCATTTCTCGCCGCACCACGATTTATCGATCACTGGACCAGGTTCAAAAAGGAAGTCTGGCATGAACAAATTGCGTGGCAACGAGCTCAAGAAAGGGGCAACTTTTTCTTGGCTTACTTCGGCCGTGACCACAGAGCAGCTTGCCCGGTATGCAGGAGCTTCTGACGACTACAACCGCATTCACTATGACGATGCCTACGCACGTGAGGCGGGCTTGGGTGGTGTGGTTGCGCACGGCATGCTCACGATGGGTTTCATGGCCCGCGCTCTGGTCGAGTGGGCAGGTAATCCCATTTGTGTCCAGAGCATTTCTGCTCGATTCACGGCAGTAGTTCGCCCAGGTGATGTGGTTGAGGTGAAGCTGGTGGTTGAAGAATCAACGCAATCGCACAGCGTTGACTTCAGTCTGCAAGCTTTTGTGCAAAGCAAAACTGTTGCCCTGGGCCAGGCAAGAATCAATCTTCAATCTACATTGCAGCCCATGGGCTCCAACAGGAAAATGTCATGACTCTCAAATTGCGTTTGCTTGGCTTGATGGTTTGCTCTGGCATGTCTTTATGGACAGGGCCAGCCCATGCGATCAATGGAAAACCTGCAGTTGACCGCGATACCGTAGTCTTTGCGATTGCAGGTGATATTGGTAACTTGGATGCGCAGGTTGCCTCTACCGGTGACTCACACCGCTATGCGGCAGCCTTGAATGACACCTTGTACGGCTTTGATGCAAAAGGCCACCTAGAGCCGCGTGTCGCAACGCAGGTCACCATTTCGCCCGACGGTATGAACTATGTCTTCACGCTCAGACGCGACGTCAAATTTCATAATGGGGCCACTCTGACGTCTAAGGATGTCAAATTCTCATTTGAGCGAATCCTCAACCCTGAGACACGCAGTACACGGCGGCCCAATTTTGCGCCCGTTGTAGAGGCGGTGAGCACGCCCGATGATTGGACTGTGGCCGTGAAGTTGAAAAAAGCCGACGGTGCCTTTCTCAACAAAGTTGCTGGCTACATGTTCTTGGTTCCCAAGGCCTATACCGAGTCACTGCTAACTGCAGAAGCCTTCAGCAAGGCGCCCATAGGTTGCGGCCCTTTTCGGTTCGTTGAGCAAAAAGTAGGGCAGTCTGTGGAGTTTGCGCGCTTCGATGGTTTCTGGGGGAAAAAACCAGGCATCAAAAAACTGATCTACAAGGTGGTACCTGAGCCTACTAGCCGAGTCAACGCACTGATCACTGGTGAAGTGGACCTGGCCGATTCAATACCGCCTGTTGAGGTTGCCCGGCTCAAGTTACTCGCTGGCTTGGCAGTAGCACCTGTCAAAGTTGGAAGCCCTTTGCTCGTTCGGATTTACTCCAATGTCCCTGGCACTCCTTTGAACAACGTGAAGGTGCGGCAAGCACTGAATATGGGTTACGACGCCAATGCCATCATCAAAAATGTGCTTCATGGAATTGGCGAACCCATGCCCACCTTTATTTCTTCTGTTTATCCTTATGGCTTAGATCCCGCGATGAAGCCCTATTCTTATGATCCTGTTCGTGCTCGGCGATTGCTGAGTGAGGCGGGTTATCCCAATGGCTTTGATACGGAAATTTACAGCTCTAGCGTCATGCCTCGGGATGTCACGGAGGCTTTGGTTGCTTACTGGTCCAGCATAGGCGTGAGGGCTAAAGTGAAGTTCATTGATTACGCAGCTTGGGCGCGTCTTGACAATACGCACAAAGGAGGGCCCATGTCCGTGACTCGTTTTCCCAATGCGATTTATGACCCGAGCCATCCGGTGGGCGGTGGTGTAGCCAAAGCGGGTGCTTGGTCGGATTACGAAAATGCTGAGATTGAAAAACTCTTCGAGCAGTCCGAAGGGGTAGCCGATCGCGAAGGCCGCGATCGTATTTTTCGACGTATCAACCGTATCTTGCATGAAGATGCGCACTCGGTGCCTATCACCGAACTGTTCATTGTGTTTGCCCGTGACGCACAACTAAATTGGGAACAGCCACAAGGCTCGGGCTATTACAACTTGCGGGAGATCGGTTGGAAATGAGTTTACTGGCCGATCCGGTGGGCGAGCGACCCTGGCTGGATCACACGTTTGGTCAAGCGCTTGAATGGGCGGCGTACACCTATGCAGACGCTGAGGCGGTTGTTGACGGCGTGCAGCGT
>Ga0114977_10003423_pt1 | contig 10201 bp, 9 predicted proteins | sample S_130805_MF_Meta_FD_87026 | JGI IMG/M metagenome (GOLD analysis project Ga0114977, IMG submission 87026) | Freshwater microbial communities from Lake Simoncouche, Canada to study carbon cycling - S_130805_MF_MetaG | ecosystem: Environmental > Aquatic > Freshwater > Lake | place: Lake...
AAAATCATAGTGACGTTTGCCATCAACATCCCAAACAAAAACACCTTCGCCACGTTCTAAAACAACGGGTAGTGGATGATAATTATGAGCACCATATTTATCTTCTAAATCTATTATTTGTTGACTTTTTGCTGAGAGATTCATTTCTACTACCATTGATAAAGTATTTTTGTAAAGATACTAAAAGGACTTTGAAAATGAATTATAAATTTTTCTATTTTGAAATATCTCTTAACAGAAATTAAAAAATTTTAATTATTATAAATAAATATTTTTGTTTTTTAACATTTTTTTGTCAATAAAATCAACCTTTTACGGTAATTGATTAACAAATTTTAACAACAGTAAATTAGTTGAAACCCTTACCAATATTAACTTTGTAGCCATCGAAAAAATAAATATTATGGTAGTAGATATTAAAGAGTTAAATGAACGCATACAGCGTGAAAGTGCATTTGTAGATGTATTAACATCTGAAATGGATAAAGTTATTATTGGTCAAAAACACATGGTAGAAAGGCTTTTGATTGGCTTATTAAGTAACGGACACATTTTATTAGAAGGTGTGCCGGGCTTAGCAAAAACATTAGCAATTAATACCTTAGCAACATGTATTGATGCTAAATTTAGTCGTATACAATTTACGCCTGATTTGTTACCTGCCGATTTAATTGGAACCATGATTTACAATCAAAAACAAGAACAGTTTTCGATTCGTAAAGGACCAATATTTGCAAACTTTGTTTTAGCCGATGAAATTAATCGTGCTCCTGCAAAAGTGCAATCAGCATTACTTGAAGCCATGCAAGAAAAGCAAGTAACTATTGGTGATGAAACTTTTAAATTACCAAATCCATTTTTAGTTTTAGCAACACAAAATCCAGTAGAGCAGGAGGGAACGTATCCTTTACCAGAAGCCCAAATGGATCGTTTTATGTTAAAAGTAGTCATTACATATCCTACAAAAGAAGATGAACGCAAAGTAATTGCAGCAAATATTTCTCGACAAGGAATGCCAAAAGCAAACATCGTTTTAAAAACTGAAGATATCTTAGCTGCTAGAGAAGTAGTGAAAGATGTTTATATGGATGAGAAAATTGAACGCTACATTATTGACATTGTTTTTGCTACTCGTTTCCCAAAAGATTATAAATTAGAAAAATTTGCTCCATTAATTTCTTATGGAGGTTCGCCACGTGCTAGTATTAACTTGGCTTTAGCTGCAAAAGCTTATGCATTTATTAAACGCAGAGGTTATGTAATTCCAGAAGATGTTCGTGCGGTTTGTTTAGATGTTATGCGCCACCGTATTGGTTTAACTTACGAAGCAGAAGCGGAAAACATTACTACAGAGCAAATCATTAATGAATTGTTAAATGCTGTTGAAGTACCCTAACATTTATTAGTGCTTAGTTATTAGTTTTTAATAATTCAGAAATATTAAAAACTAAACACTCAAAACTCAAAACTATTTAAATTGGAGACCGCAGAATTACTTAAAAAAGTAAGAAAAATAGAAATTAAAACCAAAGGGTTAAGCAATCAGATTTTTTCTGGTGAGTATCACTCTGCTTTTAAGGGACGCGGTATGGCATTTAGTGAGGTTCGCGAATACACGCCAGGTGACGATGTTAGAACAATTGATTGGAATGTAACGGCAAGATTAAGAACGCCATACGTTAAAGTATTTGAAGAGGAACGCGAATTAAGTGTTATGATTTTGGTGGATGTAAGTGCCAGCGGAAAATTTGGAACTCAAAAACAATTGAAACAAGATTTAATTACGGAGTTATGCGCTGTTATTGCATTTTCAGCTTCTCAAAATAATGATAAAATTGGAGTGATATTTTTTAGTGATAAAATTGAAAAATTTATTCCACCCAAAAAAGGAAAATCTCATATTTTAAGAATCATTAGAGAGCTTATAAACATTGAGCCTGAGCAAAAAGGAACTAATATTGAATTAGCTTTAAAATATTTAACCAATATTATTAAAAAGAAAAGTATTTGTTTTTTAATTTCTGATTTTTGTGATAATCATGGTTTTTCGGATGCGATGAAAATAGCGAACAGAAAACACGATTTAGTTGCTTTGCGTATTAATGATATGCACGAAAGTATTTTACCAGAAGTTGGATTAATTAAATTAAAAGATAATGAAACTGGTAAAATTATTTGGATTGATACTAATAGCAAACAATTTCAAATACAACAAAAAGTAAATAATCTAAAATTTGAAGCTGAACTAAAAGATACTTTTAATAAAAGTGGAGTTGATTTTACAAATATTTTTACTCACGAAGGTTATATTAAACCATTAATGAATTTATTTAAAAAGAGATAAGGGAAGAGGGTTAAGGGACTAAAGAGACTTAAGGGACTTAAGGGACAAAAGAGACTTAACAGATAAAAGGGATTTAAGAGATAAAAGGATTTGACTAATGAATAAAATAAACTATATAATCACGTTTCTATTTGCGTTTTGCTTATTGCCATTTGCAAGTATTTCACAAGTTGAAGTGCATGCAGTGTTAGATACGAGTAAAATTAGAATAGGTGAACAAACTCGTTTAGATATTTATTTGAATTATAATGCTAAGCTAGAAAAAAATCTTTCTATCGAATGGCCAAGCTTTGAAGATACTATTATCAAGCAAATTGAAGTATTAAGTGTAACCAAAATTGATACAACTTTTCCTGATAAAAATAATCCAGATATTATTCAGCAACATATTCAGTTGCTAATTACATCTTTTGATTCTGGATATTATGCCATTCCAAGTTTTAAATTTATTATTAATAAAGATACTGCAAATAAAAAATTAACAGAATTATTAATGCTTGAAGTCATTTCAGTTCCTACAGATACTTCTATTACAAAAGTTAAAGATATTAAAGCTCCATTTGACGAGCCGTTTGATTGGCATTGGTATTTACCTTACGCTTATTGGGGTTTAGCAATTTTAGCAGCACTAATAATATTAATAATTGTGATTAGAAAACTCACTAAAAAAGGACCTATTGAAATTGTTATTGATGATACTCCAAAAGTTCCTGCTCACATTACTGCACTCGAAACATTAGAAAAAATTAAACGAGAGGCTATTTGGAAGGATAATAAAACAAAAGAATATTATTCTGAAATTGCTGATACAGTGCGTTTATATATTGAAGAACGATTTAAAATTAATGCCTTGGAACTTACTTCTGATGAAGTTATTAAAGTATTTAAATCTCAAGTAGTTGATAGTGAAAGTAAAGCTAAATTGACACAAATATTAACGCTTTCTGATTTTGTGAAATTTGCAAAACAAATTCCTATTGAAGTTGAACATACTTTAACATTAAATAATGCTTTTGATTTTGTAAACGGAACTAAGAGGGAAGAACTAACTAACAACAATTTTAATGCTTAATTATTTTAAAGATATACAATTTGCTGAAAAGCATTGGTTTTGGTTATTCGTAATCATACCAATTATGTTGGCTTGGTATATTTATAAATTAAAAACGTATGAAGGAGAAGTTAATTTTTCTTCTTTTAATTTATTTACTGGTATTAAATCATCATTAAAAGCAAAATTTAGACACGTATTATTTTTATTAAGATTAGTTGCACTTTCTTGTTTAATATTAGCAATTGCTCGCCCGCAAAGCCGAAGTAGCTGGAAGGATACAAAAACAGAAGGAATTGATATTGTTGTAAGTTTAGACGTTTCCTTATCAATGTTAGCAAAAGATTTTAAACCAAATCGGTTAGAAGTTGCTAAAGAAGTGTTAGGTGATTTTATTGATGCGCGTCCTAATGATAAAATTGGATTGGTAATTTTTGGTGGTGAAGCATTTACTCAATGTCCGTTAACCACCGATCATAAAATTATTAAAAATATGTTTGGTGATATTAATGCTGGTATGCTTGATCAAGGAACTGCTATTGGTTTAGGTTTAGCAGATGGTGTAGCCCGTGTTAAAGATAGTAAATCAAAAAGCAAAGTTGTTATTTTAATTTCGGATGGTGTAAGTAATGTTGGTGAAATTGCTCCATTAACAGCTGCCGAAATAGCTAAAACATTTGGTGTAAGAGTATATTGTATTGGAGTAGGTAGTAAAGGAAAAGCATTGCAGCCAGTAGCTATGTATCCAAATGGTGAAATGGAATATGATTATGTGGATGTTGATATTGATGATGCTACCATGACGCAAATTAGTAAAATGACAGGTGGAAAATATTTTAGAGCAACCGATCGAGAAAGCTTAGAAAAAACATATAAAGAAATTGACTTGTTAGAAAAAACCATAATTAGCGAAAAGAATTTTAGTAATAAATCAGAACATTTTTTACCATTAGCTTTAGCAGCAGCTATTTGTTTATTAATTGAATTTTTATTGAAACGATTTGTTTTTAAAGCCATTCCATAATGTATAAATTTGAAAATCATATATTCTTTTATGCTTTTGGCTTATTGCCACTATTTATCACTATATACATATGGTATCGTTACCGTACAAAAAAGAATTTTAAAAAATTGGGCGAATTAGGATTAATTAATCAATTAATTCCAGATGTTTCAAATGCTAAAAAAACAACCAAATTTATTTTATTTTTAATTGGTTTTTCATTTTTGATTTTAGGCTTATGTAATTTACAAACTGGATCTAAAATGCAACAAGTAAAGCGCGAAGGTGCGGATATAATGGTTTGTTTAGATGTTTCAAATAGTATGTTAGCTCAAGATTTATCACCTAATCGTTTGGAAAGAGCTAAAATGGCCATAGAACATATGATTGATAAATTGCAAGGCGATCGTTTAGGAATTATTGTTTTTGCAGGAGAGGCATACGTTCAATTACCAATTACAACTGATTATAGTTCTGCCAAGTTGTTTTTAGAAAGTATTAATACAAAAATTGTCCCTACACAAGGAACAAATATTGCTGATGCCATTAATAAAGCGGTAGAAAGTTTTGGAAAGGATGAGGGAAAAAATAAAGCCATTGTTGTTATAACGGATGGTGAAAATAATGAAGAGGCAACAGAAAGTGCAGTTTCAGCTGCGGAGGAAGCTTCAAAGAAAAATATAGTTATTCATACAATTGGAGTTGGTTCGGCCGAAGGAGTTCCCATTCCTAATATGGTTGATGGTTATGCTGTGGGTTACAAAAAAGATAATGCTGGAAATACAATTATAACAAAATTAGATGCTAAAATATTACAAGAAATTGCAGAAGCAACTAAAGGAGTTTATGTGCAAGCAAGTAGTGCGGATATTGGTTTAGACGCTATTCTTACAAAAATAGGAGAACTTGATAAAAAGCAAATGGAAAGTAAAATGTATAGCGATTACGAAGATCAATTTCAAATCTTTTTAATGGCAGCTTTACTTTTATTAGTAATAGAAACTTTTATTTCTGAAAGAGTAAGCAAGCTTTGGAAAAAATTAAATTTATTTAAATCATCACATGCATAATTCAAATTTATTCATATCCATTTTTTGCTTAACGCTTTATTTTTGTGGTATTTCACAAACAGAAAAGATTATTTTACGAAAAGGGAATGATGCTTATTTTGGTGGAAAACCATTGGAAGCTACTAATTATTATTCTAAATCTTTAAAAGAGAAACCTGATTATTTTAAGGCAAATTTTAATTTAGGAGACGCTTTATATAAAACTGCTGAGCTTATTAAAGCTGGTAAAATAGCTCCTCCCAATAAAAAAATGACTCCAGATTCGGCTGCAAATTTAGTTTACGATCAAGCCGCCCAACAGTTTGAAGTGGTTGCAAAATCTGTTTCAAATGCTGATACTATTCAAAGAGCTTGGCATAATTATGGAAATTCTAAATTAAAACAAAAAAGTTTTGATGATGCTATTTTAGGGTATAAAAAAGCATTAAAACTAAATCCGAAAGATGAGGATACTCGCTATAATTTAGCTTATGCTCAGCGAGAATTGAAAAAACAACAAGATCAGCAAAAGAAAAACGAGAAAAAAGACGATAAGAAAAAGGAAGGTGAAAAACCTGAAGATAAAAAAGATAAAGGAGAAAAGGATAAAGAAGATATTAATAATAAAAATGATAAGGATAAGCAAGAAGCTCAACAACCTCAAATGAGCAAAGAGCAAGCTGAAAAAATGTTGAATGCCTTAAAAAATTCTGAAAAGAAAATGCAATCTCTTCGTAAGAAAAAAGGTGATTCTGGTGAGAAGATTAAAGTTGAAAAAGACTGGTAGTGACAAAATTTATATACATATTCTTTATTTTTATTAGTTCTTGGGCTTTTGCACAATCGCCTACATTTATTTCTCAAGTTAGTAAAAATAGAGTAGTTATTGGCGAAATTTTCACCGTTTCATTTACTTTAAATGGAAGCGGTAGTAATTTGGTTTACCCAAACTTTAAAGGATTTGATATTTATTCTGGTCCAAACCAAAGCCAAAGTATAAGTATGGTTAATGGAACCGTTTCTCAATCAACCTCATTATCTTTTTACATTTTAGCAAAAACTGAAGGTAAGTTTACAATTGGTTCAGCAACTATAATGTCTGGTAACCAAAAATTAGAAACTAAACCTATTATAATTGAGGTAGTAAAAGGAAATGCTCAACCACAGCAACAAAACCCTTCACAAACGCAGCAAGCAAATGGAAATGAAAAAAATCAATATTCTAGTGAATTAAATAATGAAGATGTTTTCGTTAAATCTATTTTAAATAAATCAAAATGCTATAAAGGAGAACAAATTCATTTATCTCATAAAATATATTCACGACACCAAATTATTGATTTTGGACCTAAATTTCTTGCTAAATCGTTTGATGGTTTTTGGAATCAGGTAGATATAAATAAAACAGGATTTACGTTGAATACAGAAACTGTTAACGGGGTTAATTATTATGTTGTTGAAATATATAATACCTATTTATTTCCCCAAAGAACAGGAAATATTATAATAGAACCAGTTGAATTAGAATGTATCGTAAGACAACAAACTAAACGACAACCTCGAAATATAATCGAACAGTTTTTCGGAACCGGAGGTTATGAAGATGTTAGAGTGAAAATTAAATGTAAACCACTTAAAGTTGACGTAATTGATTTACCAACTGAAAACAAACCAGCTGATTTTAATGGTGCTGTTGGTGATTTTAGTTACAAAGTTAGTATTAGTAAAAATGAAGTAAAAGAAAATGATGCTTTTAATTTGAAATTCACAATTAGCGGCACAGGTAATATAAAATTAGTAGAACTTTTAAAATTAAATCTTCCTGAAAGCTTTGAAACGTATGACCCAAAAATTAATGAAAACATTAAAACCATAGGAGGTGTAAGTGGAAGTAAAACGTATGATTATTTAATTATTCCTCGCGAAAAGGGTGATTTTGTTTTAAACAATTTAGGATTTAGTTACTTTGATGCGAGTAAAAAGAAATATGTTTCAATACCTGCTCCCGATATTAGTATAAAGGTTTTGCAAGGTGATGGAACAAGTGCACAAATTATTTCGTCGAATAAAAAGGAAGTTAAAGAAACTGAAAATGATTTGCGATATATAAAAACAGGTGATTTAAATCTAAAGCAAACTGATGCAGAATTCTTTTCATCATCTAAACATTATATATTATTAATTATTCCTTTTTTGTTATTTATTACTGGACTTTTGGTTATGAAACAGCATATTAAAGCTAATAGCAATATTCAATTAGTAAAAGAAAGAAAAGCAGCCAAATTAGCTAAAAAGCAATTATCAATAGCTGAAAAACACTTAAAAACAAATAGTAAAGATTTATTTTTTTATGAAGTTTTAAATGCCCTCAATAATTATATTGGAGATAAGTTTTCAATGTCAGTTGTTGATTTTTCAAAAGAAAAGATTTCAGAAATGTTGTTATCTCGTAATGTAAAAGAAGAAACTACCAATAAGTTTATTGAAACTTTAAATACGTGTGAGTATGCGAAATATGCTCCAAGCGCTGTTACAGCTGATTTAAATGCTGTTTATAACGATACTTTGAATTTAATTTCTAAAATAGAAGAACAAATTAAAAAATAGGATAGACTAATAAAGTTTAAAAGCGAGGACAAAAAAGTTAAAATGAAAAAAATAAAAATCATATTATTAATGCTCATAATTACTTCAGTAAAAGTATTTGCTAATACTGATTTATACATTCAGGCAGAAAAGTTATATGAGCAAAAAAAATATGATGAGGCTATTTTAATCTATGAAAGTATATTGTCATCTAAACTAACTTCACCTAAATTATATTATAACCTAGGTAATTGTTATTTTAAAACAAATCAAATTGGAAAAGCAATATATAACTATGAATTAGCGAAAAAAGTTAATCCAAAAGATGATGACACAAAGGTTAATTTAAAAATTGCAAATACTAAAACAATTGATAAAATAGAGAATAAAGAAAATTATTTTATTGGAGCATTAAAAAATTCCATTTTAAATTACTTCACGAGTACAATTTGGGCTTGGATTAGTGTTATTAGTTTAATAAGTAGTTTATTTTTGTTTTTTTTATTTTTCATTTTAAACTCCATGGTTCTAAAACGTGTTGGGTTTTTTATTGGGATTATAAGTTTTATTGTTTTTGTTGGGTCAATGGTTTTAGGATATTCATCATTAATACTTAAAAATGAAATAAATTACGCTATTATTTTACCTCACGAATTGAAAGTACATATTGAACCAACTTCAAATTCAGATACTAAATTTAGTCTTCATGAGGGCACTAAAGTTTCCGTTATTAACCAAATTAGCCAATGGGTTAATATTAAATTGGAAAATGGCAATGAAGGCTGGGTTGAATCATCAAATGTTGGGCTTTTTTAGTAATTAAAAATAGTTCATATCTAGTTTGTTTTTATTTTTCTAAAAAAGGTTGCAATTCCAATAAAAATCTTATTTTTGAAAACAAATTTAGAACTAATTTTTATGAACATTCACGAATACCAAGGAAAAAGTATATTGAAGAGTTTTGGTGTTGCAATACAAGAAGGTATTGTTGCTGAAACTCCTGAGCAAGCAGTAGAAGCGGCTAAACAAGTAATGGAAACATATAAGTGCGAGGGTGTTGTAGTAAAAGCTCAGGTACATGCTGGTGGACGAGGTAAAGGTGGCGGAGTTAAATTTGCTCCAAATTTAGAGAAAGTAAGAGAAGTGGCTACTAATATTATTGGTATGCAATTAATTACTCCGCAAACTAGTGCAGAAGGGAAATTAGTTAGTAAAGTATTAGTTGCTCAAGATGTATATTATCCTGGCGCAAGTGCTACTAAAGAATTTTATATTAGTATTTTATTAAATCGTTCAACTGGGCGTAATATTATTATGTACAGTACTGAAGGTGGAATGGATATTGAACAAGTTGCTGAAGCTACACCACATTTAATCTGGAAAGAAGAAATAGATCCAAAAGTTGGTTTACGTGATTTTCAATGTCGTAAAGTTGCTTTCAACTTAGGTTTAAGTGGAAATGCATTTAAAGAGATGACAAAATTTGTAGCAGCACTTTATAAAGCATATGATGCAACAGACTCTTCAATGTTTGAAATTAATCCTGTTTTAAAAACATCTGATGATAAAATTATAGCAGTAGATGCAAAAGTTTCTATTGATGATAATGCATTATATCGCCATAAAGATATTGAAGCTATGCGCGACGAAACTGAAGAAAATCCAGTTGATGTAGAAGCGAGAAAAGCCGAATTAAACTATGTAAAATTAGACGGAAACGTTGGTTGTATGGTAAATGGTGCTGGTTTAGCAATGGCTACAATGGATATTATTAAATTAAGTGGTGGTGAGCCAGCTAATTTCTTAGACGTTGGTGGTACTGCAAATGCAGAAAGAGTTGAAAAAGCATTTCATATTATATTAGGTGATAAAAACGTAAAAGCAATTTTAGTAAATATTTTTGGTGGAATTGTTCGTTGCGATAGAGTTGCTCAAGGTGTAATTGATGCATACAAAAACATGGGAACTATTAACGTACCTATTATTGTTCGTTTACAAGGAACTAATGCTGAAGTTGCAAAAAAATTAATTGATGAATCTGGATTGAAAGTATTTTCAGCAATTCAATTACAAGAAGCAGCAGACCTAGTTAAAAAAGTAATTTCTTAATCTATAATAATTAATATATATAAAGGACTATGATTAGTAAAAAACAAAATTTAATTATA
>Ga0114977_10003424_pt1 | contig 10199 bp, 11 predicted proteins | sample S_130805_MF_Meta_FD_87026 | JGI IMG/M metagenome (GOLD analysis project Ga0114977, IMG submission 87026) | Freshwater microbial communities from Lake Simoncouche, Canada to study carbon cycling - S_130805_MF_MetaG | ecosystem: Environmental > Aquatic > Freshwater > Lake | place: Lake...
CCCTGCAGAAAAAGCCTTACGAAGGATCTCCTTTCATGCGACGCGCGAAGATCTCCATCATCGGTGCCGGAAACGTCGGAGCGACCACCGCCCACTGGTGCGCAGCCGCCGAACTCGGTGATGTCGTTCTCCTCGACATCCCGGCCACCGAGGGGATGCCGGCCGGCAAGGCCCTCGACCTCTTCCAGGCGTCCCCGATCATGGGCTTCGATTCCCGCCTCACCGGCACCAACGACTGGGCCGACACCGCGGGGAGTGACGTCGTCGTGGTGACGGCGGGGATCGCCCGCAAGCCGGGCATGAGCCGCGATGATCTCCTCTCCACCAACGCCAAGATCGTCGGCGACGTCGCCGCCCGGATCCGCGACACGAGCCCGCAGGCCGTCGTGATCGTGGTCAGCAATCCGCTCGATGCCATGGTCCAACGCACGTTCCAGGTGACCGGATTCCCCGCCAGCCGCGTCATCGGCCAGGCCGGGATCCTCGACACCGCCCGCTACCGCGCGTTTCTGGCGCTCGAGTTGGGCGTCAGCGTCGAGGACATCTCGGCGATGCTGCTCGGGGGCCACGGCGACACGATGGTGCCGATCCCCAGTTGCACGAGTGTCGGCGGCATCCCGGTCACGCAATTGATCTCGGCGGAGCGGCTCGAGTCGATCGTCACGCGGACGCGCAACGGTGGTGCCGAGATCGTCGGCCTCCTCAAGACGGGCAGCGCCTACTACGCCCCGGCGGCGGCGACCGCCCAGATGGTCGAGGCGGTCGTGCGTGACAAGAAGCGGCTCGTTCCCTGCGCCGCCTACTGCGACAAGGAATATGGCGTCGGGGGCTACTTCGTGGGGGTGCCGGTGATTCTCGGATCGGGTGGGATCGAGAAGATCATCGAACTCGATCTCCTTCCCCAGGAACGGGCGGGGCTCGACAAGAGCATCGCCGCCGTCAAGGAGCTCGTCAGCGTGATGAACCGGCTGTCGGCCTGAGCGGGTCATCCCGTCCACCGCGTGCGGGCCCGACGCCCAATCGGGGCGGGCCCGGCGCGGCGGTCTGGCGCCGTCTGGCCGCTCATGTCCCGCCGGCCCCCCATCCTTCCACGACCCCTCCTCCGCTCCCTGCGCTGTCGCCGAAAGTGGTGGCAGCGTGAGGAAGGATGGCGTTGAAGCAGCGCCCCGGCTTCCGCTAGAACCCTTCGGTTCCGCGTCCCGGTGGTTGTCGACGGCGCTGGCCACTGCGGCGGTTCCATTCCACGAGGTGCTCCATGAATCGTCGCCTGCCCTCCCGCCGGACCCGCCTTGGCTCGTCAGGCGTCGGGCCCGCGCCATCCGCGGACGGGGTCGCCCGACCAGCACCCGCCGACGCCGCCAAGGGCTCGTCCACGGCCGCGAGCCTGAGGGAATCGTCGCGCCTCAAGAGCACGCCAGTCGACGCCGGCCGGGCGGGGCTCTCCGGTGACCGGGTCTTCATCCCGACCGGGTTCGAGCCCGGATACGCGTATCCGCTGATCGTCTGGCTCCCGGACCAGCGTGGGACCAAGTTCGATCTCGGCCGGGTGATGTCGAAGGTGAGCCTCCGCAACCATGTCGCCGTCGAGCCCGGGGGCGGAGACGGGGACCGTGAGGCGGCGGTGTGGCGGGCGATCGACCAGATGTCGGAGAGGGCCCGGATCCACCCGGGGCGGATCTTCTTGGTCGGACACGGGCGGGGCGGGACGGACGCATTCCGGATCGCCTGCCGACACGCCACGGCTTTTGCCGGCGTCATTTCCATCGGGGGTGCCTTTCCCCACGGAGAAGGCCTGTTCGGCAGACTCGCCGACATCCGCCGCCTGCCGATGCTCCTCTGTTGCCGGAAACAGTCGCCGGCGGAGGTCATCCGTCCCACCGACGCCACGCTCCGATTGTTCCATTCCGCCGGCGCGATGCTGGCGATGCGGATCTACCCGGGGCGGAACGACCTGTCGAAGACCATTCTCGCCGACGTCAACCGCTGGCTCATGGACGAGATCTGCGGCGAACCCGGCACCCGGCCGCAGTCCTGCAGCCGCTGATGCCCCTCCGGTGAGAGCGCCTCCATGCGACGCGATCCCCCGCACTCGATCGACGGTTCCCCATCCAAGTTGGCACGGATGCCACGAGGTTCCCTCCATGACGACTCCAGGCCCCGACGACGGAGTTGCCCTGCCGGGCGGGTCCTGTCGCCCGCACCTCCCGCCGCCACGCATCCTCCCGATGCCGGCCGCCGGGGCCGGGCACCCCGGCACCACGGTTTCGCCTCGCCATCTCCTCGAGGGCATCGTCGAGGAATTGCTCGGTGGCCACGAGCCTGGTGCAGACCGGCCACGGTTGACGGTGAACCTCGATCTCGGGGATGCCCCCGGGCTCGACTTCGACCCGGCTCTTCTCCGCCGGATCGTGGAGCCGCTCCTGCGGCGTTCGATCCTGGCAGCGGGAAGCTCCGATGGCATCCGCGCCCGCCGGCCTGAGGTCGTGGTCACGGCGGTCACCTATCCCGACGCGGTCGAGTTCGAATTCGCCGATTCAGGTGCCGGACTGACTCCAGGTGAATCGGCGGGCCTGCGGGCCCGCGACCGGGCCTCGACGGCGGGGCCGGACGACAGCCGCACGACGCTCGAGACCATCAGCGACCAGGCCCGCTCGCTGGGCGGATCGCTGACGGCCACGAACTGCCCTGAAGGGGGAAGTGCCGTCACCCTCCGTCTCCCGCTCCTCCGCACCGCGCGGCGGCGGGCGGCCTGACACCGCATTCCCATTCCGAAAGGACGTGCATGGACGCACACCCCTCCCTCCGCGGGCGCACTTTGCCGGTGACCCCCGCCCAGATCGTGGCGCTGGGTCTGGTGGCCGCGTCGATCGGCTGGGCGGTGTGGTTGCTCCGCGAGCGAGAGGCCACCGACGAGGTCCCGCTCCTCGAGGACACCGTCCTCACCGCACCGCAATTGGCGACCGTCGAGGCCGCGCTCGATCGCGCCCAACTCACCGGATACCGCACCGAGGGGGGCACGTTGTGGGTCCCGAAGGGAAGGCAGAGCGCCTACAAGCGGGCGGTCGTCGATGCCGACGCGATCCCCAAACCATGGGGGACCCATCTCCACGAGGCGATCAAGTCGGGGGGCGTGTGGGCGTCACCGGCGGCCCGCTCGGAGTCGCTCAAAGTGGCGCTCCAGGACGAGCTCTCGCTCGTGCTCTGCTCGATGCCCGGCATCGAACGGGCGGCGGTCCTCTACGACGTCGAGGAGCGTTCCGGGTTTCAGCAGGAGCCCCTCAAGACCGCCAGCGTCGGGATCCGGATGGCCGCCGACTGCGAGCTCGACCCGATCCGGGCAAGCGGCATCCGCGTGCTCGTCGCGTCGTCGATCGCGGGGCTCTCCCCCGAACGTGTCGCCGTCACCGATCTCGGCACCGGAAGGGTCCATTCGGGGCCCCTCCACGATGCCGGTGCGTCATCCCCGCTCGATCCAGCGCTTCACCGTCGTCATTCGCTCGAGACGGCGCTGGCGGCCAAGGTTCGGCACGCGCTGGGCTTCGTCAGGGGGGCGATCGTCGATGTGGCTGTCGCCGACGTGCCGCCGGCCGCGGCGGCAATCCCCGAAGGGGTCGCGGCGACGGCCGAGCCGGCCAGGGCGGCGGCGGCCAACGCACCCGCCGAACTTCTTCCTCCGGCACCCCCCGCCACCGACCGGCCGATCGTTCCGGGGGCCCCCGTCGCCCCGGGCAACGAAGGTGCGGCGATCGTCCATGTCACCGTCTCGGTGCCCGACTCCTATCTTCTGGCCGCCGTGGAGTCGGCCGCGATGCGTGCCCGGCGCGATCATGACGATGCCACGACATCCGGCACCGCCGCCGATCTGGAACGCCGCGAGATGGATCGGCTCCGCGATCTCGTCGGCCGAACGCTCGGGGCGTTCGATACGGCAGGGCATCTGCGGATTCTCGTCACGTCCCATCCGGTCACCGATTCCGTCGCGACATCCGTGGTGCTCACGCGACCGGAGCGCGGAGCCTCCACGGCTGCTCCGTCCGGAGCGGCGAGAGTCGATCAAGGCGCCGCCACCGACCCGGTCGCGGAAGCGGCGCCCCGGCCGTTTGCCGCGGTGCCCCGCGAGGCATGGTTGGCGGCCACGAGTATCCTCGTCGGGCTCCTGGCCGGCTTCCTCTGGTGGGCCGGCAGCCGAGATGTCGAGGTCGGCGGGGAGCCACGGGGTGAACGCCGGGTCCTCGGCGGCGAACAGTGGGGTGTGACGGCCGAAGCGCCACCGGACCGGAGGGCCGCGGCATGAGGCCTGTGCCGTTTTCCATCCGCCGGCGCCCCTTCGTCGCGGGGTGCGGCGTCGAACTTGTCGCCGGCTTCATCCTGGTCTTTTGCGGGGCAGCGCTGGGCTCAGGCGCCGACGAGTCCGCAGAGTCGGTCCCTGCCGCCTGGCAGACAGACGCACGCGTCCCGGCCCGGCTCGCCGAGCCGGTGCTGCTGACGCCGATCGCCCTGGAGACCGGCGCGGCGGGAGAGGGAGCGCCGCCGTCATCCTTGACGCCTCTTGGCGACCTCCGTGTCGCCGGATTCCTGGCCGCCCTGTTCGCCACGGTCGCGTTCCTGAAATGGGGAGTGCGACGGTCGGTCCGTCCGTTGCCAAGCGACGTGTTCGCGGTCCTCGGCGAGGCTCCGCTGGGCGGACAGCACGTCGCCCGCATCGTCCGTTTCGGTCCGAAGACGATCCTCGTCGGAGTCTCCGGGGGCACCTGTACTCCGCTTGCCGAGATCGACGATCCCGTCGCGACCGAGCGGATCGCCCGGGCGTGCGGTCGATCGGTCGCACCTCCGGGGAGTGTCTCGGCGGAGGATCGGCCCGCCGGCCTGCCCGGTCGACCTCCTCACCCGCGGTCGGTCTGCAATCCGGTAGTCGCCGGCCCGAAGGAGGGGGCATGAACCTCATCACCCGAGCGCTCCGCTGCCTCGCTCTCATCCTCCTCCTCGCGCTCCCTCCGATCGCCACCCGCGCCGACGATGCGGTCGCTGCGGGGACCCTGGAGCCCGAGTCGGGCGCCGCAGCGCCGACCGCGCCCACCGGTGACACCCCCCGCGGCCGGGGCACTGCCAGGGTGGCCGTGCTGCCCCCGTGGGCCGAGTCATGGGGCGACCTGTCGACCAAGGCGCTGCCACCGCGTTCGGTCGAGGGATTGCTCTCCGCGGTGCTCCTCTTCGGCGTGGCGAGCGTCGCGCCGGCGATCCTCCTCATGACGACGTCGTTCGTGCGGATGTCGGTCGTCCTGTCGCTGGTCCGGCAGGGCCTCGGGACGCAGGGGCTCCCCTCCAACCAGATCGTCACGTCGCTGGCCCTCTTTCTCTCGTTGCTGGTGATGTGGCTGGTGTGGACAACCGCCTACCACGACGGCGTCCAACCGTTCCAGGAAGGGAGGATCGACGCGGTCACGGCGTTCGAGCGCGGATCGATTCCGGTCCGCCGCTGGATGGCCAGCCAGATCGAGCGTGCCGGCAACCGGCAGACGACGCTCCTCTTCCTCGCCCGCCATCCGTCCGCCCCCCGCGAGGTCCGCAGCTACGACGATGTACCACTCGAGACGCTCCTCCCGGCGTTCCTCGTGAGTGAACTGGAGACGGCGTTCGCGATCGGCGTCCGCCTCCTGCTCCCGTTCCTCGCGATCGACCTCCTGGTGGCCACGATGCTGGCATCGACGGGGCTGGGCATGGTGTCGCCGGCGACGGTGTCGCTGCCGCTCAAGCTCGTGGTCTTCGTGATGGCCGACGGATGGTCGCTGATCGTGCAATCGCTGCTCGACGGCGTCCGGACCGTGCCTTGACAGGCTCTCTTCCCCGAGGCACCCGTGACGGACCCCCAACTCGTCGAGTCGTTGCGTCAGTGCCTCGTCGCCACGTTGCAGCTCGGCGCCCCGGTGCTCGTCGTGGCGTTTCTCGCCGGGACGATCATGGGGCTCCTCCAGGCCGCCACCGGCGTTCATGAGACGGTCGTCGGTTTGCTCCCCCGGCTGGTCGCTGTGGGGATCACGCTGGTGGTGACGCTCCCCTGGATGCTCGAGCGCCTGGTGGACCTCGTCCGCGCATCCGCGGGAGGGCCCTGAATCGTGGATGCCGCTTCAGTGCTTGCCGCCTGGCTACCCGGTGCCGGGCCCCTGGTATTCGTGGCGCTCCTGGCCAGGATCGCGATCGGCGTGGAGATGGCGGCCCCTGCTCTCCTCCCCACCGTCGAGATGAGAACACGGCTCGGGTTCTCGCTCCTGCTGACCCTGGCGGCCCTCCCGGCGGCGCTGACGACGAGCCTCCTGGCGGTGAATGGCCCGGCTGCGGTTTCCCTCACGGGAGGTGGGACGTTGGCCGCGATCGCCGGCGAAGCGGTGATCGGAGTCGGCCTGGGGCTCGCCGTGTCGGCGCTGGTCAGCGCCGTGGCGTGGTCCGGAGACATCCTCGGGACGGTATCGGGGCTCGCGTGGGACGATGGCCAGGAGGGGGGGGCGTCCGATACGCCGGCCGGGGTGGCCCGATTGGCCCGCTGGGCTGCGCTTGCGGCATTTCTCTCCGCCGGTGGTCTCGAAGCGGTCGTGGCCGGCTTCGTCGATGGCGTCCGCACGGTGCCGGTTGGGCTGCTCTCCCATGGCGACACTCCACCGGAAGCGTTGGCGGCGCTGGTCACCACGATTCCGGCGACGGCGATCGGGCTGGCGGTGACGCTGGCGATTCCGGCGCTGGTCGCCGTCCTGGCCTTCCAGCTGGCAGCGACAACCTGCCTGCGGGTCTCGGCCTGTGATCCGGGGCCGGGGTTGCTCCATGCGGCGACGGCGCTGGTGCTCCTCGTGACGATCTCGGTGTCCGCCGCCGGGTGGTCCGATGCCGCAGGCCAGCGGCTCCTGCCGATGGTCTCTGCCGCGTTCAACGGGGCGCCGGCGGGCGGCCTGCCCGGATCGGCCGGCTCGAGCGGAGGCTGGCGATGACCGACGCCTCCGATCGCTCGATCCCGGCGACCACGCGGCGCCGGCAGCAGGCCCAACGCGAGGGCATGCTGCCGACGGCGGCTCTGCCAGCCTGGGGGGCCACGGTCGCCGTCACGCTCCTCCTTCTCCCGGCATGGTGGCAGGCGACGGTTTCGGCCGCAGCCGCCCATCTCCGGACGGTGTTCTCCGTCGGGAGTCTCACGCCGCCGGCGACGGCCGGCTCGGCCTCCGGCTTCGCTGCCTCGGCCTGGCTGCCGGTCGGTGTCCTCATTCCCACGATCGCCATCGTCGGGGCAGCGGCCGCCGCCGGGCTGGCGGTGCGGATGGTGGTCGACGGATTCCAGTGGCACGCCGGACGCGTCGCGCCGGATCTGCGCAGGCTTGCTCCCTTGGCAGGACTCCGGCGCATCCTCTCGTGGCGGACGCTCCTCTCGGCGGCAGCGGGGGGCGGCTGGCTCGCCCTGCTGGTGATCGTGGCCAGCGCACCGTCGACACGCATCCTCCGGGCCGTGGCCACCGCCTCAGAGCCTGTTCCCCCGGACATTCCCCTGCCGGCCGCGCTGGCCCGTGTGTCGTTGGCCATCCCGGAGGGAATCGGGGCGCTTGTGCCCCTGGTCGCCGTCGCCGTCGTCGTCGCGGTGTGCCGATGGATCCTCTTCCGCCTCGAGGGGGAGCGCCGCCTGCGGATGACGCCGGAGGAGCTCCGCGAGGAGATGCGGAGCCTCGAGGCCACCAACCCCATCCGGCACGGGCAGGGGAAGCCGGTGACTGCCGGGGCCCCACGGCCGGAGGGAGTTCAGGTCGCCGCCGGCGCGTCGTAGTGGTAGCGATCGATGAATGGCTTCCAGCGCCGGCCGATCTCGGCCACGATGCGCGGGTCGTGCCGGTAGGTGTTCGTCTGGTAGTCGCGCCGGCTCTCCACCTCGAGTTTCGGACGGACCCGGCCGAAGTCGCCGAGCTCGAGGGCGGCGTAGGCCTCCTCGAGCCTTCCGGCCGGATCGGCGACGAGGTCCTCGTAGCGGATCTCGTGGAGTTCACCCGGTCCGAGGAGGGCCCGATCCCGATCGAAAGCCCGATACATCTCCTCGAAAGCTTCGAAGACGTAATCCCCCAGGTCGTCCCCGGGATCGACCTGCAGTGCCTGCGTGGCGTTCATCGACTGCCAGAGCCTTTTCGTCGACGAGAAGACGACGTACGGGTCGCGGACGATGTGGAGGAAACGGGCGCCCGGGTACATGGCGCGCAGCACCCCCATCCGCGCCGTGTGGGGCGGGCTCTTGAGCACGGGGCGACGTGGGTCGCGGACCGAAAGTGCGGTGAGGAATCGGCGCACCGTGGCCTGCCAGCGGGACAGTTCCTCAGGGCCCAGGAGCGTGACATCGAGCGCTTCGGGGTGTCGCGATGACGTCCGTGGGAATGCCATGCGACGGTAGGGGGACGGGGCGCCGAGGTTCATCAGCGCGAATTCGTCCTCCTGGGGCCTGTCCATCCCCGCGGCGACGTTGTCCATCGGTCTCTGCTTCGGCACCATCCAGCCGATCGCCACCGACAGGAACCGCTCGGTGAGGAGGAAGTGCCCCGGGGCGAGGCATTGGATCGTGTTCGGGCAGCAGAACCGATCATCGAGCATGAGAAGCTCGTGGAGGAGCGTCGTACCGCTCCGCCAGTGGCCGATGATGAACAGGGGGGGTGGGGTCTGCGGGGGGTGGCGCAGCTTGTGGCGGAAGCAGGCCTCGGCGATCGGCTCCATCAACGAGTTGAAGGCGGCGGCGGCGCTGATCGTCGCCACGAGCCCCCAACGGGACGGGGAGGCACGGAAGCCGTTTTCAGCGAGCAACGGCAGCCAGACACCCAGCGGCATGCCGTGCCAGAAACGGGGCGCCCACCAGGGGTAGGCATGAAAGTCAGTGCTGCCGGCGGCGGACCGGGCAGGAACTGTCGGAGGCCCTGAGGGCACTGGCACACCCTGTTGGCGTGGAACTGGGCGGAGAATCGGCCAAGCGCCCGTCGGCGCCGCGACACAACCGGCTCGTCAGCTTACTCGACTTTCCCCACCGCGACGGTGCGGGAAAGAACCACCACCCTTGGAACCGCGACGAACCTCCCAGGTTACCCAGGCTGCTCGGGGCGGCCCCTGGGTCGCTCCGGGGACGCGTTGCCCGTTCGGCGGTGGAGGGGTAGAGTCCCACGCCGTGTCTCCCCCCCCAACCACGATCGGCCATCCCACGAGCCCCGCTGGCGGGGTCGGGGCCTCTGCGCCCCCACCGAACATCTCCAGGGCGGCCGCCGGGTCGCCGGGGCGTCCGGCGGCGCTGGTGGCGGTCCGCATCGGATTGGTGGTGCTCGTGGCGCTGGCGGCCGGCGGATGTCGGCTCGTGAATCGGCACAGCCCCGCCACGCAGCAGCTGGCCGAGGCGCGACGACTGTCGAACGAGGGGCTTTCGGCGGCCGACCACCAGGACTTGGCCGGCGCCGAATCGCTGCTCTTCCAGGCGGTGAAGCGCTGTCCCACCGACGTCGACGCCCGTCGGCACTACGCCTCGGTGCTGTGGCAACGGGGGGAACGCATGGAGGCGGTGGCGCAGATCAACGAGGGCTTGAAACTCTCGCCGGACGACGTGGCGCTGTGCCTGTCGGGGGGGCGGATGACGCTGGAGTTGGGGCTGCTCGACGACGCCGATCGGCTGGCTGCGGCCGCCCTCCGCGCCGCCCCGCAATCGGCCGAGTCGTGGCACCTTCGCGGTCAGGTGGCACTGGCGCGGGGCCAGGCCGAGGCCGCCCTTGCCGATTTCCACCGCGGCCTTTCGATCGTCCCCGAAGACCGCGGCCTGCTCCTCGATACGGCGGAGGTCTACCGCCGGCTCGGCCGGCCCCAGCGGGCCTTGGCGACGCTCTCGGTCCTGGCCGAGTCGTGTGGTCCGCAGCAAACCCCCGGCCTCGTCTTCGCGCTGGAGGGGATGGCGCAGGAGGCACTGCTGCGGTTCGACGATGCCCGTGAGAGCTACCGCGCGGCATTGGCCCGCGGTGGGGCTCCGGCCGATACGGCTGCCCGTCTGGCCCACCTCGACCAGGGGGGTTCTGCCGCCGATCCCGGCCCGAGCGCCGCCACCGCCGTGGCCGGAGCCGCAGCTGCTTCCGCACGCTGACCGGCCGGCGACGGGCCCATCGAAGCGCCGCGGATGAACGTCATTCGCCCGACGTCGTCCGTCCGGTGAGGAGATC
>Ga0114977_10003425_pt1 | contig 10199 bp, 5 predicted proteins | sample S_130805_MF_Meta_FD_87026 | JGI IMG/M metagenome (GOLD analysis project Ga0114977, IMG submission 87026) | Freshwater microbial communities from Lake Simoncouche, Canada to study carbon cycling - S_130805_MF_MetaG | ecosystem: Environmental > Aquatic > Freshwater > Lake | place: Lake...
ACGATGTGCTTCACGATCGACAACCCCAGCCCTGTCCCCCCCACGCGGCGACTGCGTCCCTTGTCGACCCGGTAGAACCGCTCGAACAGCCTGGGGAGATGCTCCGCGGCGATCCCGCTCCCCTCGTCTCGGACGACGAACTCGAGCGTTTTTCCAGCGCCGGCCGCGGCCGAGAGCCAGACGGTGCGGCGCGGTTCGCTGTATTTGAGGGCGTTGTCGACAAGGTTGATCAGCGCCTGCTCCAGGAGCGGCGCGTTGACCTCGGCATCGAGATCGGGTGGGCAGTCGACATCGATCGTGATCGACCGCTCGTCGGCGCGGGGGCGGCACTCCGACACGACGCTTCCGATCAGATCGACGACAGCGACCCGCTCGATCGGCACCTCGCCGCTCTCCTCGGCCTGCTCGATCCGCGACAATGCCAGGAGATCCTCGATGATCGACCCGAGCCGGTCGGATTGCCTCGCGATGATCTCCAGGAAGCGGCGCCGGTCCTCCGGCGCATCGACCCGCCCCTCGAGAAGGGTCTCGACGAATCCCTTGATCGACGCCACGGGGGTCTTCAGTTCGTGGGACACGTTGGCGACGAAATCACGGCGGACGTTCTCGAGGTGACGGATATCGGTGATGTCTTCGAGGACGATCACCGCCCCCCCCTCCCCCGACTGGTCGCGCAGCGCCGTGCCGCGGACTCGAATCGTCCTGTCGCGTGCGGCGCGGAGCACGAGATCGTCCTCGACGGGCTCGCGGCAGTCGATCGCCTGGAGGGCAAACTGCCGCAGGTCGGCGTTGCGCACCACCTCCTGGAGCGGTCGGCCGAGGACCACGCCGGGATCGAGAGCGAGGAGGTCTGCCGCGGCCCGATTGATGCTCACGATCCGCATCCGGGAGTCGACCGCGAGCACCCCCTCGATCATGCTCCCGAGCACCGCCTCCTGCTGCGTCCCCTGCCGACCGATCGTCAGCCCCCGTTCCACCAGTTGCCCGCGGAGCGCATCGACCGCGGAGGCGAGGACCGATACCTCCGTCACGTCGGAGTTCGGGAGTGCCCTCGCGACCGCGCCATCCGCGCCGTCCGCGACACGTGTGGCCGACTCGGCCAGTTCCTCCAGCGGCCTGGACGCACGTCGCGCCAGAACCCAGCCCGCGGCCAGCGCCGCAGCGCCGCTGACGAGACTCCCCAGGAGCAGCCGGCGCTGCCCGTCGGCGAGTTCGGCGTCGGACTCGGACGAATCGGCGGTGAGATGGACGATGCCCACGCTCCTCCCGCCCTGGATGGCGGGCACGGTGACAACGACGGTGCGACGGCCGCTGGTGGCGTCATACCGCCCGGTGGTGGCGCTGCGCCCGGCGCGGGCCTCCGCCAGCGCCGCCGCGTCGATCGTCACCATATCCCCCTCTGCCGATTGACGGACCCCCTCCCCAGACGCCGCCGTGCCGGAATGGGGCCGCCCATCGGCATCGAGGACATCAACGACGACCCGCGAAACGTGCCCGATCTCGCGGGCCACCTTGGTCAGCTCGGTCGGATCCGCGCCCGACCCTTGGGCGGCCACCTCGGCCACCGCCCGGCCGGCATCGAGCATTCGCCGGACCTGTGTGGTTTCCGCGAGCCGCGCCATCTCGACCGAGGCCATCCAGTGACAGGCCGCCACGGAGGCCGTTACCAGGGCGCACCAGCCGCCGAACAGTCGCCAGGCGAGTCGGGTGCGGGGCATGGGGGGAGTTGCGGATGGACTGAAGCGCGAAGAGCGGCTCGACAGTCTCCCACACCCGCAGAACTGACGGAAGGCGCGGCGGCGACGTGTCAGGCGCGGAAGCGGTACCCGACGCCGCGGACGGTCTCGATGTACGAGGCGTGGGCTCCGAGTTTCCGCCGCAGGCCGGCCACCTGGACGTCGACCGATCGTTCGGTGACGGGGTAATCCTCCCCCTTGACCGCGTCGACGATCTGCGTCCGCGTGAACGCCCAGCCAGGCTTCTTCGCCAGGAAATGGAGGAGGGCGAATTCGGTGTAGGTGAGTTCGACCGGCTCGCCGGCCAGTCGAACCTCGTGACGGCCGGGATGGATGGAGAGTTCGTGGACCTCGAGCGTGGCGTCGATGTCGGCGTGACGATCCTGCTCGCGGCGGCGGAGGAGGGCCTTCACGCGGGCGGAGAGGACGCGTGGGCTGAAGGGCTTGGTGATATAGTCATCGGCACCGCGTTCGAGGCCGGAGATGACATCCCGCTCCTCCCCCTTCGCCGTCAGCATGACGATGGGAATGTCACGCGTCCGGGGATCCGCCTTCAGCCGACGGCAAATCTCGAGCCCGTCGATGCCCGGGAGCATGAGGTCGAGAACGACCAGATCGGGTGGCTCGCGACGGATGGTGCGGAGCGCATCCTCGCCGGTCGTCGCGACGTTGACGGCATAGCCGTCCCGCGCGAGGTTGAAGCGGACCAATTCGAGGAGGTCCTCCTCGTCATCGACGACGAGCACGCTGGGTTGACCCCCGGCGGCACCACCCCGTCCCTTTCCCGGCTGTTGCTTCACGGTCACTCCACCGTGGTTGGCGCTGTTGGGGGTCCCGCCCACGTGACTCCCTTCGGGCTGTGCGACGATCGTCATCGTGTCGAGATCTCCCGGTGAGGCGGCTGACCGCCCGCTTTTCACGGCCCGCAGTCTATGCACCACCGGACAGCCCACACCGGTTAGTTTTTCATGAGTGCCATCGGGAACTCACGAAAGCAGCAGTTCGACGTCCTCCGGCGTGAGCGTCGAGATCATGTTCTCGTCGGCCCGCACGATCGATTCGGCGAGGTCCCGTTTGCGGTCCTGGAGGGCGAGAATCTTCTCCTCGACGGTGTCGCGGGCGATGAGGCGGTAGGCGAACACACGCCGCGTCTGGCCGATCCGGTGGGCACGGTCGACGGCCTGGGCCTCGACGGCCGGATTCCACCAGGGATCGAGGATGTAGATGTAGTCGGCTGCGGTGAGGTTGAGCCCCTGTCCGCCGGCCTTGAGGCTGACGAGGAACAGCCGGCACTCCGGGTCCTCCTGGAAGTGGGCGACCCTGGCCTGCCGGTCGGTCGTCTTGCCATCGAGGTATTCGTAGGGGATCGACCGGGCATCGAGTTGCCGGCGGACAATCGAGAGGAAGCTGGTGAACTGGCTGAAGACCAGCACCTTGTGCCCCTCCTCGAGAACCTCGTCGAGTTGCTCGAGAAGTGTTTCCAGCTTCGCGGCCGGCTCGTCGATCCGCGCCGCATCGACCAGCCCCGGATGGCAGGCCGTCTGACGGAGGCGGAGGAGCGCCTCGAGCACCGCGATCCGCGAGCGCCCGATTCCCATCTTGCCGATGCGGCCGGCGAGCTCCTGGCGGTAGTGCTCCCGTAGCTCGTCGTAGGCCTTGCGTTGGGTCTCGCCGAGCTCGCAGAAGATCGTCTGCTCTGTCTTCTCGGGGAGATCGGACAGCACCTGGCTCTTCGTGCGGCGGAGGAGGAATGGCCGGACCGCCCGGGCCACGACCTCCGCGGCGCTGCCGCCGCGCCCTCCCGCCAGGAACCGCTTCAAGCGGGCGGCGCTGCCCAACTGCCCCGGGTTGAGAAACTCGAAGATGCTCCACAACTCGCCGATGTGGTTCTCCACCGGAGTGCCGGTGAGCGCCAACCGGTGGCGCGCCCGCAACAGCCGGCAGGCCTTGGCGGCCTGGCTGCCGGCATTCTTGATCGACTGTGCCTCGTCGAGGACGACGTAGTCGAACTCGATGTCGCGGTGCCGCATGATGTCGCGGCGGAGCGTGCCGTAGGTGGTGAGCACGATATCGGCATCGGCAAGCGACACCGAGCCCTCTCCCCGCTGGTTGCCGGTGTGGTTGACGACGCGGAGGGCCGGGCCGAACTTGGCCGCCTCCTCGATCCAGTTGAACACGAGGCTCTTGGGGACGATGACGAGGGTGGGGCGGTGCGGCATGCCGCCGGCCGCCACGATCCCGCGGCGCCGGACGAGCATGGCGAGGACCTGGATCGTCTTGCCGAGGCCCATGTCGTCGGCAAGACATCCCCCCAAGCCCATCCGCTCGAGGAACGAGAGCCAGCCCAACCCCTCGCGCTGGTATTGACGCAGCGTCCCCTGGAAGCCCTCCGGCTCGGACTCGGCCTCGGGCCTTTCGCCACGGGCCAATTCACTGCGGATCCGATCGAAGGCCTCGTCGACGTGGGAGTGCGGTTGGCCGGCGAGCAGCGCGTCGAGGAGGGCCACCTGGATCCGGCCGTACCGCAGCCGCCCATCATGCTTCTGCGCCAGCGCGATCATCGGCTCGAGTTGGGCGGCAAAGCCGTCCGGCAGGATGCCGAGTGATCCGTCGGAGAGCTCCACGGCCCGATCACCCCGGGCGAGAGCCTCGAGCAGCGCCGGCATGTCGGCCGAAACCCCGCCGAAGTCGACGCTCCCGGAGAGCTCGAACCAGTCGATCCCGCTGGTGACGTTCCAGGCCACGCTGCCGGCGGGACGGTAACGTCGCCCGGCCACCTCGACCGCCCAGCCGGCAGCGGCCAGTTGGGGCACCGAGGAGTCGAGCCGTGCCCTGGCGATCTCCACGTGGTGCGTGACCACCTCTCCCTCCACGTCGGGACGCGGCGCGGTGGCCCCGAAGCGGGGGAGCATGGCCAGACTGTCGCGTTCGGCGGCCCGGTCGCGGCGGACGAACACGCGCCGCTCCATGTCGGCGGTGCCACCGGCGGGATCGTCGGCTTCGATCAGCATCCCGCCGTAGTCGAACCACACGCGCCCGGCGAGTTGCACCCGGGGCGTGGCCCGTCGTCTCGGCCGCCGCGGTCCCTCCTCGGGCTCCTCCTCGTCGGCGGTGGTGACGGCGCGGGAATCGTCGAGAACGAGCCTGGGACGGGGCGCCCCCGACTCGATCCGCCAGCCGGTCCATGAAGGGAGAATCAACCGTGGCACGTCGGCCAGCGACGCCAGCCGCTCGATCAGGCCGTCGGTCTGCGTGCCGGCCAGTTCGATCGGGCCGCGACGCTCGAACTGATGGAGCCATCCGGTCGCATGCGCGGCACCAGCGGAGTCGCCGAGGGCCAGCCGCGCGATGCGGTCGGAGAAGACGACGAGCCCCGAGCGGAGGATGGCGCGGGGCTCGCGGATGTCGCGCCGTTCACTGCCGCGGACCAGCATGCCGCGGAGCGTCGCCTTGCCGGGCCGCTGCGGGGCCCGCGGGCCATCGTTCTCGGCCATTTCGCGGAGGGTCTCGCCGCGCATCGAGGGGAGATCCTCCGGCTCGAGCACGAGCGCGAATTCCCACGGTCGGCCTCCGTCCCAGGCCAGGGGCACGACGAGCTCGGGATTGCGACGGGGCTCCGGTTGCACGAGCAGCCGCCCATGTTCGCAGAGGATCGCGAGGTGTTCGGCGGCCGACTGGGCGCTGACAGCGATCCGGGAAACGGTGCGCCGTTCGAGCGGCTCGGGTGCTCCGGCATCCCCGAGAGGCACGGTGCCGACCAGGCGTGCCATGATCGCCCGCTCCTGGGCATCGAGCTGATCCCAATCCGCGTCGGACGATTGACCCGGGCCGATCACGATCGGCTTCGGGCGGCCGGTGGCATGCCCGGCGACATCGAGTTGCATCCTGCAGGGAAGGATCACGGCCGCGGCAGAATCGGCCGACGCCGCCAGGTCGAGCAGGAAGACGAGGGCCCCTCCCGTTCTCCGGGCGTCGGCGACCGAAATCGCCCTGGTCCTCACCGCCGGCTCGACAAGCCGGCGGCGCTCCTCGAGATCGGTGGCCCATGCCGGTTGCCGCACGGGAACCTTCCGCGCCGCGATCACCGGTTCGTTGTCCCCTTCGTGTCGACCGGCCCCTTCGGCCGCGGCTTCCCGACCGTTGTCGACGACGCCTCGGCGATCCTCGCCGTCCGCGGGGGAATCGTCCAGTGCATCGGCCGTGTCGTCGGCCTCCTCGGCGTCGTCGGAGGGAAGGATGTGGAGGGTGATCGGCGTGTTGTCGTGGATGCCGCTGAGGAGGCCGCGCCTGTCGACCTCGAGAAGCACCGCCGCCAGCACGGGGCAGGGGTGGCCGCTGCGGCCACGGGGCGTGGTGCAGCGGGCCTCGAGCGTCATCCCGCCCCGGCGGCAGGCGGAGAGTTCGAGCGACACCGAATGCGGACCGTCGCCGAGGCCTTCACCCACGACCCCATCGACGGTCCCGCTCACCTGCCCGACGCGCGGGCAACTCACCCGGACGGCACCGGCAGCCCGGGCGGCATCCAGATCGGAACTGTCGAAGAGGTGGAAAAGGCGCTGTTCGAGGGTCGTCATGCAGCAGGCATCCACGGTTGTGTGTCGGGGTGCTGCGCGTGACTGGGCGACCGGAAAGGCCGGTGGCGCGCAACACGCCTTTGTACCCTACCCGGACACTCCGTGGGGAGGGGTGAAACGCCGCACGCTCCCAGGAAGCCTCTGACCGCAGCCAAAGGCCCGCGTCATCCCTTCACGGTGGCGATCAATTCGAGCACGTTTTCGACCGGGGTCTGCGGGTGGACTCCGTGCCCCAGGTTGAAGATGTGGCCGGGCCGACCGGCGGCCGCTGAGAGCACCTCGAGCGTCCGCCGTCGGACGGTTTCCCGGTCAGCAAGGAGCACGGCGGGGTCGAGATTCCCCTGGATCGCCCGGTCGTGGCCGATCGCCCCCCAGGCTTCATCGAGTCCGATCCGCCAGTCGACGCCGATCACCGTCCCCCCTGCCTCGGCAAGGAGGGGAAGGAGGGCGGGATTGCCGGTGGCGAAATGGATCACCGGCGCCCGCGCGGCGGCGGCGGCCATGGCGCTGCGGCTGTGGGGGAGCACGTAGCGCCGGTAGTCTTCCGGGCAGAGGCATCCCACCCAACTGTCGAAGAGTTGCACGACCTGGGCCCCGGCATCGATCTGGGCGACGAGGTAGGCGCTGACGGCCCTGGCCAACCTCCCCATGAGGTCGTGCCAGGCCGTGGGGGAGCGGTACATGAGCGACTTCGTGTGGAGCCAGGCCTTGCTCGTCCCCCCCTCGATGCAGTAGCCGGCGAGCGTGAACGGGGCGCCTGCGAAGCCGATCACGGGGAGCGAGTCGGAGAGCCCCGCCCGTGTCGCGCGGACGCAATCGAACACGTAGGAGAGGGGATCGAGGCTCGCGAGCTCCCGGACACGCGCCACGTCGGCGGCTTCGCGGACCGGGTTGTGGATCACCGGTCCCTCCCCGGCGGCAAACTCCAGATCCATCCCCATCGGCTCGAGGATCGGGAGGAGGTCGCTGAAGATGATCGCCGCATCGACCCCGAGCCTGTCGACCGTCGCGAGCATCACCTCGGCCGCGAGCGCCGGGGTCTTGCAGAGTTCCATGAACCCCACCCGGCCGCGGACGGCACGGTATTCGGGGAGATATCTCCCCGCCTGCCGCATCAGCCACACGGGGGTTCGCTCCACCGCCTCGCGGCGGCAGGCCCGCATGAAAAGGGAATCGGACCAGCGATCCGGGGGGGATGCGACGGCGGTGGGATGGGGCGGGGGGTTCGATTTCATCGGAGCATTATAGACGCGCCCCCCGGCGGGAGGCCGAAGTCGTCCCGGGGCCATTCGCCGCCGCCGGCATCGAACTAGAATGGAACTGTCGCTTTCCCCCGGATCATCCATGGCCGAATTCGTCTCCCGCATCTCGGTCGTCTGTTTCGCCGCCAGCTACCTGGTGGCGCTGGCCTGCGAGGCGTCGCGGTTGCTGTTCCGCTCGGGCATCCGCGGGGCGGTGATGGTTGGATTCGCGGCCGCCGGCGTCGTGGCCCACACGCTCTTCCTGGCCTGGCGGGCGGCGAACGAACCGGCCGTCCCCCTCTCGAGCGCGTACGACTGGTATCTGCTGGCCGCCTGGGTCCTTGCCTGCGCGTCTCTCTGGCTGACGATCGCGAATCCCCGCACGCCGATCGGCCTGTTCATGCTCCCGCTGGTGCTCGGGTTGATCGGCGCCGCACAACTCTCGAGCCGCGTCCCTTTTCCCCAGAGCCCGGCGACACAGGTGTGGGGGGCGATCCACGGCAGCTTCAACCTCGCCGCCAGCGTCGCGGTGGCCTTCGGAGCGATCGCCGGGATGATGTGGCTCATCCAGGCCGGCAGGCTCGCCCGCAAACAGGCGCCCGCCCAGGGCTTCCGGATGCCGAGTCTGGAGAAACTCGCCCGCTTCACCGGCCGTTCGGCCGCGACGGCAGCCTGGACAGCCGCCGCCGGTTTCGCTTCCGGCCTCGTCCTCAATGCCGTCAATCAACAGCAGGGGCTGTTGGAGACGGTCCCCTGGAACGATCCGGTCATTCTCCGCATGGGGGCGCTGGTCGGCTGGCTCGTGATCGCGGCGCTCTTGGAACGGGCGGCAGCCCATCGCGCCGACGGCCCCCGGACCGCCGCGCTGCTTTCGCTGGTCAGCTTCGGCATCCTCACCGGGTCGATCCTCTGGGGGATCTTCGGCGCCAGCCGCCACGGTGCCCCCCCGCGGGCCTTGGCCCCGGTCGGCATCGTCGACGGGGAGGAGGCCCGATGACGCTGGCATTCGTGGGGGGATCCCACCGCACCGTGCCGATGGCCCTGCGCGAACGACTCGCCTTCTCGGCCGAGCAGGCAGCCGACGCGCTCCGCCGCTTCCGCGAACGCTTTCCAGGCCGTGAGGCCGTGCTCCTCTCGACCTGCAACCGGGTCGAGTTCTACGCCGCCGGCGAGAACGAGGCGGTGCCCCCGGCGCCCGGCCAACTCGTCGATTTCCTCGCCGAGTGCCGGGGCATCGACGCCGCGATCCTCAAGCCGGTGCTCGCCGGGGAAAATGACGATGCCGCCGTCCACCACCTCTTCGCCGTCGCCTCCGGGCTCGACAGCATGGTCCTCGGCGAGCCGCAGATCGTCGCCCAGGTGAAGCAGGCCTGGGCACTCGCCCAGGAGCACCGCACCGCCGGCCCGCTCACCGGTGAGATGTTCCAGGCGGCGCTGCGGACGGCGAAGCGGGTCGCCACGGAGACGGCGATCGGCCGCGAGCGGCTCTCGATCCCGAGCATCGCCGTGGCCGACTTCGCCCGCGGCGTTTTTGAGCGCTTCGACGACAAACGGGTGCTTCTCATCGGTGCCGGAAAGATGGCCCATGAGACGCTCCGCTACCTCCGCGAGGCCGGCGCCCGCGATGTGGTCATCGTCAACCGCTCGGCCGCCCGGGCGGCGGACCTTGCCGGCCGCCTCGGCGTCCGCGCCGGCCGATTCGACGATCTGACCGACGAGCTGGTGAAAGCCGATCTCGTCGTCAGTACGACCGGTGCCACCGAGCCGGTGGTCACGCTCGAGATGTTCGCCGGTGCGGAACGGCGACGCGTCGGCAGGCCGCTTCTCGTCCTCGATCTGGCGGTGCCCCGCGACTTCGATCCACGGATCGGGTCCCGCGCCGGCGTCTGGCTCTACTCGATCGACGACCTCGGGGCGGCCTGCGACGCCAACCGGAAGACCCGGGCCCGGGAGATGCCGGGGGCCCTGGCGATCGTGGACGAGGAGACCCGACGCTTCATGGGCGACCTCCACCACCGGTCGTCGGCGCCGATCATCGAGCAACTCCGGGCGGGCTGGACGGAGACCGGCGAGGGGGAGCTCGACCGTCTCTTCCGCCGGCTCCCCGGGCTCGACGAGCAGGCCCGCGCGGAGATCAGGCAATCGTTCCAGCGCTACGCCGCGAAGCTCCTCCATTCCCCGCTGACGAGCCTGCGGAACGAAAGCCATTCGGGCCCCCCACACGGCCTCCTCGACGCCCTCCGTCGGCTCTTTGACCTGAAGGACTGACAATTCTCACCGAGGTAGCAGGCCATTCGTGCGGGTGTCGGACCTGTGGGTAGTTCGGTCGGCCGGGGCGGCAAAAGTCTCGTCGCCCCGCATCGCTTTAGACTTGCCACACGGGCCGTTCATCGCGGGAGGCGCGATCGGGGACTCCTCGAGCATTCGCCGACCCCGGCCTCCTCCTGAGCGCTGTCAAAGCGGCGCAACGCGTGGCGCCGTCAGCGAGGGGTCGCCCGTGCTCCGAGAGCCGGCCTCGACGGCGAGCGCAGCCCGGAGGGCGAAGCGCAGGCGACGCGGAGAGAGCGGAGGCCATGGATGGCCGGAGCGAACGTCCGGCGACGGGGCACGGGCGACCCCGAAGCCGAGTTTGAGCCGGAACTCCCGTG
>Ga0114977_10003426_pt1 | contig 10187 bp, 9 predicted proteins | sample S_130805_MF_Meta_FD_87026 | JGI IMG/M metagenome (GOLD analysis project Ga0114977, IMG submission 87026) | Freshwater microbial communities from Lake Simoncouche, Canada to study carbon cycling - S_130805_MF_MetaG | ecosystem: Environmental > Aquatic > Freshwater > Lake | place: Lake...
AACAGATGAGGCCGACTTAGATACCTTGACAAGACCGTGATGGTGAGGCACACAGCGAACACATAGTTCGTCGTGATCGGGAACCCAAAGATCGTGACACGCGAGGCTTCGTACCTGTCGAGCAGGTAGTCATACGTCTGCACGTTCGCGAGTTCGAAGTCGCTCGCATAGAGCTGGCAGAGTAGAAGAGCTGGCAGCGAAGCCGCTCTTGCCCGCAGCGTGAGCGCTGCAACGAGAATAATTCGGAGAATGACGGCCGGATATGCCAAAAAGAACTCGAGGGCGAGTGTCGCGAGGGCGGCAACTGTCGCGATATCTCCCCTCCAAAGCTCGTCCGACTTCTCAACATGCGGTTGCTCAGCGATCCAACTTGTGTCGAGCCACGTCGGCAGACGAGCCTCTTGCTGCAGCGTGCCGGCGGGAGACATACGGTGTAGATTCATTTTCTTGATTTGTCAGGTGAGCAATGTCGGGGCTAAAGAGACGATCATGAGTGACCGGACAGTCCGCTACGCGTAAAGGCCTCCGCGTCCGATGCTGTATTATCGGCGACCTTGCGGAACACTGCAAAAAGCGAGTGGCCGGGCAACCGGCACTCCCCGAAGTGACGCGACCAGTACTTAGAGGCTAATGTGCCCACTGCACGCCTCCGAAACGAGCCGCGGCCGACGAGCGTCGGATGATTGAAACATGCGTCTGCCACCAGGCCCACGTGAAGCCGCGACAAAGGCTCCAGCAGTAGATCCTCAAGGACGAGCGGATACAGCTTCGTAAGGTACTGAAGCGCGGCGCCATTCCATCGCAGCATGTGATGCGGAGGCATGTCCAAGGCAGCGTCGAGCGACGAGAAGATTCCCTCTCCATTTGGAACCGCGAAGATCGCAAGCCCGCCTTCACGAAGACACCGCAACGCGGCTTCCAGAAAGGAACGCGGATCACGTAGGTGCTCCAGCACCTGAAACGCGCATACGGCGTCGAACGACTGGTCTCGCTCGTCGGCGAAACGCTCCAGGGTCGCCTGTCGGGCATCCCACCCTGACGAACGAGCCATTCGAACGGCTGTCTCGTTGATTTCGAGCCCGACGGCCGAATGTCCATCGCGCTTCAGCATGGACAGAAAGCATCCGTTGCCGCACCCGACTTCGAGAACTCGCTGCCTGGGCGGAAGATACTGAAGAGCAACGGAATACTCCCAGTTCTCATCGTGGTAATAGTTCAACTTGGCCATCAGCTTCTCGTAGAATCGTCCGTTCCCGGCGAGATGAGGCGGCCAGAAGAACCTCAGGTTCGACTCGCGGCCTCGACACAGTTGCACGCTTGAGCATCCCTCGAGATCCTCGGATACGTCGATTCCCAGATATCGAGAGTACTTGTGCACGATCTCTTCTTTGGAAAACGTTTTCTCAATCACGATGCTTTCCGAGGGGCAGAGCGGCGAGACGGGAGTATCGGAGCCTTGCCCTCGCGAATTCTCCATCACATTGGCGGTCATGCCCAGACAGCTGCTAATGTTTGACCCAGAACAGGAGTCCACCGATTCGTCGCCGGGTCACGAGGGCCGTTGGTGAAGCCCGCCTCGCTAGTCGCCGCGAACCGCGATGCGCGGCGTAACGCGTCCAGGTACGCCAAACACGAGCGAATCGGCTGGGGTGCATGAAAGCACGCATGAGTTGGCGCTGACTTTGCTCCTGGCACCGAGCGTGATGCCGGGACCGATGGATGCGTGCAGGCCCATAAAGCCTTCGTCTTCCACGCGGGCACCACCGCCAAGCGTTGAGTATGGCGACAGCACGGAGTAGTGGCCTGCGTAGGCGTCATGGCCAAGGGACGTATGGTAGTTCAATAGCACGCAGGTCCCCAGCCGAGCGGAATCGCTCACGATCGCGTAGGGACAGACGATGCAACCATCCCCGAGCGTTGCGTTGGCGGCAACGACTGCCTTGGGATGAACGAGCGTAAGGAATCGGCCGCCACGCGAGACAAGTGACTCGGCAATCTTTCGCCGCGTGTACGGGACTCCGATCGCCAGAACCAGATAATCGCCCTCCCGAGGCGTGTAGTCGGCAACGGTGCCGAGAATCGGAACCCCAACATCAAAGCCCGCAAGGCGGCCCAGGTCATCGGACAGGAATCCGCTGATCTTGCTCGTGCACAGCGGCCACGCGTCCCAAAGCCAGGCGACAACCTCCCGCCCGAACCCGCCCGCTCCAACGACGAGAATCCGGCCGCAATCTGCTGGCGGCGCACGCGATCGATCGACGTCGCTCCCTTGATCACTCTGTTGCGTCAATGTAGGGGTTCGCACGACGGCACTCATGCACCTCGTGCGGGGGGTTTGTGCGGCGTGCACTCCGTTCCCGTCGGGGCGCGGACCACTTGTTTATACCTCACGAACCACCATCCGCGCTCAGGATTTGCCCACTCACAAACCCTGCCGTGGGTCCGGCAAGGAACGTGATGCACCCGGAAACGTCAGCAGGCGTCCCTAGCCGCTGCTGTGCAACACGGCGGGCGATGCGACCGCGATCGCTCTCCGACAGGGTCGCCGAGAGTTCCGTCTCGAGAAAGCCCGGCGCCACCGCATTAACCCGAATGCCCCGGGGCCCGAGTTCACGAGCAAGACTTATGCTGAAGCCTTCCAATGCGGCCTTCGTCGCGGCGTAGACCGCCAGACCAGGCGATCCCCTGGAGGCCACGACCGAAGAGACAACCGTCACCGAGCGATCGCCCGCTGGGACCAGCAGCATCTGCCGCACACACTCGCGGACAAAAACGATCGACCCTTTCACGTTGACAGCGAGCATGAAATCGATCTCGTCGTCGCGCATGGTGGCGAGCACGCCCTCATGGGCGATCGCGGCGTTGGCGATGCAGTGGTCGATGCGGCCGAAACTGGCGACGACGTCCGCAACGAACTGCCTGATCGCGGCGGAGTCGGCAGCGTCGCAGAGGGCGGTGTGGAGACGGTCGCGATGCAGCGTTGCCAGAGCGGCAAGGGCAGGCGACCCGGAGCGAGAAAACGTGGCCACAGAATCGCCTCGGGCCAGCAAGGCCTCGACGATGGCAAGGCCGAGTCCACGAGAACCACCGGAGACGACGGAAACGGGGCGGAGGGGCAAGGGGCGGGGAAGGGCGCGGTTGGGTTCAGATGTGCAGGTTGAAAACCTGCACCCACTTTATGAAACCTGCACCCACTCGTCTGGTTACGGCGTGGAGGCGAGGGGGCGACGGGAGACCTTGCCGGCAGCGGTGGTCTTGATGCGGGAGACGATGTCGAGGATTCGGGGCACGCCATAGGATTCGAGCGATTCGCGGCACGTGGTGAGCGCGGCGGCACGGATGCTTTCGGGCGTCGCGCCAGTCGGCAGCGGCTCGACGAGCACGATCTCGGCGGCCACCAACTCCCCGGTGATCGCGCTGGGCTGACCATACACCCGGGCTTCCGCGATCCCGGCGACGCTGCGGAGCAGGTCTTCAACGCGGCGCGGCAGCACCTTCGCCCCCCCCACCACGATCACGTCGCTCCGCCGGCCCGTGAACTCAAAGCGGTCGGCACGCAACTCCACGACGTCGCCCGTGGCGACATCGGCCGAGTCGCGGGACAGTTGCACGAGCAACTCGCCGTCGCGACGCGTCGAAAGCCGGATGCCTCCGGGCATCTCCCGACCGAGCCATGACGCCGGAAACCCAGCCCGGCCGTCAGTGACCCGAAACACCTCGCCGAGTTCTGTCGTCGCATACACGTGGCTGATCCTGGCCCCGGGAAAAACCGCCTTCGCCCGATCGAGCAAGGGGCCGTCGGCCGCCTCGCCGCCGAGCGTGATCCGGGCGAGCTTGGACTGCGCAAGGAGTTTTTCATCACCGGACGTCAGCAGGCGACGCAGGAGAGTTGGTGTGGCTGGCAGGATCGCCACCTGCTCTTCCACGATTGCCCGCGACACCGTGTCGGGGTCGCGCGACGCGGGAACAACGAGCCGGCCGCCTGTCAGCAGAGACTGCACCCACACCTGGATACCTGCCCACCGCGTGGCGTCGTACACCAAGAGCCAGCCCAGACCGTGCCACTGATCCGCGAGCCTCGCCGCGGCCAGAACGGCATCCCAGGTCCGCTGCACGAGCTTTGGCGGGCCGCTCGTGCCCGACGTGGCCACCACGACGTGCGGCGGGCCATCTTCATGTGGCGGCCTCGGGGAGGACGTGCCGGCGAGCGAAAGGGAATCATCGACCACGGACCACTCCCGGAGCTCGCCCGCCAGATCACGGGCGTCGTCGGCCAAGAGCGCCACGGGCACGCCGGCGCTGCCGCACGCAGCGGCGATCGCAACGAGCGTGTCGACACTCCGAGTCCGGGCCACCACCCCGAGGGGCCCATCGGCGAGCACCGCGGCCTCGAAGTGATCGACCATCGCGGCCAGCGCCGCATAGTCGATGCTGCGGCGGTCGGAACTGCCCGCCGAGGCCACGATCGCCGTCTCCTCTGGGGATCGCCGCGCGGCGTCACGGATCGCCACCGCGAGCCGATCCGGTGCCGAGGCCTCGTGGATATCGATGAGCTCAGGCCGAGTCATGAGGGCTTCACCGCGGATTCATAGATCGTGATCAGGTCGGCCACGCTCCGGATCGAAGGCCGGGATCCACTGGCCGCGCGAAACGGGTCGACCCCCAACGACCGCTCCAGAAGCACGATCGTCTGGGCGAGATCGAGAGAGTCGAGGCCGAGATCGGTGGAAAGCAACATCGAAGGCACAACCGCCTGTGCCGAGCGGCCGGTGTCGTGGAGCACGGTGCGGATCGCGGTCGCGATCGCGTCGGATACGGATGCTGTCACGGCCGAAACTCCTCCATCGTCGCCATGCCCGGCGCCGCGATACCGCGGCCCGTGAACGCTTGAGCAACTATTTGAAACGGCGTCACCGCGACAATCCAGAGATCGGTCAGCCACGCCCCCGGCCGGGCGAGCCTCTGGACGTAGCGGATGTCGTACTCGAGCCGATCCGGCCAACTCAGCGAGTTGCGACCGCGCACCTGGGCCAGGCCTGTGATGCCGGGGCGAACCAATAGCCGTGTGGCCTGGCGAGCGTTGTAGCGGGGCACGTAGCGCATCGGCAGCGGTCGCGGGCCGACGAGGCTCATGTCGCCGGTGACCACGCTGAAGAGCTGCGGGAGTTCGTCGAGGCTCGTGCGTCGGAGCATTCGGCCAAAGAGACCGAGCCGGTCGGCATCGGGCAGGCGCACGCCGGCGGAGTCGGTGGCTTGCGACATGGTGCGAAACTTGGCCAGCCTGATGGGACGGCCGTCGCGGCCTGCCCGTTCATCGTGATAGAGGACGGGCGGGCCCAGGAAGAGCAGCACGGCGAGAGCCACAAGGGCCATGACGGGGACGAGGAGCACGAGCAGGAGCGACGAGGCGAGCAGGTCGAGGACGCGTTTGAGGACGCGGGCGTAGAGAGTGGTGGGAAGTGGCGGAGGGTTGGTGGCAGGGTGTGGCGCCGTCACGGGCTCGGTCCCCACCGCTTACGCGGTTGGGCTTGCTGAGGGCGCTCGGACAGATGGACGAGCGCGAGTAGCAAAGCCATCCCGACGGTGATCGTGGCGGCGGTGACGGTCGTGGCGGTGCGCAACACACCCGCATCACGCAGTGGCGTGATCGCCAGGGCGGCGGCCATGGCCGAGAGGCCGCCGTACAGCGTTGACACGGCCCGGTGCGACCAGCCTGCGATCACCAGGCGCTGGTAGAGGTGGCTGCGGTGGGCCGTGAAGACGTTTTCGCCTCGGGCGGCGCGGCGACACAGCGTAAACGCCGTGTCGAAAATGAAGGGCCACATGGCGACGGCTGCGACGATCGCAAGCCGTGGTCCGTGCGTTTCCCCGCCAAGCAACGGCAGGACCGCGATCAGGAACCCACAGAAGGCACTCCCGACGTCGCCCATGAAGATCCTAGCGGGGGGCCAGTTGCAGGTCAGGAAGCCGATCGACGCTCCGGCGAACGCCAGGCTCACAGCTGCAACCGGCTCCAGCCCGAGGCATCCGGCCGCGGCCGCGATCGCTGCACCCGCCACGGCCGCCGTGATGCCGGCGATTCCGTCGATGCCGTCCATGAAGTTGAAGGCGTTTGTCATCCCCGCGATCCAGAGAAGCGTGAGCGGCCACGCGGCCACACCGAGCGGCACCGTGCCTAGACTGCCCGCATCGGCGGATCGGATCGGCCCCAAGAACACCGCGGCGGTGGCCGCCGCCGCGAGATGGACGCCAAACCGGATGCGGTTCGGCAAGGGTTCGAGATCGTCGAGCCAACTGACCGCCGCGATCGCGAGCGCCGGCACGAGCAGCGCGACGAGCGACACCCTCGAGTTCGGCCAGAGCATCGCCGCCAGAAGCACTGCCCAGGCCATGACGGCGACGATCGCGATCCCGCCGCCTCGCGGCGTGACCCGAGTATGGCTCGACCGCTCGTTGGGACGATCGAGGACGCCCCGGGCGCTCGTCCAGCCGATCAGCCATTCGGTCGCAACCGAAGCCACGGCAGCGGCCACGAGAAACCAGGCCGACCACCAGACGTAGGCGAACCAGCCGTTCACGCCACCTGCTTGGCGTTGGCGATCACGTCGCAGACCTCGCCAACGATCGACTCGTCAACCTGGGCCCCGATCGGCAGCGCCAAGCTCCGGGCGGAGAGCGTGTCGGTAGCGGGCAGGGGACGCATGCGGTCGTGGAAGTGCTCGTAGGCGGTCTGCCGGTGACACGGCGGGTCGTAGTAGGCCCGCGTCTCGATGCCCTTTGCGGCGAGCGCTCGGCGGAGCGCGTCACGCGTCATACCGAATCTCGTGGGGTCGATCGTGATCGAGAAGTCTTTGTGGCTCGAGCGGGCCCCCAGCATCGACTCCACGAAGCCGATGCCCGGCAGTTCACCCAGTTCCTTGCGGTAGAGCCCCGCCAGCTCGTTGCGCCGGTCGGAGACCTCGTCGAGGATGTCGAGGCATGCCAGCGCCGTGGCCGCACTCAGCTCGGGCATGCGGCCATTCACTCCCGGGAACAGGGAGTCGTAGGACCCGTCGTTGCCATACTCCCGGCCGAGCCGCACGAAATGCGCGAGGCAATCGCAGTTCGTGGCCACAATCCCGCCCTCGCCGGCGACCAACAGCTTCGTGGGTGACAGGCTGAACACCTGGGCCGTGGCGCCGGCACCGACCGGCCTGCCGTGCACGCTCGCACCGAAGCCGTGGGCCGCATCGATGACGAGCGGCAGGCCGTGCTCGTTGGCCACCGCCTCGAGGGCCGGAATGTCACAGGGGTTGCCAAAGTTGTGACAGGCGGCGATGGCCACCGTCCGCGGCGTGATCGCGGAACGGATCGCCTGCGGGGTGACGTTGGTCGTGCGGGGATCGACCTCGACGAACACCGGCCGAAGGTTGTTCCAGACGATCGCGGCGGCCGCGGCCAGGAACGTGAAACTCGGCATCACGACTTCGCCAAGCGGCTCGGTCCGCGTGCCGGTGCGGGCAACGCCGAACCGGGAGAGCGGCTCCATCGACGCCGCCGCGCACGAGTCGAGCGGCGCCCTGCGGCTGCGGCAGCTCCCGGCAGAAAGGTCGAGCGCCCGGTAGACCAGCATCAGGCCAACCGTGCAGCTACTGACGGCCACAGCGTGGCGGACACCCAGCCGCTTGGCGATCGCCTGCTCGAGTCGTTCGCAGTACGGCCCCTTCGTGAGCCGGCCGCTGCGGATGATGTCATCGAACGCCGGCTGGAGCGTTTCCAACGACGGGAGCGCCGGCCGCACGAAGGGCACGCGAATGCCCTGCTTGGAGGGATCTCCGCTGGCGTGAACCTCGGGAATCATCTGGAATACGTCTCGCTTCATCGACGGCCTCACGACGGGCTACTTGGCGTGGGTGCGACGCACGGGGAGCGACGAGTGGGCTCCCGTCCCGTCAGCATACTCGGGGACCAGGTCGCGAAGCTTGGCCCGGACCACCTCCGGCTTTTCGTCGAGCGATTCGGCCAATTCGTCGAAGACCGCCTCCACGGTAGACAGCTCGGCGGGCCGGTGCATCGCACAGAACACCTTAGGATGCCGGGTGCCCACCCGCCGCTCGTCGTCGAAATAGAGCTCCTCAAAGAGCTTCTCGCCCGGCCGCAGGCCAGTAAACACGATCTCGACGTCGTCCGGCTCGAGGCCCGAGAGGGCGATCAGGTCGCGGGCCAGATCGACGATCTTCACGCTCTCGCCCATGTCGAGCACAAAGATCTCGCCGCCTTCCCCCTGCGTCGCCGCTTGGAGGACGAGCTGGGAGGCCTCGGGAATCGTCATGAAGAACCGCTCGATGCCCGGATGCGTGACGGTGATCGGGCCGCCCCGGCGGATCTGCTCCTGGAACGTGGGCACCACGCTGCCATTGCTGGCCAGAACGTTACCGAATCGCACCACGATGAACTTCGTTCGGGCCGCAGCGGAGAGGGCCTGTACGAACCGCTCAGCGAGCAGCTTGGAGCACCCCATCACGCTCGTCGGGTTGACCGCCTTGTCGGTGGAGATGGCCACGAACTCGCGAACCCCATGCTGCTCGGCCAGCCGTGCGAGCGTTCGGGTGCCGAAGACGTTGTTCTTGATCGCTTCGGCGGGGTTCCACTCCATCATCGGGACATGCTTGTGGGCCGCCGCATGGAAAATCACCTCGGGCTGGTGAACCACCATGATCTGCTCGATCCGCGACTCGTCGGTGATGTCGGCGATCAGTGGCTCGAAGGCAGGCCGAGGCTCCATGCGGGAGAGCTCCTGCTCGATCAGGAAAAGCGAGTTCTCGGCCCGCTCCACGAGCAGCAGCTTCTTGGGCTGGAACCGCAGCACCTGGCGGCAGATTTCGGATCCGATCGAGCCGCCCGCGCCCGTCACCATCACCGTGCGGCCTTCGATGAGGACGCGGATGGCGGTATCGTCGAGTTTCACCGGCTCGCGGCGGAGGAGGTCTTTGATCTCCACCGGACGCAACCGAACGTGCGACAGGTCGCCCTGGCCGTTGAGAAGCTCGTCGATGCCCGGCAGCACCTTCACGGCGGCGCCGGCATGCTCGCAGTCTTCCAGCAGTTTGCGGAAGCGTTTGCCCGTGAGCAGCCCCGATTGCACCACGACCTCATCCGCACGCCGCCGCACCACCTCGGACACAACCGAGTCGATCGGCCCCAGTACCTCGCAGCCGGCCAATCGCGTGTGCTTGAGCTCGGGGTCGTCGTCGAGGAACCCGGCGATCATGTAGGGGCTGCTCGAGCCCGAAGAGAGATTCCTGGCGATCATTTCGCCCGATGCGTTCGCACCGACGATGATCGCCGTTGTGACATCCTGCCCCGACCAGAGCGGCTTGAGTTCCTCTCGGATGCTCCGCCAGAGCATCCGCATCCCGCCCACCAGCATGATGGTGGTGCCCCAGTCGAGCAGGATCACGCCTTGGCGCACCCGCGGAATCCCGATCAGCCCCGTGGAGAGCACGAAGCTGTTCGCCGCGGCGAACAGCAGCATCGCGAGCGTGGATGCCCAGACGAGGCTTGTGAGATCGCCAAACGCAACGCGGCCCCATGACACGTGGCAGAGGCCAACGAGATAGAAGATCGCAACCTTTGCCACCACGACGCCCGCGACGGTGGTGAGATAGACGTTGAGCCACGACGGCTGGACCTTGAAGTCGTACAGCGTGAACCACGCGAGGAAATAGGCCAGCGCGAAGAGCAACGCATGGACGACGGCGAGCCTCATCACCCGGCGGTTGATCCGGCGCAGCGTGATCGGAGACTTTGGACTCGGGATATTCATGGGGCCTTTATGCCTGACGTCACAGCCGTTCCAGATCCACGTCTTCCAGTTCGATCGAGGCACCCTGGTTTAGGAAGTGCACCGCCACCACGAGCCGCTGTTCGCCCTTGCGGCCAACCACGGTGCCCTCCATGCCCCTCAGCGGCCCGCTCCTCACCCGTACCACCTGCCCCGGCTCGAGCCGCGCTTCGGGCGTGAGCGGCTTGTCGATGTCGATGAGTCGCTTGATGCCCCGAAGGTCATGCTCAAGCATTCGCTCGTCGGGAACGGAAAGCCAGCGGGAGATCGTGTTCGTGCCCAAGGCCGCGCGCCGCTGCTCATCGTCAACGAGGGAAAACACGTAGCCTGGGAAGAGCGGAACGTAGGACGTGCGGACACGGCC
>Ga0114977_10003428_pt1 | contig 10184 bp, 4 predicted proteins | sample S_130805_MF_Meta_FD_87026 | JGI IMG/M metagenome (GOLD analysis project Ga0114977, IMG submission 87026) | Freshwater microbial communities from Lake Simoncouche, Canada to study carbon cycling - S_130805_MF_MetaG | ecosystem: Environmental > Aquatic > Freshwater > Lake | place: Lake...
CCGAGCGAGGTCCTTGGGGATCAGTTACATTCTTACGGGAATAAACTTCATACCAATCAGCAACCCATTCCCACGCGTTACCGTGCATATCGTAGAGCCCCCAATCGTTTGGTCGTTTGAGGCCGACAGGATGAGTTTGTCCGTCTCCGTTTTTGTCGAACCAAGCGTATTGGCGAAGCAATTGAGTATCATCGCCGAAGCAAAACGCCGCTGGGCTTCCAGCGCGACAAGCGTACTCCCATTGAGCTTCGGTTGGTAAACGATAGATCCGTCCCGCTTTTTTTTCCTCAGGCAAGCCTGAGAGCTGCTTGCAGAATTCAGCGGCATCGGTCCAACTTAGAGCAACAGGGTAATTGGAAGGGTCGATTTTTTTATCCCGCGGAAATTGGTTAGGGTTGGTACCCATTACTTCTTCGTATTGCGATTGTGTAACTTCGAACTGACCAATGTAAAAATCTCGGGAGAGAGTGACTTGGTGCTGTGGTTCATCCAGATCGGCGCCGCGGTCGGTTGCAGCTGAACCCATATCGAAGGTCCCTTTTGGGATCAGCACCATTTTCATCCCGATGCTGTTGGTGATCTCCTTTGGGGACTGGGCGCGCACCTGGCAACTAACATGCATCATCCCAAAAAGGATCAAAGTTAATAAAAATATTGAGTTTGGACGTGGCATCGCTGATTGTTTCCTTTTTCCGTGGCTTGATTGAAAGCACTTTCTAACGATCCGAAATTGTAGCGTAAATGGCGATAACATCGCAGAATCAACACGCTCTCTCACGAAACCACCTCCACCATCATCTTCTTCGCCCCTGCCGCCCTTGCAAAATCATCCTCAGTAACCAGCAAGTAGCTCTGCTGAGCGATCCTTGGTGAGTTGCCCAGCCAGGAACAGACCACATGCAGCGGGGACTCGCGTTGGAGTTCGGTTTGTCTGCTAGCTCGCATCGAATGGAACAATCGTGGCAAATCCGAGACTCCAGTGCGGCAGTCGCGACAACTACTGGCAGTCGAGCGGGAATCGTAAAGCAGGCTAAGTGCACCGCTTGGTGTACTTCCCCATGATTGCTTTTGTTATCGGTCGAAGTATAAGATACCGCAACCACAGAACTGTTCACGTAATTAGCGGAAGGTTGTCCTCAAAGTGAAGCTTAAGGATGAGTTACTAAAAATCGTTGTGAATCTTGATAAAGCAGGAATCGATTACGCCCTATGTGGTGGACTGGCCGTCGCGGTCCATGGTCATCCACGCATGACAAAGGATATTGATATCCTGATCCGTTCAGAATCACTTGAGGCGGCCAAAGTCGCATTGGCTGATATTGAGTATGACCTTGAATCAGGTCTTTTTCGTTTCAACCCAAAGACTGATCAAGAAAGTCAAATGTATCGGGTTTCACGCGCCGAAGGCAATGACTTAGTCACATTGGATTTGATGCTCGTTGCACCTGTTTTCGAATCAGTGTGGAATGACCGAGAGACTGTCTCGCTTGGAGAGATTATGATCAAGGTTGTCTCAAAGAAGGGACTGATTACCATGAAAAGTGTTGCGGCAAGACCACAAGATATTGCCGATATTGCTGCATTGCAACGGTTGGATGATGAACAATGAATAATGAAAAAGTTCCCGATGCGGATACGTTGAAGTCGCGATCAAGAGGTATTAGCCAAGATATGTCTCCAGATGCAATCAATCGACGACTCGATATCGTTGATGAACTTCGTGAGTTTGCAATTGAACTGCGTGATTCGACGCGTCATGGGCCTCTCGGAAAGACTTTGATGACTGCTGATACCTATGACAACTAGTACCAAAACAGATGCTCCCACTAGGTCTTCTTCGATCTCCGTGAACTCTGTGTCTCCGTGTTTCCAAAGTCCGCGCAAGATAGGCTGCTTGGTCTGTGGCTCTTTTTTGAAACACAGAGTCACAGAGACACAGAGAGATCGACCTCCGTGGGCTCTGTGTCTCCGTGTTTCCAAAGTCCGCGCAAGAAAGGCTGCTTGGTCTGTGGCTCTTTATTGAAACACAGAGTCACAGAGACACAGAGAGATCGATCTCCGTGTACTCTGTGTCTCCGTGTTTCCTAAGTCCGCGCAAGAAAGGCTGCTTGGTCTGTGGCTCTTTATTGAATGAACATGGCCGCAAGTGACTCATCAGGCGATCACTTCACGAATCACTCTACAATCGCCATCGATCTGAGTTAATCGCTGCTGCAGTCCTTGGAAGTAATAGGTCAACTGAGTGTGGTCGATGCCCAACAGATGCAGAATCGTGGCGTGTAAGTCACGAACTTGGACGCGATCCTCCACTGCTCGGAAGCCGAATTCATCCGTTGCACCGTAAACTGTCCCACCACGGACTCCTCCGCCAGCCATCCAAACAGTGTAGCCATAGGGATTGTGATCGCGTCCGGCCGAACCTTCGGATGTTGGCGTACGACCAAATTCTCCACCCCAAATCACGAGGGTGGAATCGAGTAAGCCCCGTGCCTTCAAATCGGCAATCAATCCCGCAATCGGTTTATCAATCTGCTTGCCATTTCGAACATGTTTTGCGTCGTTCTCACCATGGGTATCCCATCCATCGCTACCACCTCCATGGTATAGCTGAACGAAACGGACTCCCCGTTCAACGAGACGGCGAGCATTCAGGCACTGTGTACCGAAAGATCGTGTTTCTTCTTGGTCGAGTCCATATAGAGCTTTGGTCATGTCTGTTTCCTGGCTCAGGTCCACCGCTTCTGGTGCAGTCGATTGCATGCGATATGCCAGTTCATACGCTGCGATGCGAGATTCTAAAGCGCTCTCATGGCTATTGGCTTGGTGAAATCTACGATTGAGTGTTTGGGAGAAATCCAGGATTCTTCGTTGATCGGAGTCACGCAGACTCTCAGGCGGATCCAGATATAGAATCGGCGCTCCAACATTGCGTAGTTCCGTTGCTGAATGGACTGCTGGTAGAAATCCATTGCCGTAGGTTACCGGACCTCCTTTCAGTGGACCATCGCGCATGACTACATAGCCCGGTAGCTCTTCAGACTCCGATCCTAGGCCATAGGTCGTCCATGATCCTAAACTTGGACGACCCATTTGGCTCGAGCCGGTGTGAGAAAGATAAAGCGCAGGTGCATGGTTGAATTCGGTGTGGTAGCAACTTCGTATAACCGCGAGTTCGTCAGCGACGTTCGGAAGATGTTCGAATAGATCTGACATCTCGATTCCAGACTCACCGCATCGACGAAAGTTTCGATGACTCGGTAGCAACTTCGCTTCGCTGGCTTTCGTGAATTCGAGATCCAGATTAGCAAAGCTAGGAGGAAGCGTCTTACCCGCGTATTGTAGCAGCGATGGCTTAGGGTCAAACGTATCGACCTGGCTGGGGCCACCATGCATGAATAAAGAAATAACCGCTTTCGCTTTGGCTCGATGATGCGTGGCTCGTTGATGTTTGGATTGAGGTGAATGAGGATTCTCCGATCCCAAACAACGTCCATTTAAATCAAGAAAAGCCAAGGCACCGATCCCCATCCCTGCATGCGCGAGCATTGCTCGTCGATTCAAGTCCTGGTTACGAATCATCTGTGTGTGGTTTTGCATTTAGTTCGCGCTAATAAACTCGGAAGTATTGAAGATTGCTAGACACAAGTCGGAAAGTGCGCGTTCCGGAAAGTCAGCAATCCCTTTCGCTTGGTAACTTGATCGCGATTGGATGAGAAATTCGTGAGTGGCCTGACGTTCCTCATCCGAGATCTCGCGACTGTACGCTAATCGCCACGCTAATTCAATTTGCATATTTTCATTTTCCCCTGCTTCGCGAATCAGTCGCTTGCTCATGGCAAAGGCCTGTTGTGCAACCAGCGCGTTGTTCATCATTGTGAGGGATTGTGCCGGAACGGTGGTCGTTTGGCGTGTTGGACAACTGACGCTATTGTTTGGCGGATCAAATGCTTCAAAAAATGGGAACCGAAAGGAACGGCGATTCAAAATGTAAATAGCGCGACGGTTTTGCTCTTTGGTCACCGGCCACTTCTTAGCTGTGTTCTGCTCGATATCGTAAATCCCGAGCAATTCTTCTTCGGATAGTGCAGGTACAAATGGAGCTCCGAAGGACTGCAAATCCAATGTTCCCGCGGCGGCATGTAAGTGATCCCAAACTTCCTCAGCGGATAATCGCCGCGTGGGAAAACTCGACAATAATTTGTTTTCCGGGTCTGTCTGCATGGCTTTTGCGGATCGCTGAACTGATTGTTGGTAAGTTGCGGAGAGAAGTATCTGGCGGTGCAAGTGTTTTAAGTTCCAACCGCTCTCGCGAAAATCATCAGCTAACCAATCAAGCAGATCTGGGTGGGTGGGAGAGGCTCCTTTCAGTCCTAGATCATTTGGAGTTGCAACGATGCCCCGTCCAAAGTGCCATTGCCAAACGCGATTGACAAAACTCCTAGTTGTCAGCGGATTGGAGGGCGAGACCAACCATTTCGCCAATTGTGCGCGGCGCTGAAGATTCTCGTTACTTGCGTTAGGAAGCTCCCCGCCATCAGGGAAAAAAGATGGTATCGATGGTGCAATCAAGCCTCGCGGCTTTGACAGTTCACCGCGTCCTAGGAGACGGATCGGCGTTGGACTCGATGCATGCTTTAGAATCCGATAGTGATTTCGCTCCCCCCTACCCCACCCTTTCTTGTTCGTGTTGCGATCCCAAGTTTCGCTTGCGGCAAAAATCGCTTCTAGGCCGAAATAATCACGTTGGCTGATCGGATCGTACTTGTGATTATGACAATTTGCGCATCCAACGGTCAAACTCAACATCGACTCCCCGAAAGTTGAGACTTGGTCGGTGCGCCGCACATACTCCAGCATTTCAGGGAAGCTATCGAGGGCGTTTTGCCATGGTCCAAGCGTCCAAATCGCCACGGCATCCGACATCTCCTCCGGTTGTTCTGGCCAAAGTTCATCTCCGGCAACCTGTTCCATCAGAAAGCGATCAATCGGTTTATTGGAAGCAATGCTATGAATGACATAGTCTCGATAACGCCACGCTTGGTCGTAAAGTATGTCCGTTTCGAATCCACCCGAATCTGCATATCGAACCACATCCAGCCAGTGTCTTGCCCAACGTTCAGCGTATGCATTCGTCCCCAGCAACTCTTCTACGAGACTCTGGTAGGCATCGGGCCGTGTGTCCGTGATGAAGGCTTGAATCTGATCGGGTGTTGGTGGCAGTCCAGTCAAATCAAAACAAACTCGCCTTATCAATTCGTGCCGGCTAGCAACTTGCGCGTGATCAAGCTCTCCTTTTTCGTGTTCCGAGGCAATAAACTGATCGACCGGTGTTTGGATCCAGTTCGTATTCGAGGATTTGCTGAGCGTCGGCAAGGAAGGTCGTTGAAGTGGTTGGAACGCCCAATGCGCTCTGAAGTTATCCGTGCGAGGGTCCGCTTCTTCCTCGCTTGCAGGCCACACAGCACCTTGATCTATCCAAGCGCGGATCAATCCGATTTCCTCCGGCGACATCGTATCGCGATCCGGGGGCATCACCTGGTCTGGATCGATGCGAGCAATTCGATGTATTAAGGCACTAGATACACTATTGCCAGCGAGGATTCCCGGCCCACTCTCTCCACCTTCGAGAGCTTGTGCTCGCGTTGCCATCGAAAAACCACCTTGATCGAGCCCTGGACCGTGGCAGTCGAAGCAGTACTTCTTGAACAGGGGCTTGATGTCGTTCGCGAAATTTACGTCTCGATCAGCGGCCGAGGGGAGTCGGGGCGCAACCTTGATTGCATCGTAGTGTGAACGAACCGTTTCCTCGCTGATCACGTCTGTGTAGATCGCAACTGCTGTCAGGGCGCCACGGAAGTTTCGGCCCCCTTTCTCAACGCTTTCTCCGCCGAGTTGTATCGGTCGACTATTGGTGATCGAACCCGCATTATCTTTTGCACGGTCGGCAAGTTTACCATCGACATATAACACGTTGTCGCCTGAATCGCTGCGAGTCCAGACCAAGTGATGGTATCGTCCATCGTTGAGCCCCGGAGGGGATGCAAGCACTACATCTCCTCCGCCGGAGGGACCAACGCCAATGAGAATACGCCCTTCGTTAACTCCATCGTTTAAGCTACCACCGATGATACCCCAATCACTCGAGGCCCAACCGCTGGTAAATTTGCTTACCAGAGTCGCGCTGCCTGGCCAGTACTTCGCATCCCAATCTTGATCGCTTCGAAACCAGAATTCGACTGTCAGGTTCTGATCTTCAAGCTCGTTCGAACCTTCTAGTTCGACCAGATTCATGCCGTCAAACATAGCTACCTTGCTAGGAATATCTTCGAGCTTGTCGATAAACTCAACGCCACTGGTCGGCACGGCTCTCCAAGGCTTTCCACTCCGAGGCAGTTTGCTTTGAAGCTCGTTGGCTTCTGATCTGTTACTATCGAGCGGAAGGAAATAGCAAATCGGTTGGCTGGCACGCAGATCATCATTGGCATGCAATTGGCGAATCTGCAACTCGCACGTTGTAGCCATTATTAACACGAGATACAGGAAACCGTTTTTCATTCGCAATCGTTTCATTTGAAGTCACCACTGAAGCCTTCAAGTCTGGTTTTTGGGACAATCAGTATCGAGCTTCATTGTAGGAATTTCTAGGTCGAACTCGAGCTTCCAATAATTTAGTGGATCGTCATGTTTTGGAAGCTTCGCAAGATCAGTAGGGGGCATTATGGGGAGCATCGCCACACCATCGACAAGCATGCCAGGAGTGATTTGGCTTGGATGTGATATGTTGTTATTTCCCATTGGTTGAGGATTTGGTACCGGAATTTAGTGGCACCCGACAGATTTTTCGGGATTCTGCGATTTCTCGGTACTAATCCACATTTTTCTGCGCCATATGGATTCAAAGGTTGCGTTAGTTGCGCACTTCCCAGAGAACCGTTCACGGGCATTATCGACGAAGTCGCTTACTACGATTTTGCGCTAACGCCTAGTGAAATCTCATCCCATTCCGAGCGATCCATGAAAGGGTTACCATATTATGATCATCAGTCCGAACTGTTAAGCCAAGATCGATGGAAGGCGATTGCTATTGTCCGCGCCGGATCGACGCGGGTTTTCGACGTAACCACAGACAATCTACCCACCGAGAATTAGAACTCGCTGAGCAACCTTGTCTTCCCGCGTTGGGTTTTGGTCCATCACCTTCGCATAGCTCGCGAGTATCCCCCCAACAAACACCTACCTGATGCAAGTTTGAATCATGATACGAAAACTGGCGGTTGTGCTGACAATGTATCTGCTTGGCTCTGAAGTGAGCATTGCGGGTGAGCAGATCGATTTCGGTCGAGATGTATTGCCGATTCTTTCCGAGAATTGTTTCTATTGCCATGGCCAGGATGGGAGTCATCGCGAAGCGGATTTGAGATTGGATCAGCGAGAGGCGGCTATAGCCGGTGGAGCTATCACTCCGGGTGACTTAGCTGAGAGTTCGCTCTGGGCGCGAATTTCCAGCGATGATCCCTCGACGCAGATGCCTCCGCCGCGATCGAATCGAAAACTTGATCAACGTCAAAGGGAGATCTTAGCCGAGTGGATCAAGCAAGGGGCCGAGTATCGTGCCCACTGGTCTTTTGTTCCAGCCACAAGGCCTCCAGTGCCGGCCGTCGCTCAGCAAGCAACGGTCCGCAACGAGATCGATCACTTTATTGTTGAGCGACTTGAACGTAAGGGACTGGCGCATGAGGGACTGGCGCAATCAATATCGGCGGACCCTGAAAAACTTCTCAGACGCGTAAGCTTGGACCTGACGGGCTTTCCGCCAAGCGAGTTGGAGCTCGACTCATTTTTGAAAGATCCGAGCGAAGCGTCGTATCGTGAAGTTGTTGAACGCCTTTTGAACTCGCCGCGATTCGGGGAACGCATGGCCTGGGATTGGCTTGATGCTGCTCGATATGCCGACACGAACGGGTATCAAGGTGATCCGACTCGATCTATGTGGTACTGGCGAGATTGGGTTATCAAGGCGTTGAATGAAAACATGCCCTTTGACCGATTCACTCGCGAACAAATAGCAGGCGACCTGTTGGCAAATCCTACTGTCGCGCAGTTGATCGCTACTGGTTTTCATCGCAATCACATGATCAATGGTGAAGGTGGACGAATTGCAGAAGAGTCCCGTATCGAATATGTCCAGGATCGTGTGGAAACGACCGGAACGGTCTGGATGGGACTGACCCTTACCTGTTGCCGATGCCACGATCACAAATACGATCCGTTTTCGCAAAAACAGTACTACGAATTAGCCGCATACTTCAATTCGATTGATGAGAGCGGTGCGAATGACGCTGGCGGTCTGGCGAATCCCGTCCAGTCGATTGCGACTTCTGAGCAGAAGGCTCTGTTGGACCAGTACAGTGCTACGGAACAGCAGCGGCGTCGGGAACGCGATGAAGTAGAACGCAAGCTCATAGATCGGCAAGCTGACTGGGAAGCACAGTATCTTGCTCGCCAGCCGTCGTCACCTGAATGGGAGGTTCCGACGCAGATGGTTTTCGATTCGGAACAAGGAACGGAGCTGGTCCAGGATGGAGATACGATCGTCGCTCGTGGAGCATCGCCTCTGAGCGATACTTACGAAATTCGGTTCGCTACAAATGCATCTGGAGTTACTGCTGTCCGCATTGAGTGTTTGCCCGATCCAAACCTTGTGAACTCAGGTCCGGGGCGTGCTGATAATGGAAACTTTGTGTTGAGCGAAGTTGAGGTGGTTGTGGCAGGAAAGCCCATCGCATGGCGATCGGCGAGCGCGGCTTACTCACAGGGTGGTTGGATGGCATCGGGGGCCATTGATGGAAAACGTGAGACAGGTTGGGCGATCGCTTCGGAGTTTGGCAAAACGCATCCACTTCTTTTAATTGCTGATCAAGCTTGGATGGGTTCGGGAGACGATCAAGTAACGTTGCGTTTGCGGTTTGATTACGGTCGGCAGCATACACTGGGGCGATTTCGTATTGCGTTGACGCGACGGCATCCATCGGACTTGGTCCCAGCACCCGAGAAAGTACAGCAAGCGTTTTCCAAGCCAGTGGAGACTCGAAGTGATGCCGAGAAGGGAGAAATCCGGAAGTACTTTCTTGGTTCACAAGACGAGTATGTGGCTGCGAACAATGCCTGGGAGAAATCTCGCAACGAGCGCAATCAGTTGGAGCGAAGTTTACCGAAAACGATGGTGATGCGAGAGCGAGCAACACCGCGCGAGACGTTTGTTCTGGCCAAAGGGGCTTATAACGCTCCGCTAGATAAAGTGTCCCATGGTGTTCTCGAAAACCTTTTACCTGTCGAGTCGAACTTGGTCCAAAACCGATTGCAGTTGGCAGATTGGTTGCTCGATCCTCGCCATCCATTGACAGCTCGCGTGGCTGTAAATCGTTACTGGCAGATGCTGTTCGGAACGGGTTTGGTAGCCACTTCGGAAGACTTTGGTTTGCAAGGCGAACAGCCAAGCCATCCGGAGTTGTTGGATTGGTTGGCTGTCGAGTTTCGCGAAAGCGGTTGGAATGTGAAGGAGTTGATTCGATTGATTGTGACGAGTCACACGTATCGCCAGTCTTCGGTGGTAACACCGCAGGCGTTGGAGCTAGATCCAAAGAACAGGTTGTTAGCTCGAGGGCCAAGGATGCGATTACCAAGTTGGATGTTGCGTGACCAAGCTTTATACATCAGTGGTTTGCTTGTTGAGAACGTAGGGGGACCTCCGGTGAAGGGATATCAGCCTCCTGGGATTTGGGAAGACGCGACCTTCGGCCAGATTCGCTACGAGCAAGATCATGGCGAAGCTCTTTACCGTAGAAGTTTGTATACCTTTTGGAGACGCATTGTTGCTCCTCCGATGTTCTTCGACTCAGCAAATCGGCAAAACTGTTCGGTCAAATCGGTCAACACGAATACGCCACTTCATGCATTAGTGACATTGAATGATGTTACCTTTGCTGAAGCGAGCCGCGCATGGGCGCAGAGGATGTTGCTTGTCGAAGAAGAAACAACCGATGCTAAGCGTCTTCAAACGATGTGGCGGTCGGCAACCGGAAGAGTGGCTCTCGATCACGAATTAGCGATTCTTGAAGCTCGGCTGAATAAGTTGCGAGCTTACTACTCGGTGCATGCGGATGAGGCGATGGGCTTGATACAAG
>Ga0114977_10003436_pt1 | contig 10172 bp, 21 predicted proteins | sample S_130805_MF_Meta_FD_87026 | JGI IMG/M metagenome (GOLD analysis project Ga0114977, IMG submission 87026) | Freshwater microbial communities from Lake Simoncouche, Canada to study carbon cycling - S_130805_MF_MetaG | ecosystem: Environmental > Aquatic > Freshwater > Lake | place: Lake...
AATTTATTCAGAGAGAGCACAAATTAACTAACAGAAGAGTTGGAGGCCCGAAAGGGCTTCCTTATCTTTAGTCATCAAAATCAAAAGGGCGGTTACCTCAAAAGGGAGTACCGGAGAAATCAGACGTAAGCTGTTCCACATTTTTTAGTGTATAAAATATATCTTTCCAGATAGTTGGAAGTATGATATATAGTTCATATCTTTATGTATCTAAATTAAAATTATGAAGATTGAATCTACTCTCTCCAGCATCGCTAAGGAAGTCTTCGCGGCTAGTAATGTCTCAGATGCTAAACGTATCTTTATTGATTACGTTTCTAATTCTCATATTAAAGAATCCGATAAGGCTAAAATGCTTATAGAAGCTTCTAAGATGTCTAGCCTGCTTCAGCTGCATCGCTACACAGCGAATGCTCTATTGAAGTATGAGGGCCTCGGCCTCTAGGATACAATTCAATTGTATTCTATGGTATATATGTATGGGGTACCTATGTTAGGATACCTCAATCTCTTGATTATACACCTCACCGGCTTTAGTTACTAGTTGTGCACGTCGTCTTTCGGCAGACTCTTTAGACATTCCCTTACCCATGGCCTTGACCGTGAAATGCTCATCATAGTCCTTTCCAGCACCTTTAATGTCTTGGGCTAGTTCTTTCGCTCCTCCTCCTACAGATTTTGAATTAACATATGTTCTTATTCCAGATAAGATGTTATCCTCCGAGTAGGTAGACGATACCATAAAATGCTTTCTGCCGTTCTTAGTATTCGTAATCTCAAATACTGAATATCCTTTTGCCATAGCTTGCGTGTTTGCTGGATACAATTCAATTGTATTCTACATATAAATAGACAGTACTATAAAGATACGAACCCTTTTGCAGGCCGCCAACCCTAATAATAAAGTTGCTCGTATGGGGTTTATTTCGTATCGAAGGTCGATATCGATATATACTCGAATCGAAACAAAAAGTTGTTAATGTGACACAAAAAAAACAGACTATAGATATTCTCTACCGATCTTCTATGGCCGTTAGATTTTTACTACTTCAACAGTACTTATAATAGTCTTTTACTATACACTCTTAATTATTCCCCTACACTACCATGTAATCTATGCTACTAGGTATGATACGGTACTATGGATCACCTACTACCGATGTTGTATTATCGTATTAGTTCCTTCTATTATAAAGGCAATTGCCATGCCTACATAGAAGCTATCTGTTATTTTTAGTATAGGTCCTATAGCCATTACAACCAAGCCTGTTATGAGTACCTTTAATGCTCTACTATTCATATGTCTTTATTTACCTGATTTTTCTCTTATCCATTTATACATAAAGTTTATATCTCCTATCTCTTTATCTATCGTAGCTGGGTCTTGAGGACTTACTTCCTCTCTTATCATCTTATCTGTATATCTCTTTATAGAAACTCTATGATATATCTCTTCTACCATAGTCGGTGCATCACATTGATCTAAATACGTGTGAATTACAAATTCAGTAAAAGGTGATAGATTGCCGAGTACCTCTCTTTGTTCAGGTGTTAGAAACTCTCTACGTTCTTGCCATATTAGTTCTCTCATATATCTTACTTAACTGTATAATTTATCATTTTCATCTGCTTCCATGATGTCTACTATATGCTTCTTCTGTTCTTCTTTACTTGGGAATTCGTATACGATATAAGCACCTCTATCTGTCTGTCCAACTCTAGAAGGCTTAGGGAATTCCCCTAGCATCTTAAGCGTATCCTGCATATAGACTAGTATCATACTAACTTATTAACTCATCAATATTAATTCCATGCTCTTCAAGAAGCTCGTGAATCCTATCAAATACTAAGTTCACAGTCTCCCAATCCTTCATATTTTTATCTTCTATTTTATACATAAGCGATTTTCTTTCATTAGAAATCAATTGAAATATAAATGAAGCCATATCTACTGATTTAATAGCTCGTAGATGAGCTTGTTGATCATAAGGATCGTCTAAGTTAAACTCTAGTATTGCTTTCATATTACTCTGCTTTTAAATTATCTGGAATTTGAGGACACTCCTTATACTCCCACCACTCCGATCCATCATACTCACCTCTCTCATACCAAGTATTCTCTTTTGCTAGCCATATCGTACCAAATAGCTCTTGACCTCCGTATCCGTTATCGTATTCAAAGTCTAACTTATGTAAGAACTCTTCATACTCACCTATAGAATATCCCTCTCTTAATGTAATCGGAGCTGACTCTACATACTGGTCATTATCGTCCCAATAACTACTCCTCTGACTCTTAATGGTCGCGCATTTTATAGAGGTAGACTTACCTTTCTTCTGTAGATGCATTAGATGCTCTAATAACTCCTCTTTAGCATTTCTCATATTACTTACGTTTAAATTTAATCTTATTTAATAACATCATAGGCACTGCCATCCACGCAATGCACATGGCTGGAAATAGCTTTGCAATAAATTCGAGTAGTGTAAAGTACTCACCATGGTCATCACTAGCAAATCTACTTGAGGGATTCTTTACAAGCCACATAGCCCCATAGATGGTTGTCGCGATCCAATAGATTGTAAGGATTGTAATCATAACTTTTATTTTTTCGGGTCTGTTAAGAATATTTTTAACGTTCTACCTTCGTCTTGTATAGACGCCTCTACCTTTACTCCGTATTCTACTACATATCTACCTCTCTTCTTAGAAGAATGGTCTATTACTTCGAACCTGGTAACGCCTTTTAATATCATCTCTAGTAAATCTTGATCTTTCATAACTTTTATTGTTTATATCATAAAGATAGGTTAAATATATCTAATAAACAACTCTATTTATATATAAATGTCTATGATCTGGTGCTTTGGCGATTCTAACACAGAAGGGTATAATCTTGAGTATCAATGGGTTAAGGACTATACCAAGTATAAAGGTTATATTCCTAAATGGTGGACGGAAGTTCTATCCGATAGATTAGGTCAACCTCTTACCAATAGAGGTAAAGGAGGCTCGGATAACTATACTATTCTAGACTCTATTATTAAAGAGATACCTAATATACGACCTAACGATACTCTAATTATTAATTGGTCCTCTATCCTACGCAGTAGGGCGGTATTGAATAATGAATTGATCTCTTTACATATCGGAGGCTTTCCTGATATACCTAACCTTAGTAATGAGTCTATTCAACAGATGCTCGTCAATAGAGACTCTGAGAGATTTGTAGAAGAAGTGTTGGGTTGGGGTAGGCTGATACAACATAGCTTTAAAGATTGTAAGATAATCTTTTGGTCTAGCTTTCCTGAATTTAGAGGTAAGGTCGCGATTGATAATACTTGCTTACATAACACCCCTAATTCTATTTACTCTATTAACGATGAAACGAATAATAAAATCGTAGATGGACATCCATCCGAAACAGGATGTGAATTGCTTGCTGCTTTGTTTTATATCTCTCTAACGCCAAAGAAGAGCTTAGTCTAACTTATATATAGTTATTTTTGAGGATCAGGCCTCGCGATGTATCCGGATTACCTCTAACGTGTAGCTGAGTAAGGACCATGGTGCGGGGTAGCCTGTATACGCCCTTCCGTTATTATCGATTATAGTTATGGAGGTCGGAGTCCATATTAAGTCTTTTGATGTCATTAGCCTAAATTAAAGGGATCGATATCATCATTATTGTCCTTCAAATACTTGAGAGCCAAGACAGTCAAGATAATAAAACCCAGGGCTGTGAAGCAGTTTATTAACATAAAATATATATATGAGTGATCGCGACGCCCCTTAGTGCTTATGCGGCGCCCCAAACTTTTCGTGCTCTACTATAGGATCCTTTTTCACCTTTATCTCCAACTCCTTCTTATAGTTGTAATCGGCTACCATCCCTACAAGTGCATCGTTAATCATATCAATTTTATGCTCAACTAACATCTTAGCATAGCCTCTATAATCGATAAATGCCTTAGACATATTACCTTCATCGTCTATTAGCCTTAATTCTATTTTACTTAACATAGTTTATAGTTTTATTTCCAATGATTGTTTTGTTTCTCCCACCAAAAGGTTAAATCGTTTAAAGTATCGTTATAGTACTCTGCTACATAGTTAGATTTAAAAGCAGATTCTATATTCTCATACAAGGTTGTTGTTATGATCTCATTATCTAACTCTAACGACTCTCTTATTAACTTTATTAAAGTCTTATAATTAGATCCTCTAATCACTCCTGCCTCTACTAAAATGATACTCTTAACTCCTATAGCATGTCTATGTAATGAAAACATTGAACAGGCTTCATTAACAAACCTCGTATCCCATTGCTGGTCTGGATATGGAACATCTACTCCAAACCCTTCTGCTATCTCTCCTTCGTGAGTTAATTCATGTCTTATAATCTGTCCGGCAATAGAGGAGTAGTCTGTTGATACAGTTACTACTATGCTATTACTAGCATTATAACCATCTCTCTTTAGAGCTTCTGCAATCGTTGTAATACACTCTAACTCTTTATTAAGTCCAACGTGTAGTTCTTCTCTCATATTAATATTCTTCGTGTCCTAGTCTTTTTAGTTCTTCTTTCATACTACCAAGTGTATAACCTGAGTTATACTTTGTATCAGGATCTAACTCTTTAATCTTCTCTGCAAGATCTGTTCTATAGCCTACTTCGTAGTATCTACTCTCAATAGCATCGGCTAAGTTCTGTACCTGCCTATCTCCTACAACCGATATCCTTAAATCATATACTTGCCATTTAGTCTTATAGTCCATTAGCATAATATATCCTGTAATCTTTTCTGTCAACTTACTTAAGAATCTATTTCTAACTCTTACTATAGAATTATCCATTCCAAATAAATGTAAGAACCTAAGAAACCATCTTGGACACCACCAAGGTTTAGCTTTATAATCCATAAAGATAACTAAAGGCTCCATTGCTTCAAAGATAGGTCCTGCTTCATTATAAGGAACTGAGCCTAAGTATTGATACTTTTCATAGAAGTTTCTAGGAAAGAATACCTTTCTAATATCCTCCCAAGTAATATCTCTCGTATGGATCATACCTTTCTTTCTACCTTTCCAAAATAAAAGACTCTGAAAGAAGTTTTTGACTCTTTCTTTAAACGGTACTGGTATGTAGAACTTACTCTTTTTCATTTCCAAAAGATTTGGATTGCTATAATAGTGACTCCTAATATAAGACATATTAACGTCTTCGTTGTAAAAGGTTCTTTAAAGAGGAAGTAACTAAGGGTAGTAAAGACAGTAATGCCTAATCCAAAGCCTATAAGTCTACTAGGCCATATCTCTCCGTCAAAGGCTGCTACAAATCTCTCTACCGATTTCATATAGAAGTATCCTACAGGAAGGCTCGTTAAGAGAAGTAACCAGAAGTATTTCTGATTCCAATTATACTTTATAGCTCCTTGGAACTGCATAAATGATCCTATCTGTCCGAGTAGTCCCCATACTATGCCGTAGAATAGATTCATTAAATAGTTCCTTTTCTTTTATCAAACTCTTCTTTAGTCTCTACACTAGTTATAACTGTATAGCGAGCTGGATATAGGCCTACCATTCTATCACTCATGGTGTCAGTATCAAAAGCTAGAAATAGAATACTATCTCCTTTAAATTCCATTTTATCAGCCCAAACGCCTCTCTCTAAATTCTCTTTGTCTTCTCTTAAGACGATTACTCTGTACAAATTCATATTTATTTTTTCTTTTTATTGTGGTAATATTTTCTTTTTGGTTTAGGTTCTATAACCTCTACCTGTTTATTGACTTCTACTTCATTAAATAGCCTATTATATTTTTCTGCATCAGCAGGATTTACATGCTTCCAAGCATACTCCTCTTCAGGCTCATTGAAGTCTTCATCTAATCCGTCGTACTCTTGCAATGCTTTAATAACTTTATCAAGCTTTGCTTCTATTCTATCTAACTGCTCTTTCATAATCTAAATAAAAGATCCGGAGTTAACCGGATCTTATTTTCTTCTACTTCGCCACTGCTTGGTAATGGTAGGTAGCAGTACCTTGAGCTGATACTTGAATACCGCCTACTAAGTTCCATCCTCTAGCTAATAAACTATTTACTTCGCTAATTAAAGTACTCATGTCTGTAAAGACTACCACTGCATACTGAGTGAATTTTTGATCTGCCATGTTATTTGTTTTTTCTTGTTAACATTATATAATAAATTTTTACGTGCGTTTTTGTTATATTACCCTGCATCTTTAATTTTAGTATTTCGGACTTATACTGATCTGTTGCTGGATACTTAGTATAGAGTAGATCTCTAAGCTCTTCGTACTGCTTTAATGTAAAGTCCCTGCATTCAGTTATACCGTTATACTTAGTAGTACAGTAGAACCCTTTACGGTATTGCTCCTTAAACCACTTCTCTGCTCTATCTGCTCTCTCTTCAGTTACCCACATAGACCAGATTGGCTTTATATTATAATCCTTACCTAATGGAATACCTTTCCAGCCAAGCTTTTCATGATGCTCTACACTATACCTTTCAAGTATATCGCTTGACATCGTCTTACCGAACTTGCATAATATTTCTGGACTACTCTTAAACATATCTAAATATAAGAACTCTATCTCAATCGTCCAACTATCTAATAAAGCAAAAGCCTGATTTCTCAAGCTCTTCTTTGTATAGTTTTAAGTTTATTTAACAAGTAAGGTATATGTAAGTCCTCCGATAATAATATAAGATGCTATCTTCTGGAATTTGTTTCTTATTTGCAGCTTCTTATAATTTAAGTTTAACATATCGTATTGCTTAGTCCATTCCGAAATTGCTTGATCTTTATTCCCTATAATAGCTCTATACCTACCTTCTTTATTTACAAATAAGGTAATAGTACTATCCTTCAAAGTGATACGAGATTCCTGTGTAGTTATAACGCTATCTTTAATTATTAATTCCTGCTTAGCTCCATCATAAGCAGCTAAATCTTTAGCTACGAAAGTGAGTACTGGTTGTGCTACTGGAAGAGGATTAGTAATAGTGTCTTTTGGATAGCGTTGATTTAAGTAGCTAACTATCTCTTGTTCTGTAAAGTTATCTATTTTATTCTTTTCTATCTCTACAAACTCCTTAACTTTAATTATTTTAGCTTTCTGATGTGTTATGTTATAAGTTAAGATACTATCTTTAACTTGTAACTCTGCTATCTTATAGCTATCTTCTTCATTCTCAGCAGTTAAAGAATCGTTTACTTGATTTAAGCTATCTAGCTTACCTTTAAAGCTAGCAGTTGCTTTAATATCTCCTAATGTGAATAATCCGTATCCTATAAAGGCTAGGGCTACTACGAGTATGATTTTTTTTACCATATTATTATTTTATTAATGTTAGTTATAAATAGTTGTATTTAGTCTTGTACTGCATCTCTCTTAATGTTACTACTCACTGTAGGTGTAGCAGGGTTAATAGCATATTTAACCATACCGTCGACCGTTCTTCTAAGCCATCCTCCTGAGATAGTTTTATCAGTCACTTCACTATAAATCTCTTGCTTTGATTCTGGATATTTCTTTCTATAAGTTTCGTAGTCTAGAACCTTTTCAATCTTTCCTATTAGAAAAGAATCTCCTACTCTAGGATTAGAGTCTCTTGTCGTATCGTACCATGTATCTTCTATTAATACGTACGCTCTGTTTGAATTTAAAAATAGTACTTCGTGTTTCATAACTGTTTATTATTTGTTTATACCTGAAGATAAGAACTTTATTTCAATTATATACCTGCTTCTTCAAATATTTTAAAATATTTTTCTTCTAGTACCTCGTAGTTCATTCTAAAGCTAGCAGGCATCTTCTTCCATACCTTAGGATTTCTAGCAGGAGAGTTATCTGGATGACACCAGCGTCTTGTAATGTATAAGTAATTATAGAATTGTACGTAAGCATTTGCTTTTCTAGTATAGATCTTTGTATCAATAGGGAGATTCCATTTCTTAATTAACTTAACAGATCTCTTCTCGTTATCTAATTCCATATCCCTAGTCTTAGCTAAAGCCTTTTCTATATTAGGAACTTCCTTACCATTTAACCATTCATCTACATTATCTATCTTATAGGTATCTTTCCATTCCTTACATTGATCTATCCATTGAGTAAGATGTGCATATTCATGTACTAAAGTCATTAACCAATTTGGGTCTTTCCTAGCTACAAATAACTCTTTGAGGTCATCTGGTTCACAATAGCCCACACATTTAATTTTTTCAGCAGGTGTACTTACAGTTCTTGTAGGCTTAAGTCTAAACTTAATTCCATGTGCTCGGCACTCAGACTTAACATACTTAATAAACTCCTGAACATTACTCATAACTCTAAAATATAAGAAGAAAAATTCAAGTTACCGAATAAAAAAGCCCCTTTCGGGGCTCTTATCTAAAAGTCGTATTGACCCATTGTCGCTTCTTTTGCCTTCTCTTCAATTTCCATCTTAAGGAAACTAACTGCCTCCGATGGATCGAATCCATCTGCTACTATCTGCTTGATAGCCATTTGAGTAACTTTATTAAATGTACTGTGTAGCTTCTCGCCTAAAGCTTTTTCTATTGATTCTTCTCCTTCCCACATCTCAGCCTTAGTCATTACTAAACCTGTTCTATTTCCTCCTAGGTTAGAAGGATTATGTTTTGGAGTCTTAGTTGGTTCGTTATAATGAGCAGGTCTTTCTGCAGGAACTTCTTCATCTTTTGCTTTTTTAATATTAAGATTCTCCATTATTTTTGGATCTTTTCCAGCCTCTCCTAATAAGCTAGCAATCTCTTTCTTAATAGTTTTATAAGACTCGATAAGTTCTTTTAATTGCTTTCTTTTGTCTGGAGATAATACTGCTACTCCGGTTAAACCTTGATCCTCATTAGCCATTATAGTCTGTCCTGTAGCTTGCAATGGAGGCATATGTAAACCTTCTTTTTGAGATTTCATATGAGCTACAGTATCATATACTCCATCAGAATGCCAGTTATTAACTATATAATCATATAAGTCCTTATCAGATTTTAAGCTTAAAGTGCTTATTGCGTGTGGAAAAAAATAATCTTGAGTTAAGAATCTGTCTCTATTTTGTACAAGGTACTTAGCAGCTGCCTGTAATTTAGGATTATCAGGTGCATCACCGTGACCTCCAAATTCGTTCAAACCTTCTTCCATTCCGTCTAATTCTTTTCCTAGAGCAGAGATATAATCAGAAGGCCAATCTTCATCAGCGTAACCGCCAATCAAGTTAGTTATTGCTACTTTAGAAATACCGTCTGCTGTCATCATTTCATTAGCATATTTAAATGCTGCTTTATGGAACATTTTTCTATCTTCTAATGCGAATCTCTGTAACTCTGGATGTGCTTGAGCTACTGCTTTAGCTAATGTATAAGGATCTTCATAGGTAGTTCCTTCTTTTATACCGCCTATATCTGCTATGTTAGGATCTGTATTAGCATACATTGCTTTTTCTTTTTCTGATACTCCTTTTAATTCTTTACCTATAGCAGTAATGTAATCAGATAACCAATCTTCAAAAGATCCGTATCCAGAGAGTAAATTACGTACTTGTACTTTATTCATACCTGCTTCTAGCATTTCATGTCCTGCCCAGCTAATGGCTTCGTTCTGAAACTCTTTAACTAGCTTATTAAATACTTTAGATAATTCTTGCTGATTAGGTTTCTTACTTCTAATATCCTGTATATACTGTTCATAAGCTGCTTGGTACGTATCATACAGCGGCTTTAATTCTGCACTATGCTTCTCAGCAACTACCTTAGCTACTGTATCTGGATCACGCATATGAGAACCGTCAGCATGTGCTTCTTCGTCTACTTCCTCTCTCTCAGCATTCTCTGCCTCTTCATCGTCCATCTCTGCTTTCTTTCTTCTCTTCTCTCTTTCTTCATCATCATCATCTTCAGGGCCATCGTCTTGAGGCTTAACTCCAGCTATCTCTTGAAGCTTCTTTATTTCATTCTCCCAGAATTCACCATCGTTAAAATCTCCTCCAGCCATATCGAAATCATCTCTTGGCTCTTCGTAATCAGCGTCAGTATCTGGTTCGTAATCATAATCATCAGCAGCAATACCTAAATCGTTTACAAATTCTGCTGCTGCTTCTGCTGCTGGCATGGTTCCGT
>Ga0114977_10003438_pt1 | contig 10167 bp, 7 predicted proteins | sample S_130805_MF_Meta_FD_87026 | JGI IMG/M metagenome (GOLD analysis project Ga0114977, IMG submission 87026) | Freshwater microbial communities from Lake Simoncouche, Canada to study carbon cycling - S_130805_MF_MetaG | ecosystem: Environmental > Aquatic > Freshwater > Lake | place: Lake...
CGTTCGAGGGCCGTGGCGACCTGCCGCTCGATGACGGTGGTGGGGCGTTGGTCGCTCATGATCCACGCCCCCCGCCGAGCATGTCATGCGGGGTCGCGAGGAAGTCGAAGAAGCTCGCCATCGGCCGGAACACGCCCACGCCATAGAGCAACACGGCGACGCCGGCGATCAGGCAGCCCACGACGGGCACGAGGCCACGCATCCGCCGCCGCCGGCGCTCGTCGAGGCTCCGCTCGAACATCGCCACGGCCCAGAGCTGCGCTGCCCGCGCGTCGTCGTCGGCCGGCGACTCGGCGGAGGCCACAAGGCCCGCGGCCGCGGGACGCTCGGCGAGGCCGAGGGCTGCGAGCAGGCTGGCCACGAGCCGATGCTTCTCGTCGGTGCCTCCGGCGCATGCGGAGAGCTCCGCAAGCAGGTCGCACTGCACGGCGGCGGCGAGGTGGCCCGTGTCGCGGCGGCTCTCACGGACGAGCCAGGCGACGAGCAACGCCAGCGCGAGCCCGCCGACTCCCGCGATCGCCAGTTCAATCGGCCCGAGAGTCGGCCACAGCGAGGGCGGCGCCGCGGGAGGCGGCTCGAGAAATGAATCCTCGACGCCGCGGATCAGCGGTCCGTTGGCGAGCGTGGACCAGACCAGGCCCGCGAGCGCGAGCACGAACACGGCTGCGGGATAGACCACGGCGAGCTGGATTCGCAGGCGGTCGTCGCGAAGCGTGGCGGCCGCCTCGCTGAGCACGCCGAGCAGCGCCTGCCCGTCGGCCCCGCGGTCGGTGGCGGCGGCGATCGCCTCGCGGACGGCCGGCAGGTCGGCGACGGACGCAGCCCGGCGGGTTCGTGGATGCGACATGGCGGTCGGGCGTCTGGGAATGGGGATGCACGGTCATCCCCCACAGAGAAGGACGGAGCCCTCGGGAGAACTTTTCCGAGGCTGTTTCCCGCCCCTTGTGGCACGTCCGGCTCGCGCGGGGCTCGGGTCGCCCGTGGCCGAGGCTGCCAACCTGGATGCCGCGTCAGTGGCCCGACCGGCACGTGGCGTAGAGAAAGTAGGCCGCCTCGTCCGGGCGGCGGCTGCTCGTCTCCTTCTCGGCCGTCACCTGGATCTCAGCGAAGGCCGCCGCCTCGAGCAGGCCCGTGAGTTCGTCCGGCGTGAAGTGATGGGTCATGTAGAGAACCTCGCCGCGGGCATCCCGGGAGAGGTAGGTGTGCCGCTCGCCGGTCAGGGGCAGGTCTGCGGCGTAGAGCCGCGCGTAGCCGGGATTGATCGCGTCGGAAACCCCCGAGGCCGAAAGGAAGAGACACCCGCCGGGGCGGAGCAAGGCGTGCGCATGGCGGAGCAGATCCGCCCTGTTTCGGCTCGTGCCGATGATCGAGATCACGAGCTGGCAGATCACCACGTCGAACGGTCCGCCGTCGAGTGATGGCGATGTCTCCTCGGTGAAGTCGGCCACCTCGAACCGGAGCGCGCGGCCGGCGGCGTCGGCCGGCACGGCGAGGTGCTGAGCGGCGCGAATCGCTTCGGGGTTGATGTCCACCCCGAGCACGGAGAAACCCTGCTCGAAGAGTCGCCGGCTCAGCTCTCCGCTGCCGCAGCCCACGTCGAGAAGCGCGAGCGGCCGACGTGCCTCCGCGGTTTGCATCTCGCGGAGCAACGCATCGAGGTGCGGCGTCGAGTGTTTGGTCGGAATCGCTGCGGCATCGAATCGCCGCCAGTCGTCGCGTGCGTCGCGCATCAGCCACCTGTATCCCTTCCGCAGACACGCCCGCCTCATGCGTCCCGCAGGTTTTCAGCCGCCGGGCAGCAGCCCCTTCGTGGACGTCGACGCGCGCCTCGTGAAATCACCGAACGTTCGTTCTTCGAGGAGAGGCGCAGCCCGCCGTCGCCATCGATGGAAGTTTTTATGCCAAATTGGTATTCAGTGTGGCCCTGGCGGTCAATCGCGCGATGCCATGCCATCCTGCCCGAAGAAAAACCAGCCCGCGTCGGACCAGGGTCCATCGGCCATGAGCATGCACCGCGTCGGAATCGTCGTTCCCCACACGCACTGGGACCGGGCGTGGTACCTGCCGTTCCAGGCCTATCGCCTGCGGCTCGTCGAGATGGTGGCCGACCTGCTCGACCTGCTCGAGTCGAACGCCCTGCCGAACTTCGTCCTCGATGGCCAGACGGTGATTCTCGAGGATCATCTCGCGATCCGGCCGCAGGACCGGCCGCGGATCCGCGGCCTCGTCGAGGCGGGACGACTGAAGCTGGGGCCGTGGTACACGATGCCGGATTGCTTCCTGGCCCGCCCCGAGTCGCTCATCCGCAACCTGCAGCGCGGCCTGAGCATCGCCGTCGAGCACGGGGGCGCTTCGCGGATCGGCTACGTGCCCGACTCGTTCGGGCACTTCGCCCAGCTGCCGCAGATCCTCGCCGGCTTCGGCATCGACTCCTTCCTGTTCATGCGCGGCATGCCCGTCGAGGTCCGCGATCGCCACGGGGCCATCTTCATGTGGCGTGCACCGGACGGGTCGGAGGTGCTGGCCACGTTTCTGCGGGAGGGCTATTTTCCGCTCGGGGCCCTCGGGCAGGAGAGTTTTCATGGGCGATACGACGGCCTGGCCGCGAGCCAGGAACGAGCCCGCGAGCGGTTGAGCGCGACGCTCGCGAGGGTCGTGCCCTTCCAGAAGCACCCGGTCGTGGTGCTGCCCGCCGGCGGGGATCATCTTCCCGCCCGCGGCGACCTGGCATCGCTGGTCGATGATCTCAACGCCAGCCAGCCCGACATCCGGCTCCGGTTCGGCAGCTTCGAGGACTACGTGGCCGAGCTTCGCGGGTCGGCGGAGCGGGAGCCGTTTGCGGTGTACCAGGGGGATCTCCTTGGCCAGGCCGATCATCCGCTGCTGCGGAACGTGCTCTCCTCGCGGATCGATCTGAAGATTCTCAACCACCGCGCGCAGTCGCTGCTCACCCGCGTGGTCGAGCCGCTGGCCGCGTGGTCGAGCGTGAGCGGCCTGCCGGGCGTCGAGCCGGCGCTGCTCCAGACGGCGTGGGATGCGCTGCTCAAGAACCATGCCCACGACGACATCTGCGGGTGCAGCGTGGACGACGTCCACCTCGACGACGTGCAGCGATACCACGAAGTGCTCGCGCTCGGGCACGAGATGATCAATCGGCAGATCGAACACCTCGTGCAGCTCCGCCTGCCGGCGGCAACGACTCCCCGCTCGGCCCGGGTGTTCGCCTTCAACCCGCACCCGTGGCCCGTGTCGGTGTCCTCCGCCGTTCGCATCCTCCTGCCCGACGAGGGCGGCGAGTTCTCCGAGCCGTCCGCGGCCCGCCAGCTGCGGGCCGTCGATGCGGCCGGCGTCGAAGTTCCCGTGCGGGTGCTGGCCACGTCGTGCAAGGCGATTCGCAACCGCTATCTGGAAACCACGTGGGGCCGGGCCTACGAGGTGCAGGCGACCTTCAGCCTCCCGCCGCTCGGCTTCGAGGTGTTTTCGTTCGCGGAGACGGCCGAGCCGCTCGACCTGGCCACGAACGAGCGGCCGGAGACTGCCCCGGAGTCACTGGTCAACGCGATTGGCTTCGAACTCGACGCCGACATCGGCGACGGCTACTCGCACGGCCCCCTGCCGGAACTGCCCGTGGAGCGGTCGCGGCTCGTCTCCGCGGCCGCCGACGGCCGGATGGCGGACGTCTTCCACCTGACCTACGAGATCAGCGGCCCCACATCGATCCAGCGCGACGAGCTGGCCGGCAAACCGTTGGCCGACTGCGTTGGCCCGCAGGCGACGATGCCGATCTCCGTGCGGGCCGAGCGGCGCTGGAGCAGCGCCGACGCCTCACGCCCGCGGTCGTTCGTCTGGGACCTGCGGATCTCCTACACGAATCTGTTTGCCGACAGCCGCCTCCGCGTGGTGGTCGATCCGCAGCGGCTCGCGGGCGGGGCGTGTCGCCACGTGATCGTGGACGGCCAGGCGCAGTGGTGGTCGCTCCCCGCCGAGCCCGCGACGCACGACCTCTGGGACGGGCCGCTCGCCACCCCGGCCTATCCCGGCGAGAAGCCCTATCCCGTCCATCACACCAACGACGGCGTCGTCTGGGCGGGGACCGCCGGCAGCTCCTTCGCCGGCGGCGTCGGGCTGCATGAGTTCGAGCTGGTGGCGGCAGCGGAATCGGCCGTGCCGGCGGCGGCGTTCACGCTCCACCGGGCGGTCGGCTCGCTGTCGGTCCGCGGCGGGCGGATCCGGTCGTGTCAGGCGGGGCCGCACCGCGCCACCCCCCACGCGCAGCTGCAGCAACGCCTCGATCACGTCGTGGCCATCGGCGCTGCCGGGAGTGTTGTCGAGGCGATGCGGCGCTTGAAGGAGAGCCTGCATCCCTGCTGGATCCAGGAGTGCCCCGTCGTGCCCGTCAGGGCGGCGACCGGGCCGGCGGTGCTCGCGGCTTCGATGCTCGATGTTGGCGAGACGCCCCTCGAGGTGATGGGTTTGAAACCTGCGGCCAAGCAGGGTCTGCTGGTGCGACTTGTGAATCCGACGGGCGACGACGTGGCGACGACGGTGCGGCTCTCCGGACTGCCCGACGGCCCGCAGAGGGCCTCCCGCATGCAACTCGACGAGACGACCACGCTCTCCTCCGCCGACCTCGGGCCCGGGAAGCGGCTCGACCTCCACTTCAAGCCCTTTGAAATCCAGACGTGGAAGATCGAACCATGCTGAAGATCACGGGCACGTTTCTCGACGAGATCACCCACGACATCCCGCCCCAGAACTGGGGCCGTCGGGAGTGGGCCGCGGATTTCGACGCCATGCGGGCGATCGGCATCGACACGGTGATCCTGATCCGCGCCGGCTACCGGGAACGGCTGACCTTCGACTCGCAGGTGATCCACCGGCACCGCCCCTGCCTGCCGGCCTACCAGGACCTCGTGGACCTGTTCCTCACCGAGGCGGAACGCTGCGGCATGCAGTTCTTCTTCGGCACCTACGATTCCGGGGAGCACTGGATCAACGGCGACTACCGCACGGAAAGCGAGCTCAACCGCGACTTCTGCACGGAGGTGATGGACCGCTACGGGCATCGCCGCGCCTTCGCCGGCTGGTACATCAGCCACGAGATCAACACCTTCAACGCCGGCATGATGCGGGTCTACGACGAGCTGGCGGGGCACCTGCGGAGGCTCAAGGACGTGCCGATCCTGATGTCGCCCTACGTGAAGGGTGCCAAGCAGTTCGGCGCGGAGGCGATTTCGCTCGACCAGCATGTCAGGGAATGGGAGTCGGTGTTCCGCGATCTCGAGGGCAAGGTCGACATCGTGGCGTTTCAGGATGGCCAGATGTCGTTCCTCGAGCTGCCGGACTACCTCAAGGTGAACCGCGAGTTGGCCGCGAAGCACGGCCTGCGGTGCTGGAGCAATCTGGAAAGTTTCGACCGCGACATGCCGATCAAGTTTCCTCCGACCGACATCCGCAAGCTGCTCTACAAGGCGGAGCAGGCCTCCGCCGCCGGCGTGGAGAAGCTGATCACGTTCGAGTTTTCCCACTTCATGAGCCCGAACTCGGCCTACCCGGCCGCCCGAAACCTCTACAACCGCTACCAGGAATGGTGGCGTGGCGAAGGACTCTGACATGACGCTGCAGGCAGGCGGTGCACGATCGTCCGGGGGGCATTTCCCGGTGCCGGCCACGACCCTCCGGCAGCTCCGCACCGAGTTCGAGCAGGAGCTGTTCGGGAGCGTGATCCCGTTCTGGGAGCGGCATTCCTGGGATCGCGAGCACGGCGGCTTCTGGAACTGCCTCGACCGCCGAGGCAACGTGTTCGACGTCACCAAATACGGCTGGCTGCAGGGGCGTGAAACGTGGCTGTTCAGCAAGCTCTACCGCACCGTGGAGCGGAGGCCTGACAGGCTGGCGATGGCGAAGAGCGGCGCCGAGTTTCTGCGGTCCAAGGCGCTCACGCCCGACGACCGGATTCCGTTCCGGATGACGGCCGACGGCACGCCGATCTACGTGCAGCGGAAGATCTTCAGCGAATGCTTCTACATGATGGCGATGGCGGAATATGCCCGGGCGAGCGGCGACGAGAGCTATCTCCGGGAAGCCGAGCGGATGTTCGCCCTGGTCTGGTCATGGGCCTTCGACTGGAGGAAGGTGGGCAGGCCGTCGTACCCGGGCGAGACGCCGCTCCAGGCCCTCGCCGTGCCGATGATCCTCATGAATCTCATCGAGGAGCTCACCGACGGCAAAGCCGCGCCCTACGAGCGGGAGCTGGCGGAGTGCCAGCAGGCGTTCCTCAGGCACGTGAAGCCGGCGGAGAAGCGGGTCTACGAGTTCGTCCGGCCGGATGGATCGCTGTGCACCGACCTGCCGGAGGGCCGCCAGCTGAACCCGGGCCATGCGATCGAGGCGGGCTGGTTCCTGCAGCACTGGGCGGAGCGGCAGCACGATCAAGAGCTCTCCGCGCTGGCCGTGGACATCGTCCGCTGGTCGCATGCCGAAGGCTGGGACAAGGACTACGGCGGGCTGTTCTACTTCCTCGACGCCCAGGGTCATTCGCCGATCCAGCTGGAGTGGAACATGAAGCTCTGGTGGCCGCACTGCGAAGCCCTCTACGCCCACCTGCTCAACTTCAGCGTGACGGGGAGCGAGGCCGACTGGGCGCTCTTCCAGACCGTGAAGGACTACACGTTCGGGCATTTCCCGGACCGCGAATACGGCGAGTGGTATGGCTACCTCGACCGTGAGGGCCGCGTCAGCCAGTCGTTCAAGGGAGGCGCCTACAAGTGCGCCTTCCACGTGCCGCGGGCCCTGCTCCTCTGCCGAAACCTCCTCGAGACCCTCGAGCAACGAGCTTCAACGGAGCTGCGATCATGAACTGGTTCACGGGCACGAACGTCCTCGCCCCGCTCGACTACGGCTTCATCGCCGCCTACCTGGTCGGGATCATGATTCTCGGGCTCTGGCTGGAGCGGAAGGCCCGCGACAACATCGACGCCTACTTCCTCGGCAATCGCAGCCTGCCCTGGTGGGCGCTGGGTGCCTCGGGGATGTCGAGCAACACCGACATCGCCGGCACGATGGTGATCACCGCGCTCATCTACTCGCTGGGCGTGAAGGGATTCTTCATCGAGATTCGCGGCGGCGTCGTGCTGATCATGGCCTTCTTCATGATCTTCATGGGCAAGTGGACCCGCCGCGCGCAGGTGATGACGCTCGCCGAGTGGATGCGGCTGCGGTTCGGCGACGGCCACGAGGGCCGCACGGCGCGGCTGATCAGCGCGCTGGCGAACCTCGTGGTGTCGATCTGGATCATCAGCTACTTCGCCGTCGGCGGCGGCAAGTTCTTCGGCATGCTGATGGGCATCGACGACCGCGTGGCCTCGATCGCGCTGATCCTCCTGACCATGGTCTACACCGCGGCCAGCGGCTTCTACGGCGTGGTCTGGACCGACGTCGTGCAGGGGGGCCTGATCCTCGTGGCCGTGCTGTACGTGATCTTCATCGCGATGACGCAGGTCGTGCTGCCGCCGGAGTTCATGGTCTCCGTGCCCGACGGCAAGGGGGGCTTCGAGGCCGTGCAGACGACGCTCGCCGAATGGTCGGCCATCATGCCCCCGATGACGATCGACACGCCGGGAGACTACTCGCGATACAACGCGTTCGGGGTCACGATCTTCTTCTATCTCGTGAAGACCTGCGTCGAGGGCTTCGCCGGCGCCGGCGGCTACACGAGCCAGCGCTACTTCGCCGCCAAGACCGACCGCGAGGCGGGGCTGTTGTCGCTGTTCTGGATCGTGCTGCTCTCGTTCCGCTGGCCGCTGGTGATGGGCCTCGCCATGCTGGGCATCCACCACGGGATGACCACCGGGAAGGTGATCGATCCCGAACTCGTGCTCCCCACCGTGATCGCGGAATACATGCCCGTGGGCATGAAGGGCATCGTGATCGCCTGCTTCATGGCGGCGGCCATGTCCACCTTCACGGCGGTGATCAACGCCGGTGCCGCCTACTGGGTGAAGGACATCTACCAGACGTTCCTCAACCCACAGGCGAGCAACAAGACGCTGGTCTGGCATTCACGGATCGCGACCGTGGCGATCGTGCTGCTCGGACTGGCCTTCAGCCTCGACAGCGTGAACATCAACGACATCTGGGGCTGGATCACCATGGCCTTCGGCACGGGGCTCTTCATCCCGCTGCTGCTGCGCTGGTATTGGTGGCGCTACAACGGCTACGGCTTCTCCCTGGGCACGCTGTTCGGCATGCTGTCGGCGGTCCTGATCCGCGTGTTCAAGATCGAGCTCACCGAGGTGATGAGCTTCGTGGTGCCGAGCGTGATCTCGCTGGTGGGCTGTGTGCTCGGGTCGCTGCTCACTCAGCCCACGTCGCGCGAGACGCTGCTGAACTTCGTGAAGGTGACGCGGCCCTTCGGATTCTGGCAGCCGATCGTGACGCAGCTTTCCCAGGAGGACCAGGACGCCATCCGCGGCGAGTGCCGCCGCGACCTGGCGGCGATCGTGTTCGCGGTTCCCTGGCAGCTGGTGCTGTTCCTGCTGGGGATGGTGTTCGTGCTCCGGCAGTGGACCACGTTCGCCGTGCTGCTGGCGATGTTCGTCGTGCTCTCGGCCGGGGTCTACTGGTTCTGGTTCCGGCATCTCCGGACCGACGAGACGGCCAAGGAGGTGGCGTCATGAAGGCCGTCGGGGTGTGGTGGCCGCGGTGCACGTCGCTCGGCGTGGTCGTGGCCGTGGTCGTCGTCGTGGGAGCCGCGGCCACCACGACGCGGGCCGGCGATCCGCCCGCGGCGCGCGGCCGGCGGGCGACGGCCGCCACCGAGCTTCGCGGGGTCTGGGTGAGCGACGTCGATTCAGAGGTCATGAACTCGAGGGCGAACATGGAGGCCCTGGCCGAGCAGATCGCGGGGCTGAACATGAACGCGCTCTACCCCGTGGTCTGGAGCCAGGGCGAGACCTTCTATCCCAGCGACGTGATGGTGAAGCACGGCGCCGCGAGGATCTCGCAGCGCTACGGCCTCGACCGCGGCGACCGCGATCCGGTGGCCGACTGGCTCGCGCTCGGCGACCGGCACGGCCTCGACATCGTGCCCTGGTTCGAGTGGGGTTTGAAGGTGCCCGCCGACTCGCCCCTGGCGCGGCAGCATCCCGAGTGGCTCTCGCGCGACGATTCCGGCCGCAGCACGTTCGATCAGGACGGCACGGCGACGGCGTATCTGAACTTCGTGCACCCCGACGTGCAGCGGTTCTACGAGGACCTGGCCGTCGAGTTCGTCACCCGGTACGACGTGCCCACGATCCAGTTCGACGACCACCTCTCGCTGAAGAACACCTTCGGCTACGACGACTTCACGCTGGCCTGCTACGCGAAGGAGACGGGTCGGACCGCCCGGCCCGCCCCCACCGACGCCGACTGGCTCGCCTGGCGGGCGACGAAACTGACGCAGTTCGTGTCGCGGATCTCGAAGGCGGTCAAGGCGGCGCGGCCCGGCATCGAACTGTCTGTGGCCCCCAATCCGTATCCGTGGTCCTACAAGAACTACGTCCAGGACTGGCCCTCGTGGGTCGAAGACGGCATCGTGGACGAGGTGGTCGTGCAGGTGTATCGCGACAACATGCGGGCCTTCGAGGGCGAGCTCCGTAGCCCGGTGCTGGCGAAACTCGAGGGCCAGGCACGGCTGGCGATCGGCGTTCTCGCGGGCCAGAAGCCTCGGCCCATGGCGATCGAGATGATTCGTGACCAGACGGCCGCGGTGCGCGACAGTGGCTACAGCGGCGTCGTCTACTTCTTCCAGGAGTCGCTGCTGCGATTCACCGCCCCGGGTGAGACGGTCGAGTCGCGGCTCGACGGCATCCGCGAGATGCTGCCCGCGGCGGTGGCGGTGCCGTAAGGCTGTGGGCATTGCCGGTGGCGAGGGGTGGCCGGAGTGGCCGCAGGTTTTCAACCTGCGGTGCCCCAAGTGGCCGCAGGTCCGAAGTGGCCGCAGGTTTTCAACCTGCGGTGCCCCAAGTGGCCGCAGGTTTTCAACCTGCGGAATCCCGCCCGGTGTGCCGCGCCGCTCGGGCCTGCCCATGCCCCGTCGCCGGACGTTCGCTGCGGCCCTCGTGGCCTTCGCTCACTCGATGCTGCTCTCGCTTCGCCATCCTGGCTCCGCTCGACCAGCAACGC
>Ga0114977_10003439_pt1 | contig 10166 bp, 7 predicted proteins | sample S_130805_MF_Meta_FD_87026 | JGI IMG/M metagenome (GOLD analysis project Ga0114977, IMG submission 87026) | Freshwater microbial communities from Lake Simoncouche, Canada to study carbon cycling - S_130805_MF_MetaG | ecosystem: Environmental > Aquatic > Freshwater > Lake | place: Lake...
CCGCTGCACGTCCGGGTCCGTTGACGGGGGGGTGAGCCTGCGCCGCGATCGGATCCCATGCCCCTGGCGCCACGACCAGGGGACGTTCGTCCCCCGACGCGCTTCGCGGCAACGGCACGATCGGCACTCGGCCCGGGTTCGCGTCGTCGGTCGCCTCCCGCCAGCCGCTCCAGTCGAGCCGCCGATCGAACTGGGCCAGGAGGAGGTCGAGACGCTCGGCGAGCGACAGGGGGGGAAGGTCGGCCGCAGCGAGGTGGTCGTGGGGGATGTCTTCGAGGCCTGCAAGTTCGATTCCAGCGCCTTCGCCCAACCCAGCGAGGAGGTCGCGGGGCGTGGCGCCATCCGGCCACGACCAGGCCTGGCGTTGCTGGGCCAGTCGGCGCGCTTTGACCGGCAACGCCGCGATGGCCTCCAACCGCTCGCGCTCCGCCTCCACCAGGCCCGGTGCGCACCCCGGGGGAACCAGGCGGATCGTCGAGGTGAGGAGCGCACAGCGCGTTCCGCCGGCTGTGGCGACGCGGGCCAGCACCGAGTCGAGCGGCTCGTCTCGGACAGCGAGCGTGAGGCGTGTGGTGGGGTCGACGCGGCGGTCGAGGATCACCGGTCGGCCGGTGATGTCGCTGAGACGCTTGCAGAGATCGACAACCGTGATGCCCGTCCAGTCAGCCGTGATCGTGGAAGCCGCGACGGGCCGCCGTGAAGCCGGGCCTTCCGCCGCCAGCATTGACGCGGCGCCGGCCCCGAGCCAGGCAAGCGGCATCACGAGCCACATCGCGCCGTGATGCAGGCGTCGCGCCGGGGGCAGCAGGGGGATGGCGGGTGGAAACATCGTGGGATCAAGACGCGCCCGACGAGCGGCGCTTGGCATGGAAGAGGACCTGGGACTGCCGCCGCGTGCGGCGCTACCGACCCCGGGGCGAAGTATAGTGATCCGTCCGTCAGGCGGCAGCGACGAACGCCGGTGGGGAGGTGGACCGATGCGGGAACAAGCGGCGGACGATCCCGACGTGCTGGTGCTCGGCGCCGGGATCAACGGCGCGTGCCTGGCGCGCGAGCTTGCCCTCAACGGTGCGTCGGTCATGGTGGTCGATGCCGACGACGTCGCCTCGGGGACCACCCGCTGGTCGACGCGGCTGGTTCATGGCGGCCTCCGCTACCTCGAATATGGCGAGCTGGCGCTCGTTCGCGAAAGCCTCATCGAGCGGGAGCGTCTCTGCCGGCTCGCGCCCCACCTCGTCCGGCCGCTCGGGTTCTCGATCCCGCTCCGCGGCAGGCTGGGGGGCCTGGCATCGGCCGCCGCCCGCATCGTCGGCTGGGAAACGCTCGCCCGGCGACTCGCCGGCAGCCGCGGTCGCGGGAGCCTGGCGGTGGGCTGTGGGCTCACCCTCTACGACCTGCTCGGGGCCGGCTCCGGATGGCCACGGCACCGGATCGTCGGCGCCGGCCTTCCGGGACTTCCACGCGTCGATCCGGTCCGGTATCCCCTGGCGGGTCTCTACACCGACGCCCAGATGCTCTTCCCGGAAAGGTTCACCGTCGAGCTCCTCGTCGATGCCAGGCGGATCGCCGTCGATCGCGGTCTTGGCTTCCAGGTCCTCACCAGGCACCAAGCGCTGTGCCGCGCCGACGGGAGGGTGGAGGTCGGACCGCTTGGCGGCGCGGGGCGATCGGTGATCGCGCCGCGGGCGGTGGTCAATGCCACGGGTGCCTGGGTCGACCGGACCCTCGACGACGTCTGGCCCGTGCTGGATGGGATGGTCAACGAGCATGTCCGGCTCATCGGTGGGACGAAGGGGAGCCACCTGCTCATCGACCATCCGCCGCTGCGGGTGGCACTCGGCCCGCGCGGGGTCTACGCCGAGGCGACCGACGGCCGGCCGGTGTTCGTGCTGCCGTTCGGCGCCAGGCTCGTCCTCGTCGGCACCACCGACATCCCCTTCGCGGGAGACCCGGCGACCGCGCGTGCCAGTCCGGAGGAGATCGAATACCTCCTCGCCGCGGTCGGCGGATTGTTCCCCACCGCGGCTCCCACTCAAGCCCATGTCATGCAGCATTACTGTGGCGTCCGTCCGCTCCCGGCCCGGCGGCCCGGCGGACGGTCGCCGGCGGGGATCACGCGCCGCCACATGCTCGTGCGGATGGAGGGAGCGCCTGTTCCGACCTGGTCGATCATCGGCGGCAAGCTCACGACCTGCCGGAGCCTCGCCGCGCAGGCTGCCAAAGAGGTGCTTTCTGCGCTTGCGATTCCGGTGACGGCGTCGTCGCGCTGCCGCCCCCTGCCGGGAGCCCCCGAAGCGCCCTCCGGCGAGGCGAGCGGCGGGCGCGATGCGGTGGCCCTGCTTGTCGGGGAGGGGGTGCCGGAGGCCCGCGCCACGCGCCTCGTCGCCGAGACTTTCGCGCTGTTCGGTGCGCGGGCCGGTGGAGCGCTCGGCTTGAACCCTGACGGAAAACCCACGCCCGAGGGGGGCGACAGGACGGGGGCTGTGCTTGTGGGCACCCCCCTCCCGTTGACGGCGGTAGGCTTCTGCATCGACCAGGAGTGGGCACGGACGCTCGAGGATCTGATCGAGCGGCGGCTGATGCTCGTCTATTCCCCCGACCTGTCGAGAGCCACACTCTCCGCAGTGGCCGGGGAGATGGTCCGCTTGGGCGCGATGCCGGCCGGGCGGGTCGATGCGGAGGTGGACTCTCTCGCCCGGTTGCTGGCCGAGCGATACGGCAAACGCCTCGCTTGAACGACAACGATCCGCCGATCCGATCGACCAGGGAGACCTCCAATGGCACGGCTTGTCCCCGACCCCGACTGTGTCCTGGCACTCGATCAGGGCACGACCTCCACGCGGGCGATCGTTTTCGACCGCGACGGCATGCCGATCGCGACCAGCCAGGAGGAATTCGCGCAGCACGTCCGGGGGGGCGAGGCGGGGGCTTCGGGCCCGGACCTGTCGATCGTCGAGCACGATCCGGAGGACCTGTGGCGGACGACGCTCGCCTGTGCCCGCGCGGCGCTCGCGCACGCGGATCGCGGGGCCGCCGGCGTGTCGGCGATCGGGATCACCAACCAACGCGAGACGACGCTCCTCTGGGATCGGTCGACGGGTCGAGCGGTGGCGCCGGCCATCGTCTGGCAGAGCAGGGTGTCGGCCGGCATCTGCCGGCGATTGAGGGATGCAGGGCTCGAGGAGGAGGTGCGACGGCGGACGGGACTCCTCCTCGATCCCTATTTCTCCGCGACCAAGATTGTTCACCTCCTCGAGACCGTGCCGGGGCTGCGCCGAGCTTGCGAGGCGGGGGAGATCCTCTTCGGCACGGTGGACAGCTTCCTGGTGTGGCGACTGACCGGGGGCAGGGTCCACGCGACTGACCCCACCAACGCCAGTCGCACGCTCCTCTACGACATCGATCGGCTCGAGTGGAGCGACGACCTCTGTCGACTCTTCGACGTGCCGCGGGCGATCCTCCCGGAGGTCCGGCCGTCGAGCGGGGATTTCGGCACCACCGACCCTGCGCTGCTTGGCGGACCGGTGCGGATCACGGGCTGCGCCGGCGATCAGCAGGCGGCCGCATTCGCCCAGGGATGTGTCCGCCCGGGCGTCGCCAAGAACACCTACGGCACCGGCGCGTTTCTCCTGTTTTCGACCGGAGGGAAGCGGGTGCAACCGGCCGCCGGGCTCCTCGCCACCGTCGGCTGCAGCGCGGCGCCGGGGGCCGTCAGCTGGGCCCTCGAGGGGTCGGTGTTCATCGCCGGGGCGATCGTCGGTTGGCTCCGCGACGGCCTGGGGATCATCGACCGGGCCTCCGATGTCGAAGCCTTGGCCAGGAGCGTGCCCGACTCGGGGGGCGTGGTCCTCGTGCCGGCTCTCACCGGACTGGGGACCCCACACTGGGATCCCCAGGCCCGTGGGCTGATCATCGGCCTCTCCCGGGCCACCACCCGGGCCCATGTCGCCCGGGCGGCGCTCGATGCGATTGCCTGCTCGGTGGCCGATGTGGTCCGGGCGATCGAGGAGGATGCCGGCATGGCCCTCGACACGCTCCGCGTCGACGGGGGGGCCAGTGCCAATGACCTGCTGCTCCAGACGCAGGCGGACATCCTCGATCGTCCCGTCGAGCGCCCGGTCGTGTTGGAGACGACGGCGCTTGGAGCAGCCCTCCTGGCGGGGCTGGCCACCGGCTTCTATTCTTCGATCGACGCGGTCCCTGCGGCCACGCGGGTTGATCGCGTCTTCCGACCGCAACTCGATGAGGCGGCGCGGCGACGGATGCTCTCGAGTTGGAGTGATGCCGTCGGGCGATCGAGGAACTGGGCCGTGCCCCGGGGATGAATGCGGGGTTCAGCGGACGGTCGTCGTCCCGGCTTGCTCGGCGATCTGGACGCGCTGCGCGTATTTCTGCGGATCGGCCTTGAATGCCGCCTGCGTGTCGGGCGAGGAGAAGAGATAGACCTTCGAGCGGTACGAGACGCCGTACTGCCGTTGTCCGGGAATCTGTCGGCCGGCGTCGATCGCCAGCACCGGGTCGTCGCCGCACAGACCGGGCGCAAAGCGGTCCGGATTGGCGAGGAAGGCTTTTTGTTCCTCCGGTCCCGCGAACAGATAGGTGCGCCCGCGGTGCCGCACGCCCCACTTCGCCCGTCCCTCGACCCAGGCGCCTTTCTCGACGAGGGTCACGGCGCAGTAGCCCTCGAGGCCCACCGGCATCGGTGCCCCAGGTTCCCCGGCCTGGATGCCGGTCGACGGCATCTCGGCCGGTGCCGGGGCATCGGTGGACGGCTTCGGTGACTTGCCGACCAATCCGTTGAAGGGTTTCTGGACCGTGGCCCAGAATCCGTTCGGTTTTTTCGCGGCCGGTTCGCTCGCGGCAGGCGCGGCGGCGGGGGGCGTGGCCTTTGGGTTGAGCCAGTTGGGCAGCGCCGCGGCCAGGCCCGAGGCCGGGGGCTGCGGCGGGGCCGGCGCCGCGGGGGCGACCGGTTCGATCGACGGCTGGCCGGGGATGGTGGAGGGAGGCGCGGGGGCCGAAGGGGGAGCGGCGCTTCCCAGCGGCGCCGACGTCGTCTCGGCGGGCCATTGCGGTGGCTTGCTGGCGAGGGCGGGTGTGGCAAGCCCCGGCGGATCGGCCGCCGCCGAGAGGGGCTGCTCCGGCGCTGTCCCGTTCGGGGAGGTTGGCGGGGGCGGCGCGACCGCCAGTGCTGCCGGGGGAGTGGCGGCCGGGAGTGGGCCGGCACAGGCCACGGCGGCTTCCTGGGCGGCCCTGCCAGCAGCCGCCACGAAGGCCGCTGAGGTCTCGGGGCAATCGAAGCGGACGAGGACGCGCTCATCGGCATCGACGACACAGGCGGTGGGGATGTGACTCACGCCCAGTCGCTTGTACGTGGCTGGGTCGGCGTCGCAATCGATCCGCACCGGCTCGAAGCAGGCCGTCAGCAGGGCCACGGCCTCTTCGGAGGCCAGGAACGTCTTGTCGTGGTTGACGCTCTTCTCGCTCCAACTGGCGACAAACAGGATGAGGACCGGAAGGTGGCTGATCTGGGAGGCCGCCTTGGCCTGCGTCAGGTCGGCGTGCCAGTGCACCGCTGCAGCGACGGGGGTTGCGCTCGACCCCCCGAGCAGCGCGAGGACGCCCGCGATCGCGGTGGTGAGCGACCGGCGGAGCCGGGAAGGGGAAGTGGCTGCCAACGGGGCTGCGCCCATCTGTGAGTCGTCCTTTCGCCCTTTCGCCCGGAGCATCGGCGCCCCGCACGCTGTTTCATTGCAGGAGCCTCGTGGGAGGTATCGGTCAGATCGGTCGCAGGAATTGCATCGAATTTCCGGTGGCCCCCCCTCTGACCAGACAGCGTCGCCCATGCCCCCCAGGCTTCCAGGGGGAGGAAAAGGGGGACGAATCGGCGGCCAGCGGGCTCGGGACGATTGCGGCGATTGTCGCGGCTTGACATCCCGGCCCAGGAGCCGGATAATTCGTTCATCAGTTGCGACCCGGTCGCTCGCTGGGGCCGGAATTCCGGTTTTCTGGCGGTACTCGGGCGCAAGGATGGTCCCTGTCGGGCGGCTCCCGCGGGATCGGGAGGGGATGATCCGGATCGCGGATTCGATCTCCTCCGGGGGTTCCGTTCGTCGGAGTGTCGCCGCCAGCAGGTGCTGGGACGTGCTCCGGTGCCCCGGATTTCCCTTTGAGTCTGTATCGGGATCGTGGGTTGAGCCTCGGCTCCCTCGGCGATCACCCCGGATACGAGTGCCTTCGAAGGGTTTCCTTCCGCAAGGATTTTCAAGCGGCGGGGACTTTTCAAGGCGATTCTTCATTCGGTTCGTGTTCCCGGAGTTCGATTTCTCCCTGTTTTTTCTCGCGGGGCCAGGTTTGCCAGGGCTCCGATCGGACCGGTCCGATGTGGCCGGGGAGCGTGAACTTCCGCCGTCGGCGGGGGCACGCGAGGGTTCCTTTGAAGGGTTGGTCGCGCCTATGTCGAAGCGCAGGAGATCGAGGTCGCACGGCCGCCAGGGTGGCGGTTTCGGCCAGGGAGGGCAGCCGGGCGGCCAGCAGCAGCACGGCGGCGGCCAGCAGGGCGGTCAGGGGTACGGCGGACGCCGGGGCCGGGGGCGCTACCGACGAGGTGGCGGCGGCGGCGGCGGTCCGGCCGGAAGCATTGCCGGCGCCGGTGCGGTCGGCATGGATGGCGAGGGGATGCGCCCGCCGGAACTCGAACCGGAGGTCGGGGAGAACGGCGAGCCGATCCCGCTCGAACCGGGCAGCGGCGTGCTCGAGATGCACCCCAACGGCTACGGTTTCCTCCGCTGCGTCGACACCAACTACACCCGGGAACGGACCGACCCGTTCGTCCCCGGAACGATGATCGAGCGCTACCGTCTCCGCGAGGGCGTGTCGATCAAGGCGATGGTCCAGCCGGGGCGACGCCAGCAGGGGCCCCGTGTGAAGGAGATCGTCGAGGTCGAGGGGATGGCCCCCGACGACTACCCGAAGGTCAAGACATTCGACCAACTGACGCCGATCAATCCCGAATACTGGCTGAGGTTGGAGACGGGGCAACAACCACTTACGACGCGGATCATGGACCTCCTGACGCCGCTCGGGAAGGGGCAGCGGGCGCTGATCGTGGCCCCGCCGCGGACCGGGAAGACGGTCCTCCTCCAGCAGGTGTCTCAGGCGGTATCGACCAACCATCCGGAATTGTCGCTCGTGATGCTGCTGGTCGACGAGCGCCCGGAGGAAGTCACCGACATGCGACGGTCGGTGAAGGGGGAGGTGATCGCCAGCAGCCTCGACTGTGACGTGGAGAGCCATGTCCGTCTGTCGCAGCTGGTGATCGAACGCTGCAAGCGGATGGCGGAGGCCGGCAAGGACGTCTTCCTCCTCATGGACTCCATCACCCGCATGGCCCGGGCCTTCAACAAGTGGGTTGGCAACACCGGGCGGACGATGAGCGGCGGCGTCGACATCAAGGCCCTCGACATCCCCAAGAAGCTGTTCGCGACGGCGCGCGTCTTCGAGGAGGGGGGATCGCTGACGATCGTCGCGACGGCGCTGGTCGACACCGGCAGTCGGATGGACGAGCTCATTTTCCAGGAGTTCAAGGGGACCGGGAACATGGAGCTCGTGCTCGACCGCAAACTCTCCGACCGGCGGGTGTGGCCGTCGATCGACATCTCCCAATCGGGCACGCGCCGTGAGGAGAAGCTGCTCGATCCCGACACCCTCCACGCGGTCAACATGCTCAGGCGGACGCTATCGAGCATGCACCATGTCGATGCGATGGAGCAGCTCACGAAGCAGTTGGCCAAGTTCAAGAGCAACCGCGAGTTCATCTCGCTGATTTCGAGCTCGCGTGCGAACGACTGACGCGACCCGGACGCAATGCCTTTTTTCGGCACCTGATTGCCGGGGATGGGTGCGCCGCGTCGGGGCCGCGCGAAGCCTGTCGGACCGACGCCGGGGATCAGCCCGGCTGGGCGCCCGGGGCCCCTTGCGACGTCTTGAGTCGCCCGAGCCAGTAGGCGTACTGAGGGTCGCCGCAGCGGAACGCGAAGACCGCGTCGGGAAGCCTGCCCTCCCCCTCTCCCAACGAGCGGACGCGAACCACGACGGCGCCATCGCCGCGCTGCTCGATGCGCACCTGATCTTCGGGAATCCGCGCGGGTTCCAGCGGTGTCGGCGACATGGAACGCTGCCTGGCGGAGGACGTTCCCCCGGTCGGCACGCGCCTGCTGGGGCAGGGCGCCGGGGGGCGGGATGCGGAAGGCGGGAAGTCACGGCCCTTGTTCGGCGACGGGCAGGGACGCGGGCGCGGGCGGGCAGAACTTGAGTATGCCCGGATTCCCCTCCGGAATCCACACCCCGTCCCGGTCATGGTGCCAAACCGGGCCGGTTGGGCCGCCATTTTGACACCGTCTTCCGGCGGGCCGTATATTTTGAACCGAGGATTCTTTCGCCCGGGAGCACACGTGCATGACGCCTTATGCGTCGCTGGCAGACGATTTCTACGTCAACATGAACCTGGCGACGGAGATGGAACTCCCCTCGCAGCGCGAGACGGTCCTCCATTTCTTCGAGTGCGTCCAGAAGAAATACCCTTCGATGCGGAAGTTTTACTGCCGCGACAAGCGGGATTTCGTTCTCGAGGAGGACAAGGATCAGGGGCGGTACCGGTGGGCGGCCGTGGAGTCGAAGCGGCTCTGCTCGGGACACGTCAATCCCTCGTCGCTCGAGTCGGTGCTCGACCAGCACCGGCTCGTACTCGATCTGGCCCCGGCCCTGCTTTCGGTGAGTCCGCTCGACTGCGAGGCCCTCGACCTGCTTTTCGGCTTTGATTTCGCCTATCGGGGCAATCACAACGCCCTCCTGGCCGAGGCCCTCGGCGTCGGGCCCGCCCTTGATCGCGTGGCGGAGATCCCCGGGGGGAGGGTGATCAACTACGAGCCCTCCCTCACCGTGTCGCTCGATGAAGACTGCCGGCTCCAGGTGCGGATCAGCACCGAGACCAGGACGAACGCCTTCCAGGTGCGGACGGGCGAATTCGCCGAGGAGCAACTGAGCGTCTACGTCACGGCCAGGCAGTATGGGTGCCTCGAACCCCACACGACCTACTCCGAGGCGGTCACGCGACTGGCGCAGGTGGCCCAGGAGGTCGTCGACACGTGCGTTGTCGAACAGATCCTCAAACCCCTGGCCCGCACGATCTCGCTCAAGTGATCGGCAGGTGGCGATCGGCAGGAAGCGATCGTTGCCGACCGCGATCCGGTCCAGCCCCCTCGGCCCGTGCGGGGAAAGGCTTCGAGATTGTTGGGGCAGCCAAATGCTCAGGGCCCGAGCCGCCCACCGTCACCCGGTGACGACCCGGACTGTCTTCAGGAACGGCCGCGATTCTGGTCGCGTCGGCCACGGTCGTGGTCATCGGCCCGCGGCGGCTTGTTGCGGGCATCGAGGTTGCCGGCGATCACGATCCCGATTGCCTCCACCCAGCTCGGCACATCGGTCACGTCGCTCCAGCCGCTCTCGACGAGATCCTTGTCGTCCTCGGCACGCCGCGGTTCCCGCTGCGGGGGCTGATCCCGACCGGCCTCGTCGATCAGGTATTCAAGCCCCTCGTCGTCCTCGTCATATCCGCCGGCCACGGGGGCGAAATCCTCGCGACGACCGCGTGAGAAGCTCGAGGTCGGACGGAGCTCCTGGGTCTCGGGTGGCCGCCGTCCATCCCTCCCCCGTTTTTGCGACGAGCGGCCGCGACCGGCCGCCTCGCCCCCCGCCTCGCTGCCGCTCTTCGCGGGACGGGCAGCGTCGTCGCGGCGCCCACCACGCCCACGGCGGCGACGGCCACGCGACTCGCCGTCGGCCGACTTGCCTCCTTCGCCGCTGCGAGCCCCCTCGCCGGGGCCCGGAGGTGCCGCGGCGCGGCCGTAGCCCGCTGGAAGGGGTTCGTCGTCGCCGGATTCCTGGCGCGGCGCGTCGCTGGCCGGCCCTTCGCGATCAGTTCCGACGCGATCCTCACCCGTCCGTTCACGTCCGCCGCGCCGGCGACCGCCACGGCGCCCCCGCCGCCGTCGGCGACGGCCCGACTGATCATCACCCGGGTCATCTCCCCGCGGGGCGTCGTCGCCCCCTTCACCGTCTGCCCCGGGGGACCGTGGCTCGAGGTCGATTCCCCCCCATGACTCGTCATC
>Ga0114977_10003447_pt1 | contig 10155 bp, 7 predicted proteins | sample S_130805_MF_Meta_FD_87026 | JGI IMG/M metagenome (GOLD analysis project Ga0114977, IMG submission 87026) | Freshwater microbial communities from Lake Simoncouche, Canada to study carbon cycling - S_130805_MF_MetaG | ecosystem: Environmental > Aquatic > Freshwater > Lake | place: Lake...
ACCAAGCAACACTCTGACTGGTTGAACTGGGAAGTATTACGCATTGGTCAATTAGCCAGACAGTACGCTGACGAAGGAGATTTGCTTAGGGCTGAACTTAAATTACTGCGTCACGAAAAGGTTCACAACCTTGGGCAGTTAGGTGAAGCACAAGCCGAGTTGACTGATTTAAAATCTAAGGCTGACGGATTTAAAGCCGAGGTCGAACGGCTGACCGCTTTCACTACCCGCACGATTATCCCGAACGACCACCTCAAGGCCGAGGTCGAGCGGCTGACCAAGCAGAAGGCAGTATTCATCGACAATGAAATAATGGTGAACGAAATGGAACGCCTCAAGGCCGAGGTCGAGCGGCTGACCAAGGCAGGGGATGCGATGGCCTCATGGGTCGGTGAAGATTCGCATTTCTGGTGGGGGCAACCCGAAGCATCCGTCGAAGCATGGAACGCCGCCAAGGAGGGCGAAACCAAATGAGTTCTGGATACAAACAAGGCACGACTAAGGCTGTTGTCCTTGAAGCCAATCGGCTGGGACTCACCAGAGAACAGGTGATGCAGAACACAGGCAAGACCCGCTATGCTATCCACGCTTGTGAATGGCGAAACGGAATTGAATTAAAGACAGAGTGCAAGCGAGCCGCTCACGGGTCTGTAAAAGATTTAGCAATCAAGGCTCTGGATGAAGGGCTGACATTCAAGGACGCTATGGATAAATACAAACCCAATCGCTCATCGTTCTGGCATTGCTGGACAACTATGGGAGGCAAGGTATAATGATTCACGAATTCCGCAATCCAATCCCTGTGCATACTGAAATAGGTTACGGATGGATGATGTATGTACGGGATGGTGGTACTTGGTCTAACGATATCTTTGCTATTGTGTTCGAGAAAGATGGGGTCATTCGTCATATGCGTACCGACCAGTTCAAGGTTCTACAGAACCCAACCTTTGATATAAACAATGAGCAAACTAATTAAATTCTGTGCGGTGGGAGACAACCACGGGGATATGGTGGATACAGCGGTAGCCCAAGAGTTCTACAAGTTTCTTAAATGGTTTTCCCCAGACGAGATTATTCATTTAGGAGACAACTTTGATTTTCGAAGTATCCGTAGGAATGACGGTCGAAAAGAAGAAGACGAGTCGCTGGTTTCTGATGTAAAGGCTGGCAAGGATTTCATCAGCCGTGTAGAACCTACTATTTTTTTAAACGGAAACCACGATGACCGCCTAGACCAGATTATCAATGGCTCTACAAGCGGTATGATGGTAGACTACTGCCACGACCTCAAGAACGATATACGCAGTCACCTCAAGAAACACGGGTGCAAGAAGATTTACGATTACCACGCTGATACTGGGGTACATACCCTAGGCAAAATTAAGTTCGTACACGGGTACACCTGTGGAGTTCGTGCTGTAGAGGAACACGCTATTCATTACGCAGACCCTCAAGGTGCTTTGGTTATGGGTCACCTGCACAGCATCCAGCAAATAAACGCTCGTAAGCACAACGGGGCTGTAGGCTTCTCTGGTGGCTGTCTGTGCCTCAAGACTATGGACTATAGTAAGAACCGCCTAGCGACCAGCAAATGGGGTTCTGGATGGACTTATGGGTTCATTCAAGGGAACGACTGGAAAGTCTGGCAAGCCCACAAGGTAGGTAAAAAATTCATTTACTCTATCAAAGGACTATGAACAACAAAGACCTCAAGGCTATGGAAAAACTGTTTGGTAAAACTGTGTGCGATAAACCTGCTGATGGATTCTACACACGCAGAGAGATTGAGAAAATGTGGAATCTTTCAGAGACTGTTATTTCTAAAAGACTTAACACCGCATTAAAAAATAATCTCCTTGAAGTGCGTATGTATCGAATTAAGTCTGGTTTAGTAACTCGCCCTATTCCTCATTACAAAATCAAATGACTAAACACACCAAAGACCAGAAACTTAAAGACTTCCTTAAAGACATCGATGAAGGCATCGTGGTGGCTGATGGTCTTGCTCACGCATTTGTGGGCATTACCACAACCCCAGATGGCGTGGTAGCCGTGTATTCAACCGAGCGTATCATTGCTCACTTGATGGAAGAAGACTTAATGGACTTTGATACCGCTGAGGAGTTTATGCACCTGCAAATTATCAGCAAGTACGACAGCGACAGACAGCCTATCTTTATTGATGTTGTTCCAGAGGAGTTCTGGATGGACGGAGATACCGATAAGTCTTAACCCCTGCTATCACAAGGAAGTCTCCGACTGCTACGGCAACCCCAGTCCCAGCAATCCACGGAAACCACGGGCTGTCAAATATCCACGCTGACCCTATGGCTAACCCGCCACAGGCTATCATAACAACCCCAGATATCTTTCGTGTAGTAAACGCTAGAATCAATACGCCTGCTGTTAATATTGCTCCACCTATGCAAGAGCATAGCCATAGTATTTTATCTTTGATTACCCTCTGACGCTCTTCTTCAGCCAGTTTTAGCCGTACCTTGGCTTCATTGAGTTCTGTGTCTTTTTGTTCTACCAGTCTCCAAATGCCATCTGTGTCTGCCTCTACCTTAGAGGCTTCCTCTTGGTCTTTCTTGACCGCCTTAGAGTCTTGCTCTTTGATGACCCTCTGGAACTCTTTGACTCTTTCGACTGTGGGTTTAGAGACTCCAGAAAGCCTTGTGATTTGCCCTTCGATGAGTTCCCTAGGAATCCCAACAGGAACGGAAGTAGCGACAGCAGTAAGGACAGAAGCGGATTCTGACACGATTTGCTCGACCTTTGTGATATAGATATCCTTTTCATTATTTGTAACTACGATAGGAAGTTGCTTGGGTGCTGAACTGCATCCAGTTAACGCTACTAACAGTACTGAAAGATATTTCATTTAAGGCGTTTTATAATATTCTTCCTAGCCCATTCAAAAAGTTCTGGTGCTATGCTACCAGAGATGCTACACAAAACGCTTTTATAGATAGGCAAGATATCCATACCATACAAAGCAAAGTAAACTAGAACACCGACAATACCACCAGCCAATATCTTACGAGTCCAGATTGCCAGAGAATACTCTTCATTCGTAAGTATGAGCCTAGCAAGCATACCAATTGCTCCAAGGATTGCCATAATCCATCCACCTCTCTTGAACTCGTCAACCATAGCCATAAGTGTAGGGTCATCTGGTGCTTGCATCTTTAGGTTCTGCTCTGCGAACACGCAACTTTGCCTGCTCTAGATTATTATAAATACCTTCCATTGCTTTCTGCGGGTTGTACACTTTGAACTTATCTGCTTGCACAATAATCATCCAGCCAACAGCGTTCTTCCAAAAGCCTCCGTTAAGACCTTTTTCAAGAGTCCATCCTCTCCAGCCTTCTAGTTTGCCCATAGGTTTAGATGGTGGAAGGTTTCTGAATGGGTCAGGAGCAGGTGTTCCTTGGGGTGGAGGAGGGGCTATAGAACCTCTTGGGAGTGCGGGGCTGGCAGGAGGTCTAGGGAAGGCTGGCTTGCCACTAGGAGTCACCTGAGGTAAAGCAGGCGTAGCAGGAGGTCTGGGGAAAGCAGGCACACCTGATGGTTTATAGGAGGGCATACCAGCGGGTGTTGGTGGGGCTGGGTAAGGGAACGCAGATGGAAGAGCCTTGCGAGGTTGAGCCGCTTCTAGGTAAGCACTTTCATTTTGGTCACGATTGTAATCGTCTCTGCGTTCGTATGCTTGTTCAGCCTCGATGTCCGCACCTTCTTCTTGGTCAAGTCGGTTATCACCACGCTGGCGGTCACGCTTTTCAAGAGCCTGCTCAGATTCAATATCAGCACCCTCAGCCATATCCTTGCGGACTGCGGCTTGTCCTTCTTCAATACTGGCAGACTCAAGGTCAGAGCCTTCAGCCATATCTTTATCCAAAATTCTCTTAGCAGTGTCCTTAGAGTGCTGGCTAATCTCTTTATTAAGAGGCTTCAGCGTCTTCTTGAGTTCCTTGAGGACTGTAACAGGGGTGAGGGCGGGAGTCTCAATGCCCCTGTCAACTGCCGCTACAATCTTATCGTAGGCTTCTCTGACTTCAGGCACGAGGACTTCGTCAGTAGCGTCCTGTCTTCTTACAGCCTCACGCAGAGCCTTCATCGCATCCTTGATGTCAGGGGATAGGTTAGCGGTGTCAGCGTTGTCATCAATGAACTTACCGAGAGTTCTAACGCCTTTCTTGACGCTGTCGCTTACCTTGAAGTTGCCTTCAAACTGCCTGAGGTCAGATTTAGTGTCTTCAAGCATTCCATAATCTGATGTAGCAAAGCCTTCGTCAAGTTCAATTAGTCTTCTTTTCTTTTCTTTAATTATTCTAATATCAGATTCAGTTTTATCTATTCCCCTTAATGCTTCTCTATAAAGCCTAGCCTTATCGTTATGCACAGACTCTTTAAATCCTTGAAGACGATTAGCATCACCTTTAAGTTTTGCAAGGCGTGTTTGAAGTTCAGAAGACCTAGAATCTATTCTATCAATGATAGCCTGTTTTTCATCAGACACCTTAAAATTCATACCTTCTTTAGCAAAATTAGTCCAAGTATTTTCGTTTTGTAATTTAAGATTTAAGAACTTTAATTCTTTGTGTGCTGAATTAAAATCAAGATTTCCAAGTGCAACATTAAGAGACTTTACTCTTCTTTGAAGTTCATTATTTGCTGGAAGTTCAGCGTGGGCATCTCCAAAATCTTTAAGAAGTTTCTTTACATCAATAAGATGTTGTTCAGATGTTCCTGTAGAATTTTTGTCGTTCGCAAAGTTGCTTACTGCATTTCTTCTAAATTCATCTTTGTTAAGCAGTAAATCAGATATACGACTTAATGCTAAATTAACTTTGTATTTAACTGTTTCATAACCAAAAGAATTATTATTAACATTTATTTTTTCGTAAGTACGATGAAGTATATCCCCAGCGTGTTCAATAATAGTAGACATTAATCCGCCACCAAGTTTATATTGTACTTTAACCATTGCAGATTCTGGTTTATCTCTTTGAGCATCAGCAATTGTTTCAGACCAATCGTTAACCTTGACCGCAGATTTATTTGAATCTTGTACTCTAAACTGGTCGAACTTACTAACTTGGTCTTTAGGAACTTGAATCCACGCTTTTTCGTGACCTAGGTTTTCGTAGGCTTCAAGTCTGTGTCTTCCGTTTTCAACAAATGTCTGGTCACTACCCTCACGGAACTGGACTCTAGGGGCTTCTGCTTGCTCTTGATATCTTTCTCTTTCCCAAGGTTTTTTCTCAATCCAATCTGTTGCTCTTTGTAGGCTGTTAGGCTTTTGGTTAGCAGGATTTCTAGCCGTATCATTAGGGCTTGTTCTTGCGTAATGTGCGTTAAGTTTCTTTACATCAACTTGAATTAATTCTCTTCCAGAAACCGCTGGCTGGTGTGCTTCAAGAGGAATTCCGTCAGACACCTTAAATCTAGCACCGCTAATGTCCTCACCTTTAAATAGTCTCTTCATATCGCCAATCACCTTCTTAGGGTCATAGCCTTTATCGTATGTAAGATATTTTGCTTTTGCGTAGCCCTTTGAGAAATCTGCCCTGTATTCAGTTCCAACATCTACTGTCACAGTTCTGCCTTCTGGATTTTCTTGAAGAGCCTTTAGGATTTGTTGATACTGTGCAGATGTTGGTTCTTGAATTAAGTCAACAGAGGTAATTCTGTTATCGTGGTGAAGCCTGATAGCACCCTCTTGTTGCATTTTGATAATCTTCTCGCCACCTTCAAGTTCACGGCTGACTCCTTTTTTAGCACCTGTGTATTGGCTAGCATCTGTTGTTCGCTCGTCTGAAAGCATAACAACTTCACGATGGTCAGAAGACCTTTGTCCAGAAAGCCAGTCTTGTAAACCTGCTTGTTCGTAAATTCCTTTAGCACGCTGAAGTTTAGGAACAAACATATCTTCGTGACGAATATAATCGTCAGCATTTCTTCTTCCAGAGAAATCTAACATTTTTCCGCTAGGAAGAATGTAACCTGCCTCTGAAGGTTCAGTTGTAAAACCAAACTCTTTAATGTTTGCATCAAACATTTTTTGTCCTCTATCAGACACCTTAAACTTCAACAGGTCTTTAAGACCAAGTTCAGCGGTGTTCTTTCCTGTGTTGAAGTTAGGGTCACGATGAACCATATCAGCGGCTTGCTTCATCTTCATCTCGCCAGTACCAGAACCAGTCGGGACTTCATAGGTGTAAGCAGGCTGTTCTAAGAACAGAAGATTGCCGCTAGCATCTTTTTGTTGGAAGCCGTGAAGAGGGTGTTTCTTTGGGTAACCCTTTTGAACAGTAATCCTATTTCCGATGTCTATGCCTTCCTTGCTTCCAGCGGCATCCGTAGCAAGCATAGGTTCTTCAAATCTAAGAATCTTAACTGGAGTTCCATCTTTATATCGGATGTCCTTAGGGTAACTAGGATGTCCTCCGTTAGCCCATTCAATTTCTTTTCCTGTCTTGAACTCAAGAGCCAAGAACATATGACCATTCTTTACAAGATTGCCAGATTTGTCAAAGTTTGTTGGGTCAGTAATAGAAAGACCAAGTGCTTTCTTAATGCCCTCGTTTGATTTCATAGATTCAGTTGTACCAAAGTATTTCTGAATGCCGTCTTTGTTGGCTTGCCAAGAGTCAGAAGACTTCAGTCCTTTTACAATAGCATCTACAAACGCTGTTCTTTGGTTAAAGGATGAAGCCTTAGATTTTGCAGTAGGGGTTATTTTGTCTGGCAATGGGCGAGCAAATATAGCATTAATAGACTGAAGCATTTCAGCCGTAGTCATTCCTTCTGTTATTCCAAGATTAGGAAACGCCTTGTCTTGAGAAATCTTTAGAAGAGTTCCACGAACATCTTTTTCAGAGAGCATTCCCTTAGCCATCAATTGAGTAAGGTGAGCGTTAGACGCACGAACACCAACAGTAGAAGAAAGCAATTTGTCGGGGTTAGCCCCAAGGATTGTTGCGTAGTAATGTTCTTCTCCAGCAAGTTTAGCCTTCTGGTGAACGCTTGCAAGCACCTTGATTATTGCGTTAACGCCTTTTAGTGTAGACGCAATGGCTGTGTGTCCAAAACCAAGAGCCTCAGACCTAACTGAGTGCATACCGCCACCAAAGGATTCAGCACCCTCAATAGCCTGACCAGACTTCTTGTCAGCAAGGCTAAGAACTCCAGCAGAGTCGTAGGCAAGAACGGCAACGCTCTTACCAGCAAGGCGAGTAATGGGAACGCCTTCTTCGTATCTACCAGCCTTCTTAGCCGCCTCAATTTTTGCAGAAGGAATAACTCTTTCAAATGCCGCTTCCTTGAGGGCATCCTGAGGGGACATTTTATTAGTATCATCACCCTTAAAGGAAAGACCTAAATCAGACCCAATACGAACTCCCTTGCCACGAGGCATAGACTCCTGAATAGGGTATCTGATAGAACCTTGGTCACTATCAGCGGAAACAGAACCAATCTGCTCAGATTTTCTAGTGACTCTTTCCATACCAATGTGTGTGTCAATGATAGCCGTGTTCTCCTTGACCTTGTTAGCCATCACAATGAACACAGTATCAGCACTACCACCATCGTAGACATTCTTGATAACGATGCCATCGTGACTGCCTGTTCTGGCTTGTTTAAAAATTCTGTCGTATTTAGCACCATCAAAGCATTGGAATCCGTAATCAATGACCAGAGGATTGTCGAACCTAACTGCGGCTCTGACCTGACGATATCCAAATTCGCCCTCTTTAGGTTCAGCATAACCAAACGATGTCTTTGTTTCACCTGACAGAAACACGCCAATTCTGTCGTTGGGGTTCATATGGCGAGAGCCAAGTTTATTAATGTCAAACTCTTTGGAGGTCAGCAGTTCATTAGCATCAGTTCCGTGAGTAGCAACAGTTGTAATAGGTTTACCAGTTTGGAACTGAGAGTCGTACTGGTCACCAAAAAACACCTTAGCCATATTATCATAGCCCGTAGAAGTGCGTCTATGAGTATTGATGTAATCAAGAACAACTTGCCCATTACGCTGACCATTTCTTGTAGCCCTAGTGTAAGCAAGTTTGATGTCGTTGAACCGCTGGAGGTGAGCAGAAATGTTCATCAGTTCCTGTCTCATAATTGCCTTCTTAATGCCTGTTTCTTTAGTGGAATAGAACGCATCCTCAAGTTGGCTCTTCAGTTGTTCAATCTTGCTGACACGAGCCATAACTTGCTCAGTAGCCTGCAAAGCAACCTCATTGTCAGCCTGACGGAGTTTGATAAAGTTGTCGCTGTAGAACTCTTCACGAGTCTGACGGATTAGTTCTGTGCCGTGTGTGAAAGCCTTACCAGCATCAGTCTCAAAGATGTCTCCAAGTTCCCTGCCCTTAGCAATTGTCTCTTCATCCCAGACCTTAAATGTCTGCTGTTGTTTCTGTTGGTCTGCGATTACTCGCTCGATACGCTTCTCAGTCTCGACACGCTCATCCGCATAAGCCTTCTCCATCGCCTTGCCTGCGAGGTCTTTGTCCTTGAATGCACCTAGCATCTTGCCGTCCGCATCATATAAATGAGCCGCACCTTGTTTATCTGCAATAATCTTGTACTTGGAAGCGTGGGTAAACACATCGCCCTGAGGGGTAGCCTCGTGTTCCATATCAGACACCTTGTAGTTTCTGCTGAGGTCGCTATGAGCGTTATCTAGATTAAAATCGTATCTGATAGGTAAATCGCTTTTAATAGGAGACATCAAATCCATTCGTGAGTTAAAGACTGTAGAAGTTTTTCCTCTTGGAATCTCAGCAATAGGTGTATTAAAATACTTTTCGCTTTGACGCTTAGCCATACCAAGGAACTGGTGCATTATATTTCTACGCTCTGCACCAAAACCATCACCACGAGCAAGAGAAGGAAGCAACGAGGACTCCACACGAGATAAATCCGTACTAGCCTTACTAGCGTTGCTGAGGTACTCAAAGAATGATTTGTCGAACTCGTTTCTATCACCCTGCCACAAATCTCTTGTTTCAGGCTTAGCCCATTGTTCATTACCTCTAGCGTCAATTAGGTTCTTATCAAGTCCCTTCATTGTGAGTGACATAGTTCCATCTTTCTTTACTTTAATTTCATAACCAACAACAATTGTATTTCTAGAAGTAATAGGAACATCAGCACCATATACTCGTCTAGAATTTGGTCCAACTTCTAATTCCATTGAATCACCTTTATAGAGATACGAGATGACATTAGAACCATTGCCAGAAGTAATCTCTTGAATATTTTTAATGCGTTCAGCAAGCAAATCGGAGATATGACCTTCTTTAACTAAATGAGCCAGCATAGTGTCGCTGAATTTTGTTCCTACTGTGCTATTTGCGACAAAACTTCCTTCGACATCTTTCAGTCCAGCAACTTCTTTAGGGTCTAATTTAGACAGCGAATCGTGGACAGCCTTACCAACAGCAAGTCGCTCTGCCTTAACTTGGTCTTCAGTAAGGTTGCGTCTTCTTCCATCTTTATCAAAATAATGTCTGAAGCCGTCCATACCACTACTGTTAAGAAAAGCAGTACGAGCCTCAGGACTGAGTGTTCTAACATCAAATGAGTTTCCGCTATTTTTGCTTTTACCAGCAACAGAACGCAAGAGGTCTTGCACCATATAATCAATAGACGAACTTCTCTGGGCTAGCGTACGCTTTCCATTATTTGGACCAAACGACTTATCGAAAGTCTTGTCTCCAGTAAAGTCACCAAATGTAGGATTCTGTCTGGTGACATTTTTTTGCCAGAAATCTAAGAATCCATTATGAAGCCTGTCCATAACTCCACGCATACCCGTGTACTCTGCTCCGTGGAACAGGTAATCAACAGGTTTACCTTTCATAAATTGAGTGGCGTAATGAGCACCAAATTCTTCAACTAAATCATTAAGAGACTTAGCGGAATCAGGATTCATCTTAGCCGTACTTCCAGCCTTTTGATACTCAGCAAGGTGTGCGTCAAATTCAGCCACAAGAGCCTTGTGCTGGTCTGGTGTAATTTGTTCATTGGTTTTAGGGTCTACCTTGAACTTGAGTTCTCTTGTTACGAATGCCTTGAATTCCTTAGGGTCAATCTCAGAGTTCTTAATTTTAATTCCGTTAGCATCGAACTTGC
>Ga0114977_10003448_pt1 | contig 10150 bp, 8 predicted proteins | sample S_130805_MF_Meta_FD_87026 | JGI IMG/M metagenome (GOLD analysis project Ga0114977, IMG submission 87026) | Freshwater microbial communities from Lake Simoncouche, Canada to study carbon cycling - S_130805_MF_MetaG | ecosystem: Environmental > Aquatic > Freshwater > Lake | place: Lake...
AGAGTCGCCTGATCGATCGGAAACATCCCGGCGGCATCGCCGATGCCGAGCCGCCGCTGTCCCGTGAGGCGGAAGGCGATCCAGCCGGCGGGGGTGGTGAGATGGGCGGTGCGGCGGGCGAGATCGGGGCGGTGGCGGACCGTCCAGAGGAAGCGGGCGGAGGTGATCCGCTTCGGCATCTTGACGCCAAGACGCTCCGTCAGCTCGGCCGCCTCGGCCTCGTTGCGGCCGTCGCACCACAGCCGCGCCGGGGCAAGCGCCGTTCCCTTCGCATCGGCGAGCACCTCGCCATGCATCTGACCGGAGATACCGATACTCGCCACGTCGAGCGCGATCCCCTTGCTGGCAAGATCCTTCCGCAGCGCCACCATTGCCAGGCCGAGAGCCCGCTCCCAGTCGGCCGGGGCCTGCTCGTAGCACTCGGGCCCCAGGTCAGCGACCATCTCGTAGCCCGCCTCACCAGAGCCGAGGATCTTCAATGCACTGTCGGTGAAGATCACCGACAGCCCCTGCGTGCCGGCATCGATGCCGAGGAAGCCGGGTTTTTGGCCGGATGGAGTCATCGTGAAGCGTCTCACTGTGGCGTCTTGGAGGGGGGCCGGGACCGATCAGCCGTCCCAGCGGCTGCTCGCCGACACACCCGGGCCGCGTGTGCCGCAGAAGGCGACTTCGATGCCCATGGCCCGGGCCGCGGCCGCCTTCGTCAGCGCGCAGCGGTCGGCGCCGGCGGCGTCCCTGGCATAGGCAACCTGGACATGGTTGGCCTTGTGGCGGGCCATCATCTGGTCGCGCGACACGCCATGCGTGACGGCGTGCATGATCGGCCACTGCTTCGTCGTCGATTCCAGACGACGGCGCGTCTCCTCCTCGGGGAGTTTGACGACGCTCGCCCGGCCGATGTCCATGCAGAGCTTCTCGGCGGCGCCGGTGCCGTCGACCCAGATCCGGCTCCAGACGATCTCTCCCGGCTTGCTGACGCCGGCGAGCGTCGAACCGCCGAGGCGGAAGTACATCGGCGGTTGACGGTGGCCCTGGGCCCCCTTCCAGCCACCGATGAAGTGGGCAGGGGGGGCGGCGCCAGAGATCTCGAAGACCCACACCCACTGATCGGTGGTGTCCGAGTGGTCCCAGTCGCCCCAGCGGATGTCGTGGAGCGTGTTCTCGGCCGGCTCGCCGAGGGCGTCGTGGACGGCTTGCGTGAGCAGCCCATCGAGCCCGGCACACTCGTCGACCTCGTTGAAGTGCGTCAGCGGCTTCCCCTTGAGGATCGGTTTGGTCGATCCGAGGGGGCAGACGGGGGGGCGCTTCGAGTCGTTGAGCATCCCCTCGACCAAGTCGCTGGCCGGAAGGAGATCCTTGAGCCCCTGCTGATACTGGATGCCGACGAGATCGCACCCGAAGCGGTCGGCCAGCCGCAGAGTGGCGATGTACATCCGGCACTGCGTGAGCACCTGGGCGCGGGTCAGGTCGGCGGCCTCGTCCTTCCCGAAGTGGAAGGTCATCCCGGCCGACTCGAGCCAGCGGAACACCTCGCGGGCCTCGCTGTCGGGGACCTGGAGCGTCTCGTGGTAGAGCGCCGATTGGCTGAGGCGCTCCTTGAAGACGCCGGTGGCGTGGAGGAGCCGGTCGGGGATGATGGCGTTGTACATCCCCATGCAGCCCTCGTCGAAGACCCCCATGAGGGCCTTCTTCTCGCGGAGCCCGGCGGCGATCCCGGCACCGATCTGCTCGAGCTTCGCAGGCACCTTCACGGCGCCGATCGGCACGACGTGGCTCGTGTCGTGGCGCACCTTGCCCGTGGTCAGCCAGGCCTCGAGGTGGCGCTGGAAGGGGGCGCTCTTGAAATCGTCGGCCCACAGGGTTGCATAGGGGATGCCCGCCTTGGTGAGCGACCCGTTGAGGTTGAGCATGCCGACCAGGCCCGGCCACTGCCCCGACCAGTTGGCGACGGTGAGGATCGGGCCAGAGTGGCTCGAGAGGCCGGGAAGAACGTGATTGGAGTATTGCCAGACCGCCTCGGCGACCACGAGCGGCGCCGTCGGGTCGATCGTGGCAAACACGTCGATCCCCTCGCGGGCGCTGGCGATGAAGCCATGGCCGCGCGACTTCGATGGGGCGTGGCCGCGGACGAGCGCCCGGCCGGCGGCCGCGAAGGCCTTCGTGAGATCCGCCTCCATCTGCTTCTGTGCCGGCCAGCAGACCCGATTGGCCTCCTCACGGAGGTCGCCGCTGGCGACGAGGACGATGTCGGCGTGGCGGCTGGCGGGGGCGGTCGACTTCGTGCGGGGCTTGGCGGCCATACGGCGGATCCGTGGAGGAGGGATGGCTTGCGGCCGTGGGAAAAGGGAAACGGCGCGGTTGGAATCGGGGGGACTGGGCAAACTATACTCTTCGCCGCGTCGGTGCGGGGACCCCGGGGGGTGATCGAAGTGCTTCCTCGACTCGCGCCGGCGTCCCGATCGTGATGCCGGCCGTCACACCCACAAAATCGCCCCTCTGCCCCAGTTCCAGCCCCCGTTCGAGGAGCCTCTTCATGAGCAGCTGCGTCCCTGGTGTCCCTTCGCTCTCGCGCCGCTTGCTCGGTGGGATCGCGATGGTCGGTCTGGCGTCGGTGCTTGCCGGGGACGCGGTCGCCCAGGATGCCGCCGCGCCCGCCGGCCCGGTTCCGGCAGCGAATCTCGCCGCCCATACCCGCTGGGTGATCGCCGCCGACTACACGACCGACGGATCCCAACTGCTCACCTCCGGGGGCGAGAGCCTTCTCTACCGCCCGGGCGATGCCGCCATCTGGAATCCGGCCGATGGGAACCGCTCCGGTGACCTCGCCGGACATCCCACCGCCGTCTGGGCGATCAAGGCCTCCAATGATGGCAAGCTTGCCGCCACGGCCGGCTACGACGGGCTGGTCAAGCTCTGGGATCTCCCCGGCCGGGCCCTCAAGGCCGACCTCCGCAAGCACAAGGGCTGGGTGCGGTCGCTCGACTTCTCCCCCGATGGCACGAAGCTCGCCACCGCCGGCGAGGATGGCACGGTGGTGGTGTGGGACACCGGCACGAATGCCGAGATCCGCACAATCCCCGCCCATGCCGGCCCGGTCACCGCCGTCGCCTTCTCCCCCGACGGAGCGACGCTCGCCACCGGCGGTGGTGACAAGCTCGTGAAGCTTTGGGATGTCGCTGCCGGGACTGAAAAGGGGAAGCTCGAGGGGCATGCCGACACGCTCTGGGCCGTCGCCTATTCGCCCGATGGCGCGAAGCTCGCCACGGCCGGCGCCGATCGATTGGTGAAGCTCTGGAACACGGCCGACAACAAGGAGCATGGCACGCTCCCCGGCCACAGGGATTGGGTGACGAGCGTCGCCTTCACCCCCGACAACGCCCGCCTGGCCAGCGCCAGCCTCGATGGCGCGGTGAAGTTCTGGGATGTCGCCTCGAAGGCCGAGCAGAAGGGCCCGCCGCCGGTCGAGGGGGCGAAGCCGTCGAGCGTGTGGTGCGTGGCGGTCGCGCCGAACGGCCAGACGCTGTTCATCGGCAGCCATGGCGGCGGCCGGATCGTTCCCGTCCCGTCTCCCGAGCTCGCCCCGGTTCCCCCGCCGCCGCCGCCGGCCGCGCCGGCGTTCGCGGCGATCGTGCCGACCGAATTCAAGAGCGCCGCCGGCGCCACCGCGGCGATCGCCGCCGACGGCACGGCGACGGTCACCGGCAGCCTCGCCAAGGATGTCTACACCGTGAAGGCGATCGTGCCGCCGGGGGGCAACGTGCGGAGCGTGAGGCTCGAGGCGCTTGCCGATCCGAGTCTGCCGGCGATGGGGCCGGGCCGGGCCGGCAATGGCAATCTGGTGCTGAGCCGCTTCGCGCTGGCCCACGGCGCGCCCGGCGCGGCTGACGCGGCGAACGTGGCGAAGTTCACCGAGGCGAAGGCCGACTTCGAGCAGGGGGGCTATCCCGCCGCCGCGACCCTCGACGACAATCCCGAGACCGGGTGGGCGATCTCGCCGGAAGTGGGCAAGGACCACTCGCTGGTGTTTGAGCTCGCCCCCGAGGTGGCCATCCCCGCCGGCAGCGTGCTGCTGTTCACGATCGAGCAGCAGTTCGCCGACGGCACGCACAACCTCGGCAAGTTCCGCCTCTCCCTCCTCCAAACCCCTCCGCCGGCCCCGTGAGGCAGGCTCCTTCCATGACCGACCCGACCTCCCCACTGACCCCCGCCGGGCACGTCGGGACCGGGCGCGCCGAGACTGGAATGGACGCGGGGCCAGTCGGGGCGGCGAGCGTGCGCCTGACGGTCAACGGTGAACCGCGCGAGATGGCCGCCGGGTCGTCGGCCCACGACGTGATCGTGGCTGCCGGCCTCGTGGGGCGTCCGCTGGCGGTCGAGGTCAATGAGCGGATCGTGCCGCGGCGCGACCTCCCGGCGTGTATGCTGCATGACGGCGACCGGATCGAGATCGTGACACTCGTCGGCGGCGGCTGAGCCGGTGCGGTCGCTGGTTGCCCGGGTCTCCGTCGCTCCCCTCCGCGTCTGCCGATCCCCCCTCACCAGCCCATGACCAGCATCACGTCGTCGCCCGGATCAGACGCGCTTCATCAAGGCGTGTCGGAAGAGGCGCTCACCGTCGGCGGGATCAGGCTCGCCAGCCGTCTTGTCGTCGGCACCGGGAAATACCGCTCGTACGCCGAGATGGCCCGGTGCCTCGAGCTCTCGGGCACCGACTGCGTGACGGTCGCCGTCCGCCGCGAGCGGCTGGTGAATGCCGCCGGGGAGAACATCCTCGACCACCTCGACCCCGGGCGTTACACGATCCTCCCCAACACGGCCGGCTGCTTCACCGCCGACGAGGCGGTCCGCGTCGCCCGGCTCGGCCGCGAACTGCTCCGCGATCTGGGCAACCCCGGTTCGGAGTGGGTGAAGCTCGAGGTCCTCGGCGACTCGCGCACCCTCCTCCCCGACCCGGTCGGCACGCTCGAGGCGACGGCGCGGCTGGTCGCCGACGGCTTCCGCGTGCTCGTCTACACCAGCGACGACCCGGTCGTGGCGGGGCGGCTGAAGGCAGCCGGCGCCGCCAGCGTGATGCCGGCCGGCAGCCCGATCGGCTCCGGGCAGGGGATCCTCAATCCCAACGCCCTGCGGATCTGCCTGGAGTATCTCAAGGGGGACGACCCCGACTATCCGGTGATCGTCGATGCGGGTGTGGGGACGGCCAGCGACGTCGCCGCGGCGATGGAATTGGGCGTGGACGGCGTCCTCCTCAACACCGCCATCGCCCATGCCACCGACGCCCCGCGGATGGCCGCTGCCATGAAGGCGGCCTGCTTCGCCGGCCGCCAGGCCTACCTCGCCGGCCGCATTCCCCGCCGACTCTATGCCACGGCGTCGAGCCCGGACGAGGGACGGATCGGCCACTCCGCCGGAGGTTGAGCATGCTTGCCAAGCGGATCATCCCCTGCCTCGACGTCGAGAAGGGGCGCGTGGTGAAGGGGACGAAATTCCTCGATCTCGTCGATGCCGGCGATCCGGTCGCCGTGGCCGCCCGCTACGAGGCGGAGGGGGCCGATGAACTGGTCTTCCTCGACATCACCGCCAGCCACGAAGAGCGTTCGATCATGCTCGATGTCGTCCGCCGCGTCTCGGAGACGGTCTTCATGCCGTTCACCGTCGGGGGGGGGATCCGCACCCTCGACGACGCCTGCCGGCTCATCCAGGCCGGGGCGGAGAAGGTGAGCATCAACTCGGCCGCCGTGCGGACCCCGGAGCTCGTCTCGCAGGTGGCAGGCCGACTGGGGAGCTGCGCCACGGTCGTCAACATCGATCCCAAGCGGGTGGTGAAGGATGGGCAGGTGACGTGGGAGGTTTTCGTCAGTGGCGGCCGCGTGCCGACGGGGCTCGAGGCGGTGGCCTGGGCCCGGGAGGTGGAGCGGCTCGGGGCCGGGGAGATCGTGCTGACCTGCATGGACCGCGACGGCACGCGCGACGGCTACGATCTGGAGATCACCGCGGCGGTCAGCCGGGCGGTGGGGATCCCGGTGGTCGCCAGCGGGGGTGCCGGTCGGCCGGAGCACCTTGCCGACGCGATCACGCTCGGCGGGGCCGATGCAGCGCTGGCCGCTGGCATCTTCCACTTCGGGCAGTGTACGATCCGGGAGGTGAAGGAACTGTTCCTCCGCCGGGGAATTCCCGTCCGTCCGCCGATCGTCGCGGCGCCGGTCGCCTGATCTCCCCGCGCGCCATCCCTCGAGCGACACGCACGCCATGGCCACCATCGAATCGACTCCCGAAGCCGCCCCCGTCACCCCCGTCCGCGGGATGAAGAAGAAGGACCGCCTCGAGGTGGACCGGCTCTTCGAGGCCCTCGTCCGCCTCCAGGGGAGCGATCTCCATCTCAAGGTGGGCCAGCCGCCATTCATGCGGGTGAAAGGGTCGCTCCAGCCGCTCAAGCACGACAAACTCGACGACGAGACGATGCAGCGGCTCTGTTTTGCGATGCTCGACGACCGGCAGAAGAAGATCCTCGACAACGACGGCGGTGCCGACTTCGCCCACACCTGCGTCGTCGACGACATCCGCTGGCGGTTCCGCGTCAATCTCCTCTACCAGCAGGGCTCGCTGGGGATGGTCGCTCGTCGTGTCAACAACAAGATCCCGGATTTCAAGGGGCTCTTCCTCCCGGCGAGCCTCGAGAAGATGTGCGTCCTCGATCAGGGGATGGTGCTCCTCGCGGGGGTCACCGGCTCCGGCAAGAGCACGACCATCGGATCGATGCTCAACTACATCAACCAGACCTACCGCAAGCACATCCTCACCCTCGAGGATCCGATCGAGTTCGTGTTCACCGAGGACAAGTGCCTGATCAACCAGCGGGAGATCGGCACCGACGTCAAGAACTTCGAGATCGGGATGAAGCATGCGGTCCGTGAGGATCCCGACATCATCCTCGTCGGCGAGTTGCGCGACGTCGAGACCTTCAAGACGGCGATCCATGCCGCCGAGACCGGCCATCTCGTGTTCGGCACGATCCACGCCGCCAGTGCGTCCAGCTGCATCGGCCGCATCCTCGATCTCTTCCCGCAGGAGGAGCATCCCTCGATCCGCAGTGCCATCGCCTTCAACATGAAGGGGATCATCGCGCAGAAGCTGCTCAAGTCGATCCGCGAGGGGGTGAGCCGGGTGCCGATCTGCGAGGTGATGTTCTTCGACGTGCTCGTGCGGAAGTACGTCCTCGAGGAGCAGGATCACCTCCTCGCCGACCACATCAAGAAGTCGTTCCGCGACGGCATGCAGGATTTCACGATGAGCCTCAAGAGCCTCATCGATCAGGGGCTCATCGACCGTAACGACGCGCTCGAGATCGCCCCGAACCGCGAGGCGTTGATGATGGCGCTCAAGGGCATCGGAGTGACGTGATGCAACGACGCACGAAGCGCGTCCTATCCGCGGTGGCAAGAGGTTGCGTCTGGGCTTTCGTCTGGGCTGTGGTCTGGGCTCTGATCGGATCGACGGGCTTCGCCCAGGGCTGGCCCGCGCCCAATCCGGAATGGGCGACGCGCCCGCAGGGGGGCGGGATCGCCATCCTGCCGCTGTTGTGCTGGTGGCTCCAGGTGGTCGGCTGGGCGATGACCAGCGACTGGATCACCCGCGACTCGGCCAAGCTCGGGCTGCGGCCGAACCTGTGGGGAGCGCTGGCCGCCTTTCCGTTCGTGGTCGCGGCCCTCATCGGCCTCCTGATCCCCTCGGCGATCGCCGGCCAGGTGATCATGGCGCTTGCGTGGCTCGTCCCCGCGCTCGTCTACTCCTCGCAGCACAACGCCAAGGTGGGGAAGTCGGAGAAGGTGCTCACCGCCGGGCACATGCGCCGCCTGCTTGCCGGGTTCCTCGCCCGGTTCGGCGTGAAGATGGAGGCCGAGGTCGAGCCGGTCGAGGCCCTCCCCCCGCTCACGTTCCAGGCGATCGGTGGCAAGTCGGCCGAGGACAACAACGGGCGCCTGGAACGGGCCCTGAAGACGGAGGGCATCGAGGAGGCCAAGAAGATCCTCCAGATGGCGGTCGCCTCGCGGGCCTCGACGGTGCTGATGGAGTGGACCCCCACCGAGGTCAATGTCCGTCACGAGGTGGATGGGGTGTGGGTGCCGAGGCGGATGCAGAAGTCGGGGGGGTCGCGCCGGCGCGCCGAGGTGTGGGCGGACGAACCGCCGCTCGAGAATCATGTCGCCGATGCGGCGATGGTCTCGCTCAAGACCCTCTGCGGCCTCGATCCCAAGGAACGGCGCGGCCGACTGGCCGGCACGTTCGCCGTTCAGGCCGAGGGGAAGCCGCGCAACTGCAAGCTCATGGTGCAGTCGGCGCCCACCGGCGAACAGGTGCTCCTCCAGGTCGAGTCGCCGGTGGTCCTCTTCAAGACGATGCCCGATCTCGGCATGCCGAAGCCGATCGCCGACACCCTGGCGCAGCTCCTGGCGCTCGAGAAGGGATTGATCGTCCTCTCCTCGCCGTCCGGGTCGGGGCTGTCGACGACGTTCGACGTGGTCGTCTCCTCGGCCGATCGCCTCCTCCGCGATTTCATCTCGATCGAGGATGCTGCCGCCCCGCCGCGCGAGATCCAGAACGTCAAGCCGGTCCGCTTCGATGCCCGCGCCAACATCACGCCTGTGGCGGCGCTCGAAGGGGCGATGCGGGAATACCCCGCCGGCATCATCACCCGCGATCTCCGCGACAAGGATCTGGCCCTCGAACTGGCCAAGCACGCCGAGGACAGCAAACTCGTGATCATCAGCCTCCGGGCGAATGATTCGATCGACGCGATCGTCAGGCTCCTCGGCGTGGGGATCCCGCCGGAGACGCTCGCCCGCACGCTCCTCGGCTCGCTCTCGCAGCGGCTCGTCCGCAAGCTCTGCCCGAAGTGCCGCGAGGAGTTCGAGCCCCCGCCGGAGATGCTCGCCCGCCTCAAGAAGACGAAGGAGGAGCTCCCCACGCTCAAGCGACCGGGTGAGTCGGGCTGCAACGTCTGTGCCGGCACCTCCTACTTCGGTCGGACGGCGATCTTCGAGCTCGCCTCCGGCGAGATGCTGCGGAAGTACATTGCCAAGAAGGCCGACGCCAACGTGCTCCGGCAGGCCGCCGCCAAGGACGGGATGAAGCCGTTCAAGGACGAGGGGATGCGGTTGGTGCTCGACGGCACGACCGCCATGGAAGAGATGCAGCGGATTTTTACCGCGAAGTCGGGTGGTTGAACGGGAGTCGAGAGACCATGATCGTCAATCTGCTGCTTGTCATCGTCTTCCTGGCCGTGACGCTCGTCCTCTCCCGCGAGGGTCTGTGGAGCGGTCTGGTGATGCTGCTCAACATCATCGCGGCGGCGACGCTGGCCACCGGGTGGTATGAACGGATCGCCTCCTTTGTCGATGAGAAGATGCCCTCCTACACCTATCTCATCGACTTCCTCTGCCTGTGGGGGCTGTTTGCCGCGATCCTCCTCGTATTGCGGCTGGTCACCGATCGGGCATCGACGACGAAGGTGAAGTTCCTCCGTCAGGTGGAGCTCGTCGGCGGGCCGCTGGTGGCGGTCATCACCGGATGGGTGATGGTCTGCTTCGCCGCTGCGAGCCTCCACGCCGCCCCCGTGCCGCGGACGCTCGTGCAGCCGGCGCCGGAGAGCCGGATGTTCTTCGGATTCGCCCCCGACCGGAAGTGGCTCGGCTGGATGCGTTATGCGACGAAGGACGGACCGTTCGCCCGCCCGCCGGAAAGCGCTGTCGTCTTCGACAAGGACGGCGACTTCATCCTCCGTTACGCCGACCGGCGATTGAAGCTGGAGCAAGCCGAGGGCTTGCGGGTGAATGCCAACTGATCAACCCGCCCTCCGCGATGACCATTCCCATGACGCCCCGACGAGAGTCGCCGCGCGCAGCGGGGGGGATATCGTGCCCGGCTACCGACCGGTGAGCATGGTGGCGGTGTTCGCCGCCCTGGCCGGGGTCTGTTCGGCGTTGGCGCTGGTGACTCCGATCCTCTGGTTTTTGCCGCTGCTGGCGCTGGGATTGTCGCTGATGGCGCTGCGTGACGTGGCGCCCGGCGCGGATTGCGAACCCGATTCGGGCATCGGGGACGACCCTGCCGCAGCCGGGGAGGGCGGCCTGTCGGGCACCGACACGCTTCC
>Ga0114977_10003450_pt1 | contig 10144 bp, 8 predicted proteins | sample S_130805_MF_Meta_FD_87026 | JGI IMG/M metagenome (GOLD analysis project Ga0114977, IMG submission 87026) | Freshwater microbial communities from Lake Simoncouche, Canada to study carbon cycling - S_130805_MF_MetaG | ecosystem: Environmental > Aquatic > Freshwater > Lake | place: Lake...
ACTGTAAATAACTGTGTTGGAGGAATGTTAAATTCAAAATCTGATTATATATGGGTGCTACCCGATGATGATATCGCACGATTTGATGCTTTATCTATATCTATCCCTGTAATTGAAAAATATAAACCTGACTTTATAAGTGGTGGTTGCATAGATAAGTCTACTATTGAGTATCCTTCAAACGAAATAGGAGAGGATAACAAGCAGCCAAATAAAATTCTTGATGTAATTTATGACAGATCTAAAGTTTTACTTTTTTTAAGAAAAAATGTTGTTCAGTTGCAGGAATATATTTACAAAGTTCAATTAGTAAAAAATTTTTTAAAAAATGATAAGCATGTTCATCTTTTGAATGATATGTGGCCAGGATTATTTGGGATTTTTTCTTTGCAGTCTGAAAAATCATTTGTGAGATTAGAAAAGAGTTTAGGTATTTTCCGTAAAGGAGATCCAAGATCAGAATGGAGGCATTTATGGTTTAAACTAGCCTTAATAGATTGGCCAATTATTTCAGAAAAACTTTTTAAATTAGGATGGTTAAATGAAACTGAGACAAAAGTATCAAAAGCTGTGTTTAGAGAAATATTCCCAAACCTTTCATATCGACCAGATATTTTATTGGGCTTGAACAAAAAAAGTTCTGTTAATCCGTTTCTATTGATAAAATACCACCGATATCATTACTTTATAGCATTGTTAAAAAGTCCATTTTTAACTTTCAAAGAAGCAGTCAAAAGATTTAAAAAATATTTAAAATAGTAATTCAATGTTTAAATTGCCTATACTTATACTGACCTACAATAGGCCTGAGCATTTATTAAAATTAATAAAAAAATTAAAAAAAATAAAACCTGCCAAGATATATATTTCCTGCGATGGCCCAAAAAATAATTATGATAGAGAAAAAATTTTAAAAATTAGTAGAATTATAAATTTAATAGATACTAAAACAAAAGTAATTTCAAATTTTTTAAAGAAAAATAAAGGTATAAGGCTGGCTCCTCAATGTGGTATTTCGTGGTTTTTTAAAAAAGAAAAAATGGGCATCATTTTAGAAGATGACTGCATACCGACAATTTTTTTTTTTCAATATATGAAATACCTTTTGTCAAAATATAAAAATAATAGAAAAATTTTTGCAATTTCTGGATATAATCATTTAGGTAAAACAAATTTTCGTGAAGCGTCTTATTTTTTGTCCAATTATTTTCTCTGCTGGGGGTGGGCTACGTGGAGAAGATCATGGATAGCAGCAAGTAAAAATTTAACATCTTATTTAAGAGAAAAAAACTTTAGAAGTTTAAAAAATAAATTTGAAAATGATATTGAATTTAGATATTGGAAAAAAACTATAACAAATGTTTATGAAGGAAAAACTAAGACTTGGGATATCCAATTCATGGCATCTATGTGGAAAAAAAATTCCTTTTGTTTGTTACCTAATGTAAATATGGTTAATAATATTGGCTTTGATGATAGTTCGACCACAAGCCCTTCTTTAAGATTTCAGGTAGCCAAAGCATTTAACTGGAACGGCAAAATAAAAGACCCTAAATTATTAAGATTAGATAAAGAAAATGAACTCATGATATTCAACAATCTTTTTCGACCAAAATTTTTTCTATATCCATTTCGAATTATTTTTTTACTTAAAATTATATTTTCACAACCGAAATTTTTTTTTAGAAAAACAATATTACAAATAAGAGAAAATTTTATTAGAATTTAATGTTTTATTTAGTAATTATTTAATTATGTGTAAAAATTATAAAATTTTTGGATTAAACGTCTGTTTAATCGATTCTTTATAATCATCTAATATTCATTAGAGACTTTCATTATTGAATTCTTAATTATTTAGGATTCTTTTATATAATTTTATGTATTGATTGCTAATAAAATCAAATGAAAATTTTTTGTGGGCAATTTTAATTGAAGATAAACACATTTCTTTATACTTTTTTTTGTTTAATTTTAATATGTACTCTATTCCTTTGCATAGTTCTTTTGATGAATATGGTTTAGCTAGATATCCATTCTTTTTATGAATTATAATATCTTTTAAACCAGTTGAATTAAAACAAACAACAGGTATTCCGCAAGATATTGCCTCTGAAGCTGTTTGACCAAAAGCCTCAAGTCTAGATGGAACAACTATAAGATCTAAGCAATTATAAAATGTTCTTATTTCTTTATCACTATTTAGTTTTGGTGTGTTAAAAATTTGAAATTTTGTATTTTTGATTTCCGAAAATTAATTTGAGTCTCCAATAGAAAAAAAAGCAATATTCTTTTGATCGTAGTTTATTTTTTTTATTGCCGATAAAAAAAGGTCTTTACCTTTTAAAATCTCATTTTTATGACCTAAAGAACTAAAACCTATTAATTTTATATTTTGAGGTAAATTAAAATATTTTTTACATTCCTTTTTGTTTTGTGTTTTCCAAAAATTAATATCTAATGTATTGTTGATTGTTAGTGCTGGAAATTTTTGCATTAAATAGCTATTAGAAGCGCAATTTGTAATCCATTTACTTGTACCAACAATATTTATTTTTTTTTTCCAACTTTTAATTTTTCTTTTCCATGTAAACTTTTCAATATCGACATTAATCAAATTTGCTTTATTTTTATTATTATTAGAGTATCCATTCTTCCAATTTGTATTAAAACTGTAATGTTCAGATCCGGTGAACGGCCACATATCCTGGATTGTCCATACTAAAGGCTTTGTTATTTTTCCAATATCTTCAATAGAAATGGTTTCCCCATTAATCCAGTGCAAGTGAACAATGTCATAATCAGATTTATTAATAAACTTGTGTAGCTGTGTAGGAAATAAAGAGATTGAATTTTTAACAAAATTATTTTTTCTTAAAATTTTTGATATCCTAGATTCAATTGCGGATTTAATTTTGTTAAAATAACTTCTAAATAAACTAGGTTTTATAATATTTTCTGTATTTAATTCTGGGCCATTTAAAATGTTAAATTTTATAAAAGAATTAATATTTTTTTCTAATAAACTTTGATGAATTCTAAGTGCAGCTCTAGAAGCCCCTCCCTTGCTAATAGAATAAGATAAATGAAGTATTTTCATTTTAGGTAAAAATTTTTTTTAATAAATTTAAATACATGTTTGATATTGTTATATTTATATTATAGTGAAAATTATATGGATAGGTGGAAATTCTATGAAAAAAATTTAAATAAATTCATTAACAAAAAATCATCTATTTTAATAATTGGGGGATCAGAAAGAGAGTATGAATTATTTAAAAATCTACAGTATGAAAATTTTACTCTTAGTAATTTTAATCCAGATACAACAAAATATTCTTATAAAATAATCCATGTAGATGCTACTAAAATAGATTTTAATGATAGCTCATTTGACTATGTTATTACTCATGCTTGCATCCATCATATGAGAAAACCTCATTTAGCTATTTTAGAGATGTATAGAGTTTCAAAAATTGGCACTCTTATAATTGAGGGTAATGACTCATGGTTAATGAGAGTTTCCACTAAGTTAAGGATGTCAGAAGATTTTGAGGTTTCAAGTGTAGATAAAAATAATAAACTTGGTGGAGTTGAAGAGAGCGGAATCCCAAATTATGTGTATAGATGGAATGAAAGAGAGCTTTTTAAGACCCTGTCTTCTTATGAGCCCGAAATTCAACATAAGATATATTTCAATTATGAAAATGATTTAGAAAATTCTGGAACTCAAAATCATAAATATAAAAATAAAATTTACAGTTTAATAAAATTATTTTTAAAAATCTTCTTTATTTTCTTTAAAAAACAACAAAATCTATTATCAATTTATATAGATAAAAAAGAATCAAAAAAAAGAATTTTTACTGGTCTTTAGTGTTAATAAATATATTTTTATTATTTTTTAAGTAAGAATTATAGAATTTAAAACTAAATATTAAATATAGCATCAACTATTCTTATAGAATTAATATTCAGATTTAGGGATGATAATAATTGTTAATAAATACCTATGATATTTATTATATAAATGTTAATGATCAAATAATTTCAATTTAAAAATTATAAAAAGCCAAAATTAATTTTTTACTAAAATATTAGTCCTTATCAATGTTTAAAGTATTTAATCTTTATAAGATGTTAAAAGAAAAAGAAAAAATATTTTTTATTATAATATTTTTTGGGATCTTTTTTAGTGCATTTTTAGAAATGATTTCTTTTTCAGCTATTATTCCTGTTTTTAAATTAATATTTTCTGGAGAAAAAATAGATATATCATTTTTAAATGATTTAGGACCTATCGTTATTTTGGTTTTATTTTTACTATTATTTTGTTTTAAAAATTTATTTTTGATATTTTTCAATTTTTTTTACATTAAATTTATTTTCTTTTTTTGTTCAGAATGCTCCAAAAGGTTATTTTTAAATAGCTTAAATCACGGTTATTCTCACTTTAAAAAATATTCTTCTGATTTTTTTTTAAGAAAAGTATCTAATGATGCAATTAATATGAGAATTTATATTGTTGGATGCATTGTTTTAATGACAGAAATTTTATTTCTAACATGTCTGGCTGGTATACTTTTTTTGATAAACTCTACAATCTTTACCTTTGTTATAATTTTTTTTTCAGCCACATTGGCTTTATATTTTTATTTGATTAAAACTCGTATTAAAAAGTGGGCGGAATTAAATCACATTAATAGTGGAAAATTACAAGTGCTTGTTGATGAAGGATTGAAGGGGATAAAAGATATAATCATATATAATTTACAAAATTTTTTTTATAATAAGTTTTCCAATTATTCAGATGGTATTTTTGAATCACAATTTAAACATGAGTTTCTAAATAATGTTCTTAGATATTGGATGGAATTATTATGTGTAATAATTTTTTCGCTATCACTAATTTTTCTTATTTTTAATAATACAATATTGTCAAATTTTCTTCCGATTTTTGCTCTTTATGGAATAGCACTTTTTCGTGCAATTCCAAGCTTCAATAAAATCGTTATGGCGAAACAAGTTTGTAAATTTTATTATCCTGGTTTTAAATCAGTTATTGACCAATTAAAAATTTCTGTTCAGCTTAATATTCAGAATCCAGTTAAAAATTTTAATTTCGAGAAATCTTTAGAATTGAAAAATGTAAGTTTTAAATTTGAGGATACCGACAAATATTTAATAAAAAATTTTAATTTAAAAATAAATAAAAATTCATCAACTTTAATCAAAGGAAATAATGGATCTGGAAAAAGTACACTTATTGAAATTATTTCTGGACTTAGAGACCCAATAGATGGTGATGTGATAATCGATGAAAAATATAAATTAAAAGATTGCAAAATAAATTGGATGTCCAAAATTGGATTTGTACAACAAAATGTCTTTATTATGAATTCATCAATTATTGAAAATATTGTTCTTGAGAGCTCATCTTATGATCAAAAAAAATTTAACGAAATTTGCAGTTTAATAGAACTGGACAAAGCTTTTGAGAATTTTGATGAATTGGTCAATAAAAAGAATTTGGGATTAGATGGTTTTAATTTATCAGGAGGTCAGAGACAACTTATTTCAATTGCAAGAGCTTTGTATAAAACTGCTGAAGTTTTAATACTTGATGAGCCAGATTCAGCTTTAGATATAGAAAAAAATGAAACTTTAATAAAAACACTTATCAAATTAAAAGGAATAAAAACTATAATCATGATTAGTCATAATTTTTCACACCCAGATAATATTTTTGATAATGTTATTGAACTTAGTAGAAATGAATAGTTCATTTCATATTTTTACTGTTAAGATATGGCGTTTTCAAGTCTTTAAGCGAAGCTTAACAAAAAAATTATTTTAGGAGTAATTGCTTCAATTTATTTGAATTGTAATTTATTTTAATAAAATTTTTTTTTAAATTTTTTACTTCAACTTTCTGACTATTATCAATTAAGATTTTAACGTTATTATTTACACATTCTAATGTAAAAAAACTTAAAAGATTTTCGCCAGATGAAATACTAAATTTTGTTCTAGATAAATATTTATTTATTTTTTTATTATTTAATTTTCCGTAGTTTTTAACTCCTTCACAATTAAGTTTGTCGCCAACCACATTAACAGAAAAACCTAACTTAATTATTTTTTTTATAAATAAATATTGAAATAATTATTTTTTATTTTCATGATTTCTATAATAGATTAAAAAATCAATATTTTTCTTTTTAATAATATTTTTTTTTTTGATTGCTTTAAGAACATAATTAAAATGAGCTTTTTTCTTAATAAAATAAAGCAAGTTTTTTTTTAATAAGCTTGTTGAAAAATAAATATAATTATATCGAAAATGTATAATAATTTGACTTATTAAATACAAAATAGGAAAAATATATTTTCTTATAAAACTAAATTTAAAATTAGCTCCACCTGTAATTGGTCCTATTATAGTTTTAGGTGGCAGTAATAAAAAAATAAGAAAATTCCAAAGTGGTAAGTAATTAATGTAATAAATTTGTTTTTTTTTAAAAAAATTAATCCAACATAAAAAAATACCAACAAATGGAAGCACATATTTATGTAGTAAGGTCTTATTATCAATCTTATGCTGTGAATATTTATTAATTTTAATTTTTTCTTTATTTAAAAATAAACGAGCGAGTTGCCCTTCCCCTGTATTTTGCGATGTATCGCATACCCATATAAAATTATCTTTTTTATTTAATTTCAACATTTAGTCTTTTTATTTTTTGTGACCACAAATAATCTTTAATAACGTTATATAATGTACTCAATAATCTATTGATCCTCCGGAATGTTTCATACTGAAGTCTCCAGATAAACTCAAAATTATTTAATAATTTAGGTACTTCTTTTTCTTCTCCAGAAAAAATAGCTATAGATCCGCCAATGCAAATAATTTTATAATTATGTAATCTCTTTGCCAACTCAATGGCTATAAGCTCTTGTTTAGGCGTTGGAAGAGTTATAAATATTAAATCAGAAGTCTGGAATTTAAATTTTATTGATTTAACAATTGTCCTATAATCTGCATATGGAACTTTACAATTAAAAATTTTTTTTTTAAATTTTAAAAGTAATTTCATTTTTGATAAGTAAGTAAGATTACCAACTACTACTATTCTTTTAATTTTTTTATTAAATTGTAGTTTATCCAGCAATTCTCTTCCTGGAATTTTTTTTATTTTTTTTTCTAACAATTTAGCACTAATCCCGTCTGGCCAATGATACATATGAGGAAATTGTAATTTAAAATTCTTAACATAACTTCCCAAGAATGCGAGATTCATAGCGCTTAAAATAAATTTTTTTTTTAAAAATACTTTGTTAACATTTGTGTAAATAAAAAAATTATATTTTAATTTTTTTTTATAAAATTTATTAATTTTGTAAGAAAAGTTTTTATTTATGTTCTCAGAATTAATAATAATTAATTGATGAATTTTAAATATAAATCTAAAAAAGATATAAATTGAACTAATTTTTAAATTGTTATTTAAAAATGACTTACATATTTCTTTTGTACTAATGATGTAAGATAATAAATTTTTTCCAGAAACCCCACCTGTTTTCATTCGAGTAACTAGTAGATTTGTTGTATAGAAAGGAATTTTATTAATAAAAATGCATCTCAAGAAAAAATCAAAATCTCCTGCAATTTTATAATTTCCATCGTACTTATATTTCTTATGTAAACTTTTTTTAATAAACATCCCTGTATGTGGAATTATAAGACCATTTAACAAATGTTCTTTTTTGAAATTAATTGAAGGAAAAAATCTAACAATTTTAGATTTATCTTTTCTAAAATAAGCTATTGATCCAACTATTAATTCGCTTTTGGTTTTTTTTGCTATTTTAACTAGTTCGTTAATAACAGTAGCATTATTAAGAATATCGTCAGAATGTAATAAAATAATGTACTCACCCGTTGCTTTTTCAATGGCAAAATTTATCGATTCATAAAGTTTTAGTTTTTTTTTTATAAATATTTTTTTATCTTTAAAAGGATATTCATCTAGTAATATTTGCGTTGCATCATTAGACCCCCCATCAATAATAATGTGCTCAATATTTTTATATTTTTGAGTTAAAACACTATTAAGTGTTTCTTGAATTGTTGTTTGGCTATTTAAGCAAACTGTTAATACTGAAACCTTCATATTTTTTTTTATTCATTAATTGATAATTAAGTATGCCCATACTTACTAGTAAAAACATATGATCAATGCCCCATACCGCATAGGAATTTTCAAATAATGATCTAACTGAAAATACAATTATGTATATAAATGAAAGCTGAGTAGGTAGATGAATTTTGTTTTTGAATTTCTTTATATATTTTAAAATGTAGGAAATGTTTTTTATGTATAGAATAATAAATAATAAAGCTGAAAAATAACCGCCAGATAAAAAAGTGTAAATTAAGCCATTCGAAATATTATTTCCATATGGGTTATTATCATGTTTAATTTTTTTATAATATTCTGTTATAATTATTCTATCAGCCTGAGGACCATACCCAAAAAATTTTTTTTTATTAAATTCATTCAATCCTATTAACCACAGCTCCACTCTACCACTAGTTGTTTTGTTCGATAAAATTCTATTATTATTAATATCTTCAATAGAATTTTTCATATTTTTAGAGCTGTTGCTATCCTGATCTAAATATCCAGCTTCTTTTGAATCTTTTGAATCTTTTGAATCTTTTGAATGAGTTACGATTGATAGAAAAAAAATTATTAATATAGGACCGGAAATATATAAAATTAATTTTATTAGTTTAGTAAATAAATTGTTTCTATAATTTAGAATAAAAATAACAGAGATAATGCTTACGATATAGCATAGGTATGAACCTCTAGATTGAAAAAGTAAAATCGCAGATGCTAATAATAAAATTAGATAGAAGTAGGGACTATTAAAAGATTTTTTTTTATTTTCAATCCAGATAACCATGAATACAACTAAAATAGTTAGCATTCGTGAGTATCCTGTAGATCTAGGAGGAGGATATCCAATCAGGGTTAAGTCAGGATGAAAAATTGAGTAAAAATTTAAATTTTTAATTCCAAGTAGAAACGCATCTAATTTTAAAGCCAAAAGTATCACGGATGATATTAAAATAAAAAAAATTAAGGAATATAAAAAATAATAATATATAATATATATTTATAAATATTCTATAAATATAAATAATATAATTATTATAAATGAAAAAAATATAATATAAAGTATTTAAAAAATTATTCTATAAATAAAAAAATATCAAATTAATTTAAAAAAAAAAATTAAAAAAAATATAGATAAATAATTAGAGATATTAATTTTTTTTTTATTCGTATAAATTTTAATTAGTAAAAATATAAATATCACTATACCAATCATTATTGGTATTATTATTCTTGACGTTTTGATAATGTCAAAAAGTGATTTTATATTTAATAAATCTTTTGGATAAACATTGATAGAGCCAAATAGAAAAAACCACAATAAAAAACTAATTATTAATGAAAAATTTTTATAAAAGAGTTTATGTATCATTTTTAAAAATTTTAATATATTAGCATTTAATAACAGTGTATATAAACTTAAAAAAATATTATTATCTTATTTCTTTATTTCCTTTTTTTTTCATAACAGGATCATTTTTACCTGATCTATTTTGCAGTTTATTGAGTATATATTTTTTATATTTTTTAATTAAAAAAAAGGAATTAAATTTTCTTAATAATAATTTTTTTTATTTTTTTTTAATTTTTTATTTATATATTAACTTAAATTCTTTAAATTCGTTTCAACCAGAGACTTCACTTAAAACTTCATTAACTTTTATAAGAATTATAATATTTATTTTCTTTATTTCTTATTTTGTAAAAAAATATCCTAAAATTATTGATTTTACTTACTATTGCTTTGTAATCTGTTTACTTTCTTTATTTGTAGATTCTTTGGCTCAATTTTTTTTTAAAATCAATATTATTGGACAGAAAGTCGATCCTGGAAGTAGAATTTCAAGTTTTTTTGGAGATGAATTGATTATGGGAAGTTATGTGTCATGATTGTTGCCATTTATTTTTGGCTTTTCTTTTCTGTCTATACTTATTAAAATAAATTTTAATTATAT
>Ga0114977_10003455_pt1 | contig 10137 bp, 7 predicted proteins | sample S_130805_MF_Meta_FD_87026 | JGI IMG/M metagenome (GOLD analysis project Ga0114977, IMG submission 87026) | Freshwater microbial communities from Lake Simoncouche, Canada to study carbon cycling - S_130805_MF_MetaG | ecosystem: Environmental > Aquatic > Freshwater > Lake | place: Lake...
CCCTGAAGCCGCCCGCAGCCTCTCCCACCTCATCCCAGCAGCTTGTCACGCTCCAGCTTCAACCCCATCTTCCGGTACAAGGTCGCAATCGACACCCCAAGCATCGACGCCGTCTTCTCCCGCGACCCCTCATTATACCGCAGGGTCTCCCGGATGAACACCCGCTCCTGCTTCTTGATGAACTCCGTCAGCTTCGTCCCAATCGGCAGCACCTGCCGGATCCGCCCGCTCTCATCCCCACTCACCTCCACCTTCTGACTGATCTTCGACGGCAGATCCACCGGCCGAATCCTCCCGTCCTCCGCAAACGCACACGCCCGCTCAATCGCATGCCGCAACTCCCCAATGTTCCCCGGCCACCCGTACTCGCTCAGCAGCTGCATCGCATACTTGTCCACCTCAAGCTTCGCCACCCCCCCGCGCCGCGCCAGCACCTCCAGAAAATGCTCCGTCAGCAGCGGAATGTCCTCCCGCCGCTGCCGCAGCGGCGGCAGCGATATCTGAATCACCGAAATCCTATAACACAAATCCCCACGGAACTTCCCTTCCCGCACCAGCTGCTCCAAAGGCACCGTCGTCGTCGCCGCCAGCCGGAAATCCACCTCCCCCAACCCCGCCATCCGCCGATTCTGCAACTCCTCCAGCCACCCGTCCAACTGCGCCTGCAGCCGCAACGGCAGCGCATTGATCTCCTCCAAAAGCACCATCCCTCCCTCCGCCCGCGTGAAGATACTCCGCCCACCCCCGCTCCCGAACAACTCCTGCTCCAGCAACTCCGCAGGCAACCCCGAACACTGCAGCACCTTGAACGGCGCAGCTCCCCTCCGGCTCATCTGATGCACCGCCCTCGCCACCATCTGCTTCCCAACCCCAAACTCCCCCTCTAGCAGCAACGGGCTCTCATTGTCCGCCACCCGCGCCGCCACCCGCAAAATCTCCTGCACCGCCCGACTCTCACCAACAATCGGCACCGGCAACCCCACAGCCGCCGCCACCACCCCAGCCGCCTCCGCCACCACTGCACGCCCAGTCTCCCGACCCTGCGTCAGCGCCCGCTCCACCGTCCGCCTCAAATCATCCAGCTCAAACGGCTTCGTCAGATAATCAAACGCCCCCAGCTTCATCGCCTCCACCGCCGTCTCCACACTCGCAAACCCAGTCACCATGACCACCGCCGTCCCCGGATACTCCCTCCGGCACTCCTGAATCACCTCCAACCCGTTCATATCCGGAATCTTCAAATCCACCAGCAGCAACTCCGGCCTCACCTCCCCAACCGCCGCCATCCCTTCCCGCCCGCTCCCTCGCGCCACCACCTCATGCCCCATCTGACGACACACCTGCACCATCAACCCAAGTATCGAAGGATCGTCGTCAATAATGACTATGCGGGCCATGTCGTTTTCGGCAGCAAATGGTGAACAAATTCTCCCGGATCTCTCAAATGATCCAGATTATCACATCTGATTGACATTCCTGCCCCCGAAAGGCAAGCCCAATCCTCCCCCTCCCACCCCTCGCCCACGGCCGATCTCGTCATCTCGGCGAATCATTGCGCCTGAGAGAACGGCCCCAAAATCGCCGCACCACCCGCCACCAAACAAGGCGTGCCGCAATTCGTCTGCCGCAATTGCACCCCGCCCAAGAGGTCTGTCTTTTTGTCCCGCTCCCCGCGCCGTGTCCCGCCCAAGAGGTCTGTCCAATAATTCAAATCCGCCCCCCACCCGCCCAAGTCCCCGCACATGCCGCAATTGAAGCCACACGAAGAGCTCTGTCCACTAATCCACCAGACCCAGCCGGTCTCCACAATCACTTCCTCCATTGCCCCGGCCTCTGCTCCCGCCGCACGCCCCCAACATCATCCCCCACCACCACCCCTCAATAAAAGCGCCGCTACGGCTCCTCGAGGATTGACTTGGCATCCCCTCTTCCGTTCCAATCGCCCCGATTCGCGCCCCCCTGGCGACTCACCCCCCCTAACCCCATCCCCTGCGATATGAGAAAACCACCACTGTTATTCTGCGCCCTCGGCTTGCTCGCCGTCCCATGGGCCCCCGCACATGCCGCCACCGCGGTCTCTGCAGGCACCATCAGCTTCGTCAGAGGCCCCGCGGGCCTCGACCTCTCCGGTACCTTCCCCTACGCCGTCAACTTCAGCACCAATGACCCGGAACTCGTCGTCAACGGCCTCACCTTCGTCCCGGATACCGCCCCGCCCATCGGCGCGTCCTTCGTCACCCCTCAGTCGGTCACCCCATGGCAGGCCACTCCCCAATTCGGCACCAGCGACGACGAAAACAATCTCGAACAGATCTATCAGGACATCCGCTGGGCCAACAACGCCGCCGGTGAACGCCTCGAAGCCCACTTCACCGTCACCCCTGGCCAAACCTACAAAATCCAGATCCTCGTCTCCGGCAACGCCCCCGAAAACCGCCGCTGGGACATCGAAGTCGAAGGCAACCTCTCCGTCGACGAATTCACCTCGCTAGGCCTCTCCGCTCCCGGCACCACGCTGCCGCCCTACCGGAACAACACCAGCGTCGTCTTCACCCAGCAAATCACCGCCACCGACGACTCCCTCGACGTCATCATGGGCAACCTCGGCGGCGAAAACGACCTCGGCGACCGCAACGCCATCTGGCAGGGCATCACCGTCGAACAAATCACCGCCTCCCCAGACGACTCCGACGCCGACGGCCTCCCAGACGCATGGGAAACCCTCCACTTCACCAACCTCAGCCAGTCATGGTCCACAGACCCCGACAGCGACGGCCTCGACAACAGCGCCGAACTCACCCTCCGCACCCTCCCCAATAACGCCGACTCCGACAGCGACGGCCTCAAGGACGGCGCAGACGTCAGCAGCGGCGGCGACCCCACCGTCGCAGACTCCGACGGCGATGGCCTCTCCGATGGCCTCGAAGTCCTCACCCACCTCACCAACATCCGCCTCTCCGACACCGACTTCGACGGCCTCACCGACGGCGCAGAAGTCAACACCCACGGCACCGACCCCAACGAAACCGACTCCGACAACGACGACTACCCGGACGGCGTCGAAATCGCCAACGGCACCAACCCCGCCAACCCGGCCAGCTACCCGCTCCTCAGCAGCTCCGGTAGACCCCTCGTCGGTGGCGACGCCGGCGAAGGCCTCGACCTCGACGGTACCTTCCCATACGCCTTCAACGTCGGCACCAACGGTGCCCCCGGCGCCATCCGCGGCGTCACCTTCACCGACGACTCCGCCCCCGGTATCACCGTCGCCGCTCCCGCCCAAATCCCCGGCTGGGACTCCTTCCCCAATCTCGGCGACTCTCCGGACGACGACGTTCTCGAAAACATCCTCTGGTCCATCCGCTTCGGCCCAGCCGTCACCGTGACCCTCACAGGCCTCACCCCAGGCAAACCCTACAAACTCCAGCTCCTCTTCCTCGAGCGCTGCTGCGCCCGCGCCTGCGACATCTACGTCGACGATGTCCTCAAACTCGACGACTTCGCTCCCTACACCTTCCAGCCCAGCAACAACGGCACCCGCGGCGCGGCCGCCGTCATCGGCTTCCTCGCCAGCGGCACCTCCACCACCATCAAACTCGACGGCTCCACCGTCACCAACCCGCTCTACACCGACCGCAGCCCGCTCCTCTGCGGCGTCACCCTCGAAGCCGTCACCGGCTCCGACGCCGACGGCGATGGCCTCGAAGACCTCTGGGAAACCGCTAACTTCGGCAGCCTCGCCCAAACCCCCACCGGCGACCCAGACAACGACGGCCTCACCAACCTCCAGGAAAACACCGCCGGCACCAACCCGAACAGCTCCGACACCGACGCCGACGGCCTCTCCGACCGCGCCGAACTCGTCACCCACCTCACCAACCCCAAAAAGGCCGACACCGATGGCGACGGTCTCAGCGACCAGTACGAGATCGTCACCTCCCTCTCCAACCCTCTCTCCAGAGACTCCGACAGCGATGGCTACAGCGACGGCTCGGAAGTAATCGCCGGCACCAACCCGTCCGCCGCCGCCAGCTACCCGCTCTTCTCCACCACGGTCGACACCTTCTCCGGCGGCGACCCCGGCGAAGGCCTCGACCTCACCGGCTCGTTCCTCTACGCCGTCAATATCGGCTCCAACGGTGCTCCCCCAGGACCAGTCAACGGGGTCTTCTTCTCCGACGACTTCCAGCCAGGCATCTCCGTCACCTCCATCTTCGAAGCTCCCAACTGGTTCGCCCCGGACTTCGGCAGCACGGAAAGCGACGATAACCTCGAATTCGTCATGCAGTCCATGCGCTGGAGCCCAGCCCCAGCCAAACCCTCCGTCGACCTCACCGGCCTCGTCCCCGGTCAAGCCTACAAACTCCAGCTCCTCTTCGCAGAATCCTGCTGCGCCGGCCGAGCCTTCGACATCGAAGTGGAAGGCCTCGTCCGCGTCGACGAATTCAACCCAGCCACCGCTCAGCAGGGCGTCAACAACTCCAGCCAGGGCGCCGTCGTCACCCTCGCCTTCGTCGCCACCGACGACACCCTCAACATCGTCCTCAACGGCCAGGGGGTCTACTCCCCTGCCAACGTCGACCACAACGCCATCATCAGCGGCCTCACCCTCGAAACCCTCGCCCTAGCAGACTCCGATACCGATTCCCTCCCGGACGCATGGGAAATCCAGTACTTCGGCAATCTCGCCCAGTCCGGCACCGCAGACGCCGACTCCGACGGCCGCAACAATGCCGCCGAATACCTCGCGAATACCCTCCCTAACGTCGCCGACTCCGACAACGACGGCCTCTCCGACGGCGCGGAATTCGCCCTCACCACCAACCCGCTCCTCGCCGATACCGACGGCGATGACCTCCTCGACGGCGCTGAATCCATGCGCAGCACCAACCCGCTCGCCGCTGACACCGACGGCGACTCCTTCCCAGACGCCGCAGAAATCATCGGCGGTTCCAACCCCCGCGCCGCCGCCAGCATCCCAGCCCCAGCCGCCACCGGCGTCTTCACCGGCGGCGACGCCGGCGAAGGACTCGACCTCGAAGGCACTTTCCTCTACGCCTTCAACTTCGGTACCACCGGTGCCGCCGGCCCCGCCGGCTCGGTCGTCTTCACCGCCGACAACATCCCCGGCCTCGGCTACTCCGCCCTCAACCAGATCCCCAACTGGCAATTCCCGGACTACGGCGGCTCCGCCAACGACGACACCCTCGAACGCGTCATGCAGTCCATCCGCTGGACCGGCGCCCCAGACACCGTCCGCCTCCAACTCGCAGGCCTAGAACCAGGCCGCCGCTACAAACTCCAGCTCCTCTTCCCGGAAACCGGCACCGCCCGCGGCTTCGATGTCAAAGTCGAAGGCGGGGTCGTCGCCGATGACTTCTTCCCTGGCAACTATCAGGGCCCGGTCGTCACCCAGGGAGCCATGGTCAGCTACGAGTTCACCGCTCACGACTCCGTCCTCCGCATCGAACTCGACGCAGCCGACACGTTCGCACCGGACAAAAACCCCATCCTCGCCGGTGTCACCCTCGAATCCCTGCCGATCATCCCGGCCAGCCTCAACATCGTCACCGTCACCTCCTCCGGTGTCAACTTCACCGCCACCGGCACCCCCGGCGGCGTCTACGCACTCGACTACAGCCCTGCCCTCTCCGCAGGCACATGGTCCGAGGTCAATGACAACGTCACCATGAACGCCAGCGGTTCCGCCTCGGTCACAGACGCCATCCCCGCCCACCGCACCCCCGGCAGCGGCTTCTGGAGGCTCCGCAACCCAGCCTTCCGGCCTAACCCCTGACCTGGCTCTGGCTCTCCTCACGGCGGGTGTCGCGTCCTTCGCGGCACCCGCCTTTTTCTTGCCCGGATCGTCGCTCAACTCGCTCACACCCCCCCGCCTAACGATCCTCACCACCCCATCCTCAGCGCAGCCGGAAATCGTACACCACCACTTTCTTCGCCAGCGGCTTAATGATCGTCTCCGCCGCCGCCTTGTGATCCGGATGATCCACATACGCCTGCATCGCCGCCTCATCCGCAAACCGCATGCTGATCGCCACATCATACGTCCCGTCAATGATCGGCCGCCCACCAGGCACACACGTCCCCACCGTCAGATCACGCACCCCGGGAATCGCCCGGAACGCCCGCGACGCCGCCACCACCCGCTCCCGGTCCACCCCATCCCCCGGCTTCTTCAACCACACCACCACCACATGCTGCACCCCCGTCGACACCGGCACCTGCACACACGACACCATCATCGCCGCCGCCGCAGCAGCGCCTAACATCATCTGGATTCGCTTCATCTCTTTCTGTTAATAAAGCTCCACCGGCGAACGCTTCCCGTCTTCCACCGACAGCACCGCCGCCTTCTCCTCCCCTAACGTGTCCACCCGCAGCTTCCACACGTCCTCGTTCAGCTTGTCAAACCGGCTCCGGCTCCACGGATCAGGCATCGCCATCCGCTTCTTCGCCCGCTCAATCCGCCGCAACGCATCGTCCAGCACCGTATCCTCCAGACCCTGCAGATGCACATGCGCCTGCTCCACCATCTCAATCCGGTGACAGATCATCACCAGATCATTCCCCGCACGCACCGCCTCCTGAATCGCCTGCTCGAACGTCACCTCATTCAGAATCGCCCCCATATCAAGATCGTCCGTCATCACCAGTCCGTCATCGAACCCTAGCTGGTCCCTCAGAAACCCCTGAATGATGTTCCGCGACAGGCTGCTCGGCCACCGCTCCCGCTCCGCATCAAAATCCGTAAACCACGCGTGCCCGATCATCATCGCATCCAGCTCCCCCAGCAGCGCCGAAAACGGCATCACTTCCTCCCCTAGCAACTCCTCACGCGTCCGCCGGATCACCGGCAGATGCTCGTGCGGATCCACGTCCGCACTCCCATACGTCGGAAAATGCTTCCCGCACGACAACACGCCTTCCTTCCTCATCGCCCGATTGAACACCCCCGCATTCGTGATCACCTCCTGCGGATTCCGCCCGTAACACCGCCCCTTCAGGGAATTGTCCGCCTGATCATCATACGAAATATCCAGCACCGGACACAGATCCAGATTGAACCCGAACAACCTCAGCAGCTGCCCAGTCAACTGCCCGTGCCGCCGGATCAGCTCCGCATCCCCCTTGTCCCGCAACGCCTGCGCATTCGGCGGCTCCTGACCAATCAACCGCAGCCGCGACACCCGCCCGCCCTCCTGGTCAATCGTAATGAACGGCTCCGTCTCCGAGATGTCCCGCAAATCATCGATCAGCTTCCTCAATTGCTCCGGCGACTGAATGTTCCGGCCAAACAGGATGAAACCCCCCGGCTGCAGCGCCTTGAATCGCCTCGCCGTGTCAGCGTCAAGCTCAGGCCCAGGCACCCCAGTCAGCAGCAGTTGTCCAATGCGTCGCGATTCCATAATTGTTGTTAGTTTTAGCTCTCTTCAGGATGGAAATGGCTCCGGCACCAGCGGCGGCGGACCCGCCTCCGCTCGCCTCGTGTCGCTGTACAACCGCCCCCCGCGCAGCGCAATCACCCGCCCCGTCCGCTCCGCCAGCACAGGATCATGCGTCACAATCACCAAGGTCGTCCCCGACTCCCGGTTCAGCGCAAACAGCATGTCCTCCACCGTCTCCTTCGACTCCGCATCCAGATTCCCCGTCGGCTCGTCCGCAAACAAAATCGCCGGCCGGTGAATGAACGCCCGCGCCAGCGCCGTCCGCTGCTGCTCCCCGCCACTCATCTGCACCGGAAAATGATCCATCCGGTGCCCTAACCCCACCTTCTCCAGCAGCACCCGCGCCTGCTCCCGGTCCGCCTTCCGCCCCTGCAGCTCCAAAGGCACCAGCACATTCTCCATCGCCGTCAGCGTCGGCAGCAGTTGAAAATTCTGAAACACAAACCCCACCTTCTCATTCCTCAGCTTCGCCCGCGCATCCTCACCCAGCGCCGTCAGATCGCTCCCATCCAGCACCACCCGCCCTCCCGTCGGCAGATCCAACCCCGCACACAACCCCAGCAGCGTCGACTTCCCGCTCCCCGACGGCCCCGTCACCGCACAAATCTCCCCCCGCCCCACCCCGAAACTCACATCGTCCAACACCGTAATCTCCCCCGCCGCCGTGCGGTGCGTCCGGCTGATCTGCTGAATGTCAAGTAGCGCCATATCGGTTGTCTGGCCCCGCCCCTACCCCACAGCCCGCCCACGCGAAAACGGAAATTACACCTCCTTTTCACCCCTTCCCCCGCCCCCGCCACACCCATTGACACTCCTCACCCCGCCGCCACTGTGCCCGCCTTATGCGCATCCTCTCAGGCATCCAGCCCTCCGGCCGTCTGCACCTCGGCAACTACTTCGGCATGATGCAACCTGCCATCTCCCTCCAGGACGAAGGCGACGCCTTCTACTTCATCGCCGACTACCACTCGCTCACCAGCCTCCAGGACCCCAAGGCTCTCCGCACCCACGTCCTCGACCTCGCCCTCGACTTCCTCGCCTGCGGCCTCGACCCCGCCAAAGCCACCTTCTTCCGCCAGAGCGACGTCCCCGAAGTCTGTGAACTCGCATGGATCCTCAGCACGCTGACGCCCATGCCCATGCTCGAAAACTGCCACAGCTACAAAGACAAAACCGCTCGCGGCCTCACCCCCAATCACGGGCTCTTCGCCTACCCGGTCCTCATGGCCGCAGACATCCTCATCTACGACAGTGACCTCGTCCCCGTCGGCCAGGACCAGAAACAGCACGTCGAAGTCACCCGCGACATCGCCACCAAATTCAATCACACCTTCGGCGAAACCCTCCGCCTCCCCAAATCCCGCATCAAAGAAGAGGTCGCCAAGGTACCAGGCCTCGATGGCGAAAAAATGAGCAAAAGCTACGACAACACCATCACCATCTTCGAACCCGAAAAAGCCCTCCGCAAAAAAGTCATGGGCATCAAAACCGACTCCACCCCAGTCGAAGATCCCAAAGACCCCGACTCCAGTCTCATCGTCGATCTCTTCAAACTCGTCGCCCCGGAATCCGACGTCGAGGCCCTCAAAGCAGACTTCCGCCGCGGCGGCACCGGCTACGGCGACTTCAAAAAACGCCTCTTCGAAGCCATCTGGCTCCACTTCGAACCCATGCGCCAGCGCCGCGCCAACCTCGAAAACAACCTCGACTACGTCCACGAGGTCCTCCGCAAAAGCGCCGATCGCGCCCGCTCCATCGCCCAAGCCACCATGGACCGCGTCCGCCTCGCCTCCGGCCTCCGCTGACCCGCTCCCCGTCTTTTTCGTCACCCCATTCCTTTTGCCCGGCCCCTCCCTCACCGCTATCCTCCCTCCCACCTTTACACCTCCATCCAGCCAACTATCATGAACGCCAGAAACTGCGCCCTCGCCTCCTGCCTTCTCGCTTCCTCCGTGGCCCACGCCACCACCGTCATCACCTTCGATGGCTTCTCCTCCAATAACGCCGACATCGCCGCCATCGCAGGCTTCGGCGACAACATCGTCGCCAACAGCCCCAGCTTCTCCGTCAGCCAGGGCCTCCTCGTCTCCGGCACCCCCGGCATCTCCCTCGATTGGCTCACCGCAGGCTGGGATACCTACACCGGCTGGAACGGCCGCGGTTCCGTCGCCCAAATCGACTTCAACGGCATCCCCACCATCTCCATCCTCTTCACCCCCACCCCGGACTCCGCCGTCGTCGTCAAAGCGTTCGACCTCGACGAATGGGCCGGCGGCGGCGCAGGTTCCATCAACTGGAACGTCTCCGGCAGTTCCAGCGGCATCCTCGCCTCCGGCAACTGGACCAAAACCAACGCCGGCGGCCGCGACACCATCGCTCTCCCAGCCTCCTCCGCTGGCCTCCTCGGCGAACCCGTCACGCTCTCCTTCACCCTCCTCTCCGGTGCCAGTTCCTACTTCGCACTCGACAACCTCACCTTCGACCAGGTCCCGGAACCTTCCTCCGCCATGCTCGCTGGCCTCGGCCTCGGCGCTGCCATCATGCGCCGCCGCCGCCACTCCGCCTGACCAGCAACCCCCTCCATGCAGGGCCGCTCGCCTGCCGACTGGCGTCTGCTCGCCTTGAGGCATCTGCGCCTCGGTGATCTCCTCGAGGCCATCTCCTGCCTCAAGGA
>Ga0114977_10003457_pt1 | contig 10136 bp, 13 predicted proteins | sample S_130805_MF_Meta_FD_87026 | JGI IMG/M metagenome (GOLD analysis project Ga0114977, IMG submission 87026) | Freshwater microbial communities from Lake Simoncouche, Canada to study carbon cycling - S_130805_MF_MetaG | ecosystem: Environmental > Aquatic > Freshwater > Lake | place: Lake...
AATGGCTCCTTAACAATAGGCCGCGAAAAATTCTAAACTTTAAAACACCGCTTGAGGTTTTCTACGCTAACCTAAACAACTCAATTCCACCACCTGTTGCACTTCGCTGTTGAATTGGCGTCTGAAAAAGATTATAATAATAAAGCAATCTACTGGCCTACACATCCTTCAATCATTTATTTAGGGATTTTTTAAATAAACAACGTCTAAAAATTATAACACTTATGAAGCTGCCCTATACCTACAAAGAAACTTCTGACTTTGAAAAAGGCTTTGCTGAATATTATGAAAAGCACATATTGCCTCTAAAAGACCAATTAGAACCTCAAAGAAGTAGTGTAGAATCCAAAGAACCACGTAATAAATTTTTTGCTATTACCCTATCAATATTTAGTTTTATAGGTGTGATGTTCACTGGAAAATTCTATGCACTTACAGGCGGCAAGGCTTTTGGAAAGCTTATAGTAGGTGTTTGTGTAGGGATATGGTGGTTATTTGTAGGTCGGCATAGGACTAAATACTTTTACGCAGCAAAAGAACAAATAGTTCCCTTATTATTAAAATTTATAGGCGATTTTTCTTATGAACCAAAAGGGAAAATTGATGACGAAATTATAAAATCACATTTGATTTTTCCAAATGGATTTCACAATAAAAATTCTGAGGATTGTATAAAGGGAGTATATAAAGGCGTTAATATACAGATTTCAGAAATTTCTATACATAAATATGATAATGCCTACCTATTTAAAGGCTTGCTCATATTTTTAGAAAATGTATCTACCCTAGAAGGTAGTATAATTATAAAACCGTGTGATTCTTTTTTTTCTTCTAGCGAAGAAGGCTCTATGAAAAAGAAGGCTAACTTGATTCCATATAAAACAGAAAGTGAACAGTTTGATTTTGAATTTAAAATCTACGCAAGTAGCCAAGAAATCGCACAAAAATTATTAACACCAACTTTTCAAAGTAAGTTGCTAGGATTAAATATGATTTTCTCTGGTAGTGGCTTACGTTGTAGTTATATCAATAAAAATATACTTATTGCCGTTCCATCAACAGAAAATCTGTTTGAAACCGGAACTATAGATATACCATCAATAAATGCTGATAATATAAAACGCATGCTCAATGAAATAAAAGCCGTACTTGGGATAGTAGACTCATTACTTAGTATCCAAAAAATGCTGGTTAAATATATTCGGATATCTAAATATTAAAGAAACAAGAATTTAATGATTTTGTAATTAATATTGCCCCATGCAACTCTTAACCTCTATTAGATTCTTTTAAATTCAAATGCTAAGTAAATAATTACATCTGATTGCATATACAGGAGTTATTAAAACGTATTATCAGGATTACCGCCTCAAGAAGGCTGCTTAAGTACCTGCTTGCAATCCGATGATGGGGAAGCCCATCATCGGTTGCTATCTCACCAAAATTATAGAAATAATTCAGAAAAGGTACCTCATCATAATTGATAATTTAGAACAATATCTAAATTATTTAATTACATAGAAAGATTCTTTTTTGTGTATTTGGTAAAACAATTAAGTTTTATCTGATGAAGATTAACAGATTGGAGATAAGAAATATGAAAAATATAGTTGAAACCGCTGCTGCTGGAAATTTTTCAACCCTAGTTGCAGCTGTTAAGGCTGCAGGTTTGGCAGAAACTCTTTCAGGAGCTGGTCCATTCACTGTTTTTGCACCAACCGATGATGCATTTAAAGCTCTGCCTACAGGCACAGTTGAAACTTTGCTAAAACCAGAAAATAAATCCAAACTTGCTTCTGTGCTTAGTTATCACGTTGTAAATGGCAAGTCTGATGCAGCTGCGGTTACTGGCAAAAAAGAATGGAAAACTGTTGAGGGTGAAAGTGCGCATATAAGCTCTGCTGCAGGAACTGCAAAAATTGAAAATGCGAAAATCATTAAAACAGACATTGAATGCAGTAATGGCTATATTCATGTTATTGATGCAGTAATTATGCCACCTTCACTAAAAGATAAACAAGCCGCTTAGTTAGTTTATTTCTAAAACGGGGAGCAGGTAGTTTCCCATTTTTTATTAAAAATTAACAGTTCTGAATGTAAGGTTAATACGCGGCGAATCAATTTTCGCTGATTTGAGCAAACTATGCTGCCAGTTTTCTTGTGTTGAGCCTTTCATAACTAACAAGCTAGCAGGCTCAAGCATAAGGGTGATTTTCTCTTTAGTTTTTTTGTGGCGAAATGCAAATTTGCGCTCTGCACCAAAACTAAGTGAAGCGATTATATTGTTTTTACCAAGCGATGCTTCATCATCACTATGCCAGCCCATTCCTTCCTGCCCATTGTGATAAAGATTAAGCAGGCATGAATTAAAACTTGTTGCTGTCAGTTTTTCTACGCATGCTTTTATCTCAAGCAACTCTAATGTCCAAGCTGTAGGATGTTTGGTAGTACCCGAATATGTATAAGCATAATTTGCATCACCAACCCAAGCTACTTTACGGGCGGTGATGATACGCTTGCCGTAAATTAAAACCTCATCATGCTGCCATGGCATTGTTTCGAGCATTTTTTCATAGTAGTTCTTTGCTATTTGCGAATCAATGATCGGCCCATAATAATAAGCCTGCCCATCATAGGGTAATAAATTAGTATCTGGGTTGTAACCAAAGAAGTCACTTTTTGTATTAATCATGATTTATTTGCACTAAAGATCTGCGTATATAGCTGGAAAGCTTTTGCGCGGCAAGCCACACATCTTCAATACGTGATGCTTCGCACCAATCGCCGCTACTGGCTAATTTTAACTTCTCGTCAAAATAAGGGTCTAGTGAAATACGATCAGCCAAATTAGCATAGCGCCACCGATGTGTTGATAGATAATCGCACTTGCTAAAGTCCATACCGGTTACATCTTCTAGCTGCTTCACTAAAAAAGCCTGCGCGGCTTCCATGTCGTCATCAATATGTTCTTCAGCCCAATCATGGCGTGAGTGGGCAACTAAACAAGTAACCTTATTGCTTTGACCAGGCTTACTAGAATTTACAGCCAGCCACTGTAGAGGGTTCTCACGAATGGTTGCAGCAATCCATTTTTTATCCCACGGCTTATTGTAACCTATCATCAGCGTATAACAACCCAGTAGTTTTGCTTGAATTAATGGTGCATCAGCTTCCAGATAATTACTAAAAAGCCTAACTGTCTGAACAGGTGGCGCGGTAGAAATCACCCAATCAAAAATGCCCAGCTCTACGCCATTTTTATCTTTTAAGCGCCAGCCATCTGGATGTTTTTCTTCCAGAGGTGCGATTTCGGTATTGAGGATGATGTTGAGATTTTCACTGAGCTTTTTGCATAGGCTATTCATGTTTGGCGCGGCAACATAATGCGGTTCAAACCACATGCTTTTATCAGGTTTTTTGCCCGCTTCAAAAGTTATGATTTTGCCCTTCCACTGTGCAATATCGCCAGTTTGGATAAACGGTTCAATAAAGTTTCTGAAATCTGAATCGCGGGCAGTAAAAAACTGCGCTCCGTGGTCAAAATAAAAAGGGTCTGAATAGCGAGTGGACATACGCCCCCCTACCCCTCGTGCTTTTTCGAATATTGTTACATCAGCAAATTGTAATAAATTTCGGGCAATTGTAAGTCCAGATAGGCCAGCACCTATAATGGCAATACGTTTAGTCATGATAAATACGCGATTAGAATAAGTGAAAAAACTACAATAACAGTAGCATTGCGTCGTAAAATATAAAACCAATCAGGTAAAATACCAGCATCACGTAATTTAATATCAAGCATTAGTAAATATAAAAAACAAAATGACTGAAGCAAAAGCGATATGTTTTGCGGTAATATTATCAAAGAAAGCCAGGCTATAAGAGTAATAGCATTGCTAATTATAAATAAATTCGCTAGGCGCTTCTCAGAGAAAAAGAGATATATTGCCCAATGAATTCCGCACAAAAATGAAATAATCACAGCGCCATAGGCACGCGCTATAAAACCGGCATCTACATAACTAAAGTGCATTAACATTACAATAACACAGCCAATAAACGGCAGAGTGCCGCTATAGGTTAATATTTTTGCAAGTAGTTGGTTTTTATTATTCATTATATAGTTTTTTGGAGTTTAGTTTTAGCTAGCTGAATTGTTTTCTATAATATTTTTTATCCGGACTTACAGCGAACAGAGCAATATTTCACCTGTTCCCATACTTTTTCCCACTTCTTTCGCCAATTAAATATTCTACCACAGCGGGCGCATATTTTGCTTGGTAAACCACATTTCTTTACGCCATTTGGCATGTTATTATTTCTGATAGTTTTTAAGTAATTCAAGTGGAATAGATTCAAGAGCTTTTTTGTGAGTGGCTTTTAGATCGACCGGAGGAGCAACACCTGCTTTCTCGGCTTCAGCCCATCGCGCTGCACACAAGCACCAACGGTCACCAGACTTAAGCCCAGGAAAGCGAAACTCTGGTCTAGGCATTTGCAAATCATTACCTTTTGCCTTAGTAAAATTAAGGAATGCATCAGTAACTATAGCAGCTACAACATGTATGCCTTTATCATCTGAGCCAGTATTGCAATATCCGTCACGATAGAATCCTGTTGATAACTCCGCACTATGCTGTTCAAGCTTTTCTCCCAGAACATTTTTACTTTCGTCAGCGGCCATGGTGTTTCTCCAGCAAAAAATAAGAATCAATAGAAAAATGAAAATCCGCATCTATCAATCCGCCAATTTAAGCATCTCAACATTATTCCCGCTTGGATCCTGAATATATACTGAGCTCGTGCCATCGCGGTGCGGCACTGGAACTCCGTAAGGCTTAACATCGTCTTTGGTAATTGCAAAATGCGGGGGATGCTGATGGGGAAGAACCAAGGCAAGCGAGATGTTTTTGAATTTAAGCAATGCCCAACTCTCATCTCGGTAAGCCACTTCACAAGAGAAATTCGAAGTGTACCAATTAAGCGACTCCTCGATATCTTTTACTTGTATAGCAACGTGATGAATATGATCTAGTGTCTTTGGCATAAATTACCTTTATTTTTTATGCATATTAACCGATTGCATGGCTGTTTGACAATGAGAAAGCCTTTTAAATCGCCAGTTTGCAAATAAATTATAGGCTAAATTTGCAAGCGGACGAATTAAAGGTAAATTTACAAATGCGGCAAGTATTCTCCAGCGCGGAATCTGAAGCCAAATAAGTATGAAAGCTTCCACTCCAATGTGAATTTTCCCATTTTTATCCTGTGCGTGGAGTAACTTAAGTCCATCAACATAACTTATTCCCAGCTTCTCAAGAAGTGAGGCATCTATAGTTATATCCTGCCATATAAAAATTCCCTCAGGCGCAATGCGTTTATAATGCTCAATTTCACTTCGGCATAAGCCGCATTTTCCATCATAAAAAACGGTTATTTTATTTTTCATTTCATAATTTGATTTTAGGACGAATTCTGGATAACCCTCCATCCACAGCCAGAACCTGGCCAGTTATCCAGCTATTTTGCGGATCAAGAAGGAAAACTATTGCACGCGCCACATCTTCTGGCTTACCCAGCCTGCCCAAAGCATGCATGGCTTCTGAGAATTTACGTGATGATTCGTTAGCTGTTAGTTGAGCTGTGAGCGGCGTTTCTGTAAGGCCTGGCGCAACTGCATTGAAACGTAGATTCATTGAAGCATAAGTTGCTGCGGCAGAAAGGGTGAGGCCAATTATACCGGCTTTTGCTGCAGCGATTGCCTCGTGATTTGCAAAACCTTCCATCGCGGCCGCCGAAGAAATCAATACAACAGAACCGCCTTTATTCATGTGCTTGCCTGCAGCACGCACTGTTGCAAATGCAGTGGTGAGCGAGGCATTAATAACCGCCTGATATTGGTCATAAGAAGTTAAATGCGCTGATTTTAGTAGCAGCGAGCCACTACAATTAACTACTCCATCAATTTCACCAGCTTGTCCAAAGACCGCATCTACAGCATCAAAATCAGTTGCATCGAGTATAGCATCTGGAGTGATTTTACTTTTGTCTCGTGCGGTGGTAAATACGCTGTGGCCCAATTCTTTCAATAAAGTAACGGTAGCCTGACCAATTGCGCTACTTGCAGCAATCACTAAAAAATTTGCCATACTAATTCCATTTTTAATTAAATCTTTTTATAGATATTTTCTACATACATCATAGTGGGTAATTATGATAAATCAAAGAATGTATTGGTTTGAAAATAGGCAATAATTTTCTGCTTCAACGTACTTTTTTACAGTAGAGATAAAAGGATAGAATATAATGAAGGTTCTTCTAGAAGGGTATGTGGTGCCGCAATCAGGACTTGAACCCGAAACCTACTGATTACAAATCAGTTTGTAGATTGTTTCACCTTATTTCATTATTACTCATTAGATTTCATTCAACATAACACAGACCCTAGATAAATCAAGCTTTTGAACGTCTATGAAACATAATAATACATCATGCAATATTTCACCTTGTTTCATAAGAAATGCTAGCCTATACTGTCTGGGCTAGCAGCGGGCTAGCATAAAGTTATTTTTACAGAGGCTGAGCTTATGAAATTTACACCACGAAGTATTGAAGCATTAAAACCAGAATCAAAGCGTTATGTGGCATGGAAGGAAAGCGGTAACGGTCTTGGTGTTAGAGTAACGCCAAATGGCAAGAAAAGTTTTGTGTTCATGTATCGCTTTGATGGCAAGCCTCGTATGATGACGCTGGGTATGCTTCCCAAAACTACCTTAGCGGATGCAGGAGTTTTGCATTCAGCAGCAAAGAAGTTGCTGGAAGACGGTGTTGACCCTGGCGCAAAAAAGCAGGGTATCAAGAAAGCTGATAAGGAAGCCGATACAATGGCTATGCTGATAGATACTTTTATCGAGTGGGCAAAGAAAAACAAAAGAAGCTGGGCAGAAGATGAGCGGATATTAAGAAAAGATGTTGAGCCTGTGCTGGGCAAGCTAAAAGTAAAAGATGTAAAGAAGAGAGATGTACTGGCACTTATTGATTCAATAGTAGCCCGTAACTCCCTTATTATGGCAAACAGGACGCTGGCATGTATTCGTAAAATGCTGAATTTTGCAGTAGAGCGGGATATAATAGAAAACTCCCCTTGCCATGGTATAAAGTTACCAGCCAAGGAAAAACAGCGTGATAGGGTGCTTACACAAGCTGAGATTATAAGCTTCTGGTACGGTCTGGACAATGCGAATGTTCAAATCACTAAAGAAGTGAAAATAGCATTGCGGCTGCTGCTTGTGACCGCCCAGCGTAAAGGTGAAATATTAAATGTCGAGTGGTCGGAACTTGACCTTGAAACTGGCTGGTGGACTATTCCAAAAGAAAAAGCAAAAAATGAACTTTCGCACCGTGTGCCTTTATCAAAGATGGCTATAGAGTTATTAAAAGAGCTGCAACCACTTACAGGCGCATATAAATATCTTTTCCCTTCCCGTGATAATAAGGAAGCGCACCTTACAGAATGGGTATTAAGCGGCGCAATCAACAAGAATTTTGAGCAGATTGGCGTAGCAGAGAAATTCACCCCGCACGATTTGCGCCGTACAGCAGCCTCACACATGACAAGTATGGGCATAAGTCGCCTTGTAGTTAGCAAAATTCTAAACCATGCCGAGCGCGGTATTACCGCCGTCTATGACCGCCACAGCTATGATAATGAAAAACGTCATGCGCTGGATTCATGGGGTAACCAGTTGAACCAAATGCTTAATAAGGAAACAAGCTCAAATGTTTTAAAAATTAAGGTTGGTAAAAGTGGTAAGTAGGTTGCTTTAAGTTGCAATTATGGTTAAGCCCCTAATTAAGCCCCCAGAATTATTTTTGTCGCAAATAGCAGACGTAATGTGGTCGGTTATTCGTACGTTGGTAAAACTTTGTTTACGAGGTATTGCTGCACTGGAAATGTAAACCTATCCTTTGAGCCATCCTTCATAAAAGTAATATTTTGATAATCTACATAAGCATCCCAGTGCTGCATATGCTTAACCCTTTTTCCTATAAAAACCTCTGGCGAAAATATGGCGGCATTAACTTCATCTTTTTCCGCTCGTGCTGAATAATATAGCAATACCTCTATTCCAGCATCTCTAGCCTGTTTGCCAATATTTTGAGAAAACTTATAAGTTATCGGACTTGAGATTTTATGTTTTTGGCTATGCCAGGCTGGACTAGTTAAATTAAGACCTGCTTTAGTATTAACTGCAACTGCAAAAGAGGTGTGTCGGATAGTAGAAGGTCGTAATTTCGCTTCGCTATCAAAAAGAAATTTAAAGCGCATATATGCAACTTCACACAAGGCAGTTTCTATTGCTAAACTACCATAAAATATACCCATTGCATCTTTACTGCCAAACCTTGAGCCGTAACGAAGTGGTGGGTATCTAAAGGGGGTTTTGAGCAAATAGTGAATCCCATTAATTCCATCAACCATAGGATATGGCGGCTTGTTTGCATCCAGCATTTCTTCCAATAATTCACGTTCAGGCTCAGAATCAACCAATTGCCGTGTGGCTATATATGACTGCCCTTCAACAACCCTAGTGATGTCTTCTGCTATAGAGGATTTTCGTAGCTTCATTTATATTTTACCCCGAACAGCATCAAGATAATTAACTACAGAAACAAGCCCTGTAACGGTTTTCATTAATTCCAAGGGTATACCATTTAATACCTTATTCTTGGCACGCAACCACTTCTTTTCATTTTCTAGCGCATTACCAAGAAAAGCGTCTAATGCCCTGAAAGCCCTTATAAACAATAGCGATAATTCACCTTCTTTGCTGTCTGGTTTTATACCCTTGCTCGTATCGGCATATAACCTACTGACAGTAGGCTCACTTACCCCTATAATTCTTGCTAATTCTGTATTATTAACACCCCATAACCCCGCAGCCTTTAATATGGCTTTCTGCAGTACCACCTCTGGGTTGTGGTCGATTTTCTTCCTAGCCATGTTAAAAACCTCCATTTCTATCTATATTTCACATGAAAGTATACCATGCATATGTTTCAAATGCAATATCTTGTTATCCGGAGAAGTCCGTTGCAATCCTTTACCGTCCACTGGAGTCTTAATAGATATAACCCCTTGAAAATGTAAGAAACGCCCTGTATTCTAATGAAAATTAAGTTATGAGGAAAGTCATATGCGTTCACAAGAAGTTGCTGAAAAAATTGAAATACCAGAATTTCCAAGTAAAGATTTTTATGTTGATTTATTGAGAAGAAATTCTTTAGACGGATACAACACCGCTTTAAAAGAAGACCTTTATTTATCCCTGAGTTCTGTTTTGGCGTTTGGTTTTCGATTAAAAAAATATGATAATAAATATATTGTATCCAACGAAAAATATGAGCTATTGGAGAATGTAGTAAATGATTTGTGGGGCGGACATAATGATAGTTTTCCCGAAACACCACTCGAAGAAGTGGAACATCTTTTCCAATATATCCAGCACTACCCAAAAGAAATATCAAACGCATATAAAGAAGTGACAGGAACAGAGCTAGAATACAAACCGTGGTCACCAGTGCTTATTTTTTATAAAAAATGGGGAAGTTATCCTTTATGGACTTTAAAACAAGCTATATGCTTGGTGCATGGTATGTGTCCTGATTTTACAGAAGTAACTCGTAACCATAGAGACAAACCTGTTAGAGTTGCTAAAAACGAGCTATTTCCATTTATAGAAGAGCAATTTGATGAAACATACAAACTAGCTCTTGTCTGTATCAAAGCCAGAACGTTGAAAGAGCATAATGGCATCATTAGTATAGCTTTTGAAAATAATTCTGATTTTTATCCTATAGATATTATTAAGTGGGCTATAGACAATGGTATAAAACCACATCCGCTTTTACTAAAATTTACAGGGTATAATAAAGAACACGCGCCAACTCCCCAAAAAGAAGTACCTAACATTAACTCAGACAATCCAATACCTAGCCAACAATTTTTAAATGACGCCAATTCAACAGCGAAGTGCAACAGGTGGTGGAATTGAGTTGTTTAGGTTAGCGTAGAAAACCTCAAGCGGTGTTTTAAAGTTTAGAATTTTTCGCGGCCTATTGTTAAGGAGCCATTG
>Ga0114977_10003458_pt1 | contig 10133 bp, 7 predicted proteins | sample S_130805_MF_Meta_FD_87026 | JGI IMG/M metagenome (GOLD analysis project Ga0114977, IMG submission 87026) | Freshwater microbial communities from Lake Simoncouche, Canada to study carbon cycling - S_130805_MF_MetaG | ecosystem: Environmental > Aquatic > Freshwater > Lake | place: Lake...
ATCCTCCAAGATCGCGATGTAAAAAGGCTCGCTTTGGAGGGGCAACTGAAGGGTGTGCCCCGCGATATCGCTGCGGTGGACGCCAAGATCGCTGCGGAAAAGTCCGCGATCGAGACGGCGAAACAGGCCTTGAAGGACCTGGAAGTGAGAAAGAAGGCGCTGGAGAACGAAATCGGGTCGGCGGAAGGGAAGTTGGCCAAATACCGGACCCAGCAGTCGATGGTGAAGAAAAACGACGAATATCAGGCGCTCGGGCACGAAATCGAGACGACGGAGAAGGCGATCGGAGAGTGTGAGGGGCAGGAACTCGAGATCATGTATTTGATCGACGAGGCGAAGAAGACGTTCGTGGCGGCCGAGGCGGTGTTGAAAGGGAATATTTCCGGGCACGAGGGGCGCATCAAAATCCTGCGAGAGCGCGATGTGAATTTAGCGGCGGAGCTGCAAGGCGCGCAGGCGGAGCTGGCGACGGCGCGCGGACCGGTGGGCGAGCGGAATTTGCGGGTCTATGATCGCATCGCGGCGCGGCAGATGCCGGTGGTCGTGCCTCTCGTGAGTCTCGACAAGTGCGGTGGCTGCCACCTGAAGGTATCGGGCGAGGTGATTTCCACCGCGCGTGGCAAAGGGAATGACCCGCTCGTGGCGTTGCCCACGTGCGACCAGTGCGGGCGGATTGTTTACTGGGAGTAGACGGGGCGTTCGTGGCGCCGTGGCAGGTGCGGTGGCCTCTGGGCGAAGGAGACAAATCTGCGAGCGGTCCGCGGTGACGCACGCGTCTCCAGAGATAACGCGCCCGGTAGCGGTTGCGACGGGCGGGCGGAAACGGGGCGGCGGGTACGCTGGTCGGCATCGACCCGTTTGATGGTTGGGTTGCCTCAACCGGGATCTCCGATCTGAATTTATTTTCAGGCGAAGGCTGTCAGGGGGATTAACGGGCCGGGAAGGCCCGACCGCAGATTCCGAGAAGGGTGCGGACACCACGACATCGGGTGCGGCCACCGAACTGCGCGACCCCCGGAGAAATTACCGATGGTTGTCTCGCCAGCGGATGGCCTCACGTATCATTTCGGCGGCGTCAGCTAGTCCGAGTTTTTCGCGGATGCGGGCGTAATAGGTCTGCACGGTTTTGATCCCGATGTTCAGGTCATCGGCGATTCGGCGAGTCGTGTGGCCTTCGCCGAGGCGGCGAAAGACGTCGAGTTCTCGGTCACTGAGCGATTCGGGCGTCGCCGAGGAAGAGCCCGGGAGACGGGCGAGGCTTCGCTCGGTCAAGGAGGTGAGGACCGCAGTGTTGGCATAGATCCGGCCGGCGTGAACTTCGCGGATGGCGGCCACGATCTGCCCGGTCGACTCGCGTTTCATCACGTAGCCCAGCGCACCGGCACGGAAGGCTCGTTCGATGTCGCCGATCTCTTCGTGCATCGAAAGGACGAGGATGCGCACCGACGGGACTTGAACGCGGAGGTCTTTAATCAGTTCGAGGCCAGAGCCTCGCCGAAATGAGAGGTCGACTACCGCAACGTCGGGCGGACGTGCCATGATGGCGGCCAGCGCCGGCGCCGGCGCATCGGCCTCGCCGCATACCTCGAGGCCAGGCTGGAGACGCAGGAGGGTGCCGAGCCATTCGCGCACCAAGGGATGGTCGTCCACGATGAAAATGCGGATGCGGTCGGCGCTCATGCAACGGGCGAGTTCAGGGGTAAGTAGCAGTGGATCCGGGTGCCGTGGACACGATGGGGCCCGACCGAGAACGTGCCGCCCGCGTAGGTCGCCCGCTGAGCCATGATTCGCAATCCCATCCCCGCGCCCCGTTGACCAGGCGGCGGGAGACCCCGGCCATCGTCGGTCACAGTGAGCGAGATGGCCTTGGGGTGGCGGGTGAGCAGGATTTCGATGTGGCGCGGGGCGGCATGACGGAGGGCGTTGCGCACGGCCTCTTGCGCAATACGGAAGAGTTGGGCGGCGGCATCGGGGAGGGGAAGCGCTATTTCGCCTTGCTCGGTGAAGCGGCACGCGACTCCCGCGCGCTGCGCATCGGTGGCCAGCTGGGCGAGTCTTTCGCCGAGTTCGGTCGGTTGGATCTCGGACATCAGCAGGCCGCGGGCGAGCTTGCGGGCCTTGTCGGCACCGGTCTCAAGGAGTGCGACAATGGCTTGTGCCTCCAACGCGGCGGGCGCGTCGTGATCCGTGAGGCGACTAGCGAGAACCTTGGCGGCGAAAGCGGTACCGACGAGGTGTTGGCAGATGTCGTCGTGGAGCTCCTGGCCAAAGGAATTGCGCTCGTTGGCCGCGACGGTGAGGAGTTCCTGCTCCAGCAAACGGTGGGCGCGGGCGGCCTCTTGAAGGGCCGCGGTGCGCTCCTCGACGCGGCGTTCGAGCTGGCGTTGGAGGCTGAGGAGTGCGTGGAAAATGGCGATGAGGATGAAGCAGACGCAGAGGTCGATGAGCCGATTCCACCAAATTGCAGCCGGATCGACTTTTTCAAAAATCCCACCCGCGACATCGCCCGCGAAGCGAAGTCCGACACAGAAGACGGCGATCACGCAACCGGCCCGCCACCCGAACCAAGCGACGGTCAGGATGATGGGAATAAGGTAAAAAAGCTGGAGAGATACCCAGATTCCCGAGACAAAATCGATCCAGCCTAAGGCAGCGGTGAGGCTGGCGACGGCGAACAGAGCGAAGAAGCGACTCCGGCCGGAAGATCTCGTCAGCCAAGCGACCATCCGTGAACCGAAAAGCGACCGCCGTGACGGAGAAGGTGCCGGTGGGATGGACGTTGGCGGGAGTGGCTTCACGCGGCGGTGTGGCGGAAAAGTCGGCGAACCGGCCGTCGGGGTCAAGGAACCTGCGCGCGGGGCGGCCTTTCGGCGGGACTCATCTGCCCCAGGCAAGGTTGTCAGGCATCAGGCGACGGGGCACTGCGGTGCCGCGGGGAGTTGGGTGGGACGGCCGGGGTCGCTTGGGGCCGTGCCGCGAAAGGCGACGCTTAGCTGGAGTTGGCGGTAGCCCTGCGCGCGCAGACTTGTTTGGATGCGGGACAGCAGGTCGCGCAGTGGCTGGGTGATGACGGGATCGAGCGGGGCGATTTTGTCCTGATCGCAGTCGGTGAGGTAAAACGAGTGGCTGCGTCCGATGTTGAGTTCCCAATTGGCGGCGCCCCGAAAATCGATGGTGCGGGTAACCAGTTCGACTTCTTCCATCTTGAGCATGCTACGGAAAAGCGTGGCGAGGGCGACCCGATGCGGCCGCAGGGCCTGCTGGAGTTGAGTCAAGGTGACCGGGGTGGAATGGGCGTGCAGGGCTGCCAGCATGGCGCTCCGGCTTGGCGTGAGACGCAGACCGCGCGCGCGGAGATGGGCGATCAAGTCATCGTGAGTGAGCGCGGGCGAAGTGCCGTTTGTGGGAGTTTCGGCAGGGGCAGCTCTCGTTGGGTTCGCACATGAAAGGGGCTCGCTGCGGGCAGATGCCAACGCGGTGTTTTGAGGGTTTGAGAGGCTGGGATTCATTGTGCTGGCAGACAGCCATCGGGCATGCTCCGCATTTTTTGGATGAAAGAGATTAGCACGCCATCCGGCGGATGTCTGTCAGGCGTCGCCTGACGGACCCGGCCCACAGGATGGGCGGTGCGGGAAGGAAACGCGATGGACCGGGGCGATGGACCGGGGCCTTGCTTTCGTTCGCGCGGGGCTTACGGTTCGCGGCCTTAGCTTTGGGGCCTGGTGGTCGCTCCGTGTTCTTTGATCCCAAGGTGCGGGTAATGCCGCGCCCGTTTTATACATGGAGAGGAAAGTCCGGACACCATAGGGCAGGATGCTGTGCCAGCTTCACGGCGAGCACAGGAGGCGTGTTTCAAAGCGCGTCGACGGAAAGTGTCACAGAGAATATACCGCCGCGCGGGCAACTGCGCGGTAAGGGTGAAAAGGTGGGGTAAGAGCCCACCGCGCCGACGACGACGTCGGCGGCACGACAAACCCCTTCCGGTGCAAGGCAAAATAGGTGACTGGGCGGCCCGTCCTTTAGTCACGGGTATGCTGCATCATCCGACGTGAGTGCGCGCAAGCGCAGGAGCGAAGGAGGACTGGTTCGTCGCAAGGCGGACCCGAGAGAAATGATCGCCGAAGCGCCGCAAGGCGCAGAACAGAATCCGGCTTATCGGCCCTGAAGCTAAGACTATTTTGCGTCGCACGGCGACCGAGACTGAGCGGAAATACAAAACACGTTAATCTAGATGATCACCCTAATGAAACACCCCCCTGCCTTAGCTGCTTTGTTTTCGTGCGTGCTCGGTTCATTGTCCGCGCAACCCCCGCCCGCCGCGGGTGGCAGTCCGGTAAATCGGGAAGCGGCGGCGCTGGCGGAACCGTTTGTCGGCATCACGACCGATGGCAACGTTCAGCCGGGCTTGTTTCACATTCGTGCGACTGGCGTGACGACGGAGCCGGTGAAAAAAGCCGCGGTCGCGTTTCTTGCCGCGCTCACACCCGAGCAGCGGGCGAAGACCACGTTTCCGGTCGACGATAGCGAGTGGCGGAAATGGATGAACGTGCACCGCTACGTGCGGCAGGGGGTGAGTTTTCTGGAAATGTCGGAGGCGCAGCGCGCCGCGGCGTTCGGACTGTTGCGTGCGTCGCTCAGCGCGAAGGGGCTGAAGCTGTCGCAAGACATCATGAAGCTGAATCACACCCTTGGTGAACTTAACAACAACAACTTCACCGAATACGGCGAGTGGCTCTATCACATTACGGTGATGGGCGAGCCCTCGGCGACCAAGCCTTGGGGTTGGCAGATCGACGGGCATCATTTGATTATCAATTATTTTGTGCTGGGCGACCAAGTCGTGATGTCGCCGGTGTTCGTGGGTTCGGAACCCGTGATCGCACGTGCGGGAAAATATCAGGGCATCGCGATTTTGCAGAAAGAGCAGAGTCGCGGGCTCGCGATGGTGCGCTCCCTTGACGAGGGGCAGCGGAAGCAGGCGATCCTCGACGAGAACAAACCGGGTAATAACAACTACGCCGAGGGCTTTAAGGACAATGCCGTCGTGCCGCGCACGGGTGTGCTGGGGGCCAACCTCAACGCCGCGCAGCGCAAGGAGCTGCTGGGGCTCGTCGAGCTATTCGTTGATAATATGGATGGCGGGCACGCGCAGGTGAAGATGGCGGAGGTGCGGGCGCACCTTGAGCAGACGAGTTTCGCATGGGTCGGCGGCACGGCTGACGACAGCGTCTATTATTACCGGATACACAGTCCGGTGGTGTTGATCGAATTTGACCACCAGCGACCGGCCAATACGCGGCATCTGCAAAAAAATCCGCAGCAGCCGATCCGCGATCACATCCACGTCGTCGTGCGGACGCCGAATGGGAACGACTACGGAAAAGATTTGTTGCGGCAGCATTTGCTGGCGCATCCGCACTGAGGAACGCGGGCGAGGATGGGGCGCGCGGTTGCGGATGAACGCGGGCGTTTCCCGGCGGCTCCACCGCCAGCCGTAACGCTGGAGCGAGGCGGTTGCGATTTACCGCGGTGCGTAAATTGTTTGCGCGAGTCCCTTGCCGAGATGCCGACGGAAGGTGGCGAGGTCTTTGACGCCGCCGAGGGCGATCACCTGGCTCGCGAGGTTGCCGACGGCCGTGCCTTCGAGCGCAAAGCTCACGACGGGGAGGCCCGCCTCGTTGGCGGTGGCCTGACAGAGGAGGCGATTTTTTGAGCCGCCGCCGACGATGAGAATGCGTTTGAATTTCTTGCCGGCCATTTTTTCGAACGCGCGCAGCGCCTCGGCGTGGCCGCGACCGAGCGAGTCGCAGATCAGGCGCGTGTAGCCGGCGAGATTTTTCGGCACGGGGAGTTTTCGCTTTTTCAACTGAGCGTCGATCGCGGCCTTCATCGAGACCGGATTCGTGAACGCGGGGTCGATCACGTCGAGCAGCGCAGCGGGGGCGGGGAGTTTTTCCGCGGCGGAGATGAGGGCGGCCCACGCGGTGTCGTTGGTCGGGCGCCCCGCGAAATCTTTCATCGTCCCCTCGAGTAACCATAGGCCGATGACATTCGTGAGCGGTCGATAACGGCCGTCGCCGATGCGTTCGTTGGAGATGCGGGCGGCCAGCGCATCAGCGCCGAGGACGGGGGCGTCGCTTTCGAAACCCACGAGCGACCACGTGCCGGAGCTGATGAAAAGATCGGTGCCGTCGGGCGAGGCGGGCATCGCGTCGTAGGCCGCGGCGGTATCGTGGCCGGGAACGGCGATGACCTGAACGCCGGCGAGCTCAGGAAAGTTTTTCACTTTGCCGAGGCGCGTGCCGGAGAGAATCGGCTTGGAGAACCATTGGGGCGGCAGACGGAAATGTTTCAGTGCGGCGCCCGACCAGTCGGTGGAATGGACGTCGAGGAGCTGGCTGGTGCTCGCAATCGTCAGCTCGTTTTCCATCCGACCTGAGAGGAGGAAATTGAAGTAGTCGGGTAGAAAGAGACAGCGTGTGGCGAGATCGGTGAGGGCGGGGCAAGACGCGACGGTCTCCTCGAGTTGCAGCGAGGAGTTATAGAAGACGTTCGGGATACCCGTGGCGGCGTAGATGCGTTCGAGGGCGGCGCGGGTGTTGGCGAGGCGCTGGAGGCCGGGCTGCGTGCGGGCGTCGCGATAGGCGTGGATGGGGAAGACGAGGCGGCCCGCATCGTTGACGAGCGCAAAGTCCACGCCCCAGACATCGACGCCGACCGAGGCGAGTTTGGCGCCGCGCGGGAGGGCGGCGACGGCGGCCCGCAGGCCGGTCTGGGCTTCGTGCCAGAGGGTGCCGACGTCCCAGTAATCGTGGCCGTCGAGCGTGCGGAACGCGTTCGGAAAACGGTGGACCTCGGTTAGGGTGAGACGGTTTTTCGACCAAGAGCCAAGGATGACGCGGCCGCTCGTGGCGCCGAAATCGACTGCGGCGGAATAAAGGGTGGAAGGCATAGGCGAGATGAAAGAAAGGGACCGGAGCCGCATGGTCACGGACAAATCGCGGGCGTTTGCGTGCAAAAATTTGTCGCACTTCCACCACGCCGCCGCGGGATTTGCGGTTGCAAGAAGCGGAACGCGTCACACGTTTTTCCGTTCCTATGCTCAACACCGAGCGAAAACCCATTACCGGCAAGCGTGTGCAATTCATGGCTACGTGCCTGTGCGATGCCTTCTACGACGACGTCGCCGCGGCCACGGTGCAGGTGCTCGAATACCTCGGAGTCGAGGTCGTATTTCCCGAAGGGCAGACGTGCTGTGGGCAACCGGCCTTCAACGGTGGGGACTGGACTGCCTCGCGCAAGGTGGTGCGCCATACGGTGAAAACCTTTGCGGGCGAAGAGCCCGTCGTCGTGCCCTCCGGCTCGTGCGCGGCGATGATGTTTCATGGCACGGTGCTGGAGTTTGAGAATGAAGCTGACCTCGGTGAAGTCGAGGCGCTCGGCCGGCGCACGTGGGAGCTGGGCGATTTTCTTGTCAACGGTCTCGGCGTGAAGACCTGGCCGGGGCGCTTCGAGGCGACGGTGGCCTTTCATCGCTCGTGTCACTCACGCGGGACGAACAGCAGTTCGGCGGCGTCAACGCTGCTCGGTTCGGTCGCCGGTTTGAAGATCGTGGAATTTGGCGAGGGTGAGCAGTGCTGCGGTTTCGGGGGTACGTTCTCCGTGTCGTTTCCCAATATCTCGGCGAGCATGGGTGCGTTGAAGCTCGACCACATCCGCGCGGTGAAGCCCGACGTGCTGGTCTCGGGTGATATGAGTTGCATGATGCACCTCGGCGGCCTGGCGAAAGAAGAGGGCAAGCCGATCAAGACCCTGCATCTCGCGCAGGTACTCCGCGACGCGCTCAAGAACGGGAAACTGATTTAGACCTTTCATGAGATTCCAGCAAATCGATCAGTTTGCCGCCGAGCTCAAAGCTGACACCCGGGCGGCGGTGTATGACGGTTCGAAAAAAGGGCACGAGAAGCGCACCAAACTGCTCTTCGACGAATACGCCGATCCCGACCGCCTCCGCCGCATCGCCGGCGAAGTGAAGCAGCACGTCGTGGAAAATCTCGATACCTACCTCCCGCAGGTTGAAGCGAAGTTGAAGGCCAACGGCGTGATCGTGCACTGGGCCGCGACCGCCGAGGCGGCCAACCAAGCGGTGCTCGGGATCATGCGCGCCCGCGGGGCGACGAAGATGGTGAAGGCCAAAACGATGGTCAGCGAGGAGACCGAGCTCGCGCATTTTTTGGAGAAGCACGGGATGGAGGCACTCGAGACCGACCTGGGTGAATTCATCGTGCAGATCGACGGCGACCATCCGTCGCACATCGTCAAACCGATCATCCACAAGAACCGTCGTGAGATCGCGACGTCGTTTGAGGAAAACGGCCTCGGTGCTTACAACGACGATCCCCAGACGATCACGCGGCGCGCGCGAAATTTTCTCCGCCACAAGTATCTCGAAGCGGATGTCGGTCTGACGGGGGCTAATTTCGTTTCCGCCGAGAGCGGCCGTCTCGTCCTTGTGACGAATGAGGGCAACTCGCGCTTCTGTCTCGCTGCGACCAAGTGCCACATCGCGATGGTGGGCATCGAGAAAATCGTGCCGCGCGACTACGATCTCGCCCTCTTCCTTAATTTACTGGCGCGCAGCGGCACGGCGCAGGAGCTGACGGTTTACACCGAGTTTATCAGCGGCCCGAAATCGCCGATGCAGCCCGATGGCCCGGAGGAGATGCATGTGATCTTCGTGGACAACGGCCGCACGGAGGTGCTCGCGAGTGATTGCCGCGACATCTTGCGCTGCATCCGTTGCGGGGCGTGCCTCAACGTGTGTCCGGTCTATCGTCAGGCGAGCGGCCATGCGTATCGCAGTGTTTACCCCGGCCCCGTCGGCGCCGTGCTCTCGCCGTTGATGATGGGTGACAAATTCCCCCAAAAGGCGGACCTGCCGAAAGCGTCGAGTTTGTGCGGGGCGTGCCACGAGGTTTGCCCGGTGAATATTCCCATTCCCGATTTACTCCTGCGTCTGCGCAATCGCGCGAAAGAAGAAAACGTCCCTTCCCCGGGTACGCCGCCGATGGGCGCGTGGGCTTTGTTGGCCTCGCAGCCGACCGCGTGGCGGGCGTCGCTTTTCGGTGGTAAAATCATCAACTACCTGCCGACGAAGTTGCTGCCGATCCCGGCGCTGCGGGCGTGGGAGGCGAAGCGGTCGTTGCCCGCGTGGCGTGGCGGCGAGTTTAGAAAGTGGCTGAAAACACGAAAGGGTAGGGCGGACTTCAGTTCGCCTGCGCCGTCACGCGCCGAGGCCAAAAAAGCGGACTGAAGTCCGCCCTCCTCCGATCCCATGAGCAGCCTTAAGGTCGACCCGTTCATCGCGCCGGAGACGGTGATGCGGGAGTTCACGGCTCGGGCCGTCATCACGGGCGCGATCCTCGGCCTGGTGTTCGGCGCCTCGTCGCTCTACCTCGTGCTCAAAGTCGGTTTGACGGTGAGTGCGTCGATTCCGGTAGCGGTCATCTCGCTGGCCATGTTCCGGGGGCTGTCGAAGGTGGGGCTGCGCGACGCGACGATTCTGGAGAATAACATCACGCAAACGGCGGGGTCGGCGGGTGAGTCGATTGCATTCGGGGTCGGCGTGACGATGCCGGCGATTTTGATTCTCGGTTTCGACCTCGAGCTTTCGCGTGTGCTTATCGTCGCCCTCATGGGCGGGCTGCTCGGCATCTTGATGATGATCCCGCTGCGGCGTGCCCTCATCGTGAAGGAGCATGGCGTGCTCAAATATCCCGAGGGCACCGCGTGCGCCGCCGTGCTCAAGGCCGGTGCCTCGGCCGAGTGCCGCGCCGTGGCTTCGCCCCAGGCGCAGGCCGAAATGCGCGCTGCCGAAGCGGCCGGACTCGGCACCTCGCCGGGCGCGAACGTCATCTTCACGGGTTTTGCCATCGGCCTGCTCTACAAGACGCTCAATGTGGCGTTCAAGGGGTGGAAAGACGTGCCGGAAAAAGTCTTTGGCGCGCCGCTCAAAGGCGGTTCAGTCGGCGCGGAGGTTTCGCCCGAGCTCGTCGGGGTTGGCTACATCATCGGCCCGCGCATTGCTTCAATTATGTGTGCGGGCGGAGTGTTGAGTTACCTGCTGCTGATTC
>Ga0114977_10003460_pt1 | contig 10127 bp, 8 predicted proteins | sample S_130805_MF_Meta_FD_87026 | JGI IMG/M metagenome (GOLD analysis project Ga0114977, IMG submission 87026) | Freshwater microbial communities from Lake Simoncouche, Canada to study carbon cycling - S_130805_MF_MetaG | ecosystem: Environmental > Aquatic > Freshwater > Lake | place: Lake...
CAAATCTAAAGATGGTCGCTTCCTGCCAATGGTTGCTCCGGTTGCAATGCAACAAGGACGTTTCGTCGCAGAACAAATTTTGCGCCGGGAAAAGGGAATTGAACTTAAGGATTTTAAATATACGGATAAAGGTTCCATGGCAACTATTGGGCGACACAAAGCTGTGGTTGAAGTGAAGAACATTAGATTCTCTGGCTACCCAGCATGGGCGACTTGGTTATTTCTTCACCTCTTTTATTTAATGGGTGGTCGAAATCGAATCGGAACCATCGTCGATTGGTGCTGGAACTACTTCACCTTTGATCGCGGCAATCGCCACATTATGGATTCGATGTAACTGTGCTGAAATTGAATCGCGGGTATCTAGATCTTCGTGGTCATCAGATTTGGTCTGCAACTGGAAAAACTTTCGGCAAGAAGAGTGGCCCAGTTTTGCTTATGCATGGCGGTTTAAGTTCCACTGAAAGTTGGGATTACACAGTTATTCCCGCTGTCCAACGCACTCACGAAATCTTTGCCTATGACCGAAGCGCACATGGCCGCACCGCAAGTCGCGAAGGTTTTTACCACTTTGATTTTCAAACCGATGAAGCGATTTCTTACATTGAGGATGTAATAAGGGAGCCAGCGCATTTAATTGGCTGGAGCGATGGTGGAATTATTTCGCTGATGGTCGCGTTGAAACGCCCTGATCTTGTTAAGTCAATTGTTGCAATCGGAACTAATTTTCATTTCGATAGCGGGCTAACTCTGGTTGAGGAAGATCCTGAAATCGTTATTAGCGAAGATGATGCCGCGAAATTTGCACTGCGTTCGCCAGATCCGGCACACATGCAAGAAGTTATTATTCGAAAGGCTTACGAAGTGTGGAACTCTGAACCAACAATGACTACGGCCCAACTCTCCCGAATCAGTTGCCCAGTATTAGTTTTAACTGGAGATGATGAACCATTTTCAAATCATCACACCATTGAGTTATACGAAGCTATCCCAAATGGCCGTCTAGCAATCGTTCCTGGAACTTCGCACTTTGTTGTAAAGGAAAATAGCAAGATGGTGCAGTCATTGATTAAAGATTTCTATAAGAACCTGGAATATCCGATGACAACTTGGCCACGCCTTAGAAAAGATCAGACCGAGAAATTAAATAACTCTTAACTCACCTACTGCACCCATTGGAACAACTGGGTTGTGCGGGAACTCCGCGGCTACTTTTCTATATGGCTGGCCCTGTGCCGGCCTTGGATCTACTTCACCTTTATTTGGCCACATCGAAATTGCGCGTTCTGCTTGCGCAGTAATTGTTAGTGAAGGATTAACGCCAAGGTTCGCAGTAACACTTGCGCCATCAACAACATGGAGCGTTGGGTAATTCCAAACGCGATGGTACGGATCGATTACGCCAGAACTTTCGCTATCGCCAATTACACAACCACCAACAAAGTGCGCCGTAAATGGTGCGCCAATTAAATCTCCGATATGTCCGCCCGCGATGCCGCCATTCTTTTCCGCAATCCTGCGCACAACTTCATTTGCTGCCGGGATATATGTGGCATTTGGTATCGCGCTGTCGTTCTCTGAAGTAAGTCGCTTACCTAAAATAGTTCGCTTCATCGTGACCGAAAGTGCGGAATCTACATTCTGCATTACCAAAGCTATAACAGTTCGCTGGCTCCAACGTCGGACATTTAAAACCCTAGCCAACATTGATGGATGGCGTAAGACTGTTCCAAGCCACTGCCTGCGGCGATCTTTTGGATTTTTACCATCAGTCATAATTGTTTGAAGCAAACCCATCGCGTTGCTGCCGATGCCATAACGCACTGGCTCGACATGGGTGTGGTCATCGGGAAAGAATGAAGATGTAATCGCAGAACCCTTGCTGTAATCCACTTTGTCGTCCTGCATAAGTGCGCCAGTAAGTGCTTCGCTATTTGTTCGCGATAACTTCCCAAGTGCCGCTGAAAGCTTTGGCAAGAAACCATCGCTCTTCATTCGGTGCAGCAACTTCTGGGTGTTGTAAGTCCCGGCCGCAACAATTACTTGATTCGCAGTGAATATGCGCTTTCGCCCAATCCAAGATGAACTTTTTCGAGCATAAATTTTCCAGTTGCCATTCGGCTGTTGTTCAATTTTTGTAACGGTATGTTCGGCAAATACCTTTGCACCAGCACCTTCAGCAAGCCCGAGATAATTCTTTGGCAAAGTATTTTTTGCATTGAATCTGCATCCAGTCATGCATGCACCACATTGCATACAACCGCTTCTTGCAGGTCCTTTGCCACCAAAGAATGGATCCGCGCTTAGTGCGCCCGGACCTTCTCCAAAATAAACTCCAAGTGGCGCCATTCTAAATGTGTGCCCAACGCCCATCTCGATTGCAACTTCTTTCATCGCAGCATCGGATGGCGAGAAATATGGATTATCTGCAACACCTAACATTCGCGATGCCTGGTCATACCAAGGAAGTAGTTCGGATTTCCAATCAGTAATATGTTTCCATTGCTTGTCATTGAAATAAGTATCGGGCGGAATATATAAAGTGTTTGCATAAACAAGAGATCCACCGCCAACACCAGCACCAGCAAGAACTAATACATCTGGCAGTGCGTGAATTCTTTGAATTCCCCGCAGCCCTAACCTTGGTGCATATAAAAATCTTGATAATCGCCAAGAAGTTTTAGGAAAATCTTTATCAGTGAATCTGCGACCGGCTTCCAAAATACATACGCGATAATTTTTCTCTGTTAAGCGAAGTGCGCTGACTGATCCGCCAAAACCGGAACCAATAATTACGACATCGAAATCGCGTTCCATGGGTTATTCATACCAAAGTTAAGTGTTAAATGGAGCCCCCCGTCAGGATTGAACTGACGACCTACGCATTACAAGTGCGTTGCTCTACCACTGAGCTAGGGAGGCCTGGTGCAGGGGTAATTATGACACGCAAAATCCACTCCTTTGAACCTGTTAAAACCTGCGGCAAATGCGGAGTATCTTCGGCAAATGCGCCTTGGAGTATTAGATGTTGGGTCAAATACCGTTCACCTACAGGTGGTCGATACACATCCTGGGGCCAGGCCAAATCCAACTTTCAACCATAAAGAAGAACTTAGATTGACTGAGTATTTGGATGGCGAAAACAATATTTCCAAAGAAGGTATTACCGCCCTTCGAAGCGCAATTAAAAACGCTATTGCACATTCAAAAAGTGTAAAAACTGAGGAGCTGCTTCCATTTGCAACTTCTGCATTGCGTGAAGCAAGTAATGGTACAGAAATTATTTCAGGCATAAACAAGGATTACGACATTGATCTTCAGGTCCTTACTGGAGAAGAAGAAGCAAAGCTAACTTTTCTAGCCGCAAGACGATGGTTTGGTTGGTCAAGTGGTCGGTTACTTGTAATTGATATTGGTGGCGGTTCTTTGGAAATTGCATCAGGTATTGATGAATCGCCTGAAGTTGCTGTAACTCTGCCACTTGGAGCTTCACGATTAACTAAGAGCCATTTACAAGGCGATCCATTTACGGCAAAGAGTGTGCGGGCGCTGCGCGATTACATTGAAACACAATTGGAATCCGTACTTCCCACTTTAGTTAAACACGAAGATTCTGATCGAGCTATTGCTACGAGTAAAACTCTGCGAACTCTCGCCAGACTTTGTGGCGATTGGTACGACGGTAATGGAAAGATAATTACTTTAGATGCAATCAGAAAGATGTCATCAAGACTTGCAGAAATGGATTCCGATGAACGGACAAAACTCCCTGGCGTATCTGCAAATAGAGCGCGTCAAATAGTTGCAGGTGCGCTCGTGACTGAAAGTGTTATGCGCAATCTTGATTTAGAGAAGCTAGAAATATGTCCATGGGCGCTTCGAGAAGGGCTGATTTTAAAATATATGGACTGGACTGAGCACTAACTCAAACTACTGGTGCTGAAATAACATCAATTTGTAGGCACTTTTTCTTACCCAAATAAATAACCCACGCATCACCGGGCTTCAATTTATCTTCAGGAAAATCAACATCAGACTTCTTGCATATCTTCTCAAGCATCCTAGGAAGTATTGGATTGTGGCTGCAGAGCAAGATTGTGCCATCACTACTTCTGACTTGATCCGCTAACTCTTTTGCATAATCTAATGCTTTATCCTTGGTTTTTTCAAAGGTATATTCACTTAACTTGCTTGTTATCACTGGTTCAATATTGAGCGCCTTAGTCATTCCAATTACTGTGTCATAGCATCGAACAGCATCTGAAGTATGGATCGCAGAAATTTTGAAAACTTGATAAATCGCGTGCATTCGTTTGGCTTGCAATTGTCCTAAATTATCAAGTGGGCGATCTTCATCCCCACCTTGCCACTCACTTCTAGCTAAAGCTTTGGCGTGACGAAGCATCACTAATTTGTTTGCTTGAAAGGGTGAATCGATGAAAATTTCTAATATTTCGCGATCAGAATCTCGGGTAAGTTTGCTTCGAGCTGAATCAATATCGTGCCATTCCAAGAGATCTACTTCGCTGTTTGGACTGAAGGTGTCTTCGCTGGTCAAAGATTTTGCTGCCCAATATGAAGCGCTCTTAGGCCCATCAATTGCTTCATACTCAACGCGACCTAAGTACGGACCTAGTTCAATTTCTAAACCCGTCTCTTCCATAATTTCTCGGTATGCACATGAGATTAGTTCTTCGCCGTTATCTACTTTTCCTTTTGGAAATGACCAATCGTCATACCGAGGACGATGAATGAGTGCTAATTCAATTTTCGAATCTTTAGTTTCACGCCATACAACTCCGCCAGCTGCAAGAATCATTTGGTTTAACCTCTCGCTCGGTACCAATTAATAACTTGCTGATGCAAATCATCTAATTCAGCTCCTGATGCACTTTGGGTGATTCGATCCCAATCTCCCGCTTTATTCATGTGCCAACTTGATGTGGTTGGTGCCAAATAACTATCAAGTGCTCTCAGCAGCATCCGCTTGTGGTCGTTCTGATTTATTTTGACCATACTCTCAACTCGGCGATCTAAATTTCGGTGCATTAAATCAGCGCTACCGATCCATAATTCATTTTCACCATTATTTGAGAAGTGAAAAATTCTAGAGTGTTCTAGGAATCTTCCTAAGATTGAGATAACTTTTATATTTTCTGACAGCCCTGGGACACCAGCGCGTATCGCACAGATTCCACGAACCACAAGCTCTACTTCTACTCCGGCTGCAGATGCCTTATAGAGCAAATCAATAAACTCTTCATCCATAATTGAATTCAGTTTCATCCGAATAAGCGCTGGCTTTCCTGCAACTTTATTATCAATCTCGCGTTGGATTCGCTCTAAAAGACCACTACGCAAAGTACGAGGTGCTACTAGTAATCTTTCAAAAGAAGTTTGTGGAGCAAAACCCGATAGTTGATTAAATAGCTTGTTAACGTCATCGCCCAGAATTGGGTCTGAACTTAGAATGCCAAAATCTTCATACATTCTTGCTGTCTTTGGGTTGTAATTTCCCGTTCCCATATGAACATAACGTTTGATTACGCCAGCTTCTTGTCTGACGACTAGAGATAACTTGGCATGTGTTTTAAAACCAACCAGCCCGTAAACAACATGCACACCAGCATCTTCAAGTTTTCTCGCCCATCTAACGTTCGCTTGTTCATCGAATCGGGCTCTAATTTCAATTACAGCTAGAACTTGTTTACCAGCTTCAGCCGCTTCGATCAAAGCCTCAATGATTGGTGAATCACCCGATGTTCGATACAACGTCTGCTTAATTGCAAGGACTTTAGGGTCAGATGCCGCAGAATCAATAAATCGCACTACCGATGAATTAAAGGATTCATATGGGTGATGCAGAATGATTTCGCGCCGCTTTAACGCTTCGAATAGCGCATCTGTTGAGTCTGGTTCAACATCGCGCAAATCCCAAGCAACTTGATTTCTAAATGCTGGGAATTTTAAATCAGGTCGATCAATATCGGCGATTTGATTTAAGCCAGTTAAATCTAAAGGCTCTGGATATTGGCTAATGTCTTCGTCCAAAACGCTTAGCTCTTCTTTAAGTGTTTCCAATAAATCAGAATCCATCCCAAGACCAATTTCTAGCCTTACCGGGGGTCCAAATTTTCTACGTAATAACTCTTGCTCCATGCTTGCAAGTAAATCTTCGGATTCCTCTTCTTCAAGTTCTAAATCGGCATTTCTTGTGATTCTAAAGGTATAAACATTTAAAACTTCCATTCCTGGAAATAGCTCTGAAATATTTGCAGTGATGACTTGCTCCAGTGGAATATATCGACGGTCATCTCCAGTAGTTGTAACCACAAAACGTGGCAGGTTAGAAGGCACCTTAACGCGAGCAAAGAGTTCAATCCCGGTCTCTGGATTTTTTACGACAACTGCAAGATTTAAAGAAAGACCAGAAATATATGGGAATGGATGAGACGGATCAATCGCAAGCGGCGTCAAAACTGGAAAAATTTGATTATTGAAAATATCTGTAGCCAAAGATTTTTCTTCTTTATTTAATTCATCCCAGCGAACAATATTGATGCCTTCTTTAGACAATTTTAAGTGCACATCGTCGTGAAAACATTTCGTCTTTCTTGTGATTAACTCTTGAGTCTTCTTAGAAAGTAAGTCCATCAATTCGTTGGGGGTTAGACCAGCAGTATTTGCTTTTGTGACACCTGCTTCTAGCTTTCGCTTTAACGTTGCCACTCTGATCATGTAAAAGTCATCAAGATTTGAAGAGAAGATTGCTAAGAATCTGCACCGTTCTAGAAGTGGAGTTGTTTTATCTTCAGCCAGTTCTAAAACGCGTTGATTGAAATCGAGCCAGCTAAGTTCGCGGTCAATCAAGGTTTCCCTTGGATCACTCACCGAGATTTGGTGTGGCTGGGAAGTCATTGGAATATTCTCCACCGATTACATGAACAAGCGGTAACCGCAAGGTTATCTGAGCACAAAACATCGGGACAATGACCACCCTTTTGTTCACCCCATCTTGCCTATCTTCCAGTGAAGGGCAAGGTCTAAAGTTAAACTCACCTAGATACGCAGTTGATGGCGAGGTTCGGTAAATGCGAAATCCATTTGGTCGCAATCTCGCCATTGACATTGGAACAGCAAATACTGTTATCTACCAATCAAATAGTGGAATTGTTCTAAATGAACCGAGCATTGTTTGTATAAATACTGATTCCGGTGAAATTCTTTCAGTCGGCCAAGAAGCAAGAAAAATGGTTGGCCGAACTCCTGGGCATATCGTTTCGATTAAACCACTAAAAGATGGTGTGGTTGCAGATTTTGAAACCGCACAGAAAATGTTACGAATGTTTCTCTCCCAAGTTGGAGTTAGACGCTTTATTTCAAAACCAATTGTTGTGGTCGCAGTTCCACCAGTTGTTACATCGGTAGAACATCGCGCAATTAAAGATGCTGCTTATGCGGCTGGTGCTAAAAATGTTTACATAATGGAAGAGCCAATGGCCGCTGCAATTGGTGCCGGATTACCAATTCAAGAACCCATGGGATCGATGATCGTAGATATCGGTGGTGGTACAACAGATGTCGCAGTTATTTCTCTCGGTGGAATCGTTACATCGAGATCCATCCGTGTCGGAGGCGATGCAATTGATAACGCAATAGTTAATTACATAAAGAATCAATACAATTTATTGATTGGCGAGCGGACCGCAGAAGAAGTGAAGATGGCGATTGGATCTGCAATCCGCTTAAATGGTGAGAGCGATGCCAGAATACGTGGCCGCGATTTAGTTTCGGGCCTACCAAAAGATTTAATGGTTTCACCAAAGGAAATTCGTGACGCAATTGAAGATCAAATTTCAAAGATTATTGGTGCTATTAAAGCGACTTTAGATGAAACTCCACCTGACTTAGTTGCAGACCTATCTAGAAACGGCATTGTTTTAGCTGGTGGTGGCGCACTTCTAAAAGGTCTGCCAGAGCGGCTAATAAAAGAGACAGGAATGCCAGTTCGAGTTGCAGATGATCCACTTTATTCAGTCGTTAATGGTGCAGGAATGTGTGTTGAAAATATTGGAATGTTGCAACAGATACTTGCTCCTGAAGCCCGCTAAAACCGATTACTTCCAGGCTATTTATTTCCAGGCTATAGGTGTTACATATTTTGCTGATCTGCCATCACCGGACGATTTACCTCGAAGCCGGCGCCAAATCCATGGGAGCACAAAGGCAATAACCCAGAGAGTTTTCTCAATATTTTTTCGCAAGGTAGATTTCTTTGGCGCTGGTGGAAGTGGAATTTTCCAAGCTGGATCAAAATCTTTTCCAAGTTTCTCTAACACCGCTTGAGATAACCGCCAGTGACCATCGGAATTCATATGCAATCTATCTTTTGCCAAGAATCGTAAATCTGCCATCCATCTTGCATCATCAGCTTCTATGACACTTGCACCATATTTCTTCGCAACGTCTCGCACATTCACATTAAATGAACTAAAACGTTCGTGCCAAAGTTGCGCAGTCTTACCACTACCTTCTACCCGATCTATTACTGTGAAGACAATTAAAGTTGCGCCAGTTTTAGCGAGATCAGAGACGCCTCTCTCGTATTTAGCGAATGCCGCTTCCGCTTGATAATTTGGGCGCAGCACATCATTTGCCCCAGCATGAAACGAAATTAAAGTTTCTGGGCCAGTTACATAGGAAATTGCGACTGGGATCTGGTCATCAATAACCTGATGCAGTAATTTTCCACGAATAGCTAAATTTACATATGAAAAGTTGGGGCTCGCTTTTGCCAAAGTATCAGCGGTTCGATCCGCCCAACCTCGATAATTTCCATCAATAATCTCATCACACATGCCTTCAGTCATTGAATCACCAAGTGCAATGAATCGAGTGAAGGTTGTCATGGTTATTTTGCTCGCTTCTCGGCAATCCAGTACATAACAATCGCGGTTGCAACGCTGGCATTCAGAGATTCAACATCGGATTGCATAGGAATTGAAAGTATTAGATCGCACTTCTCGCGAACCAATCGTGACAAACCTTTTCCTTCGCTGCCCACAATTAAGTAAACTGATTCAGTTGCGAGTGAAAAACCTGGAAGTGATTCTTGGCCATCGGCATCTAACCCAACTACAAAGAAACCAGCCTTTTTCGCATCTTCTATTGATCTCACCATATTTGTAACTTGTGAAATCGGAAGTCGTGCTGCGGCGCCTGCTGATGATTTCCATGCTGAACCAGTCATTGCTGCGTTGCGGCGTTCCGGAATTATTACGCCATGTGCGCCGAATGCAGCAGCACTTCGAACAATCGCGCCAAGATTATGTGGATCGGTTACGCCATCTAAACCAATTAGCAACCCTGGTTTTGTAGCGCTTAGCAAGACCGCTTCAAAATCTTTGTACTGGAATGGTTTGATAATTAAAGCAATACCTTGGTGGTTTGTAGTTCCAGTAACGCCATCTAATTGGCCACGTGGAACTTCTTTAATTCCTAAATCTTGATTCTTTGCTAACCGAAGAGCTTCGGTCATACGTTCATCAATTTCCGCACGTTCTGCGATTAGTAATTCCTTAGCTGGAATTCTGGCACGAAGCGCTTCGACAACGCTGTTACGACCAGCAACTGCATCGCTGTTAGCGCGCGTCTCTAGCCGTGATTCAGGTTTGCGATTTGTTGGTCTACGAGATGGTGCGACATCTGCTTCACGACGTTTTTTTCCGGGGCGCATTTATTCTTCGATTCTTTTATTAGTTCACGGTCCAGCGCGAGCCGGTTGGGGTGTCTTCGATTGTTATACCTAAAGCAGTAAGTGAATCTCTAATTGCATCACTTGCAGCAAAATCTTTGCGGGCACGTGCCGCGGTTCGTTGTTCAAGCGCGAGTGCAATCAAGCCATCTAAGATTTCAGATTTAGCGCTGCTTGAACCAGCAAATACTTGATCAAATGGATCGCAGCCAAGAATTTGAAGCGCGCCACGAACTTCGCTAGCGCTCTTTGCAATTGCATCTAAATTATTTTCAGTTATCGCACTGTTTCCGATTCGCACTAACTCTGAAATATCAGCAAGCGCTTGTGGCACAGCTAAATCGCTATTCATTGCGGCAGCGAATTGCGCTGA
>Ga0114977_10003463_pt1 | contig 10125 bp, 9 predicted proteins | sample S_130805_MF_Meta_FD_87026 | JGI IMG/M metagenome (GOLD analysis project Ga0114977, IMG submission 87026) | Freshwater microbial communities from Lake Simoncouche, Canada to study carbon cycling - S_130805_MF_MetaG | ecosystem: Environmental > Aquatic > Freshwater > Lake | place: Lake...
ACCGCCGCCCGATCGGGTCCGGCCAGCCCTCCGGAGCAGCACCACTCGTAGATGAGGAGACGCATGAAAACTTTCAGAATGCGCGGGTCGCGCGTGTCAGGATCACACACACGGCGAACCGGTGCCACCTCGAGGCCCCGCAGGTTGAAAACCTGCGGCCACTTCCGACCAGCGAGGCGTAGCGAGGGGCTGCCCGTGCCCCGAGAGCCGGCGTTTGGTTCGTCCGCGCAGCCAGGATGGCGAAGCGGAGGAACCACCGAGCGAGCGGAGGGCAGGATGCCCGCAGCGAGCGTCCGGCGACGGGGCACGGGCAGCCCCGAGCGGCGAGGCCCCGCAGGTTGGAAACCTGCGGCCACTTCGGACCAGCGAGGCGTAGCGAGGTCCCCATCGCTTACGCGATTGGGCTTCCTGATCCGGGCTCGTCAGAAGATGCCGAGCTGGTCGCGGGCGGCCTCGGTCATGCGGTCGGGCGTCCACGGGGGGTCCATCACGATCCGCACCTCGACCGCGGAGACGTCCGGGCTCGCGCCCACGGCCCGCTTCGTGTCGGCGATCAGCTGCGGGCCGGCCGGACAGGCCGGGCTGGTCATGGTCATGTCGATGGAAACGTGTTGCTTGCCAGCCGCGTCGGCCGCCGGCGCGAGCGTGACCCCGTAGATCAGGCCGAGATCGACGATGTTCACGAACAGTTCGGGGTCCTTGACCTCCTTGAGCATCTCGCGGACGCGGTCCTCGCAGAGTGGTCCCCCGGGGGCGGCCGGCTCGGCCGGCGTGCCGCCCGCTTCGCGGCTGGCCGCCGGCGTGGAGCAGGTGGAGACGGTCGGAGCCGCCACGGCGCCGTGCAGCGGCGGCCCTCCGGCGCCGGCTTCGGCCCGCAGGCGGACCCACACGCCGCCGTCTTCGACCTTCACCTCGTGAGCCCGGGTCGGCCGAACGGCGGGCATCGACAGCGCGGCACCGGTGCGGATGTCGAACTTCGCTCCATGCCGCGGGCAGGCGATCTTGTGGTCGCGGAGTTCGCCGTCGGCGAGCGGGCCGCCGTCGTGCGTGCAGACATCATCGAGGGCGTAGAACGTGCCGCCGACGTGGAACACGGCCACCATCTCGCCTTCGACCTCGACGAGCGTCTTGCCCGGATCGGGAACCTCGGCGACGTCGATCACGCGAACGAACTCGGGCATGGCGTGGCTCAGGCAATCCGGTGAATGCGGCCGCCGATCGCCCGGGCGAGCGCCTCGCGGACCTGCGGAATCGTGATCCGGTCGAAGACCTGCTGGAAGAAGCCGGCGACCACGAGCCGCGCCGCCTCATCGGCCGAAAGCCCTCGGGCCTGGGCATAGAAGAGCTGCTCGGCATCGACGCGGCCGCTGGTTGCGCCGTGGGTGCAGCGGACGTCGTCGGCCTCGATCTCCAGGCCCGGGATCGAGTCGGCCCGGGCCGCGGTCGAGAGCATCAGGTTGTCGTTCCGCTGGTAGCCGTCGGTCTTCTGGGCGGCCTTGTCCACCTTGATCATGCCCCGCCAGACGAGCCGGCTGCGATCCTGAAGCGCGCCCTTGTAGAGAAGGTCGCTGGTGCAGGACGGGGCCTCGTGGTGCTGGAGCGTGTTGTAGACGAGGTGCTGCCGGCCCTCGGTGAACATCACGCCGTTGACCTGCGCCGCCGCGCCGCGGCCCACCAGCGCCACGTCCTGGGCCACCTGCGACAGCCGGCTGCCGAGCGCCCCGAGCGTCCACTGCAGGCGGCCAGCCGCATGCACCACCGCCTTCTGCCGGGCGAAGTGCCAGACGCCCGTGTCCCAGTTCTGCAGGTTCACGATCCGCAGGAAGGCACCCTTCCCGACGACGATCTCGGTGCCCCCGCAGTGAAAGCCTCCGGCCGAGCCGGCGGTACCACCGCCGGCCGTTTCGGTGAGCACCGTCGCCTCGGCACCCTCGCCGAGCACCACCAGCACGTGCGAGGTGTCCACGCCACCGGGGCTGATGCCGGCGATCACGTGCAGCGGATCGGCGATCCTCACTCCCGGCGGCACGTAAAGCACCACACTCGCGGCGTGAAAGGCCGCATGCGCCGCGGCGAACCAGTCGCAGCCTGGATCGATGACGCGGAACCAATGCGGCCGCAGCGCGTCGGCATGGCTTGCGAGCACCGCGTCGGCCGGACCGAACACGACCCCCTGCGCGGCCACGGCCGGATCGAGCTCGTGCCGCACGATGTGGCCATCGACCGACGCCAGCCGTCCGGCCAGCCGCCCCGGGCCGACCGACCGCGGGGTCGCCTCGAAATCGGCGAACGAGTCGCTGGCCAGATCGCCCGACAGGATCGCCGGGGCGAGCAGCCCTTCGGGCACCGCGGCCGAAGCCGCGCCACCCGTCGGCCCCCAGGCCGCCGGCTTGAACAGCCGGATGTCGGTCCGCATCCAGTTCTCGTTGCGGCGGTCGGGCAGGCCGAGCGACGCGAACCTCTCGAACGCCGTGCGCCGCAGGTCGTTGGCCCAGGTCGGCAACGACGACGAGCCGATGATTCGCTCGAGAAGGGCCGCGTCGAACGCGGCTCGGGGAGAGGCCGTGGCGGTGCTCATGGACACGGTCACCCCACCGAGCCTTCCATCTGAAGCTCGATCAGGCGGTTCATCTCGACCGCATACTCCATCGGGAGTTCCTTGACGAGCGGCTCGATGAAGCCACCCACGATCATGGTGCTGGCCTCCGCCTCGGTGAGTCCGCGGCTCATCAGGTAGAAGAGCTGCTCCTCGCCGATCTTGGAGACGCTCGCCTCATGGCCGATGGTGACGTCCTGCTCCTCGACCTCGATGTAGGGGTAGGTGTCGCTCCGGCTCCGATCGTCGAGGATCAGGGCATCGCAGACCACGCTCGAGCGGCTCTTCGTGGCCCCGGGCTCCACCTTCACGAGGCCGCGGTAGCTCGCCCGGCCGCCGTTCTTGGAGATGCTCTTGGAGACGATCCGGCCGCTCGTGTTGGGGGCGACGTGCACGATCTTCGCGCCGGCGTCCTGATGCTGCCCGGCCGAGGCGAAGGCGATCGAGAGGATCTCACCGCGGGCGCCCGGCTCCATGAGGTAGACGGCGGGATACTTCATCGTCAGGTGGCTGCCGAGATTCCCGTCGATCCACTCCATCAGCGCCCCCTCGTAGGCCATGGCCCGCTTGGTGACGAGGTTGTAGATGTTGTTGGCCCAGTTCTGGATCGTCGTGTAGCGGCAGCGGCCGTGCTTCTTGACCACGATCTCGACCACCGCCGAGTGCAGGCTTTCGGTGGAATACATCGGGGCCGTGCAGCCCTCGACGTAGTGCACCTGGGCTCCCTCGTCGACGATGATCAGCGTCCGCTCGAACTGCCCCATGCTCTCGGCGTTGATCCGGAAGTAGGCCTGGAGCGGAAACTCGATCTTCACCCCCTTGGGCACGTAGATGAACGAGCCCCCCGACCAGACCGCCGAGTTGAGCGCCGCGAACTTGTTGTCGGTGGGCGGGATGATCGTGCCGAAATACTGCCGGAGCAGGTCGGAGTGCTCCCGGACGGCCGTGTCGGTGTCGGTGAAGATCACGCCCTTCTTGGCGAGATCCTCCTGGAGCGAGCCGTAGACCACCTCGCTCTCGAACTGGGCCTTCACGCCGGCGAGGAACTTCCGCTCGGCCTCCGGGATCCCCAGCCGGTCGAACGTCTTCTTGATGGCGTCGGGCACCTCTTCCCACGTCTTACCCTGATGCTCCGCGGGCTTGAGGTAATAGAAAATGTCCTGGAAATCGACGCCGATGTGGCCGCCCCAGTTGGGCATCGGCTTGGATTCGAAGATCTCCAGCGACTTCAGCCGGAAGTCCCGCATCCAGGCGGGTTCCTTCTTCATGTCGGAGATCTGCGCGACGATCTCCGCGTCAACGCCCTTCCGGGCCTTGAATACGGCCGGGGAGTCGGTGCGGAAGTCGTATTTGTTGATCTCGCCGATCTCGGGCTTGCCGTCGGCGAGGGTCGTGGATTCGTCGAGTCCGGTGGCCATGGTGGTGTTCCTTCGTGTTCGAATCGCGTCAGACCGCGGCCGCCTTGGCCGACTCCTCCATCGCCTTCTCGGCGGCCGCAGCCTCCGGGTAGGCGGCCCGAATCCGCTCGTAGCCACGCTTGTGGAGTTCCTGGGCGAGCTCGGGCCCGCCCGATTCCACGATGCGGCCGCCGAGCATGACGTGCGTCCGGAGAGGGACGTTGTGCTCGAGCAGCTGCTCGTGGTGGGTAATGATCAGGATCCCCATCTCGGCACCGCCGATGCGGGCGATGCTCTCGCTGGCGAGCCGCACGGCGTCGGCGTCGAGCCCGCTGTCGGTCTCGTCGAGGACCGCGAACTTCGGCCGCAGCATGGCGAGTTGGAGGATCTCGGCCCGCTTCATCTCGCCGCCGGAAAAGCCATCGTTGACGTAGCGGCGGGCGAACTCGGTGTCCATCGAGAGCTCAGCCATCTTGGCCTTGAGCTCGTTGCGGAACTCCCGCATCGGGATCAGCTCCTGCCCCTCCTTGCGGTCGGGATTGCGGACGTTGGTCATGGCGTGCCGGATGAAGTCGGCGAGCCGGACGCCCGGAATCGACATCGGCCGCTGGAACGCGAGGAACAGGCCGGCGCGGGCCCGCTGGTCGGGCTCCATCGCGAGCACGTCGTGCCGCGTTCCGTTCGGCTCCACGAGCTCGATCGACCCAGCCGTCACGTCGTAGGACGGATGCCCCATGATCGCGTAGCCGAGGGTGCTCTTGCCCGAGCCGTTCGGCCCCATCAGGGCGTGCACTTCGCCGCGGCCGATCGTCAGATCGACCCCCTTGAGGATCTCCTGACCCTCGACGGACACATGGAGACCTTTGATGACGAGTTGTTCTGCAGCAGGCATGGCAGGCGGCGTGTGAGGCGGAGGGAAGGAGTGGGGAGGGCACGGGCGACGACCGACGACGGTGTCGCAGGTCAGGGCTGGACCTTCTGGTGGTTGAACACGAGATCATCCATGGCCACCGCCGAGGAGACGTAGCCGGAGTGGTGCGGCACCGGCAGTTCATCGGCGACCTTGTCGAGACCGCCCTTCTGCCTGGCGATCCGCTGGCCGAGGATCTTGTCTTGGATGCGCATCAGCCCCTCGAGCAGGCTCTCGGGACGAGGCGGGCAGCCCGGCACGTAGACATCGACCGGCACGACGAGATCCACGCCCTTGACGACGTGATAGCCCCACTTGAAGTACGGGCCGCCGCCGGTGGTGCAGGCGCCCATCGCGATCACGTACTTCGGATCGGGCATCAGGTTGTAGAGCCGCCGCACGCGGCTGGCCATCTTGTAGGTGACCGTGCCGGCCACGATCATCAGGTCGGCCTGCCGCGGGGTGGCCCGGAAGGCACCGGCGCCGAAGCGGTCCATGTCGTAGCGGCTGGCGCCGGCGGCCATCATCTCGATCGCGCAGCACGCCAGGCCGAACGTCATTGGCCAGATGCTCGACTGGCGGGCCCAGTTGATCGCCTGCTCGACCGTGGTGAGGACGAGGTTCTCCTCGAAGCGGCCCTCGATCCACGGCTTGTTCAGGCTCGTATCAGCGGCAGACACGGTCATGGGAGGCTCTCCGGGGCGGGCGGCTGGACGGAAACTCGACCGGCATTCGATGGTGCCAGCGGCATACTTTCAAGCCCCGCCGACGGATCACCCCCGGGGACCTCCGCCGCGGTGAACCGGCAGCAGGAAGCGCCATCCAGGCGGCACTCCGAGAGTTGGACGGCGGTGCCGACGAGATCCTGGATCATGAGCCGCTCCGCGGCGCAGATCGCCCGATCCTGCTCCGCAAGGTCGGGATACGGGCAGGAATAGCTGGTCAAAACGGGCAGGGCGGCCTTCTCGACCGTGCAGGCGATGTCGCGGTCGGCAAACACGGCCGCCACGTCGGCGAGCCGCTCCGCCGCGGTGGAGCCCGTCACGCGGTGCCGGTAGACATCCGCGAGGGCTCCGGCGATCCGATTGAGCAGACCGCGGCGGACGCCGTCGTCCGTCACGGATCGGACCTCTTTCCAGAGCACCATGGCCAGATCGCGGAAGTTGTCGCCCCCCAACCGCCGTCCGGAGGCCGTGAGGCTGTAGGCATGGGACGGGCGGCCCCGCGGCTTGGCGACGGTCGTCCGCTCGACCAGGCCTGTCCGCATGAGCCGATCGAGCCGCTGCCGGACGGCCGTGGCCGTCACGCCGAGACGCTCCGCCAGATCGCTGATGCCAAGCGACGTATCGCCGCGGAGCAGGTCCACGACCGCTGCGTCCGAATCCCGAAAGTCACTGACGACGTTGCTCATTACTCTTATTTTTATGCGGGCGTGGATTTTCGACAACCACCCGTGCGAAAAGTTTATCGGCTGGCCGGGCCGGCGGGTCTACACTGGGCTGAAACGGTGCCGTTTGGGCCGTGCCTCGAAAGGATCCGGTGATTCCAGTGGGTCGGCAGGCCATCCCTCCCGTGACCGACAGTGGCTGGTTTTGGGCCGGCATGTTCTCGCTGATGGCCCTGACGGGCCTGGCGGCGATCCGGGAGAAGTTCGACATCCGCCAGCGGCAGGTGGAGGGCCGTTACCTCGGGAGGCAGCAGGCGGCCACGGAGCGGCAGCGACGGGCGGCCGGGCTGCCGGCGATCGACCTCGCGGAATCGGCCCGGGACCGCGGCGAGGTGGCGCCCGCGCGGATCGTGCCTCTCTGGACGCTCGTGACCCTCGCGACCGTGGCCACCGTGGGCTCGTTCGTCATGCTCGCGCGGGAGCGCCGAGGGAGAACGACGTCCGCGGCCAAGGCGGACGGGAGTGGGAGACGTGGCTGAGTCGTCTCAACCGATGATGGACCGCCTGCGGGCCCGGTAGTCCCAGACGACGAACCGCTCCAGTTCCTTGCCCGCGGTGAAGAATACCCTGCCGCGAGCCGCTTCCGCGAGCCGGTAGGCGAACTGGATGTCCTCGCGCGACTGCGACCAGCCCGAGAGGAGGAACACGTTGACCGTGATCCCCTCGCGACGGCAGAGCTCCGCCTCCCGCATCGTGGCCTCCTCGGTCCGCCGGTGGGGCGGGTAGAGCAGGTAGAGTTGGCTCCCCTCGAAGTGCGCGGTCGGCAGCCCGTCGGTGATCAGGATCACCTGCTTGTTGGGCGTGTCCTGCCGCACGAGATACTGCCGCGAGACCGCCAGCGCGTGCTGGACGTTGGTGAAGTGCGGGGGCACGTCGGCCTCCGAAATCGCCGGATCGGCCATGTCGGCCCGGAGCCGCACCACGGCGTCGAACACGGTCACCTGCTTGGGCATCAGCGAAACGATCTCACCCGGGGACCGCGGCTTGGCGAACGAGGCCATCTCGATGAACTGCACGTAGTCGCCCGGATACTCCCGGAGCACCAGCCCCTGGAGCGCCAGCGCCATCCGCTTCACGCTCACGTGCAGCCCGCCGTAGCGCATCGAGCCGCTCATGTCCATCACCACGGTGGTCGCGCACTTGGGCGTGTTGCGGGTCTTGTGAACCTCGATGTCGCGGGAGTCGAGCCGCAGCGGCTGCCGCCCGCCGCCCCCCTCGGCAGCCTGACGCAGCATCGCGTTGACGAGGGAGCCGGGGATGTCCATGTGGGCCACCGCATCGCCGAACTCGTAGGGCCGCGTGGGCACCGTCTCGACCGCCCCCTCGCCCTTCACGTCTCCCTGGTGGCGACCGGTCCGCGAGGGATCGAGGTCGGCAAAGATCTTCTCCAGAAGCTTGCCCTGGAAGATTCGCAGGGCCTGGGGCGTGAGCTCGTAGCCGCGGCCGGTCTTCTGCAGGCCCTGCTCGGCCGCCAGCCGCTCGACCGCCTCCTGAATCTGCCGCCGCAGAAGGTTGAGTTCGTCGCCTTCTCCCGGTTCGAGATACTCGCTCAACGCGTCCATGTCGATCAGCGCCACCTTGGCGTTCTTGTGCGCCTCCTCGATCTGCCGCAGCAGCTCCTCGATCTGCTCGAGCCGGGCCTTGGTCTCCAGCGCCTCCGCCACCGTGAGCTTCTCGCGGCCGGTGAACGTCCACCTGGCGGCCAGTTCGTCGACCTCATAGACCTCGCCCAGCGCATCGATCAGCCCCGCGAGCTGCCCGGCGAACGGCGACTGATCGTCGTCCTGGGCGTACCAGAGCCGCTCCAGCTGCCGGATCTGCTCCTCGCGGACCGCCTTGGCAAAGCCGTCGCGATGCCGCGCCGGCGGCTGCGCCCGCTGGGCGAGGCCGCGAAACCGCTGCCGCGCCCGCTTCCGCGCCGCGTCGGTCTCGTAGGTTTCGAGAATCTTCCGCCGCGCCTCCTCGAGCCGTCGTCGGATCGATTCGAGCGAAGGACCGAGGCCGCGAATCTGCTCGGGGGAGAGCACGATCGCGTCCGCAAGCTGCTCTTCGGTCAGTTCGGAACCATCGCCGAACTCGAGGAGGTGTTCCATCGCGGGAGTGACGAGATCGATCGCCGGCGGCCGCGGCGGCGGAATCCGGGCCGGGTCGTACCGCTGGTACGTGTGGACGATGCCGCCGAGCGTGTCGCGCGTGGGCACTAGCGAAACCCTCCCGTGTCGTAGACGGTGCGGCCGTGCGCCTGGAGGCGGCTGATCCGCTCGGTGGCGTAGAGCCCCGCCAGGATGAACTCGATGCAGCTCGCCCGCACGGCCGGATCCCGCGCGGCGTTGACCTCGAAGGCCTTCTCCCAGATGGCCGGCACGTCGGCCACGATCGCCTCGTAGGTGGCGCTCGGCACCATGTCGCCCACCTCGATCTTCGCCCCCTGGCGGAACGCGGCGGTGATCTCCTCGAGGCCGTGCTCCTCCACATACTCCTCGAACACGGTCGCGATCGCCTCTGCGACGACGGCCTCGAGCACCTGCCGCTCGCTCATCTGGTGGCTTCCCATGAGATCGAGTTCCAGCTTGCCGAGGCTCGACGCCGCGAGGTGGCCGAGGTCGCTGATCCGCGGCACCGCAGGCCGCTCCCCGAGCCGGATCGCCCGCTGGCGGGCGCTGGCGACGAGCGTCTCGTAGTTGGCGATCGAGAACCGGGCGCTCACGCCCGACTGCTGGTCGATGAACTTGCTCCTCCGGGCGGCGATGGTCACCTGCTCGAGCACCTGCTTCATGAAGTGGGGCACGACCACCGGCCACTCGCCGCCCAAGTCGATGCCCGCTTCCTGCCCGGCCACCTGGATGCCGAGCTCGCGGTCCAGCGGGTAGTGGGTGTGGATCACAGACCCGATCCGGTCCTTGAGCTGCGGGATCACCTTGCCCGAGCGGTTGTAGGTGGAGGGGTTGGCCGAGAAGAGCAGCATCACGTCGATATCGAACTTCACGGGATAGCCGCGGATCTGCACGTCGCGCTCCTCGAGGATGTTGAACATCCCCACCTGCACGAGTTCATCGAGCTCCGGCAGCTCGTTCATGGCGAAGATCCCGCGGTGCATCCGCGGGATCAGGCCGAGGTGGAGGGCCTCCTCGCTCGACATGCTGGTGCCGCCGGCGAGCTTCGCCGGATCGATTTCGCCGATGATGTCGGCGAACTTCGTGCCGGGCGCCAGCCGCTCGGCGTAGCGCTCGCTCCGCGGCCACCAGGCGATCGGCACGTCGGCCGGATCTCGCGCGGCCACGAGCCTCCTGCCAGCCGAGGTGATCGGCCGGGAGGGATCGTCGTGCAGCGGGATCGCGGGATCGTCGAGGTAGGGGAGGTGTTCGTCGAGGAAGCGGACGAGCAGCCGCATCACGCGGCTCTTCGCCTGGCCCTTCTCGCCGAGGAAGAGCATGTCGTGCCCCGCGAGGAGGGCGATGTTGATCTCGGGGATCACCGTGTCGTCGTAGCCGACGATCCCGGGAAAGAGTTCCCCCCCTTCGCGCAGCAGCCGGGTGAAGTTCTCCCGCACCTCGTCCTTGACCGTGCGGCTCTTCCAGCCGCTGGCCTGAAGTTCGGCAAGGGTGGCGGGCAATCGCGGACTGCTCATGGGATGGGCCTCCTGGGTGCCCGCATTGTAGGGGCGCCGATCCCGGCGGCACATCACCGGGTGCGTCGTAGGGACGCGAGTCGCCGCGTCACGTCTGTGTGACGCGCCGCAGCCGGCCGGTGACATGCTCGAAGCCGGCGGCACTTG
>Ga0114977_10003464_pt1 | contig 10125 bp, 8 predicted proteins | sample S_130805_MF_Meta_FD_87026 | JGI IMG/M metagenome (GOLD analysis project Ga0114977, IMG submission 87026) | Freshwater microbial communities from Lake Simoncouche, Canada to study carbon cycling - S_130805_MF_MetaG | ecosystem: Environmental > Aquatic > Freshwater > Lake | place: Lake...
CAACACTACTCCATTTGATGAACCAAAACAAAAATTTGTGAGTCATGGTTATGCACCTTTAGATGATCGTCCAGGACATCAACAATATGACGAACGTCGTAGCTCGGGTAATACCAACGATTTGCGTGGTAAAATTTTACGCATCAAAGTAAAAGAAGATGGTTCTTATGAAATTCCTGAAGGAAATTTATTCCCTAAAGGAACTGATAAAACAAGACCAGAAATTTATGTCATGGGGGACCGTAATCCTTACAGAATTTCTGTAGATCCAAAAAATGGTAATTTATACTGGGGTGAAGTGGGACCTGATGCCAATGACGATAGCCTTGAGACAAGAGGCCCTCGTGGTTATGATGAAGTAAACCAAGCCCGTAAAGCTGGTTTCTTTGGCTGGCCTTTCTTTATAGGCAACAATTATCCTTATCATCTATATGATTATGCCACTGGGAAATCTGGACCTACTACAGATCCAGCTAAACCTATCAATAATTCAAGAAACAATACAGGCTTGACTGAATTACCTCCTGCTCAGCCTGCATTTATTTGGTACCCTTATGCTGTTTCCATGTTTGATTTCCCATCCTTAGGTGCAGGCGGACGTACAGCCATGGCCGGCCCAGTCTATTACAGCGATTTATATCCTGAAGAAACTAGGTACCCTTCTTATTATGATGGTAAATTTTTCTTCTACGAATGGATGCGCGGTTTTATCAAGGCAGTAAGCATGAAGGCCAATGGAGATTATGATAGAATGGAACCATTTATGGGTCATACAAAATTCAACTCTGCCATTGACATTGAAGTAGGCCCTGATGGTCGTTTTTATGCATTGGAATATGGAACTGGTTGGTTTACTAAAAATCCAGACGCTGGACTAGTTCGTATAGATTATAAAAAATAAAAATAATAGCATGCACAAAAGACAATTTATTAAAGACGTATTATTGACCACCATGGCCGCCCCATTGGGAATGGCTAGTATGGCGCAAAGTTTTAAACAAAAAGAAAATGTGCCTGCTTTGGTATTGGCCAAGGATGATGATTTTTGGTTGACCATCAGAAATCAATACTTGCTAAAACCAGATTATATCAATTTGGAGAATGGTTACTATAATTTTTTACCTCAACCTATTCTTAATAAACTCATTGAGCATATCAAAGAAGTGAATTACCAAGGTTCTTATTATATGAGAACTGTTCAATGGGACAATAAAAAGAAAATTGCAGCCAGATTAGCTGGCATAGCCGGTTGTTTGCCGGAAGAAATGGCCATTACCAGAAATACTACTGAATCAATTGATTTAGTGGTGGGTGGTTTTGATTGGAAAGCGGGTGACGAAGCGGTAATGGCAGTTCAAGATTATGGTGCGATGTTGGACATGTTTGAACAAGTTAAAAATAGATACGGGGTGGTGACAGTGAAAGTATCTGTGCCTCTGCATCCCAAAAATGACGAAGAGATTGTGAACCTTTATGCCAATGCCATTACTGCTAAAACCAAGCTAATGATGGTTAGTCATATGATTAATATTACTGGACAAATTCTACCTGTCCGTAAAATTTGTGATATGGCCCATGCCAAAGGGGTTCAAGTAATTGTAGATGGCGCTCATGCTTTTGCGCATGCTAAATACCGTATTGATGAATTGAATTGTGATTATTATGCAGCTTCCTTACATAAATGGTTAAGCGCTCCACTAGGTGCAGGCTTATTGTACATCAATAAAAACAATATTAAAAACTTGTGGCCATTGCTTGCCGATGGTGAAAAAGACCTTACTAAAATTACCAGACTGAATCATGTAGGCACACATCCAGTGCACACCGATTTAACCATCAATGATTGTATTGATTATTATGAAATGATTGGTGCAGAAAGAAAAGAAGCAAGGATGTATTTTTTACAAAACTACTGGACCAGCAAAGTAAGAAACTTACCAAGAGTTTTATTAAATACCCCTGCCGATGCAATTAGAAGTTGTGGTATTGCCAATATAGGCATTGAAGGCATCAAACCTGGTGAATTAGCAGAAAGATTGATGAAAGAACACAAAGTATTTACTGTTGCCATAGATGGCGCTGAAGTACATGGATGTAGAATTTGTCCAAATGTATACACCACTACTGCGGAATTAGATGCCTTTGTGTTAGCAATCAAAAAAATATCTAACAATGCCTAATGATTTCATAAGAACCACCGAAGCCAATTCCTTATACCAAAATATTGAGGCTTCGACTACTTCTGAAATTTTAAAAAATATCAATAAAGAGGATCAAAAAATTGCGCTTGAAGTAGCAAAAGCAATTCCTTCCATAGAATTATTAATAGAGGCGATTACCGATAAATTATTAAACGGTGGTCGCCTTTTTTATATTGGTGCAGGTACCAGCGGTCGTTTGGGCATGGTAGATGCCAGTGAATGTCCTCCTAGTTTTGGCGTACCTCAAGATTTAGTAGTGGGCCTAATTGCAGGCGGACAAAAAGCCATGTTTCATGCAGTAGAAAATGCCGAAGACGATACCCAACAAGCCTGGTTAGATTTACAAGCAAATCAAATATCATCTTTAGACATTGTTATTGGTATTGCAGCCAGTGGAACTACCCCTTATGTGATTGGAGGTATAGAAAAATGTAAAGCAGCAGGGATTCTTACAGGCAGTATTGCATGCAATAAAAATAGTCCCTTAAGTGCTGCAGCTGATTTTCCTATTGAAGTAGTGGTAGGGCCTGAATTTATTACAGGTAGTACTAGAATGAAAAGTGGCACCGCACAAAAATTAGTGTTAAACATGATTTCTACCACCGTCATGATAAAATTAGGTCGCATCAAAGACAATAAAATGGTACACATGCAATTGACCAATCAAAAATTATTTGATAGAGGCGTAAAAATGATTATGGATGAATTAAATATGGAAGATATTGAGACAGCATCAGCGCTTTTAAGAAAAAACGGCTCAGTGAAAAAGTCTATTGAAGCCTACTACAAATAAAAATTTATTCAAGTAAGTATTAAATGGGGAAACTTATTTTTCCCATGGTAATGGCTAATTGCGTTGCATTACCCCCAGCTAGTAGTGGCGTTCCAGCCACGGACTCATTGGCCAGTACCGCAAAAAGCATGGCTTCTTTGGCATCTGGTAAAATACCAATGTCTTGGGTAGATTTTATTGGCACTTGCGGCAATAAGGCTTGCAAATTTTCCATGAGCAAAGTATTGTGCATCCCTCCCCCACTTGTATAAACAACAAAATTTGTACCTGAAGGAATATTTTTTTGCAAAGCCTCCGCTATCGTTTCGGCAGTAAATCTATTCAGGGTGGCCATTAAATCATTGGGCATAATCGTTTTACCTAAAGCAATCTGTGCAGCAACAATAAAGTCAAGATTGAATAATTCTGGGCCAATAGTTTTAGGGAATGTACTATTAAAAAAAGCATGATTTTTTAAAACAGAAAGTAGCTCTTCATCTATTCGACCTGTTTTTGCAATGGCCCCATCAGCATCATAAGCTAAATCATTGAAACATTTTCTTATGTAAGCATCCATTAATGTATTGCCTGGTCCAGTATCCGTTGAAAATATTTCATTGATCGTACAAGCAGCAGGTAAGTAAGTAAAATTGGCTATGCCCCCAATATTTAAGAGTACTCTATTTTCTGTTGAATGATGACACAATAAATAATCTCCATAAACAGCCAAGGGGGCCCCTTCTCCTCCTGCAGCAATATGCTTTTGTCTAAAATCGCTGATGGTAATAATACCTGTAGCCACAGCTATATGATCTGCTTCACCAATTTGTAAAGTAGCTGTGCCATATTCATCTTCTGGATGTAAGGATTTAGGCGCGTGATATACAGTTTGCCCATGACTAGCGATTAAATCAATATCTGTAGCTTTTAAATGCCATTGGGCAAGTGCTTGGTTCACATACTTAGCATGGGCCAATCCAATCCAAGGATGCAAGACACATAATTGAGCCAATGAAATGGTATCCTTAGAAAAAACAGTTAATAATTTTTCTTTGAAATCTGATGTATAAGGTACCGTCATAAATTGCTCTACCACCAATTTTGTTTGGGTACCTGAATCTGAGATAGCACAAAGCGCAATGTCTAATCCATCCATGGAAGTCCCGCTCATTAAACCAATGATTCGTCTACTAGGTTTTTGAGCAATCTGGTATAATTGACTAATATTAGGATGCATTCGCTTTTATAGGGTATAGTGACTAGCTAAAGTTACAAAACAGACACCATATTCGTGCTTGAATTAAGCTTATCTAAAGCATTGATATACTGCAATTAACAGCATTTGGCCAATTTTCCACACAACCCTAAACCCCTTCTATTTCAATGGCTTATAGTGTAACTTTACCACTTATAAATTTAAGTATGTTAAAAGTAGGCTTGTTTGGTGTGGGGCATTTAGGAAAATACCATCTTAACAATTGGAAAGAAATTCCAGGGGTGAGCTTGGTTGGGTTTTTTGATCCTAACAACGATAACGCCAAAGAGGTGGAGAAAACCTACGGGCTTAAAAGATACATGGACGAAGAAAAATTAATTGCCGCCTGTGATATTATAGATGTAGTTACCCCTACGCATTTACATTTTCCTGTTTGCGAAATGGCCATTAAAATGGGCAAGCATGTATTTGTAGAAAAACCAATGGCCAATACCATTGAAGAAGGCCGTGCCATTGTGAACATGGTCAAAGAAGCCAATGTTAAATTACAAGTGGGGCATGTAGAAAGATTTAATCCAGCCTATACGGCCTTGAAAAACGCCTCTTTGAACCCTTTGTTTATAGAAGTACATCGTTTGGCTCAGTTTAACCCTAGAGGCACAGAAGTAAGTGTGATTTTTGATTTAATGATTCACGATATTGACATTATTTTAAGCATTGTCAAAAGTGATGTAAAAAGTATCTCCGCAAGTGGTGTTGCTGTATTAACAGACACCCCTGATATTGCCAACGTACGTATCGAATTCAACAATGGTTGTGTAGCTAATTTAACCAGCTCTAGAATTAGCATGAAAAAAATGCGCAAAATAAGATTGTTTCAAAAAGACGCTTATATAGGTATTGACTTTTTAGAAAAGAATACAGAAATTATTAAGCTTAAAAAGCCTGAAGATCCCGATACTTTCTCCTTTGATATTGAAACCCATCAGGGTACTAAAACAATTTCTATTGAGAACCCTGTGATTGAAGAAGGCAATGCCATCAAAGCTGAATTGAGTAGTTTTGTTCATGCAATAGAAAATAACGAAACTCCAGTGGTAAGTGAGATTGATGGCTTTTTAGCGATGGAAGTGGCACATCAAATTTTAGAAAAAATAAGCAAAAGTACTTCGATATTAAGAGATAGCTCGGATGCCTACCCAATGGCCGATCCTAGCCCTTTAGAAGATTAATATTTTTGTAAAACATTAGGCAAAACGCTTGGTCAAAATATAATTCGCAATGGCCAAATCTAATGGCCTAGTTATTTTTATATTCTCGTATTCTCCATCTACTAAATAAACAGGGACCCCACTGGCTTCGACCACATTGGCTTCGTCTGTAAAAGAAGCTTGGTATTTTTGTTCAAATGCTTTTAATAAAATATCGGACCTAAAAGTTTGAGGAGTTTGAATCAACATTATATTTTCTCTATCAAGTAATTGATGTTGCGCTCCATTCAATAAACGAACCGTATCTGTTGCAGTAACCGAAGGAATAGCGGATCCTTTCTCGAATGCTTGCTGGTAACATCTTTGAATTAAAGCGGGGGTCAATAAGCAACGAACTGCGTCATGTACAAATACAATGGAAGGCGCCGTTATTTTACTCAACCCATTTTTTACCGATTGAAAACGTGTATCTCCACCAGCCACATAACTAATGGTGTTTTTGTATTTGCTTTTGTTCAATACCTCCTGCCCTTGTTTCAAATAAGCATCTGGCAAAACCACCACCAATTCAATATCAGAAAATGCGGCTACAAATTGATCAATAGTATGTGTTAATATGGCCTTGTGTTCAATTTCTAAAAACTGCTTAGGCACCACCGATCCCATTCTTTGTCCAGTTCCTCCAGCTACCACTATGGCAATTTTTTTTAAATCCATGAATTAATTATTAATAGAAATTTGAAAATTTATTTACCCAATAATTTTACTACCTCTGCTTGCAATGTTTTTTTATCAATAGGTGCCGTACCTACCAATTCGCAAACTAAGCCGCCAGCAATATTGGCTAGCTCTGCTGCTAAATTCATATCCTTGGTCGCGGCATAAGTTAAAGATGCAACAGCTATCACGGTATCGCCTGCCCCACTGACATCTGAAATATTTCTGATATGCGTAGGTATTAATTTTTGCTCTTTTTGATGGGCATAATACACGCCATGTTCTGACAAAGTAATAAAAGAAATCTCATGTGCTAGACTTTCTTTTAAGGCCGCATGTACTTTATTTAGATTGGCTAGGTCTACTTTTTCAATGGCTACTTTTAAGCCCTCTTTAACTTCTTTTAAATTAGGTTTGAAGATGGTACAGCCTTTGTACGCTAAAAAGTTTTTTTGCTTGGGATCAACTGCTGTAGGTATACCCTGCGTTGTACAAAATTCTATAATGGTATGAATTACACGCTCAGTTAAAACCCCTTTATTGTAATCTTCTAAAATAATTAGGGAAGGTTTTTCTTTTTGTACGTATTCAATAAAATTAGCGATCAATGCATCTTCCTCCTTCGTTACTAAATCGTTGGTATGTTCATGGTCTAAGCGCATCATTTGTTGATTGCGGCCCATCACACGTACTTTATTAGTAGTCACCCTAGTCTCAGATGTTAAAATATATTGAGTGTTAATTCCGTGATTATCCAACAAGCTTTTTAATTCTTGGCCTTCTGCATCCTTGCCTAGGATGGCAAACAAGGTAGTGGGTGCACCTAAGGCCCTTAAATTTAAGGCCACATTAGCAGCTCCGCCCACACGAATTTCTTTTTTTTGCAATGCCACTACTGGCACAGGGGCTTCTGGAGAAACTCTATCCACATTACCCCACCAATAGGTATCCAACATAATGTCTCCAACCACCCCTATTTTGGTATTGGTATAATTATTAAACAATTGATCTATAGCTGCCTTTTCCATCATCCTACTCAGATTTTTGATTGCGTAATGCGATATAGTACAAAGGTATCCCCAATAAGGTAATCACCAAACCCCATAAAGAATACTTTGGTTCGGTATACACCAAGCCTATACAAAACACGGTGGCCATAATGATGTAAATAGCCGGTAAAAATGGATAGCCAAATGCTTTATAAGGCCTTGGCATATTTGGCTCTTTCTTTCTTAATATAAAAATACCAATAATGGTTAAGACATAGAATATAACTACAATAAAAGAAACCATGGTCAACAAATCGCCATACTTCCCACTCAAACACAATAAAGAGGCCACCAAGGCTTGAATCCATAAACCATATGCGGGAACCTCATTTTTATTTAAGGTGCCAGTTTTCTTAAAGAACAAACCATCTTTAGCCATGGTATAATACACCCTAGCACCAGCTAAGATTAGCCCATTGTTACAACCAAAAGTAGAAATCATGATCATTACTGCAATCACGATGGTCCCAATATTACCTAATACTGCATTGGCAGCGGTAATGGCCACACGGTCATTTTCTGCAAAGGCAATGGCCTGTAATGGGAGCACATGCAAATACATCAAATTCGCACTGATGTAGATTAAAGTAACAATGCTTGTACCTAAAAATAAACTCAAGCCAATATTTCTTTGTGGATTTTTAATTTCTCCTGCAATAAATGTGACATTGTTCCAAGAATCACTACTAAAAATAGAACCTACCATGGCAGCTGCCATCGCTCCTATTAAAGTAGTTCCACCAATGGGTAACCAACTATGTGTTACAGCACCATCTGCACCTATAGTACTTACTGCTTGTTTGGCATCAAAGGCATTGATCCAGTTTTCATGCCAAAAACTATGTTTGGTAAATAAGAACCCTACCACAATTAATCCAAACAAAGAAATTAGTTTGGTGAAAGTGAAACTGTTTTGAATCATTTTACTTTCTTTCACCCCCCTTGTATTCGTATAAGTTAAAAATAGTATCAAGCAAATGGCCAATACTTGGGCGGCTGATATTTTTATAAATCCAAGGTCGGCTAAAATATTATTCTCTCCTACTGCTGGAATTAAATAGGCGGTAAATCTACTAAAAGCCACCGCTACGGCAGCGATGGTGGCTGTTTGAATGACTGAAAAGAAACTCCATCCAAATAAAAATCCCACCAAAGGATTGTAGGCTTTTTGTAAATACACATATTGTCCCCCTGCTTTTGGATACATCGCACTCAATTCTCCATAGCTAACCGCTGCTGTAATAGTCATAAAGCCGGTGATCAACCAGGCGGCAATGAGCCAGCCAGAACTTCCTACATACCTAGTAATGGAAGAACTCACAATAAATATACCAGAGCCAATCATACCACCTGCTACAATCATGGTTGCATCTAATGCACTAAGCCTTGGTTTAAAATCTGCTGTATCTGTATTTGCCATAATGGTCTATTTAATAAATATAAATGTTAAAAGAAAAATCCTTCTCAATAATTTGAAAAGGATTTTACCTAATTAATTTTTGGATTTGTATTCCCCATTTAACCCACGCACAATATCAGAAGTGATATCATAAGCAGTGTCTTTATAGTACATCAAATCTGAATTGCTTGAGAAGATATAAGAAAAGGTTTTACCCTTGTTGTATTTTTCCAAAAAAAGTTCTATTTTCTTTTTTACTTCTTGCAAGCGCTTAAAACTTTCTTCTTGCATCTCTTGAGAAAGTTGTTGTTCTTTATTGGTATAATTTTTTTCTAATTGTGCCAACTCTTGCTGACGACTGGCCACTTCTGCTTGCGTGAAACTTTGGCCATTTTTTTGTAAATCTTGATACTTCGCAGCAAAAGCATTTTTTAATGCAGTCAGCTGCTTTGCATTTTCCATGTCTTTCACTTGTAAGGAAGATTTTACTTCTTTAAAAAACTCATAATTGTTTTGAATGGAATCTATTTCAAAATAAGCCACTTTAGTGCCAGCCCCTGCAGCAGCAGACGCTTTAATCACTGGACTTGAATTGCTAAAATGCAATACATACAATACAATAATGGCTAAAGCCAAGACCCCATTCACCACCCAAGAAGTTGATTTCATGTGAAATTTTAATTTAAATATTGGTAAAGAATAAGCTATTCCTTACCCTATAAAAATAGGGAAAATAATAAACCTAGCTGCCAAAATAGGCATAAAAAAAGCAGGAAAAGTGACCCTTTCCTGCTTTTTAACAATTAATAGCTTTTATTATTCATCGTCGTCGAAGCTCATCGCCTCACGTGTAGTAGCCAATACTTCATATTCTTCCTTACTACCAACGATTAATTTTTCAAATTCTTTTTGACCCGTACCTGCAGGAATTAAATGTCCTGTGATTACGTTCTCTTTCAAGCCTAACATTAAGTCCACCTTGCCTTGAATAGCAGCTTGGCTTAACACTTTGGTTGTTTCTTGGAACGAAGCCGCAGAAATCCAGCTTTGTACGCCTAATGATGCTTTGGTAATACCTAACAATACTGGACGAGCTGTAGCAGGTTTTGCGTCACGCACTTCTACTACTTTTTTATCGGCACGTCTTAAGATAGAATTCTCTTCTCTTAATTCACGAACGGTAACAATTTGTCCAGCCTTTAACTTAGTACTTTCGCCTGCCTCAGTCACCACTTTCTTGTCGTAGATACGATCGTTTTCTTCGATAAAGTCGAAGCGATCTTCTAAATCCTCCTCTAAGAATTTGGTATCTCCTGCATCAACGATTTCTACTTTCTTCATCATTTGACGAACAATTACTTCAATGTGCTTATCGTTAATTTTAACACCTTGTAAACGATAAACTTCTTGAATTTCATTCACCACATATTCTTGTACAGCATAAGGACCTCTGATGGCTAAAATATCTGCTGGCGCAATTTGACCGTCAGACAAAGGCGCACCCGCTTTCACGAAATCGCTGTCTTGTACTAAAATTTGACGTGTCAATGGCACCAAGTA